>JAABUS010009741.1_pt1 | contig 10062 bp, 18 predicted proteins | sample 5560161 | NCBI WGS metagenome assembly JAABUS01 (sample SAMN10711885, study PRJNA513376) | rock metagenome | isolation source: Antarctica rocks | place: Antarctica: Victoria Land, Trio Nunatak nord | collected 2016-01-04
ACAGCTGATATAGCATCAGGATATGTTGGTCAACAAGGCAACAAGACTTTGCAGGTCACCTACAATTCTCTTTGCTTCAAGCACTTTGCCATCAGCAAGGCTGCACTGCCACCCCATGTTGTCCTGTGATTGCAGCCTCTCTAAACCAGCATTGTACCTACAAAACATACATTGGGTTGGCTAGCAGTGAAAGGCGATAGGAGGCATTTGGTACAGTTTCGTTCATGGGATCATGACATGGTGACACAACTTTGTGCGCCAGCACAGACAGAGAGGCATACTATGTCAGTTCAGGCCTACCTAATCTTGACACCCCTTTGCAGGCAAGCTTGCAGGATCTTGTCTCTGACTTCCTTGGCAGAGTTACTTACTGGGAAGTACTTGCTGTCAGCAAGCTCACAGGCCAGAGGGATACCTATGTGATCTGAGCTTTCAAGCCTGCAGACCAAACACAAGACTGCCTCAAACAGTGTAAGCAACCCAGAGCTTTGGCAATGCTTTTGAATGAGTATTCTGCAAGTCTTTCTGATGGCAATGAGCAAAATGACATATGTCAACATTGTCACAACAGCACATAGTTGAGCGGAGCATACCAGATTTTGCACTGCTCCAGGGACCAAGAGGCAAAGACTGCTTTGAGAGCACTCCTGCTGGACTCAGTGAAATAGTCCTTGTTGAGGTCCACATGCATCGGCAGCACATTGCTGCATACAGCAAACACTGCCTTGACAAGACAGCACTCTGGACATACAGATTGAGCTTCATGACAGCTTGATCATGTGAAGATTACCAGCGAGTGCCACCTGATATCAGCACCTTATTGCCAGCTTCCTTGCTTCTTTCAAGTACTGTGACCTGCAACACGTGGCCAGGCTGGATCTTTGCAAGTAAGTTTAGCTTTTCTGCTTCGTATTGAAAATGCTCCCTGTGGCATACTGTACAGAACAAAAAACTCGATTCCAGAATGGACAAAAGAGCGCAGCCTCACCTGTGCTCCAGCACTAGCTGCAAAGTATGCTGCTGTAAGGCCTGCTGCACCTCCTCCAACTACGATCACGTCAGGGCTGGTGGCAGAAGCCCGTGCGAAACTACTGGACAATCGCTCAGTAGGCCGCCTGCCACAACGTCGCACGAAGATGGTCTGAGCACAAGGACTTCGCCAGCCGTTGACACTTGTGTGCTCAGTCAACGGCTGAGATAGCAGCATGTCAAGTCAGGCAGTATGCTGACAATGGTTGCAGACTCATGTCCAAACGGCAGAACTGGAATAGGTGCATCTGGATATCGTGTTGAATGTGGTCAGCCAGCACCAGGCGGTGTAAAGCCACTGATGTGTCTGACAGGACTCAGAAAAAAAAGCTTCGCTCCGAAACCATATTGATCAAAATTAGCAAAATCCCAATCATGGCATGCATGCTTCTGATTGGTGGTATGAATTCGACGCCAATTCCGAAACGCACTTGTGGTAAGCCGTCAGGATCAATTTCATGTGTACGAAAGTGAACACACTGCAAGTCGGCAGGCATATGCATGCATGCATGCATGCATGTAGGAATTGCATATGCATGCATGTGTTACAAGTACCACATGTGTCAGAAGTATTGTATTACAGAGGGGGCTGAGCTTGGGTTGACAGACGTGCTGCCAGCCACAAAGCATCTAGCATACCACCAGTGCTTTGCTTGACATTGCAGTGACATTTGGAAAATCGGAAGTCGAACAGAGCCGCTCTAAAAGCAATGCTCGATTTCAAGTCAGAAAGTAAATACACAGATAATGCTGGATTGCTGCTGGTAAAGCCACAGGTTGTCAGGGATTACCCAATGACCTCTACATGAATTTTGTCCTCTAGAGATCTGGACTCAAGGAAAGCTGGGCTGTCAGTATGATCGTCAGAGCAGGTAAGCACTACCTGTTGCTGATGCTCCAGATGCAACAGACTCTCAGCAACTGACTTGCTCATACTCACATGGGGTATGCAACTGGATCCGCCTGCTGCGTGAACACAACCTCTGCATGCTGATGTGGCACACAAGCACACGCTGTTATCGCTCACTGATGATCAATTCTTGTACACTCCAGTCCTCATAGCTGCAATGAAAGTCTGTGTCAGGAAGGTGTATTCTTTTACGCATGCACGAGTGTGTCTCCACAGGGTGTAACACAACAAACCAGGCCAGTAAAGAGTTTGATGTCGCACACCTGCCATCAGGAAGGTATCTGCGCACTGTGAAAGGGATTTTCTTCTCGCGCAGCTCCATGATTGCAATCTGCAGCACCAAATCTGGCTAACTGGCAGGTTGCATCTGCTAGCAGATGATGCAAGCAGGTCCTGTGTCCAAATGCAACGTATTGCTTGGTGAGCAAGACTGGCATGCAATGCTGTGATGTGCTGACATTGTCCCCTTGTAAACGTACACTTTTCAATTGATGCACTCAAAAGCATGCATTCTGGGATTAAGGGGTATGCAGGGCAGCAGCATGATGCAGTTGCTACATGGGCTTGACGGCTGTGTTCCTAGGTGACAATGCATACACTGTTGTATTAGCAGTGAGTACCTCAAGTGGGTCTGTTGCTCCTCCGACCTCAACCATGACTGGTGCATTCATGCTGGACAAATCAAAAAAATGTGTCAGTTGAACAAAGCAAGAGCTGTCCGCGAAACTCTGATAGTCCCAGAAAATCTGCCAGACGAGCTACGCTGAGCACACTGACAGTCATGCAAGAAAATTGCAGCTTAGAAGCTTTGAGTGTCACCTGATTTGTAGGGCTCGCGTGCCCAGTATCCTAGCCCTTTCATACTTTGTCATGTATCGTGTAGTTATTTTTGGTCTGTCTGAAGGCTGTGCAGGACCGTCAATGATGTCTGGTCCAGCGCCGGCATCAGGCATTTCAGCATCGCCATCTTCTTCCAGCTACAAAAAGTGCAGACGTTAAGCCTTGCAACGTGGCAGCACAGATTACCCACACAAATCAGGACAAAGGCTTACTTCTTCCTGGACATCATCAGGCTCATCAGGTTCATCAAAAACATCATCAGCCCTATTCCGCCGCAAGTCTGAGGTCAGCTACAGAGTATTGCAGACTCATGCTAAGGCTCAAACAGGAGCAGCGACACAAGCGAGCCGTTGTCAACCGCTAGAATGCTCACCCTCCTCCATAGTCATCTCCATCATCAGCCATGCCGGTGCTGCTGTTGCTCTAGCGCGACGGGTCAGCTATACGGTCACTAGCGACCTTGTGGCACAGAGCTGGCACGGAGCTGTTGCCCGGACTGGACGGGAGCACTTCACAAAGACAAGAAGATCAGGTGATGCAATGTCGATGCGGACACAGTAGTGGCGTAGATTGGCAAGGTTCGACTTCCGTAAGTCTGCAATTGGCAGAACTTGTCGAAAGCTCTTGAGAAACCCTGCTTTGAACTCTCGATACGCCGATAGGTTTGGCACAAAACGTTGACTTTCGAGACAATGTCGCTACTAGTCACTGACAGGGTGCGCACCGTTCGCGCCTGAAATCGACGCTGCAGAAATCGTGAACCGATCCGCATTGCCTTCGGCATTGGCTGCGATTTGCAGCACCCAAACAAGGCAGATCAGCTAGACTCGCACGGCCGCACATGGAAGAGTACAGGTTGTGGGGCACTGGGTTGCGGGCAGCGAAATGCGAACTTGTTGCCTCTTACGCTGATGTCAACATCGTCAAGGCCCCATACACATGGGGTCTAAGCAGTCAGACCCCGCGCATGCTTGGTTTGCGTCCAGATGGCAAAGTAAGCGTTGACACTCGAGGCCGTTTCGATGCCACTGATGAATGCGCAGTTTTGAAGGGCCTCTGCATTTGACAGGTTCCCGTGCTGGAAACACCTCAAGGACCTTTGACCGAAAGCTCAGCAATTGCAAGATACCTTGCTTCATTGAGCACCAGCTACCCCCTCTACCCACAGCCCACAGATGCTACAGACACCACAAGAGCTCTCATTGATGCCTGGATTGACTGGGCTCTTGTCCTTGACAAGGTGGCAGAGAGCTGGGCATATCCCATGCTTGGTCTGCGGTCTAACGAGCCCACAGCAGTTGCAACAGCCAAGTCAGATTTTGACAAAGCTCTACAGACACTGGAAATTCATCTGAAGTCAAGCACCTTCCTTGTTGGGGAGAGCCTGACGCTTGCAGACCTTGTGGTCATCTCCCACCTGCTGCTTCTGTATATTACGGTGTGTTTCGGCAAATCCATAAACAATGCCTTTCTTACGCCATGCATGAACGCGTAGCAAGCATCATGCCACAATGATGGTCAATGTCACCTCAAGTTCGCAACATGCAGGCCTGATGAACAGCTGTTTGCAAATCTTTCCATATCCTGGGCGATCTGCATTACATGTACGCAGGTGTTTGATGCATCAAAGCAGAAGCAGTATCCTGTCACAAACAGGTATGTACAGACCATCCTGGGTCAGCCAAAGTCTCTACAGGTCTACGGCAGTCAGCTGCAGCCTCCCAAGCAAGCATACAGCTACAGTGAAACAGGCAAAAACAAGTGGGGTGAGTGGTCCAGCCCCCTCGCCCCCATAAGCCACTTGTTTGCTCAGCCTTGGTCAGGTCAGTCTCCATTCAAGCCCTCTCTGCCCCATTATACATCCTGTACTAATGTTCATATATATGCTTCCTTACTTGTCCCACTCAAGACACACCCATAGCTGGATGACTGTGCTGAAATGTACTTCTAGCTTTGGCCCTGCTTGGAACTTAGCATACTTATCTGCTCATTGTCACACTTGAGGAATGCCTGGAGTGTCATGCGGTTTTTGTTCGTGCTCTTCCTGCGTACATTGATCTGCATGTGTCAGGCGCACCACATGCTCTGGCTGCATTGCCATGATCCCTGCATTTGTCTCTGATTTGTAACTTGTGACCATCTTGGCCTGACGCATGTTGGCAACTAAACCCACGCGGAGACCTCAAGTGAAAATGTCGTATAACATGCTCCCAACAGCTTTGCATGCTTCTGACTGCACCTTGTGGTCATTCAAGGACACAGGTTGTAAACAGTTCCATGAATGCTGTTGCTCTGTCACCTGTGAGCAGCAGGATAATCAATTCGTTTGATTTAGCTATCACGCTGCTGACAGGTGACAGAGCTGCATTCATTGAGTTGTTCACAACCTTTGTCCTTGCGTAACCGCCCCTTTGCTGACAAATGACAGCCTGCATGCTGGACGCCTTGTGTGCAATTCACACCCCTGCACCTTCACTGGTGATCCTGCTGTAAACAGTCGACAGAATGCATTCTGTTCACAGTCAGTCTTCAATCTTTTGTCCTTGACTGGCCACCCCTTGGCTGACAAGTGACAGGATGATCCTTCTGACAAGTGACAAGATGATCCTGCCGACAAGTGTCAAGATGATCCTGCTGACAAGTGTCAAGATGATCCTGCTGACAAGTGACAAGATGATCCTGCTGACAAGTGACAAGATCATCCTGCTGTGGACAGGTGACAGGGTGCGTGCTGCATTCATTGAGTTCTTCCAGACCAAGGGCCACACCCAAGTGCCCTCCAGCAGCGTGGTCCCCCACAATGACCCCACCCTGCTGTTTGCCAATGCTGGGATGAACCAGTTCAAACCAATCTTCCTGGGCACCGTCGACCCCAACAGCAACTTTGCCAAGCTCAAGAGCGCAACTGACTCACAGAAGGTCAGCTAAGGTTTTACATGTGCTCTAACATGGTTGCAACAGAAAGAAAATGGCAGGAAATACAGCCAGCCTGGCTTATGCATGCAGTCTCAGTGACTTTTGCTCTCATCATGGAAAGAAAGCAGCCTGTGTCTTTGCTTGCTGGAGCACCGGTGCAATACTCACATGCATCTTTGCATCAGGGCCCCTTCTGTGGTAGATGCTGACGGTAAACTATGGCCAGATGCATCAGAGCATCAGATTCTTGGTTTAACATGGATTTGTGCATCAATTGACGGTATGCTGCTTACTGTATCTCAGCTTGCATGCTGCATCCATGCTCGCATCTGCTGTCACACTTCTATTGTACCTTGTCCACACTAATACTCACTGTGTTCTTTTCAGTCAGCTGTGACTCACTGCTGCAGTGTATACGTGCTGGCGGTAAGCATAACGATCTGGACGATGTGGGTAAGGATGTGTACCATCACACCTTCTTTGAGATGCTGGGCAACTGGTCCTTTGGAGACTATTTCAAGAAGGAAGCTATTGGGTATGCCTGGGAACTGCTCACAGTAAGCCAAGCCCTCATGGGCATCTCACTTTGCCTGTGCATGCAACCCTCACAACATGGCTCTTCACATACTCCCCATCTAGTTCTTCCATGCATGTAATGCTGAGCGTACCTTTCTCTGGGCCCTTGGTATGGCACTGCTTTGCAACACGGTTCAGTACAACTGAAGCATGCACCATGTGCTTGATGCACCAGGTGCTTGTCTCTCTCAATGCTCCACTATGCAACAAGCTGCATTGTTGAGAGTTGGTGACGTGCTTTTCAATTTTGGTTTGTTTGCAGTCTGTGTACAAGCTGGCTGGTGAACGTCTGTACGCAACCTACTTTGGAGGTGATGAGAAGCAAGGGCTGAAGCCTGATGAAGAGGCAAGGCAGATCTGGTGAGCCCTCACCTTGGTACTGTACCTTGCATATGGTTGATGCTTGCACTGCAGGTACAAACAACATGTCAATCACATACCCTGCCTCGGTCTCACCACCTCTGCACTGCATGTACAAATGACTCAGCATGGGCTAGGATGGTGTGACTTGGATCAATGCTGCACTTGCCGTGTTGCAGTGCAGGAGGCTTGCATGCGTTTGCAAGCGCTTGCTCTGAGTCACTTCCAAATGAGCACTCACTGCTGCATGAAGTGTACCTCAAGGGCTTGCCATTTACAGTTACAGTGCCTGGTAGCATGCTGCAGTACGTGCTGGCACATCATAAGAGTCTGACATGTAGGGCTCAAGCCCTTTCTTCGCCTGGCAAATGACATGGAGCTGTTACATAGCTTGCTGTAGCATTGCTGCGGCGATGTCTGGCCTGAAGCTGCTATGTCGCTTGCTGCAGCATCCCTCCAGCAATTTCTGGTCTGGAGTTGTCACATAGGTGGTTTCAGACCTCTCCAAAGACGTCCTAGACCTGAAAGCCTGCTGCATTGGAGCTGTTACATAGCTTGCTTCAAGCACTCCCCTCCCCCCCTGACCCCCCACCCCCTCTCCCCGCATTTCCTGGACTGCAAGCCTGCTGCAATGCAGGCTCCAGTACTTGCCAGCAGAGCGCATTCTGCCTTTCGGGACCAAGGACAACTTCTGGGAGATGGGAGACCAAGGGCCCTGTGGGCCCTGTACAGAGATCCACTATGACAGAATTGGGGGCCGAGATGCTGCTGACCTGGTCAACATGGATGATCCCAACGTACTGGAGATCTGGAATCTTGTGTTCATTCAGGTGAGTCATTTATCTAGTCATGATAGGCCTATTGTACAAGGCATAGCTCGATGGTTGCCAGCATAGATTTACAAATTATGCCGAGCCTAAGGCCCTACCCCATGAGGGGCCATTGGCTCTTGAGATGCAGGTGAGTCATCCAGCTGTCACGCTGTTCTGACTCATGCTAGGTCACAATGCTGGTTGTAACTGTCATGGGGCATGATCAGAAGTGAGCTGACTCATGCTGACTCATGCTGGTTAATTGTCATGGGGCATGATCACAAGTAAGCTGACTCATGCTGACTCATGCTGGTTGTAATTGATGATCACAGATGAGCTGACTCATGCTAGATCACCAGCACAAATGCAACAACCGTAACCAAGCTGGTGGGTTAACAACCACCTCTGCAGTGTTGACAGATTCCTTGCTCACAAAGGGCAGACCCATCGCGCTGTTCTGCATGTGCAGCTCGACAGCCTCAGGCCTCATCAGAGAATGTGCTCTCAATAGAAGCTGCCTTTGCCGCATTGCAAGTGCATCGCAATACAATCTCGTGGCTTGGTTCATCACACTCCAACTTTGCCTACCAAGATCTATACACATGCATGAGAGCCAGGATGCCGCAACTTGACACTGAACACTGCTGCATGGGGTTGCAAGCATTGCACAGGCTGGAAGCTGTGTGTGTGTGAGTTGCAGTTCAACAGGGAGGCAGATTCAAGCTTGAAGAGTTTGCCTGCCAAGCACGTGGACACAGGCATGGGTATGGAGCGTGTGACATCCATTCTACAGGACAAGATATCTAACTACGCTACTGACGTGTTTGGTGAGCCTTTCTCTCAGTCACCAAAGATGTTGTGCTCTATCATCTGCTGCATGAAAAGAACCAGGAGGGATTGTGCAGAGCATGTTCTGTCATTGATGCCAAACTCCACAAGCATGCTCAGGGTGTGTCCTTGCCTTTGATGGGACCTTGCCCTTGCCTTTGATGGGACCTTGCCCTTGCCTTTGCCTGTGATGGGATCTTGCCCTTGCATTTGGTGGGACCTTGCCCTTGCATTTGATGGGACCATTGCCCTTGCCTGTGATGGGACCTTGCCCTTGCCTTTGATGGATGGGAGCCTGTGATGGAACCTTGCCCTTGCCTGTGATCTTGCCTTTGATGGGACCTTGCCCTTGCCTATCATAGAAAGTTGCCCTTGCCCTTGCCTGTGCTGCCTTGCCCTTGCCTGTGATAGGAACATTGCCCCTGCCTTATATGGGACCTTGCCCTTGCAATTGATGGAACCTTGCCATTGCCTTTGATGCCTTGCCCTTGCCTGCCTGCAGCTCCCATCTTTGCCCAGATACAGAAGGTCACCGGGGCTGAGGCCTACACGGACAAGGTGGGGTCAGAGGACGTGGGGGGGCGCGACATGGCCTACAGGGTGGTTGCTGACCACATCCGAACCCTCTGCTTTGCCATTGCTGATGGTGCACGCCCGGGAAGTGAAGGTGACAACTGCTGACACAGCATACTGACACTCTGCTTTGTCATTGCTGTCAGACCACAACATCCCAGCTGTCTGCTTTGTCATTGCTGACAGAGCACAGCATCTCAACCCTCTGCTTGACAGAGCACAGCAGCCCGACTTTCTGCTTTGTCATTGCTGACAGAGCACACCCAAGCAGTGAAGATGGCACTGAATGTCAGTCATCACTGCAGCTGCTGTGTCAGTGTGTCTGTCTGTCTGTTGCGCCTCGCCATTGCTGGTGCACCAGACCACAGCAGTGAAGCCAAGAAGGTGTTGTCATGCATGCCAATGATTGCTGCTCCATCCATACCTGTGCTCTGTGGTGTGCCCTTGCCAATGGAGGACACTCTGCACATGGAGATGTTCATCCTGTTTGCTCCTGTTGTGCTCGTGCTGGTTGTTAAACTGACTCAAACGCTGCTGCTGCTGCGGCTTCTGCTGCCGTCTGTCAATGCTGATGTTTGCATTTGGCAACGCTCTGTTTCAGCACTTGCTGCTGTTGACTGCAGCTGCTGCTTGTCCGATGGGGTACATCTGATGGTGCTTCTCTGACTCAGATGCTGCTGCCGCTGACGCTGCCTTTGCTTGCAGCCAGTTTGTCCGTCATTGCTGCCGGCTTAGTCAGCAGCAATTGTGGCTGTGGGCAGTAGTTTGAGTGACACAAAACAATGGCTTACACACAGGGCTGCTGCATTGCTTGCTGATGGCTGCTGGTGTCATGATGCAGGCAGGGACTACGTGCTGCGCAGAGTTCTGCGGCGCGGAGTACGGTATGGGCAGGACACCCTAAAGGCTCCTGCAGGGTTCTTCCATGGCTTGGTGGATTCTGTGGTTGCCTCCATGGGACACTTCTATCCCGAGCTTGTCAAGGCGAGGGACCACATTGTTGATGTCATCAGGTCTGCTGGGCTCAAGCACCACATCTTCATAATCATAGGATCGGCTCAAAGTACATGTGCTATTGCCAGTGATGATAGCTCACAACCAATGGCATGACCAACTGTTTGCGCCATGTGTATGAACCAGCAAATGAATGATGCAGCTGTTGAAACAAGCTGCCTGTCTTGCTGACATGTAAAACCACTTCATGTATGTGCGCTGCAT
>JAABUS010009743.1_pt1 | contig 10059 bp, 12 predicted proteins | sample 5560161 | NCBI WGS metagenome assembly JAABUS01 (sample SAMN10711885, study PRJNA513376) | rock metagenome | isolation source: Antarctica rocks | place: Antarctica: Victoria Land, Trio Nunatak nord | collected 2016-01-04
GGGTGAGCTCGCGGTCGTAGACGACGGGGTAGCCGGTCGACGGGTCGATCGACCCCAGCGGCGCGCTCGAGCTCTGCTGGCCGGCGATTCCGTCGCGCTCGTCGAGCACGGGCGTCGCGACTCCGGTCTTCGTCACCCGGAACCCGTAGGCTCGGGTGGCGCCTCGGTCCGTCGCGATCAGGCGCAGCCCGACCGTTCCGGCCCCGCCGGCCACCGACACCAGCGCCCCGGTCACATCGGCAGACCGGACGCCCAGGTAGCCGACGCAGAACAGGCGGACCCGCGCGCCCGTGGTCGGGCGGATTGCGTAGACGCAGAGGTCGTCGTCGGCGTTGTCGGCGCGTACGGTGTAGCGGGGGCCACGGTAGCCCGACGGCGCGGGCGGCAGGAACACGGGCAGCTGCCCGTCGCGGTCGGCGACGAAGGTGCTGTCGGCGGTGTTGAGCCCCGGGCTACCCGACAGGAAGGTCCCGCCGCGCGGGGCGGTGTTGAAGTAGTCGTCGCCGTTGCAGTCCAGCAGCGCCTCATGCGAGGTGGGGCACACCTGGCGCATCGTTGGGTAGAGAGGTGAGTCGGAGTAGCACATGAGGTCTGACTCGTCGGTGCAGTGGTAGCCGCCGCTGGTGTTGGGAGCCGCCGGATCCACCGCCGACAGGTTGTGCATCAGCTCGTGCAGGCCGACGCGCCCGTTCCAGCAGCCCGCGTCGACCCGCGCGACGTTGCCCGGCGCGTAGGCAACCCCGCAGTAGACGTTGGCGTCGACGAAGGTGAGGTACTTGCGGTCAGCCCGGTTGTAGCCCTTGGCGGCGAGCTCGCTCGCGGTCCTCCCGAGCGTGTCGTCGCCCGTGGTCGAGAGCACGACGTTTCGCACGACGACGTTGCAGCTTTCGGTCACGTAGCGCAGGGTGCGCGAACCGCCGCTCTCGGCGGCGCTCTGCTTCATCCGGTCGGCCATGTCGCCCGCCACGCTCTGGATCAGCGACACGGTCTGGGCGTAGCGGTCGGGGCGGTCCGACGCGCGGGCGTAGATCAGCTCCACGCGGTCGCCGGAGGCGCCGTCGCCGATGCAGTCGGCCAGCTCGGAGGCGGCGTCGAGCTGCGCCTCCTTCTCCTCGGCCCGCAGCTCGGGGACGGAGCGGCGCTCGCGAACGTCCTCGCCCGCGGGGGCGGGATCGGGGCCGTGCGTGCACGCGTCAGGGGCTCGCGGCACCTCGACGCGAAGCCCGTCGGGGCAGCTCGGGTCGGCGACCAGCCCGTCGAACCGGACTCCGCGGGCGGGATCCTCGGAGCCCGGCGTTGCGGCCGACGAGGAAGCGGGGAGGGCCGCGAAGGCCAGGACCGCGAGCGTCGCCAGCATCCCCCCAGCCGCGAGACGGAGGTGCGAAGAAGAGCTGGCTGCGGTGAGCGGCGGGGGCATCGCGAGGTACCGTCCCGCGGTCAAGGTCGACGCCGCGGTGTCACCTATGGTAGGCCAGTCCGAGCGTCCTGCGGAGCGGCTTCGCGCCCCGAGGACGCGTGTACTACCTACCGCAGCCGCTCGACGATCATCGCCTGGCCCATCCCCCCGGCGACGCACATGGTCTCCAGGCCGATGGTGCCGTCGAGGGTCTCGAGGTCGTTGAGGAGCGTGGTCATGATGCGGGCGCCGGTCATCCCGAACGGGTGGCCGAGGGCGATCGCTCCGCCGAAGGGGTTGAGCTTGTCGGCGTCGATGCCCCACTCCTCGCGGCAGGGGACGACCTGGGCCGCGAAGGCCTCGTTGAGCTCGATGACGTCGATGTCGTCGATGGTCATCCTGGCCTGCTCGAGCACGCTTTTGACCGCGGGCAGCGGGCCGAGACCCATGAGCTCCGGGCGGACGCCCGCGACCGAGGAGGCGATGATGCGCGCCCTGGGCTTGAGGCCCAGCTCCGTGGCCCTCTCCTCGGACATGACCAGTAGCGCGGCGGCGCCGTCGTTGAGCGGGCACGAGTTACCCGCGGTGACGGTGCCGTCCTCGCGGAAGGCAGGATCGAGGCCGGCGAGGACCTCCGTGGTGGTGCCGGGCCGGGGCCCGTCGTCCTTTGCCACCTCGCCGCCGTCGGGCGTGGGCACCGGAACGATCTCGCTGTCGAAATGGCCCGACTCCTGGGCATCGACCGCGCGGTTCTGGGAGACCACCGCCCACTCGTCCTGCTGCTCGCGGGTGACCTTGCAGCGCTCGGCGACGTTCTCGGCGGTCAGCCCCATCCCGATGTAGACGTCGTAGAGCGAGCCCTCGGAGCCGTCGAGCCGGGGATGCTTGAAGTCGTCGGGCATGGCGGCGCCCAGGCCCGCGCGCGATACCGACTCGACGCCGCATGCGATGTACTGATCGCCCTCGCCGACCCTGATCGCGTGGAAGGCCATGCGGGTGGTCTGGAGGGAGGAGGCGCAGAAGCGGTTGACCGTCGTGGCCGGGACGTGGTGGTCGATCCCGGCCAGGAGCATCGCGTTTCGCCCGACGTTGTAGGCCTGCTCACCGATCGAGGAGGCGGCGCCCATCATCACGTCGTCGGTCTGGGCGAAGTCGACCTCGGGGTTTCGCTCCTGGAGCGCCCTGAGCGGGATGGCGGCGAGCTCGTCGGCGCGGACGTCCTTGAGCGACCCCTTGAACGCACGCCCGATCGGCGTGCGGATCGCGTCGACGATGACGGCTTCGGGCATTCGCGATACTCCTCGGTCGGTGGGGCGCGCAGTCTATTCCCAGCCTCGGCCTGGCCTCAGCCTCCGCCCCCTCCTCCGGGGCGCCCGCCGGCGGCGGCGGGTTCGGGCTCCTGGAGCATCCTCAAGGTGCTGCTTCTCGTCTTCGGCGTGATCGCGGCGACGACCATCGGCGGGTGCCTCGTATACGGCGGCTTCGTGGTGCTCACCGGCCAAGAAGAGAAGCGCGCGCAGAAGCGAAACGCGATCGAGGACGCCGAGGGCCGCGGCGTGCGCCTGGGAACGGCCGAGCGGACGGTGTGCGCGCGGTTCGGGGCGCCCGCGACACCGCGCTTCCGGGAGGAGCGCGACCAGTCATGCGCGGACGCCTCTACTACAACATTCGCGGCGGCGAGCCCGGCGACCAGTGGCAGCTGTGCTTCAAGCGCGGGCGGCTGGCCGCGAAGTACCGCTGGGCGTAACGGCCGCGCCTGGTATCCCGCGCAGGCTCAGGCGCTCGCTGATCGCTCACGGAACGGCTCGGCGGAGGAGCCGCGGGGCACGTCGCCGGTGGCCCGCTCGACGACCCAGGCCGCCCCCTCGCCCGCGGCAGCGCGCGCGCCTCGTCACCGACGCGCGCCCTGCCGGTGACATCGCCCGTGCGGGGGGTCGACCCTCACAAGGGGCCGGAAGCTCACGGTCCTGCTTCCCTCGTTGCCCGTGTCATTGTCGGTGTAGGTGTCGAGGAGCACGTAGACGGCGCCGCGAGGGCCGACCGCAACGTCGAGCGATCCGTCCCCTTCGCTGTCGGCGTCCAGATCGAGGTAGTCGCCTTCGACGGGCACGCGGCCGAAGGGCACCTCCTCGCCCTGGGCGAACCAGGCAGCGCCGTCGTCTCCGGCGGCCACGGCAACCGGGTCCCTGGGCGGCCGGAAGTCGCGTCGCAGGTCGCCCGTTTGGGTATCGACGCGCGCGCGGCGCTGCGGCGGTACGTCGCTGCCCACCCACAGCGCCAGGTCGCGTGCCGAGAGGACGCTGGGCGAGAACGGGAGCGTGAGCGGGCGGCCGGCGAGTGCGTTCGTGCGCGGGTTCACGCGGTCCAGGAGACTCCGAAGCGATATCGCGACCCACACCGTCCCGCGACCACATCCACCGCCGAGGGCGAGCCGCTCAGCTTGACCCGTCCGGTTTCGCGCCCGGTCGCGGCGTCCACGCGCACGAGGACCGCGGGCCCGCTCACCGCGACCCACACGGACCCGGCGCCCACGGCCACGTCGACGGGCCTACCAGGCAGGCGTATCGGGCCGCCCTTGCGGCGTAGCGGCGACGCATCGAAGCGCCGCAGCGAGCGCTCCTCGTCGTCGATGACGAACACGCCGCCCTCGCCTGCTGCCACGGCGATCGGCGACGGCCCCACCAGCAGCGCGCGGTCCATCGCCCGCTGCTCCTCGCTCGTGACGTCCTTCCCACAGCCGGCTAGCGCGCCGGCGAGCGCGACCGCGGCCAGGAGCGCCGCAAGGCGCCTCGTAGAGTCCATCCGAAAACAGGCGGCGAACCGTGTTCGGATGGGCTCACAGTCCCAGGCCGCGCACGCCGCTTTCGTCCCAGCCCAGATGGTGGGCGAGCTCGTGGCGGACCGTCCGCGTGACCTGGGCCCGGAGGAGCCCGGCGTCGTGGCCGAAATCGCGCACGAGGGTGTCGCGGAAGATGACGATGCGGTCGGGGTAGTCGTCGCGGGCGATCGTGTCGCCCTCGTAGAGGCCGTAGGCGCGCCGCCGACGGCCCTTGCCCGACACGACGACGGGGACCCGCTCGAGCGCGCGCTGGAACTCGAGCGGCAGATCGTCGAGCGCGAGCTCCACCAGCCGGTCGAAGTCGTCGGGGTCGCGGGGATCGAGGCCGTCCCAGCCCAACCCGTCGTCCTCTTCGTCCTCCTCTTCCCAGTCGTCGTCCGCCTCGCCGGAGATTCCCTCGCGCGCGAGGCGCTCGGAGCGCTCGACCACCTGCTCGAACTCCGCCTCGGACTCCGGCGCCCGCCAGTCGGCCATGCGCAGCATGAACCACGCCAGGCCGCCGAACAGGATCACCGCTCCCGCCGCGAAGACCGCGAGGCGCTGGAGGGCGCCGACGAGCCAGGCGTCGCTGTAGCCGACGGCGAGGGTGACGAGGGCGAGGCCGATGAGCAGCGATATCGCCGCCGCGAAGGCGATGCGCCGCAGGGGGATCGACGGCCGGCCGGTCATGTCGTGATGAGCGTAGTGGCTGGCCAGCGGTCACGGCTCGGACGGCGGCGGCTCCAAGGAAGGCATCGACGTGGGCATGGACGTGGAGCGATACTCAGCGGCCGATGGGCAGGCGCGCCTCCACGGAATCGACTCGAGTCCCGGCATGCTCGCCGCCGCGCGCAGCGCACTGACAGGCCGCGACGCCCGACTCGACGTCGCTCCCATCGAGGACCCGCTTCCCGACGGCCCGTTCGACCTCGCCGTCTCCGCGCTCGCCGTCCACCACCTCGACGCCGCGGGCAAGGCCGTGCTGTTTCACCACATCGCAGACCTGCTCGCTCCCGGCGGACGGTTCGTCCTCGCCGACGTCGTGGTCCCTGACCACCAGGCCGACATGGTCACTCCGATCAACCCCGACTACGACAAGCCAAGCTCCGTCTCAGACCAACTCGCCCGGCTCACCGCGGCGGGGCTGAGCGCCACGTCCCGTGGGAGCACCGAGATCTTGCCGTCCCCGTCGCCGACCAAGCCGGCGTCGCCGCGGATGGAGCTCCGCGATGCCCTGATCGTTCTGCGGCCGTGGCGCGAGGACGACGCCGATGCCGTCCATGCCGCCTGCCAGGACGCCGAGATACACCGCTGGATTCCGGTCATTCCCCGCCCCTACACCCACGACGACGCGCGCACCTTCGTTACCGGCAGGCACGGACTTGGTGGCCACCAGCTCGCAATCGAGCGGGAGGGGCGTGTCGCCGGGTCGATCGGGATGAAGGTAGATGAGAGACAGACCGGGCGCATCGGCTACTGGTGCGCCCGAGACGCTCGCGGTCGCGGGATCACGACGCGCGCTACGGCTGCTCTGTCGCTACGGCATGGACGAACTGGCGCTTCAGCGGCTCGAGCTGATCACCGATCCCGAGAACCACGCCTCCCAGCGGGTCGCCGCCAAGGTCGGCTTCCAGCGCGAGGGGGTCCTGCGCTCACACCTGCCCCACCCCGACGGACGCCGGCGCGACAGCGTCATGTTCTCGCTGCTGCCGGGCGAGCTGCGCTAGCGCCTGTCCCGCCGTGCGCGGGCGGATCGACCTTCGTCGCGTTGGTGATTTCCGTTCTTGGTCCCGTTGATCACCCGCTCGTCGCCGTCGCCACCGCTGTCGCGCGCAGCGACCCGGGATTGGATCCCGCCCCGCGCTCGGACAAGGCAAGAAGGACGGGACCACTGGTCCGGAAGCGATGGCCAGGGGGCGCCCGTGCCGTTCGCGCGGGTGAATGCGTCCAGCCCATGGCGTGATCCGCTGGCGCGCCGGGTAGGCTTCATGACCATGAGCATTGGCGCTTCGCTGTTCCTCATCGCCGTCGGCGCGATCCTGCGCTACGCGGTCACCGAGTCAATTTCGGGAATCGACCTCCAGACCGTCGGCCTCATCCTGATGATCGTGGGGATCATCGGCCTGGTGGTCTCGGTCGTCTGGATGATCGCGAGCAGCCGTAGGCACCCGGTCGCGCGGGATCCTCGCGACCCGCGGGGCCCCTACTAGCGGCCCGAGTAGGAGCTGGTCCTAGATGGTCGGCCCGCTGGGGACCGGCTCCCGCGGGGGCGACGGCGTTCCTCCGCCCGGAGGCGGCTCGCTCCCCGGAGGCGGCTCGCTCGGACCGGGTACGCGGCGCCACTCTCGGATCTTTCCGCCCGTGACGACGAACGCGGTCGCCGCCTCGCCGCCGGTGCCTGTACCGCAGTCGCCGCCCGGGCGCTCGGTGAGCACGAACGTCGCGACCGTGTAGCGGCCGGTGCGCTTCGTGCGCTTCAGGCGCGCGCCGCACGGCAGTGACACGTTGAAAGCGAGCGTGTCGGTGGCGGCCACGAGGCGGAGAGGCGGCGTCCCGTTCTGTACGACGCTCGGGATCGCAAAGTAGGAGGCGGCCCTTTTGACGTCGCCCCGCCGCAGCGCTTCGGACCACGCACGGATCACCCGCGAGACGGCCGGATTGACCGATCGGCGCGGAGGGGAGGGGCCGCCGCCGGATCCTCTCGGCGATTCCGGGGCCGGCCCCGACCCTCCCGGCCTCGCGCCCCCGCCGCTTCCCTTCGCGCCGCCCGAGCCCGCGGCGCCGCTGGGAGAGCCGTCGTCGCCGCAGCCGGCGGCCGCGAGCGCGAGGAGCGAGAGGGCCAAGCCGATGATCGAGCGCGCGGCGAGCATGGGAGGATCTTCGCACGGCTGTCTCTCGCGGTCGGCGGCTACGCGTCTACCGCTGTCAGGTGCGCCACGGTTGACCTAAAGCGACGTCGCCGTCGATGACCGCAGTCCACGCGGTGGTCGCGATACAAGCGGCAACGGTGAGCCGCGCTAGGAGGCTCGGCTGGCCGCGCGCAGTCAGCATCCAAGGGCGTCGCGCAGGGTCCGACAGGCCTGCGCCATCCGTGCCGCGGAGAGCGTGGCGATGCGACGGCGAAATGCCGTGCGCGGGACGGTGTGGAGGTTGTCGAAGTTCACGACGCAGTCGGTCGGAACACTGTCGCGAGCCGCTGTGAGGTCGAGCTCGGAGACCAGATCGCGTCTGGTGCGGGTAAGTGAGGCGACGACGACGGATCCGATGCGGTCGGCCACCGGGTCGCGGGTGAGCACCAGCACCGGCCGGTCGCCGCCGGGCGTGGCGGCAAACCAGAGCTCACCTCGCTGCATCGCCCCAGTCGGTCCAGTCCTCGGCCGGCCCCCAGTCGGCTATGGCAGCGAGTGAGAGCTCGCCGTCGGTGGCGGGAGCCTCCAGCCACTTCGACGCATCGTGCTCTCCCCGCAGGCCGACCAGATGCCGGTGCAGGGCCTCGCGCAGGAGCTCTGAGCGGTCGATCCCGAGCGTCTCCGCCCAGCGCCCCACCTCGGCCGCTTCATCGTCGGCGACGCGAAAGCTGAGCATCGTCATACGGCGATTCTAGAGTGTATGACAAACCGCCGCGGGCTTGGGCGGCCGCTGCACGGGTCGCGGCCGCAGCGGCGGCGGCCGAAGGGCCCGGGAGCACGAGCGGGGTGGAGACGTCGGCCCCGCCGAGCCGGCCGCCCAGTGTTCCGTCGGCGCCCAGGCTCACGGTGCCGCGCAGCGAGCCTTCGATCTCAAGCCTCCCGCGCAGAGCCGGCCCGCGCCGTTTCAGCGTGCCGGTGATCCGGACGCCCGGCACATAGCTGAAGCGCTCGAGGTCGATTGCGTCGAGCACGATCGTGCCCGCGCCTTCAGCGCGAGTCCTCGTCTGCGCGAAGCCCGCGCGCATCCCGCCCGCCGAGAGGACGAGGCCGCGGACCTGGGCCTCCTGAGGGCTGATCGCCAGCGCGCCGCGGCGCGCATCGTCGAGCGCCAGCGCCACCGCCTGGAGGTTCTGGCCGGGAAGGCCGGCGGTGCCCGGCGCGGCGGGCGTGGCCGCGAGACTCAGCGGCGGCGGCGGGCGTGGGGCCAGAGGCCGCGAGCCGTCGCAGCGCGAAGGAGTCGGTCGGTCGGAGAGGAAGTCGCGCAGCGCCCGGCCGGCGCACGCGGTCTGGCTGGTGCGTGAGCCGCGCGCGAGGACGGAGTGCCCGACCGCCGCGACGGTCAGCGGACGCGCGCCCGGCAGCCGCACCGCGAGCGCCTGGAGCTGCTCGACGGGCGTGCGCAGGTCGTCCTCGCCGTTGATCAAGAGAGCCGGGACGGATGGCAGGGGCCCCGGGCCGAGCTCGGGGACACGGGAGGCGGCCGGCCAGTCCACGCAGAGGTCGTTGGCCTGCGAGCTCAGCCCCGTCGCGCGGTCGAAGGGAAAGAAATCCGAGTCCGGGAGGGCGGCCGCCGCCTGTCGCGCGGCGGCCCGCCGGGCCGTGGGGGACGCGGTCCGCGGCCACGGAAGCGCGGTCTCCTCGCAGGTCGCCGCGATGAACACGGCGTCCGAGAACTCCGGGACGCCCGCGGGGTCCTCCTCCCCGCCGCCCGGCGACTGGGGCTCGGGCCCGCCGTAGGCGAGGCGAAGCAGCGGAGTGGGATCCCCGTCGAGGGCCGCCCGTACCGCCCCGGAGAGGTCACCTCGGATCCTGGGGTCGAAGTCGCCTCCGATCAGGAGCCCGAGGAGGTCGCTGCGGCGCATGCTGAAGCGCTCGCGCGATCCGTTGGGACCGGTGACGACGCCTCGCAGCGGTCTCGTCGCCATCCGGCCGACGAGCGCCCGAAGGTCCGCCGCCGGGTCCGGGGTGAAGGAAGCGCACGCGGAGCCACAGACCTCGCGCAGGACCCGCGGCATGGCGGAGAAGCTGTCGCGCATGAAGGCGTCCGGCCCCTCCGGAACGAGGTTCGAGTCGAGGGCCAGGCGCTCCACCCGCCCGGGGTAGCGCAACGCGTAGGCAACGGCCACCTTCGTCCCGTAGGAGACCCCGAGGAGAGCCAGCTTGGGCACGCCGAGGCGCTTGCGGATTGCCTCGATGTCGGCGACGGAGTCGGGCGTCGTGAAGAAGCTGCGCTTTCGCCCCAGATCGCGACCGCAGTCGCGGGCCACTCCCGCCGCGCGAGCGCGTGGCGGCAGTCGCTCGGTCGCCGTGAGCGCATCGCTTCCCGGAGCGCCCAGGCACCGCAGGTAGCCCGATCGACCGGTGCCGCGCTGGTCGAAGACGACGAGGTCCCGGCTCCTCAGCGCCTCGGCGCCGACCAAACCCAGGAACCGGCGCCGGGCGCGCGCGTCGTCGGTGATCGCAACGGTGGCCGCCTGGCCCGGGCCGCCCGCGAGCACGACGAGCGCGCCCTGGCGGGCGCCGGTGGCGGCCCGGCGCTGGACGCAGAGGCCAACCGACCCCTTGACGGCGCCCGAGCGGTCGAGCGGCACCTTCACGCGTTGCGCGGTGAAGCCGGGCGGGGCGGGGCAGCGGTCGCCCTCCGCGCCCGACGCTGATTCGAGCTGGCCGCTCGTCAAGAGGGCACCGGCGGCAAGCGTCGCGGCGAGCAACGGCAGGCTTCCCCGCCGGCCTCCGGTCCCGCGGGGTGCCGTGGGACCGGCCCCAGCCACGATCTGGCCTACCCGCTAGCGGCCACCGAGATGATGACGACGACGAAGAGGACCACGTAGAGAGCGAGCACCGCGAGGCCGACACCGGCGAGGATCTTCTCGATGCCCGTGACGGGAGCCTCCCTCGCCTGGCCCTGCGTCCGGTGGTCCCAGTATTCGTTGAGC
>JAABUS010009745.1_pt1 | contig 10057 bp, 7 predicted proteins | sample 5560161 | NCBI WGS metagenome assembly JAABUS01 (sample SAMN10711885, study PRJNA513376) | rock metagenome | isolation source: Antarctica rocks | place: Antarctica: Victoria Land, Trio Nunatak nord | collected 2016-01-04
GAGCGCCCCGCCCTCACACCCGGGGACCCGCTCTGGGACTACCTCTACATCGCCGATGCCGTCGAGGCGATCCGCCTCGTGGCCGAGACGCCCGGCGCCGAGGGGATTTTCAACCTCGGCTCCGGGCGGGTCCACAGGATCCGCGACGTCGCCCGGCGGGTCCGCGACCTGATCGACCCCGGGCTCCCGCTGGGGTTCGGCGAGAAACCCTACGGTCCCCACCCGATCCGGCACCTCCAGGCCGATGTCGGCCGCCTGACGCGAGCGACCGGCTGGGCCCCACGCACGGACCTGGACGAAGGCCTACGCCTCACGATCCGCTGGCACCGCCGCTCCGACCCGGCCTCGACCTCCACATGCTCTCTCGGGGAGATGATCACGCGATGAAGGCCTCCGACTATATCGCGAGCTTCCTCCACGCCCAGGGCGTCGACCACGTCTTCGAGCTGATCGGGGGGATGATCACGCACATGGTCGACTCGCTCGGGCGCCAGGGACGGATCCGGGTCGTCAGCATGCATCACGAGCAGGCCGCCGCGTTCGCCGCCGACGCGACGGGCCGCATGACGGGCGTGCCCGGCGTGGCGATGGCGACCAGCGGCCCCGGCGCGACCAACCTCTTGACGGGCATCGGGAGTTGCTACTTCGACTCCACGCCGGCCGTGTTCATCACCGGGCAGGTCAACCGCGCCGAGCAGAAGGGCGATCGTCTCATCCGTCAGCTCGGGTTCCAGGAGACCGACATCGTCGCGATGGCCGCGCCGGTGACCAAGATGGCGCGACTCATCGAGCAGCCCGAGGAGCTCCCCTCGGCCCTCCGCCAGGCCTTCGAGGTCGCGCTCTCGGGCCGTCCCGGGCCGGTCCTCATCGACATCCCCATGGACGTGCAGCGCGCCGACATCGCGGCCGAGCCCCCGGAGCGAGTCGTCCCGGACGACGCCGTCCACGACTCCGACGCCCTGGCCTTCGTCGAGGAGCTGCTCGATCGAATCGAGGCGGCCGAGCGGCCCCTCATCCTCGCGGGCGGAGGCGTCCGTGCCGCGGGTGCCCTGGCGCCATTCCGCGAGTTCGTCGACCGGACCGGCGTGCCCGTCGTCACCTCGCTCCTCGGCGTCGACGTCCTGCCCTATCTCCACCGCTGTCGGGTCGGGATGATCGGCAGCTACGGCAATCGGTGGGCGAATCTGGCCATCGGCCGGTCCGACCTGCTGATCGTCCTGGGGAGCCGCCTCGATGTCCGGCAGACCGGCTCGCGGGCCGAAGCCTTCGGCGAGGGCCGCACGATCTACCACGTCGACTGCGAGCCGGGCGAGCTGAACAACCGCGTCACCGGGTGCCGGACGCTGCACGCCCACCTCGTCCCCTTCCTGAGGCAGGCCGCCCGGGCGGCGCGGGAGCGCGGGCGGGGCGGCCGGGAGCACTGGCCGGGGGAGATCACCGCGACGCGACGCGCCTGGCCGGACACAGCCGAACTCAAGGGCATCCGCGGGATCAATCCCAACGCCCTGATGCACGCCCTGTCGGCGCGGGCCGGGGCGGCCTCCGCCTTCGTCGCCGACGTCGGCCAGCACCAGATGTGGGCCGCCCAGTCGCTCGAACTCGGGCCCGACCAGCGGTTCCTCACCTCCGGAGGGATGGGAGCTATGGGCTTCGCCCTGCCCGCGGCCGTCGGCGCCGCCTTCGCGTCCCCGGGCCGCCCGGTCGTGATGATCGCCGGAGACGGGGGCTTCCAGCTCAACCTCCAGGAATTACAGACCGTCGGTCGCGACCGCCTGCCGATCAAGATGGTCGTCGTGAACAACCGCTGCCACGGGATGGTCCGGCAGTTCCAACAGAGCTACTTCGAGGCGCGCTACCAGTCGACGCTCGTGGGCTACTCGGCCCCCGATTTCGCCGCCGTCGCCGCCGCCTACGGGATCGCGTCCCGGAGCGTGGAGGACCCGGCCGAGGCGCGGGGGGCGCTCGACGACCTCTGGCGCGATCCGGCCGAGCCGTACCTCCTCGAGGTGATGGTCGACACGTTCACCAACGCCTATCCGAAGCTCGCCTTCGGCCGGCCGATCACCGAGATGGAGCCCCTGGCCCAGCCCCTCGACATGGAAGGGACCTGATCCCATGCCGGACTCGTCCCCCGCCGGATCCGTCGGTGAGAATACAGGAGGCCCGGCGATGGAAGTTGCCCACGACCGATCGGGCCCGACAGGCTTCCCACCCCCGGCGCGGGGCCTCATCAGCGTCGTCACGCCCGTCTTCAACGAGGAAGATAACGTCGACGACTGCTACCGGGCCGTCCGCGCCATCTTCGAGCGCGAGCTGCCGGGCTACGACCGCGAGCACATCTTCTGCGACAACGCCTCGACCGACGGCACCGTTGCCCGGCTCCGCGAACTCGCGGCGGGCGACGCCCGTGTCCGTGTCATCGTCAACGCGCGCAACTTCGGCCCGTTCCGGTCGACGTTCAACGGCCTGATGGCCACGCGCGGCGACGCCGTGCTCGTGCTCCTCGCGGCCGACCTCCAGGACCCCCCCGAGATGATCCCCGAGTTCGTCCGCCGCTGGCGCGCCGGGCACGAGGTCGTCTACGGGATCAAGGTCCACCGCGAGGAGGGCCCGGTCCTCCGGCTCGTCCGCAAGGCCTACTACCGCCTGGTCAGCCGCTTCGCCGACATCACCATCCCGCCGGACGTGAGCGAATTCCAGCTCGTGGACCGGGTCATCATCGACGCCCTCCGCCGCTGCGACGACCACTACCCGTACATCCGCGGCCTGATCGCCAACTGCGGCTTCCGCGTCGCGGGGGTCCCGTACACCTGGCGCGCCCGCAAGAAGGGCTTCTCCAAGAACCGGCTCTACCACCTGATCGACCAGGGGCTCAACGGCCTGATCTCGTTCACCAACGTCCCGATGCGCTGCTGCATGTTCGTCGGCCTGCTCGCGGCGGGCCTCAGCATCCTGACGGCCCTGATCAACCTCGTCATCAACCTGGCCCGCTACCGCGAGCTGGCCCCCCCCGGCATCCCGACTCTGATCGTCGCCGTCTTCTTCTTCTCGGGGCTCCAGCTCTTCTTCTTCGGCGTCCTGGGCGAATACATCGCCGCGATCCACTTCCAGGTGCGCAAGCGTCCGCTGGTCATCGAGCGGGAGCGGATCAACTTCGAGGCCGGGGAGTGGCCGGAGGCCGGCGGGACGGCGGCGCCACGCCCCGCGATCGTGACCCACCACCCGCCCTGCGTCGCGATCCCGACGCAGGCGCCCCACGCCCGGGGGGAGTCGTCCCGGGCCGCCGGCACGCGGGCGAGGCGCGAGGCGCACGACCCCGACCCAGGAGATTCGAGATGATGGATCATGACCCTCGGGAGCTTACCCCGGGCGACGAGCCGGACGGCCCGACCCCGGGCCGGCCGGGTGCCGGCCCCCTCGGCGCACTGGTCGGCGACCCGCATTTCCGTTCGGTCGTCCTGATCTGGGCCCTCTGCTGCCTCGGCCAGGCGACCTTCATCGATGCCTACGGTATTTCTTTGCCCTGGTGCGACGAGTTGTACCTGACCGACGTGGCGAGCGGACGGGAGCCCCTGTCGTGGGAGTGGCTCTGGCGGCCGGCCAATGAGCACCGCGCGCCGCTGACGCGCCTGGCGATGTACGTCCTCGGCCGGCTCGGCTCCTGGGACTGGCAAGTGATGCATTACGCCGGGCTCGCGTCCCTGTCCGCCGGGTCGATGGCCCTGATTCTGGCTGCGCGGTCGCTGCGCGGGCGGTCGGCCCTGAGCGACGCCTTCCTCTGCCTGGTGGTGCTCAACCCCTGGCACTTCGAGACCATCGTCACCTACGGATACGCGTACGCGCTGGCGTCCGGGCTCTTGTGCGTCACCATCGGCCTCGCCGCCACACGCTGGCCGATCCGCTCGACCCCGAACCTCTTGCTCTACCTCGTGATGGCGCTGGTGGTGTCCGGCTCGGCCGGCCCCCCGGGGAATTTCTGGGCGATGGGCCTCTGCGGGATCGTGCTGGTCGGGATGCTCGGGCGGGCGTCGGTCGCGTGGAAGGCCTGCGGCCTGGCGGGGACGTCTGCCGTCGCGGCCGTCTCGTTCTTCATGCTCCTGCAGACCCCGTACTGCCCCTTGCACGAGCCGTACCGGAGCCAATCGATCGGCGAGGCGCTGGCCGCCGGCGCGAAGATGTCGGTGGGCTGGCTGGGCCATCCGCCGTTGATGCTGCTCTGGCCGTGGGCCGTCCTGGCCGTGCTGGTGCCCGGCCTGGTGGTCGTCATGCGTCTCGTCCGGGACGTCGCGAGCCTCGCCGGCCGCGAGCGGGGACGGGCCGCGGCGTTGACGTCGTGGTGGGGGCTGGGCCTCTTCCTGGTGTCGGCCCTGATGGTGGCCGGGGCGTTGGGCTACGGCCGCGGGAGATACCCCGAGCCGTGGACCCCGCGATACCTGGCCCTGACCCAACCCATTGGGATCTGCCTCTACCTGCTGATGGTACAGCTCCGCGTCTCGCCGGCGATCCCGCAGAACCTCGCGCTGGGCATGGCCGTATGCTTCGGCTGGTGCTGGCCGGAGTCCATCGGGCGGGTCAAGTGGCACTCCGCGCCGAGGATGGAGTTCGTGAAGGTGCTCCGGGACGGCAAGGAGCCCCTGAGTGTCGCCGCCGGCCGCTATATCCAGTCGGGCGTCGGACTCAAGCCGGCAGATATGCAGGACTTGACGGGCTGGCTGCTGCATATGCGACAGGCAGACCTCTCGGTCTTCCACAATCGGAAGCGGGTCTTTCACGGGAAGCCTGTCCCCCTGCCCATGGCCTGGGAGGCGGAGACCGGGATCCTTGACGGCGGCCTCCATCCGGTGATTGACGCTTTGGCCGTGTCTCATGGGGCCGTCGACATCGACGCGGAATCCAAGGAGCCGGCGACGGCGAGGTATGTCATCAGGGTCCCCGCCGCGGGCTCGTACAAGCTCTGGTGCCGGCTCCGGACGGGCAACGCCCCGCGGACCATGTCCGTCCGCGTCGACGACGGCTCGCCCCTCACGTGCGTCCTGCCCGGGTCGTCGGATTATTATCCCTACGCCGTCGAGTCGCCTTTCGAGTTGGGCGCCGGAAGGCATACCCTGACGATCTCCCAGATCCAGCCCGGGACGAGGTTGGATCTGCTGGAACTCATCCCGCGCCCCAACGCAGAGACGCGGACTCGGTAAGGATCGCCGCCGGGTGACATCCTGTGCACCATGCGAGCGCGGGTGGCGGAGCTCCGGGCCTCAGCGCGCCTCCCGGATCAGACGCCCGAATTCCGATTGCAGCTCGGCCAGGGTCTCCCGCCGGCCCGCGTCGCCGATCAGGTTCCTCATCTCGAAGGGGTCGGCCGCGAGGTCGTAGAGCTCGTCCATGCCCTCGAGGTCGCGATAACGGATGTACTTCCATCGCGCGGTCCGGACCGCTTCGTAGCCCATCATCTCGACGCGCGCGAAGACCTTATCGGAGGAGTGCTCGATCAGGAACGACTCGCGGACATCGGCCACCTCCCCCCGCAGCAGGGGGACGATCGATCGCCCGTGGATGTCGGGAGGGATGCGGGCTCCGCCGAGCTCGAGGAAGGTCGGCGCGACGTCGAGGCTCAGCACGATCGGGTCGATCGTCGTCCGGGCACGGACCAGGGGCGGATAGCGGATGAGCAGGGGGATTCGGATCGCTTCCTCGTAGGCCAGCCGACGCTCGACGCTCAGGCCGTGCTCGCCGTAGAAGTAGCCGTGGTCGCTGGTGAAGACGAAGACGGTGTCGTCAAGCCGGCCGGACCTCTGGAGCGCCTCGAGCAGCCGCCCGACCCCCTCGTCGATCGAGGCCAGCATCCGCTGCCGGCCGCGGACCGCCTCGTCGCTCGTGCCGGTCGCGGGCCCCAGCGGCGGGAGGCCCGCGATCGGTCGCCGGAGGGCCGGCTTCCCCTCCATCGTGTCGCCGACGTTCGGCCGGCGCGGGACCGGGGCGTCGGCGTAGAGGCGTTCGTGGCGCTTCGCCGGGATGAAACGCCCCGCGTTCGGGTCGGACAGGCTGCCGTCGGCGTTCTGCGTCGTCTCGGGATGGAGCCCCTTGTGCGCCAGGTAGAGCAGGAACGGGCGGGCGTCGTCCCGCTCCAGGAACGAGAGGGCATGTTCGCCGAGGATGTCGGTGACATAGCCCGAGGTCTCGATCGTCTTGCCATCCACATTCAAGGAGGGGTCGAGGGAGGTCCCCTGCCCTCTCAAGCATACCCAGGAGTCGAATCCGGGCCGCCGCGAGTCGTCGTTGCCCATGTGCCACTTGCCCACGAAGCCCGTCCGGTAGCCGGCGCGTTGCAGGAGCATCGGGAAGGTGACGAGCCGATGGCTCTGGGCGTCGCGGGCGGTGTTGTCGGTGATGCCGTGCGCGTGCGGGTAGCGTCCCGTGAGGAAGCTGGCCCGGCTCGGCGAGCAGAGCGGCGTGACGGCGAAGGCATTCCGGAAGAGGGCACCCTCGGCCGCGATCCGGTCGATGTGGGGCGTCCTGGCGAAGGGATGGCCGGTACAGCCGAGCTCGTCCCACCGCAGGTCATCGACGAGGATGAAGACGATATTGGGACGTCCGGCCACCTCCGCCGCCCCCCCCTGCCCCGCGCCCGCGGCGAGCGTCAGGGCCGCGGCGATCGCGAGCCCGATCCGACGAGACATCCGCATGGTCGACTCCCGTGATGGATCGCGCCTCAGCGGCCCTTATCGACTGCATCGAGGGGGCGGATCCGGATGTTGCGATAGCGAATCTTGTTCCCCTCCTTCCAGACAGTCAGGTTGGGGACGGTGGGATGCACCTGGAGGCCGAGATAACCCACCGCCGGCACCCCCTTCGTGGTCTCGGCCGTGTGCTGGAAGTCCGTGACGAGGTCGCCGTTCAGCCAGAAGCGGATGCGGGCGGGCTCGCCCTCCATGCGGACCTCGACCTCGTTCCAGTCGTCGCGCTGGAACGACTTGATGCCTTCCGGGTTCCGGAGGACCCTCGACTGGGTCCACGGCAGATAGATGGCGCCGATCTCCCCCAGGGGGCGGTGGTCGAGGGTCAACTGATGGCTCTTCCCGTCCTCGCCCATGCGCAGGAACATCCCGCTGTCGGTCGGGTAATCCATCTTGACTTCGAGGCGAAGGACGAAGTCACCGTAGCGTCCGTCGGTGATCAGGAAGCCGCCCTTGCCGGGAGGTCCCTGATCGCCGACGAGGACCCCTTCCTGGACGACCCACTTTCCCCCCACGTGCGCCTTCGGGACCCCGTTGTGCGGCCGCCAGCCGGCGAGCGACTTCCCGTCGAAGAGGCTGACGAAACCCTCCTCGGACCTCGACGCGGCGGCCGGAGCCCCGTCCGAGCACAGTCCCGCCCCGGGGGCCATCAACACGATCGAGACTGCCCAACGGATGATCAACATGAGATACGAGTCTCCACGGAAGAAGCTTCAAGGAGGAGTCACTTGATGGCCTTGCGGAGGTGCGACTCGATCGCGTCGGCCATGCGGAGGAAGCCGAGGTCGTTGGGGTGGACGCTGTCCACGGTGGCCTCGCCGTCGTGCCCGATCAGGTCGCCCGCCGGCACGAGGAATATCCGGCGATCGCCGCGAGCGGCGCGTGCTTCAAGGATCTTGCGGAGGAGGTCATTCGACCCTTTCACCCGTTCCGCACGCGCGGCGACGAACGGGACGTCGGTATAGATCAGGTTCTCGACCAGGAGGATCGGGACCTCGGGGTGTCGGGCGCGCAGGGTCTCGATGAACCCCGGGAGCCGCTCGCCGACCTCGGCCGTGGTCAGGTTGGGGAGGCTGTCCAGGACGTAGGCGGCGGGATCGAGCTCGGCCAGGAGCCGGGCCATCTCCGGCTCGGTCTTGCCGTTGCCCGAGAAGCCGAGGTTAACCACGGGGAGGTCGAGCCGACGGCCCAGGATGGCGGGATAGGCCATCCCGGGACGTGAGGCGCATCCTCCCTGGGTGATCGACGTCCCGTAGATGACCACGGGCTTGACGCCCGGGTCGCGTGGCGGGGCGGTCCGGAACGAGGCGTCTTCGGGGACACCGATCTCGACCCGCGCCACCCCGTTGTAGAGCGGCAGGTAGAGGCGGTACTCCGCATCCTTGGGCTCGAGGCCCTGGGCCAGCACCGCCGTGTTGGTGGGGTGGCGGGTCGGCTGGCCGACGGCCAGGAAATGCCAGCGGCCGTCGCGACGGACGTAGAGGTCGACCCCGCTGACGCCCGTGGCGGGCATGTGGGGCATGGCCAGTCGCTCGGACGTCAAGGTCCAGCGGACCGAGATACGCCGAGCGTCGGTGTTGAACCGGACGTTCATCCCCGCCGAATGCCGCGAGAGGTCCCAGACCGGAGGCCGGACGGTCCCCTCGGCCCGCGTGGGGAGCCGGTCGAAGGGACTCTTCGTGTCGGCCCAGCCCTTCCCTTCAACCCCCAGTTCGAGGACGTCGCGCCAGCGGAGGCCATCACCTTTCTCGGGCTGCGCCGCGGGCGATCGGCTCGCCAACAGCAGGAGAGGGAGCAGGAAGATCGACGATCGACGATGCGAGATCATGGCGAGGAGTCCCCGAAATCCCGGCACAATTGGCCGTCTTTGCCTCAGCCCTTGCCTTCGGCCTTCAGCCGGATCAGGAGGCGCGTCGCGGCCTCGATGAGCTGTTCGCCCGAGCCGGGGGCGCACCGGGTGGCGTCCGCCTCGTAGGCCCCCTCGGGGTAGGCCCGGAGGTTGGGCACGTAGCCGATGGAGCCGTTGGCGAGGGTATGGATCATGGTGTAGCGGAAGGGCGAGGCGGCCTTGAGGGCCAGGCCGAGCTCGACGAACATCTCGCCGGGGAGCCCGACCCAGGCCAGCTCGTCGCCCAGGGCGATCGCCTGCACCTCGGCGTCGAACGAGACCCTTCCCCCCTCGTTGATCACCTCCACCTCGCCGTCGAAGTGCCGCGGGGCCTGCCCGATCTGTTCGACGAGTTTCCGCGCCTTCTCGGGGTGGTAGTCGACCCGGACGACCTCGCGGGCCGTCCTCAAGGGCGTTCCCCGGAGCGGGGCCAGCCGGGGATGCGCCCGCAGCGCCTCCGCCGCCAGGATGGCCCCGATCCGCGACGACTCGCGCGGGCCCTTCGTCCTCCGGGGACGGGCCGGATCGAGGAGGTCGTAATGGTTGACGTTGCCCGCCGCGCCCATGGCGAAGACGGTCAGCATCTCCGGGCCGTGCACCGCACCCAGGACCCGATCCAGCATGAAGGGGAAATCTGCCGATGGCCTCTCCCCCCCCATCGTGTCCAGGTGGATCGCGAAATTGACCATCGTGGCCAGCGGTTCGCCCCCCGCCCCCTCGGCCGCGAACGCGACCACGCCCACCTCCGGGTCGATCGGCCCCGTCGGCCGGAGGATCCGGTCGAGCTTCGCGTCGTCCCCCTTGTACGGGTTGACCATGACGCCGCCGTCTTTCATGTAGAAACGACGATTGAAGCTGATCGAATCCTCGCGGCCCAGCGCCGCCGACGCTCGCGCCGGCCGGAGGTCGGCCTCCGCCCGTCGGACGGCCTCGGCCATCTTCCGCGGCAGGGCATCGATATACGCCAGGGCCTTCCGGCGCGACTCGTCGTCGGCATTCCCGAGGAAGCGGGGCCGGAGCTGCGGGGCGGTGTGGGAGTGGGTGGCGCCGATCATCACCGACAAGGGGTCGATCTCGGTCGCCTCGCCGACCAGCCGGCGGGCCTCTTCAATGAGCTTTAGGGGGATGCTGGTGAGGTCGCAGACCACCAGCGCGACGCGATTGCCCCCCTCTTCCAGCACCAATGCCTTGACCCGGAGCGGGTCGTGGGCCTCCGCCGTCGTCCTGGCCGAGACGCCCGGCCTCTGCGGGCCGTTCAACGGGGTGCCGACCGCCGGGGTGATCTCCACCGAGGCCCGGCCGACCTTCAAGGCGTCGGCGTCTGCTTTCGCGCCCTCGCCGGCGAGGATCGAGGTGATCGTGACGATCCAGATCATTCGCATCGGGACGGGGCTCCGGTTCGTCGCGGGGAGGGGACGAGGGACTTCAAGGTTCTCAG
>JAABUS010009746.1_pt1 | contig 10057 bp, 8 predicted proteins | sample 5560161 | NCBI WGS metagenome assembly JAABUS01 (sample SAMN10711885, study PRJNA513376) | rock metagenome | isolation source: Antarctica rocks | place: Antarctica: Victoria Land, Trio Nunatak nord | collected 2016-01-04
ACACGATTCGCCTCAAAGCCTGGGACACGCACAATAATTCGGCCGAGGGTACGGTTGATTTCCTCGTGGAGCAGTCGGCGGAGCTGGCGCTTACCCACGTGCTTAATTACCCCAACCCGTTCAGCAACATCACCACCTTCCACTTCGACCAGACCAGCGCCGGCAAGGAGCTCGATGTGCAGGTGCAGATTTTTACTATTGCCGGCCGCCTCGTAAAAACGCTGCGCGCCAACTTTCCCTCTAGTACCGCTCACATACCCAGCACGTTGCAAGACCCTTCGCTGACCTGGAATGGCCGCGACGACTACAACGACCAGCTGGCGCGGGGCGTGTATGTGTACCGCGTGAGTGTGCGCATCCCCGGCGGCCAGACCGCCACCAAGTTTGAGAAGCTAGTTTTGTTGAATTAATCCCCGCCAGGGCGAGGAAACCAGTTGAGAATTATGAGGTTGATAAGACTAAAAAGAACGTCATGCTGACGTAAGGAAGCATCTCTACCGCGCAAGTAATTCTAACGATTGGGATTACTTACGCGGCAGAGATGCTTCCTTACGTCAGCATGACGTTCTAATTAACTTTAAGCAGCTTCAGCTCGGCCCAGCCCCGCTTGCAACGTTTTTCCAGTTTTTAAGCATCTTATCAACAGTTGTCGTTTTTACCCATTTTATGACCTTTTTTCGTACGCTAGGCTTCGCGCCGGCGCTGTTGCTGCTCGCCGCGCCGGCTGCCCTGGCCCAAGTGGCTACCGCCGACCTGCACACCATTACCACGGCGGTGCCCATCCTGACACTGAGCCCCGATGCGCGGGGCGCGGCCCTCGGCGACGCGGGCGTGGCTACCTCGCCCGACGCCAACGCGGCCTTCTACAACCCCGGCAAGCTGGGCTTCGTGGATTATAAGTACGCCTTCTCGCCGTCGTACTCGCCCTGGCTGCGCCAGATTACCGACGACATGAGCCTGAGCTACCTCTCGGGCTACGGCAAGGTGGGCACGCGCGGCGCGTTCGCGGCTTCGCTGCTCTACTTCAACCTGGGCCAGATTGACTACCGCACCGGCAACAACCTGCCGGCCGGCTCTTTTAACCCCAAGGAATACGCCGTCACGGTGTCGTACGGTCAGAAGCTGGGCGAGAACTTCGGCGTAGGCATTTCCGCCCGCTACGTGCGCTCGAACCTGGTGGGCAACTACTCGGGCAACGACGCGCAGGCGGGCACTTCCTTCGCCGCCGACCTGGGCGCCTACTATACCAAGGACGCGACGCTGGGCGCGGGCATCTACAACTTTGCCTTTGGCGCCTCGATTACGAACCTGGGCAATAAGATGGTGTACACCAGCGCTACGCAGTCGAGCTTCCTACCCACCACGCTGCGCCTGGGTACGGCCATCACCCGCGAAATCGACTCGTACAATAAAATTACGCTGGCCTTCGATGCTACCAAGCTGCTGGTGCCTTCGCCTTACTGGGAAGACCCCTACAGCCCAGGTAACGCGGCACAAGTAGCTCGCGTGCAGCAAACTAATACCGAGCGCCAGCAGCAAGGCATCGTACAGGGTATTTTCAGCTCATTCAGCGATGCGCCGAACGGCTTTAAAGGAGAATTGCAGGAGATTAACCTGCACGCCGGGGCGGAGTATTGGTATAATAACACCATCGCGGCCCGCGTGGGCTACTTCTACGAAAATCCTCACGTGGGCGCCCGCCAGTACCTGAGCTTCGGCCTGGGCGCGCGCCTGTCGGTGTTTGGCGTCGATGGCACCTACCTGGTACCCAACTCGCAGGCCAACCCGCTGGCCCAGACCATCCGGGTATCGCTGCACTTCAACCTGAACAAGCTGGCCGACGCCTTCGATGAGAAGGGCGCGGGCGGCACCCAGGGCACGCTGCCCAATTAATTTAGAATGGGGAATTTAGAATGAAGAATAGGGGCTGAGAAACAGGCCGGTTCTCCGGTGGTTTCTCAGCCCCTATTTATTTTTACAACGGGCGTTACTCAGCCTTACTTTTTAATTCCTCATTCCAAATTCCTCATTTCTAATTGACTACTGTGCTCAATCGCCTCCAGCCCCCGCCCACCTTTCCCCTCACCCAGCTTATTTTGCCCACCCCACAGGTGAGCACGCTGCCCAACGGCGCGCGCCTGCACCTGCTGGCCAATGCGGCCCAGCCCGTGCTGCGCCTGCAAGTGGTGCTGCCCGCCGGCAAATGCCAGGAGTCCCTACCCGGCCTGGCGCAGCTCACGGCCCGGATGCTGGCCGAGGGCACGGCCACGCGCCCGGCCCGCCAGCTTGCCGATGAAGTAGCTTTCTACGGCGCTTCGCTCGACTGTGAGGCCGGGCCCGACTGCGCCACGCTCACGCTCTACTGCCTCGCGCGCTACCTGCCTACCCTGCTGCCACTGGTGCAGGAGATGCTGACCGCGCCCACCTTCCCGGCCACCGAGCTGCGCCAGCTGCAAACCCGCATCAGCCAGAATATGCGCGTGGAGCGCCAGAAAACCAGCTTCCGCGCCAGCGAAGAATTTAACCGCCAGCTGTTTGGGGAAGATTCGGCTTATGGCCGGTCCTTTGACGAAGCCTCCTTCAATACGCTGACCAGTGCGCAGCTGCGCGCTTTTCACGCCGCCGCCTACGCCCCGGCCGGCGCCGAAATTTTCCTGAGCGGCGACATTGACGCCTACACCGAGGAGGTAGCCGCGCGGCTGGGCCAGTGGCCGCCGGCTGCCGCCGCGCCCGTGGTGCCCGGCCTACCCCCCTGCGCTCGCCCCACCGCTCCCACCGGCCTCGTTAGGGTGCCGGTCGAGGGCAGCATTCAGGCTTCGCTGCGGGTGGGGCGGCGCTGGCCGGCCCTCACCGAAGAGCAAACGCCCCAGTTGCTGCTGCTGGTGAAGGTGCTGGGCGGCTACTTCGGCTCGCGCCTGATGCGTAATATTCGGGAAGACAAAGGCTTTACCTACGGCATTCACGCCAGCGTGACGGCCCGCCAGCAGGCCGCCGCGCTGGTCATCGGCACCGATGTGAACGGCGCGAGCGCCGAGGCCACGCGCGTCGAAATTGCCGCCGAGCTAACCCGCCTGCAAACCGAGCTGCTGGACGACGACGAGCTGGAAACCGTGAAAAACTACACCCTCGGCAAGCTGCTGGGCGAGTCGGCCACCGTGTTTGAGCAGGCCGACCGCCACCGCTACGTGGTGCTGCAAGGCCTGCGCCCCGACTACTACCCCCAGCTGGTGCACCAAACCCAGGCCGCCACCGCCGCCGAGCTGCGCGAGCTGGCCCGCACCTACCTCAGCCCCGCCGATATGCTGACGGTGGTGGCGGGCGGGGCGGTAAATGAGTAAATGAGTAGGTGAGTAAATGAGCAAGAAAGAACGTCATGCTGACGTAAGGAAGCATCTCGCCCGCGCAAGTAATTTTAACGTTTGAAGTTAGTTACGCAGGCGAAATGCTTCCTTCGTCAGCATGACGTTCTTTTTGCTCACTTACTCATCTACTCATTTACTCACTTACCTAGATTCGGGATGCGAAACTGCACGCCCAGCGAGGGAATGAAGGTGACGCCACTGAGCGAAGTCGTGCTGCCGTCGAGCAGGGTGTAGTCGCCGTAGTTCTGATAGTAGAGGCTGACGGCGGGCACCACGTACACGTACTTGTAGCCCAGCTTGAGGTTCAGAAACAAGCCGTAGGACGAGAAATTGCGGCTCTGGCGAGGCAGGTCGGGCAACCGGGAGCTGCCGGCGCGGTTGTATAAGTTACTGGGCGTGAAGCCGTAGCTCACCCACGAGTGCGCGTACACCACGCCGTAGCTGATGGCTCCGATGCTCTCCTCGGGTCCAAACGACTGGCTGACGGTGAGCGGAAGGAGAATATCGTGGCGCGAGGCGGAGAGGCCCAGCAGGTTATTGAGGTTGCTGAGGAACGGCAGGCTGGGCAGCGCCGCCCGCTGAATGGCGTATTGCAGCCCGATGCTGGCGTAAGTAGTGCCACTGGCCGCGCCCCGCTCGGGGTTCTCGACCGAGCCGGTGGGGCCCAGCAATTGGTACTGCGTATCAAATACGTGCGAGCCGAAGGCGTACTTGTAGCCCACGTCGAGGCGCGGCACCACGCCGTAGCGAATGCTGGGGTCGGCGGTGGTTTGCACGGGGTCGAGGAGGTAGGCCAGGGCGGCGGCCTGCACGTTGCTCACCGAGCCCGAGTAGCGCACGGTGTCGCCGCGGGCAGCCTGGCTGCCGAGCTGGCTGGCGGCATCCTTCACGGCCGTGCCGGCCTTGCTGAGCGGGGCCGAGCCCACGTTGAAGCCTTGGTTGTAAGCGAGTCGAAATTCGCCCTGGGGCGTTACCTTGCCCGAAGTAGTGATGCCGCGCGGCGCGGTGCAGGCCGAGGCCGCCAGGGCCAGAATCAGTCCAACAAAAGCAGCAGAAATACGCATGTGTGCAGAAATAAAAAGCGAAGCTAGGACGGCGCAACACGAAAACCGGGCCAAGCCCCAGAACCGTGGCGCGGCCAGCCGTGCCTGGCCGGCTTACGCCTCCAAACTACCCAGCACCCAGCCAACGTATACCAAGCGGCAATTTTTTACCTTCAAAATTTTTGCATTGCTGCTGCTTGGCCTGGGCTGGCTGGCCAGCACGGCCCGCCCGGCCGCCCCGCGCTTACCCCTCACGGTATACGTTTTTTTGGCCGAAACCTGCCCCATCAGCCAGCAGGCCACGCTGCCGCTGCGGGCGCTGCACCGCCAGTATGCGCCGCTGGGCGTGCGCTTCGTGGGCGTATTTCCGGCGCCGGGCACCACGGCGGCCAGCGTGGCCGAGTTTGCCCTCACCTACGCCCTACCCTTCGCCGCGCAGCCCGACGCCGGCCAGCGCCTGACGCGGCAGCTGGGCGCCCACACCACGCCCGAAGCCGTAGTGGTGGCCGCCGATGGCCGCACCATTCTCTACCAGGGCCGCCTCGACGACCAGTACGTGGCCCTGGGCCAGCGCCGCACCCTCAGCCAGCACCACGAGCTGGCCAATGCCCTCGCCGACCTGGCCGCCGGCCGCGCCGTGGCCGTGCCCCGCACCCAGGCCGTGGGCTGCTTCATCGAGAAAGCCGGGCTGTAGGAACGCGCGCCGACGCGTTCGGACTACGGCACGTTCGGGCCGGCAAACGGGGGTAGGGCAGCGCTTTATTCAATCGCAGCCCAGATGCCAAACGCGCCGGGGCGCACGCTTATAACCACGAATTGTATTATCTTTCAGATAATCAATCTATAAGCGGTATTATGGCAAGAATATTTTTACTGTTTCTGTTTTTACTGGGCCTGGCCCTACCCCCTTCGGCGCGGGCGCAGGCCACGCAGCTCAATTTCAGCGAACACATTGCGCCCATTATCTACTCGCACTGCGCGCGCTGCCACCGGCCGGGCGAGGTGGGGCCGTTTTCGCTGCTGAGCTACCAGGATGTGGCCAGCCGGGGCACCACCATCGCGGCCGTGACGGGCTCGGGCTACATGCCGCCCTGGAAGCCCGACCCCACCTACCGCCATTACCTCGATGAGAACACGCTGAGCGCCCCCGAAATCACCAGCATTCGCAGTTGGGTGAGCAGTGGCATGCCGCCGGGCGACCCCGCCCTGGCGCCCCCTACCCCCACCTTCCCCGCGGGCTCGCAGCTTGGCACGCCCGACCTGGTAGTGCCCATGAAACAGGCCTTTACGGTGCCCGGCACCAACCAGGATTTGTACCGGGTATTTGTGCTGCCCGTGACGCTGGCGGCCGACCAGGACATCGCGGCCATTGAGTTTCGGCCCGGCAACAAGCGGCTGGTGCACCACGCCATCATCGGCCTCGACACCACCAGCCGGGGCGAGATGCGCGATGCCCAGGCCCCCGGCTACGGCTACACCAGCTTCGGTGGCTTCGGCTTCACCACCGTGGAGGACAACTTTGCGGGCTGGGTGCCCGGCAGCCAGGCGCGCTTTTACCCCAGCGGGCTGGGCAAGAAGCTGTATCGCCACGCCCGGCTGCTGGTGCAGGTGCACTACGGCCCCACCAGCGTGGCCCAGACCGACTCGTCGGTGGTCAATGTCTTTTTCAGCCGCCAGCCGGTGCAGCGCTACGTGGCCACGCAGCCGCTTATCCAGCCATTTATTGGCCTCACCAACGGGCCGTTTATCATCCCGGCGGGGCAGGTCAGGACCTTTCACTACAGCTGGCCGGTGACGCAGGAAGTGAGCCTGCTCTCGGTGCTGCCCCACGCGCACTTGCTGGGCAAAAGCTGGAAAGTCTGGGCCATTCAGCCCAGTGGCGATACCCTTCGGCTGCTGAAAATCGACGATTGGAACTTCCGCTGGCAGGGCAACTATCGCTTCCCCACCATGCAGCGCCTGCCGGTCGGCTCGCGCCTGGAGGCCGACATCACCTACGATAACACCGCCAACAACCCGCGCCAGCCCAGCTCGCCGCCGCGCCAGGTAACCTGGGGCGAAAACACCAGCGACGAGATGCTGGTGGCCTTTTTCGACATCGTGCCCTACCGCGCCGGCGACGAGGCCGTGGCCCTGGCCACCCGTGCCGCCGTGCCCGTGGGCGCCAGCGCCGGCGGCGACTTCCTGCTGCACCCCAACCCCGCCGAGCTGGGCGCGGCCACGGCCAGCTTTTCCCTACCCCTGCCCGGCCCCGTGAGCCTGCGCATCCTGGACGAAAAAGGCCGCCTGGTGCGCACCGTGCTCAATCAGCAGGCCCAGCCGGCCGGCGCCCGCCAGGTGCCCCTACCCCTGCAAGGCCTGCCCGCCGGCCTCTACCTCGTGCAGCTCGAAGCAGGGGGTAGCCGCCGCACCGGCAAGCTGCTGGTGCAGTAGCAAGGCTGTTCAATTTTTATGAAAGAACGTCATGCTGAACAAAGTGAAGCATCTCTACCGGTTCATTCAACGATGCGGTAGAGATGCTTCACTTTGTTCAGCATGACGTTCTTTTACGGGTAGTTCACTGCCTTTCTCCTTAAAATAATGACCATTCTCTACGGGGTACCCGGCGAGGGCCTGGGCCACGCCACGCGCAGCAAAGTCCTCATTGCCTGGCTGCTAGCGCAGGGGCACGACGTGCGCGTGGTGAGCAGCGCGCGGGCGTTTACGCTGCTCGACAAAACGTTTCCGGGCCGGGTGCTCGAAATCAAGGGCTTTCACATTGCCTATAAAAAGCTCACGGTGTCGAAGTCGCGCACCATTGGGCTGACGTTGCGCAGCGCGCCCGAGGCGCTGCAAGTCAATTTTCGGCAGTACCGGCAGCTGCTGTACGGCTTCCGGCCCGAGGTGGTGATTTCCGACTTCGAGTCGTTCAGCTACTTCTTCGCCAAGCTGCTGCGGGTGCCGGTTATCAGCCTGGATAATATGCAGATTATCAGCCGCGCCCACCTTGACGTAACCATTCCGCGCGCCGAGCGCGAGTCGTACGACGTGGCGCGCTACCTGGTGCGGGCCAAGCTGCCCCGCGCCCGGCATTATCTTATTACTACCTTTTTTGAGCTGCCGCTACGCCTGCGCTACGCCGAGCGCACCACACTGGTGCCCAGCATTATCCGGCCCGAGATTCAGGCCGCTACCCCCTCGGCCGGCAGCTACGTGCTGGTGTACCAAACGGCCACCAACCAGACCGACCTGGTGGAGATTTTGCAGCAGATGCCGGAGCAGGAATTCCGGGTGTACGGCTTCAACAAGGACGAAAACCACGGCAACGTGCTGCTGCGGCCCTTCTCCGAGGCGGGCTTCATTGCGGAGCTGGCGGGCAGCCGGGCGGTGCTCACCAACGGCGGCTTTTCGCTGATTTCGGAGGCCGTGTACCTGCACAAGCCGGTGTGCGCGGTGCCCATTCCGGCCCAGTTTGAGCAGTGGCTGAACGCGGCCGAGATTGAGAAACTAGGCTACGGCCGGCGCTTCGAGGTCATCACGGCGGCCAACGTGCAGGCCTTTTTGGCCGAACTGCCGCAGTATGAGGTGGCGCTGAGCAGCTACCAGCAAAGCGGAAATGACGTGCTATTTGCGCGCCTGCGTGAGCTGCTGGAGGAAGTGCGGTAAGCTTTAGCTTGCTGGATAAGAGTCAACCCGTTCCTTCCCGGCAAGCTAAAGCTTACCGCACGGCCCTACCTTTGCCGCTTCTCATCTTCCTTTTCAACACATGAGCTACATCGCAGCCATTCACGCCCGCCAGATTCTTGATTCGCGTGGCAATCCAACCATTGAAGTTGACGTAACCACCGACTCGGGCACCGTGGGCCGCGCCGCCGTGCCGAGCGGCGCCAGCACCGGCGTGCACGAAGCCGTAGAGCTGCGCGACGGCGACAAGGCTATCTTCCAGGGCAAAGGCGTGCTGAAAGCCGTCGAAAACGTGAATACCAAGATTGCTGAAGAGCTGGTAGGCTTCTCGGTGTACGAGCAGGCGCTGATTGACAAAATCATGCGTGAGCTGGATGGCACCGCCAACAAAGGCAACCTGGGTGCCAACGCCATTCTGGGCGTGAGCCTGGCCGCCGCCCGCGCCGCCGCCCAGGAGCTGGGCCAGCCGCTGTACCGCTACGTAGGGGGGGTAGGGGCCAATACGCTGCCCGTGCCGATGATGAACATCCTGAACGGCGGCTCGCACGCCGACAACAAGATTGACTTTCAGGAGTTTATGGTGATGCCCGTGGGCGCCAGCTCGTTCTCGGAAGCATTGCGCTGGGGCACCGACATCTTCCACACCCTGAAGTCGGTGCTGAAGAAGAAGGGCCTGAGCACCAACGTGGGCGATGAAGGCGGCTTTGCCCCCGATATTCAGAGCAACGAAGAGGCCATTCAGCTCGTGCTGCAAGCCATCGAGCAGGCCGGCTACCAGCCCGGCGAGCAGGTGATGATTGCGCTGGACCCCGCCGCGTCGGAGTTTTTCGAAGATGGCCACTACCACTTCAAAAAGAGCACCGGCGACAAGCTGACCCCGGAGCAAATGGTGAGTTACTGGGCCGACTGGGCCAATAAGTACCCCATTATCAGCCTCGAAGATGGCCTGGCCGAAGACGACTGGGCGGGCTGGAAAATGGTGACCGAGAAGCTGGGCCAGAAAATCCAGCTGGTGGGCGACGACCTGTTCGTGACCAACGTGGAGCGTATTCAGAAGGGTATTGATGAGCACGTGGCCAACGCCATCCTCATCAAAGTCAACCAGATTGGTACCCTCACCGAAACCATTGACGCCGTGAACCTGGGCCGCCGCAACGGCTACAAGTCCATCATGAGCCACCGCTCGGGCGAGACGGAAGACAGCACCATCGCCGACCTGGCCGTGGCCCTGAACACCGGCCAGATTAAGACCGGCTCGGCCTCGCGCTCCGACCGCATGGCCAAGTACAACCAGTTGCTCCGCATTGAGGAAGAGCTGGGCGAAACCGCCTACTTCCCCGGCAAGAAAATGTAGCCGTGTAGGGTAAGCTTTAGCTTGCCGTCGATTGAATCAACGCTTATAACGGCAAGCTAGCGCTTACCCTACATGACTTTCCTCGCCCCTACCCTGCGCGTGCTGCGCAACTTCTACTTCCTCACGGCCGTGGGCTTTGTGGTGTGGATGACCGTATTCGACTCCAACGACCTGGGCAAGCAGTACGACATGTACCACAAGTGGCGCGAGCTGCAAGCCGAAAAAGCTTACTACGAGTCGAACATCAAGCTGGTGCAGCAAGACCGCGCCGAGCTGCTTAGCTCGCCGGCATTGCTCGAAAAGTTTGCCCGCGAGAAGTACCTCATGAAGCGGCCCGGCGAGGACGTATTCGTGCTGGTGCCCAAGGCGGCCGACTAAAGCCAGCGTAGGCTAGGCCTGCTATTTATACAAAACGCCCACTATTTCAGAAATAGTGGGCGTTTTGTATTATGACTCATTATCTTCGCCCTATAATCTCTACAACTGCCTGAAGACTAAAACTATTACATGAAAAAATTCATTATTCTCCATAAATTATCACGTTTACTCCTGGCTGCGGTCCTATTCGGCTGCTACGCAGCCCCCCTCCGCGCCCAGGAAAATAAGCTATCTGTCACTAACAATGCCGGGCCGGG
>JAABUS010009748.1_pt1 | contig 10055 bp, 5 predicted proteins | sample 5560161 | NCBI WGS metagenome assembly JAABUS01 (sample SAMN10711885, study PRJNA513376) | rock metagenome | isolation source: Antarctica rocks | place: Antarctica: Victoria Land, Trio Nunatak nord | collected 2016-01-04
GATTGGAAGATCAATTCGCCTTCTGTAAAGTTGTTTGTGACAATTTGTTTGGGTTGGCATCCTTCAAATGCGAATAATATAAACGGGAAAACGAAGTATAGCTTATTCATTGTTTTGAGCTTGCTGAGTTTCTGAAACGTTAATAGAGTTGTGAATATAATATTGGATTTCGATACTTAGCAACTTGCTCTGCATTTAGTGTTGATTTTCACTTTTATATATTTTTTTCAAAAACCAACAAACGCTATATTTGCAGCCCCAAATGGCGAGGTAGCTCAGCTGGTTAGAGCATCGGATTCATAACCCGAAGGTCGGCAGTTCAAGTCTGCTCCTCGCTACAAAAGCTCATTCATTGGGCTTTTTTTATGCTCAATAAATATCTTCACCGAAAAACAACCCATGCCAACGGACAAGCAATTGCTTTATAACGACTATAAAGCAACCTTGAGAAAGATTGCTGATGTAAGATATGCAACTGCAGTTTTACAATGGGACCAAGAAACTTATTTGCCAACAAAAGGAGCACATTTTAGAGGACAACAACTTGCAACTCTTAGCGAGATTGCTCATACCATGTTTACAGATGAAAAGCTGGGCAAGCTATTGAATGAACTGAATTCAAGAGACCTGGATGCGAAAGAAAAAAAGAATGTTGCGCTTTCTTTGGAAGATTATAATAAGCTCTCCAAATTCTCACCGGCATTTGTAAGAAAAATGAGTGAAACCGTTTCTGCCTCTTTTCATGCGTGGATCGAAGCAAGAAAGCAAAATGATTTTCGTGTTTTTGAACCGGCACTTTCGAGGCTTACAGATTTAAAAAGGGAAGAAGCCGAAATACTTGGATATGAACATCATCCGTACAACGCTTTATTAAATGAATTTGAAAAAGGTGCTACAGTTAAGATGTTAAATAAAATATTTGCTGATATAACGCAGCCACTGCTTACGCTGTTTAATGAAGTGCAGCAAATACCTATAGCAGATAATGCTTTCCTTCACCAGCATTTTCCAAAGCAGCAACAATGGGAGTGGGGAATTTACCTTGCTAAACAGCTTGGTTTCGATTTTGAAGCCGGAAGGCAGGACATCTCAGAACATCCCTTTACCACTAATTTCAGCAGCCACGATGTAAGAATTACTACAAGAATTGATGAGCAGGATTTTGCAAATATGACCTGGAGCACTATTCACGAAGTGGGGCATGCATTATACGAACAGGGATTACCGGCGGAAGAATACGGACTGCCTTCAGGAGAATATGCTTCGCTGAGTATTCATGAATCGCAATCAAGACTATGGGAAAATTGCATTGGTCGCGGAAAGGAATTCTGGCATTTTTATTTTCCAAAGTTGAAAGAATACTTCCCTCATCAATTCAGCAATGTAACGCTGCAACAATTTATTAAGGCGATTAATAAAGTGCAGCCATCGCTTATACGAACTGAAGCCGATGAACTAACCTATCATTTTCATGTAATGGTACGGTACGAACTTGAAAAGAATTTGATTGAAGGCAATTTGCAGGTAAAAGATATTCCTGCTTACTGGAACGAGCAGTATAAAAAGTTGCTTGGAGTAGATGTGCGGGATGATAAACAGGGATGCCTGCAGGATGTACATTGGAGCCACGGAAGTTTTGGTTATTTTCCCACTTATAGCTTAGGCAGTTTTTATGCAGCACAATTTTGGGAAAAGGCACAAAGTGAAATTCCGGAATTATCTTTCCAAATTGCCTCGGAAGGGGCATCAGGATTATTACTGGATTGGCTTCGTTCCTCGATTCATATTCACGGAAAAAACTATAACAGCAAAGAATTGTGTACTTTAGTAACCGGAAAAGAATTAGATAGTACCGTTTTTGTCAATTATTTAAGGCAGAAATTAAATCATTTCTGATTTTTTACCCGTAAATAACAGGAACTGAAATACACTCCGATGAAATTTTGTTACTATTATATTTTAAGAAATAACTACATCCCCATGAAAAAACTATTTGCGTTAATAGGCCTGGCAGCCTTAACTATAACAACCAATGTTTCGTGCTCCAAAGCTAAAATAGAGCAAAAGGTGGAAGATATGGCCATTAAATTAATGACCGACGGTACCTGGATCGTTACAAAGTTCATAGAAGCTCAAAATGATATTACATCCGATTTTGCAGGATGGGAATGCCAGTTTTATTCTAATTTAACTTCCGAAGCAAGAAAAGGTACTCAAAAGGTGGCAGGCACCTGGAACGCAACTACAGTTACTCAAACCATTACCAGCCAGTTTCCTGCTGGCAGCCCTGTTCCCTTAGAAAAAATAAACGGTACCTGGAAGATTGTTAAAGCCAATTACACTTTTGCTGAATTTTCGCAAACAAGATCGGGAATAGAATACAGGATGGAGCTAACCAAAAAGTAATTTCGATTTTATTCCAGATTTGACAACTTTTAAAAGTTGGCAAATCTATTAATCTACAGGGCAATAATTTTTGCTGTCCTTTAACATTTTGTTCATATTTTTGGGGTCTTTGCAATAAGAAAGGCCTCTATTTCTACCAATCCTTCGAAAAACTTCTATATTTAGTACAGGATTATTAAGTATTGTTCAAATTTTTGCCCATGGCAACGGCAGGAGATAATTAAAAGACAGGATTAATTCAACATCGGAAGTATTGTTCGCATTATTCATTCAGTTATTAACGAAGTGCTAAAAAAATCTTAATCCTTTTTTCTAAATAAACCGCTATATCCTATAACTAATTGCAGTTTTTGGAGCTATATAAAATTTTTGGGAGATTTTCATTCTTTCTCTGCCTGTTGTTTCTAAATACAGAAGCTTCCGCTCAGCTTTCAGCCAATTTATCTTCTGATGTTACAAGTGGCTGTGCTCCTTTAGTAGTAAATTTCAAGGATTTAAGTGCCGGAAATCCAACAAGCTGGCGTTGGGATTTAGGCAATGGAAACACTTCCACTCAGCAAAACCCTAACACCATTTATTTCAATCCCGGTATTTATACGGTAAGCCTTATTGTAAAAACCGCTACAGGTTCCGATTCGATTGGTAAAGTTGAATATATAACCGTTTATAATACCCCAACTGTAGATTTTTCTTCGAGCGTTACAACAGGTTGTTTTCCTTTGAATGTTCAGTTTACCGATAAAAGCACTCCCGGCTCAGGTACCATTACATCGCGGGTTTGGGACTTTGGGGATGGTACTACCTCTACCGATGCTTCGCCTTCGCATGTTTACAAAGTGGCCGGAGTCTTTACTATCACTTTAAAAATTCTAAACAGTAATGGCTGTAGTAAAATAGTAAGTAAACCGGAATTAATAAATATACAGGGTGGGGCAAAGTCAGATTTTTCTATAGGTTCAATAACCAGTTGCAACCCTCCCGCCCAGGTTAACTTTACAAATACATCTACCGGTGTTGGTATAATAAGCAACGAATGGTTATTTGGCGATGGAAGTACATCAACAGCAACAAATCCATCACACACCTATACAACTGCAGGATCGTACACGGTAAGTCTGATGGTTAAAACTCAGTTAGGATGTGTTGATACAATGACAAAAACCAATATTGTTACTCTCGGTGCGTCAAAGGCTGCTTTAAGCGGCCCCGATGAAACCTGTATCGGCGCTCCAACTAAATTTTTAAATGCCTCAACTCCCGGTGCGGGAACGTCTTTCTGGACTTTCGGCGATGGAACAACTTCTACAGATGTAAACCCTGTAAAGTATTTTACTACTGCCGGCACTTACACAGTTAAGCTGGTAAATGGTGCGGAAGGCTGTAAAGATTCTGCTTCTAAACAAATTCGGGTTTTGCCTAAGCCTGTAGCCAGCTTTAATGTAAATTCGTCTCTTGCGGGTTGCGCTGTTCCGGCTACTGTTTCATTTAGCAGTACCGCAAATGGTGCGGTTAGGTACGAATGGAATTTTGGCGATAGCTCAACTTCTGATCTGCCTAATCCAACTCATGTATATACAAGTGCAGGCTCTTACACTGTAAGTTTAATTGTTTTTAGCGCCAGTGGCTGTTCCGATACTTTAGTAAAGCCAAACCTGTTTAATTTTCGTGCACCTGTTATAAATAACGTTAATGGTATTCCATATAAAGGTTGTGCGCCTCATACCGCAAATTTGTCGGCCAACATTACTTCTCCCGAACCTATTGCATCTTATCTATGGTCTTTTGGCGATGGAACTACCTCTGCATTGGCAAACCCTTCTCATACTTACAGCACTATAGGAACTTACGACATAACCTTAACCATTACCACTGTAAATGGCTGCTCTGTTACCAAAACTTTTACTGAAGCTATTAAGATAGATCCGCAACCAATTCCAAAATTTTCTGCTGATCCTACAAATGCGTGTGCCTGGAAAAAAATACAATTTACCGACCTTTCCTCCGGTTCGATTACCGACTATGTCTGGAATTTTGGTGATGGAGGAACTTCAAATGAAAAAAATCCGCTGCATCAGTATAAAGATACGGGCTACTTCACTGTTACATTAACTGTTAAAAACAATGGTTGCGAAGCTTCGGTTAGTGCGCCTAAATATATCTACATCAACCCGCCGGCAGCACGGTTCAATACAGATTTAAATTGTAACGATCCGCTTTTTAGAACTTTTACAGATAAATCGGTTGCAGCAACAGAATGGAAATGGGATTTGGGGGATGGTACTACATCTACGCTTCAAAACCCCCAGCACCGGTACCAGAAAACGGGGCAATATGTAGTACGGCTCGAAGTTAAAAACAGTACCTGCGCCGATACTACCCAGACTACTGTACATATATTAGATGAAAAAATTTCGTTAACTACAACTGATAGTATAAAGTGTAATTCCACCGCCGTTACATTTAATGTTTCAAATATAAATATGAGTAATGTTGCTTCTTATAAATGGGATTTTGGGGATGGAAGCACAAGCAGCAGTACTTCATCTTCTGTTACTCATACTTATAAGGCAAGTGGCGATTACACTGCATCATTGGTTGTTATGAATAACTTAGGATGTACAGATACCGCTACAAAAAATATAACGGTAAAGATATTCGGTCCCACGGCTGCATTTACCAATCCGCCAGGCAGTTGCCTAAGCGATGTCGTTACATTTACTAACCAGTCTAAGATAGAAGCGCCCTCAACTATTAAAACCTATATCTGGAATTATGGCGACAGTAGTATTGAGTCTTCTGCAAGCAGTCCGTTTACCCATAAGTACATAAAAGCCGGAACTTACGATCTTACCCTTAAAGTAATTGCTGATAACGGTTGTACAGACAGTATTGTAAAAACCAAAGCTATTATTATAACTGACCCTGTTGCAGATTTTGCTTTAGAGGATTCTATTGGTTGTGCAAACTCGGCCATTCAATTTAAAAATACTTCTAAAGGATTAAGCTTAACCCACTTATGGAATTTTGGCGATGGCGGAACAAGTACCGATAGCACACCTTCGTACAAATATACAAAAAACGGATATTTTATGGTTTCATTAAATGTTACAGATCAGTTTGGTTGTAAGAGCAGTGTTACTAAACCAAATGCACTTATGATTGATAATGTAAAAGCTGATTTTAAGTTGAGCGATTCAAACAGTGCATGTCCGCCGGTGTTAATTACCTTAATAAGCACTTCAACAAATGCTTCTGCACTTTCATGGAATTTTGATGATGGTGGCTTTTCAAACCTCGATAGTCCTTCTCATTATTTTTCAATACCCCGTATTTACAACATCAAACTAAAAGCTTTTGGTTATGGCAGTTGCATAGATTCTATAACCAAAACAGTTAACCTGCGTGGCCCTGAAGGAAATTTTATTTACGATACCTTAGCAAAATGCGCCCCTGCAACAGTCAGGTTTGAAGCCCATGCTAAAAATAACGATTCGTTTATTTGGGACTTTGGAGATGGAAACACAAGTGTAACCGTAGACTCGGTTGTTACCCATATTTATAATACGTCAGGAAAGTTTATTCCAAATCTGTTGCTTGTAAACGGAGGATGCAAAACACCTCTCATTGGTACATCGCCTTTATTTATAAGCGGCATACAGGCAAGGATGGATACCATTAACGCTTCTTATTGTGATAGCGCTACCGTGCAGTTTAAAAGCAACAGCCTTGTTCAGAACGATGTAATCTCATCGCTTCAATGGGATTTCGGTGATGGAAACACTTCTAATCTGCAAAATCCTTCTCATCTTTTTGCAACTATAGGTAAACATTTAGTTAAACTGATTGTAAACAGCCAGAATGGTTGCACCGATACAACAATTGCTTCCACTATCAATATCATCAATAGCCCTAAATTTAATTTTACCGGAGATACGGTGGCGTGTATAAACCAACCCGTAAACCTTGGCGCTACTCTAACCCAACCTGATACCTCACAACTAAGCTGGAAATGGAATTTTGGAAATGGGGTATCCTCTTCAAATGCGATCCCTCCTCCCCCAACGTATTCTTCACCCGGCAATTATGGTATTACCGCTTCGGTAACAAATGCTGCCGGTTGTATAACTTCTGCTTCGACCGTTGTAAAAATTTCCGGTTTGCCAATTGTAAATGCCGGTGCCGACACTACCATTTGTCTTAATCAATCATTTATTTTAAACCCCTCCGGTGCTAACACTTATCAATGGAATTACGATACGTCGCTGAGTTGCACTTTATGCAGTAGCCCCGTTGCTAAACCAACTTCTAATACTAAGTATATAGTAACAGGCATTACAAATATAGGTTGCAGAAATACTGACTCGGTTATTGTAAAAGTGATACAGCCTTTTAAGATGACAACTATTGCTAACGATACTTTGTGCCTGGGCGAAACTGCAAACCTTTGGGCAAGAGGAGCAGAGAGTTATGCCTGGTTTCCTGCCGAATCTTTAAATAAGCCCAATAGCGACGACGTAGTAGCAAAGCCCGACAATTCAACGGTGTACACTGTAGTTGGCTTTGACAGAAGCGGTTGTTTTACTGATACAGCCTTGATCCCGGTAATAGTTTATACAAACCCTGTTTTTAATATTGTACCCGATAAAATAACGCTTGCAGTTGGTAACCAGTTTACGCTCACCACTACCAGCTCGCCTGATGCTAACCAGTGGCGGTGGTTACCGGCAACCGATCTAAGTTGTTACAATTGTGCCCAACCTGATGCTACAGGCAGAACCAATATTACTTATAAAGCTATCGCCACAAATCCGGCGGGTTGCATTGCAGAAGACAAAGTAACCATTCAGGTATTTTGCAATAATGGCAACGTGTACATACCTAATACATTCTCTCCAAATAACGACGGAATGAATGATGTTTTCTATATAAGGGGAAAAGGTATTGCCTCAGTTAAATCACTTCGTATTTTTAACAGGTGGGGAGCAGTGGTTTTCAGTAAGATTAATTTTTCGATAAATGAGCCGGGCGCCGGTTGGGATGGCAGGTATAACGGGCAGATGTTAACACCCGATGTATTTGTTTATGAGGCTGAAATCATCTGTGATAACAATGAAGTTTTCCCTATGAAAGGTAACGTTACGCTTATAAAATAATTTTGTTGAAGCAAAAGAAAAACTGTGAAAGAGAAAAATAAAATGAAGAAGTTAACGATATATCATATTTTTAAAAGCAGCAAAGCAAGGCGCTTTATCTATAGCTTATTAATTGTTTTAATAACAACAATCAGCAGTGTAAAAGTTGCTGCACAGGATATTCACTTTTCGCAGTTTTTTGAAGCGCCGCTTTTGCGAAACCCTTCACTTGCCGGTATTTTTTCAGGCGATATTCGTTTCCAGGGTGTGTACCGTAATCAATGGGGAAGCGTTACCATTCCTTATCAAACCGGCTCATTCAATTTCGAGTACAAAAAACCGATTGGACGGGGAGATGATTTTATTACAACCGGCCTGCAATTATTGTATGATAAAGCGGGCACCACCAATTTTACAACCACAAATATTCTTCCTGCCTTAAACTATCATAAATCATTAAGCGGCGAAAAGACCAAATATCTGTCTTTAGGTTTTATGGGCGGAGTAGTACAACGCAGGATTGACCGCAGCAAAATGACGACTAATAACCACTTTGACGGTAACGGTTACAACCCCGGTTTAGCTGACGGTGAAACCTTTGTAAATGCCAATTACTCTTATATGGATGGCAGCGTGGGTATGAGTTTTAATTCTGCTATAGGTGATGGAAAAGCCGGCGACAATTATTTTGTCGGGGTTGCTTATCATCATTTCAACAGGCCTAAAAACACTTTTTATACATCGCCTGCTGTTGAGTTAAATCCTAAATGGGTTGTTTCTGCCGGCGTTCGTTTCGACCTTGATGAAACTTCTTACTTTACTTTACAGGCCGATCATAATATTCAAGGCCCTTACCGGGAGACTATCGGAGGCGCTTTGTATTCTTATAAGATAGGCGAGGACTACGACAACCCAGATTACACTTTGCACTTCGGGGGTTTTCTTCGCTGGAAAGATGCATTTATTCCGGTGATTAAGTTAGACTACAATCCTTTTTCTGTAGCCCTTAGTTACGATGTAAACGTAAGCGAATTGAAAACTGCCAGCCAGGGCAGAGGCGGCATGGAACTGTCAGTAACATACAGAGGCTTTTTTGATAGGGGTAACAGCAGCAGGAATGCTGTTTTGTGCCCAAGGTTTTAGGTTTTACAATCAGAATGTCTATCTAAATAACAGTGGAAGCAGCAATAAATTCTGCACAAATCTGTACAAGTTTGAGTAGTTTTGAAATTAGCGTAATTTTGAAGTTAAATGTTTGGGAAGCTCAAAGTAAAGTAACGGCATACGCTTATTTGGCAAAAAATTTGTTGTTGTAAAACTTAATAACTAATTTTATCTTAAATGATGAGAATTTTATGAAGCTTTTTTATTTAGTAATTCTTTTTCTTGGTTGTACCTTGTTTGCCGGCGCCCAAACCGGTAAACCTGTAGATTCTCCTTCTCAACCAGGAATTATAGATATTAAGTTGGTAAAATTCTATCCTAATCCCGCTACCAGCGTTATCAATTTTGAATTTCCTAAACAGGTAGATAAAAACTTTACTTTACAGATTTACAATTTTATAGGAAAGAAGGTATTTGAAATAGTGAATGCTTCTCAAAAAAATACTATCCCGTTAACTGAGTTTTACAGGGGAGTTTACATTTTTCAACTTAGAGATAAAGCGGGCAGGATTGTGGAATCGGGCAAGTTTCAAATAGCTAAATAATTCATCTTACAGTACCTGCACAATCAAAAATTTAAGGTAATTCGTATTTTCTATTCCCAAAATTATAGGATGATCGCTTGACTGAGCTTTAAAAGTTACCTGTCTTAATTTTCGTTTCGCATCTTTTGCAGCCATATTAATAGTTTCTAAAAACATCTCCGGCGACACTAAATTTGTACAACTGCTGGTTACTAAAAAACCTCCCCGCTTTGTTAGTTTCATCCCGCGAAGATTAATTTCTTTATAACCGGCAAGCGCCTTCTGGATATTTTCACGGCTTTTAGTAAATGCAGGAGGGTCGAGCATTACAACATCATATTGTCGTCCTTCTTTTCCCCACTGCTTTAAAACATCAAAAGCATTTACTGCTTCGAATTTGCAGATTTGCCCCAAGCCATTTAGCTCCGCATTTTTAGTTGCCTGCGCCACTGCATTTTCAGAAATGTCTAAACCTGTTACACTTTTAGCTCCATAATGTGCAGCATGAATTTCGAACGTTCCGGTATAGGTAAAAACGCCCAGTACATCTGCGTCTTTAACTATATGTTCAATAGCCCGCCTGTTATCCTGCTGGTCTAAAAAGTAGCCCGTCTTCTGGCCTTTTTCAATGTCTACAAAAAACTGCAAACCGTTTTCGGTAATAATAATATTAGTATCGAATGTTGGAGATAAAAATCCCTTTTGTTGCTGCAGCCCTTCCAATTCTCTAACCGGTACATCATTTCTTTCGTAAATGCCTTTAGGTTTAAATATATTCTCCAGCGCCTGAACAATTGCAGGCTTCCACATTTCAATTCCCAGCGATAGG
>JAABUS010009749.1_pt1 | contig 10054 bp, 6 predicted proteins | sample 5560161 | NCBI WGS metagenome assembly JAABUS01 (sample SAMN10711885, study PRJNA513376) | rock metagenome | isolation source: Antarctica rocks | place: Antarctica: Victoria Land, Trio Nunatak nord | collected 2016-01-04
TCGAAGCCCTCGGCGTAGGCCTGGAGCATCGCGTACTCCACGCCGTTGTGGACCATCTTCACGTAGTGGCCCGAGCCCGGCGGACCCATGTGCCCCCAACCGTCGGGCGGGGCGAGGACGTCGAGGATGGGGGAGAGGCGCTCGATGGCGGCCGGCGAGCCACCGACCATCATGCAGTAGCCCACCTCGAGGCCCCACACGCCACCGCTGACTCCGGCGTCCATCCACTCGAGTCCCGCCGTCCCGAGCCGCTCGCCGTTGGCCCGGGAGTCCTTGAACCGCGAGTTGCCGCCATCGACGACGAGGTCGCCGGGCTCGAGCAGCGTCTCGAGCCTCGTGATCGTGCTCTGGGTGGCCTCACCGGAGGGCACCATCACCCAGACGTGCCGCGGGGCGTCGAGCTTCGCCACGAGGTCCTCGAGCGAGTCGGCGCCGGTCGCGCCGGCCTCGACCGCGGCGGCGATGGGCTCGGGGTCCTGGTTCCAGGCCACCACCGTGTGGTCGGAGTCGCGGAGGATGCGCCGCACCATGTTGCCGCCCATGCGGCCGAGGCCCACGAAGCCGATCTGCACGCTAGGTCGTCCCGGCCGAGGGCAGAAGCCCGCGCAACCGCTCGGCCAGCCGGTCGACGGCCTCGGCGGGATCGCCCTCGAGGCGCACCCGCTCGACCGGCAGCCCGTGGCCCCGCAGCGTCTCGAGGTCGCCGGCCGCCTGCGCGTTCTTCAGCGTGGCGAAGGAGTAGCCGGCTTCGGGCACCTCGAGATCCTCGGGCCCGTCGTGGGTGAGCTGCAGGAAGAGCCCGGTCGGCGGCCCGCCCTTGTGGAGCTGGCCGGTGGAGTGCAGGAAGCGCGGCCCGTAGCCGAAGGTGGTGGCGCAGCCCGTGGCGCTGCGGAGCGCCACCCGGAGGCGAGAGAGGGCCGCGTCGAGCGCCTTCGAGGGGGCGAGGTAGCCCATGAGCGCCAGGTAGCGCGGCGGCTCGGCTTGGCGCAGCAGCGCCCCCAGGGCGTCGTCGGAGGCCTCCTCGATCTCCGGCAGCGCCCCCGAGCGTGCGTACTGCGCGAGTACGCACGCTGTCTTGTCCTTTGCCTCCTGCACGTTCGGCTGGTCGAACGGGTTCACGCCGAGCGCCCACCCGGCCGTGGCGGTGGCGAATTCGGCGAGGAAGAAGAGGCGCCCGAGGTCCTCCGGGCCGCGCACGGGCACGGTGACGACCGGGTGGCCCGCCCGGCCGAGCTCGGCGAGCTCCGAGGCGAAGCCGGGGGCGGCGTCGGCGGCGTCGGCGGCCAGGTGCACGAAGACCCGGTCGTGGCCGTACACGGCGGGCGGCCCGAGCTCCTCGCCGGCCACGGGCAGGATGCCCTTCCCGTGCTTGCCGAGGCTCTCGGCCACGAGCTGCTCGGCCCACAGGCCGAACGAGCCGATCGGCTCGTTCACCACCAGCGTGAGCTTGTCGCGCCCGGCCTCGGCCAGGGCGCCGAGGGTCGCGCCGAGCCAGAGGCCGGGGCTCCGCTCGGAGTCCTCGTGGCTCGCGCATGCCTCCTCGGCCACCTGGGCGCCCTCGAGGATCTCCCGGACGGGTGCCCCCATGAGTGCGGCCGGCACGATCCCGAAGTGCGAGAGCGCGGAGTAGCGCCCGCCGATGTTCGGGTCGTTCTCCCAGACGCGCCGGAAGCCGTGCCCGTGCGCCAGCTCGACGAGCGAGGATCCGGGGTCGGTGATGGCCGCGAAGTGCCGGCCGGCCGTCCCGGCCCCGACGGCCTCCACCGCCCGTGCGTGGAAGTGCCGGAACAGCGAGAGGGTCTCGATCGTTCCCCCGGACTTCGTCGACACGAGAAAGAGGCTGGTGGAGGGCTCGACCGCCCGCTCGGTGGCGAGGATCGCGCCGGGGTCGGTGGAGTCGAGCACATGCAGACGAAGGCCCTCGGTGCGCCCCTCGAAGGAGCGGCGAACGACCTCGGGAGCCAGGCTCGACCCGCCCATCCCGAGGAGGACGGCGTCGGTGAGCCCGTCGGCCCGGCACTCGGCCGCGAAGCCTTCGATCTCCGGAAGGGCATCGAGCATGCGGTCGGCCACGGTGAGCCACCCGAGGCGGTTATCGATCTCATCCCCGCCGCCCCACAGCGAGGTGTCGCCGCGCCACATGCGCCGCGCCACGCGCTCCTCCGAGAGGCGTGCCACCCGTTCGGCCACCGCCGGCTCGAGCGCGTCCGGCAGGGCGGACTCGAGGGTGGGCGGACGCCCGACGAGCACGGCCTCGCGCTGACTCTCGATCCCGGCCACGAGCTTGTCCATGGCCCCGACGAAGAGCTCGACGCCCTCGGTGAGGAGCTCGGCGGTGACCTCGTCCATGTCGATCCCCGCTTCGGCGAGCGCGTCGAGCGCCGTGCGCGTCTGGGCCGGGTCCTCGTCCGCCGTGGCGCCGGCCACGTGGCCGTGCTCGGCCACCGCGAGGAGGGTGGGCATGGGCATGGTGTTCACGGTGTCCGGGGCCACCAGCCCGTCCACGTAGAGCGTGTCGGGGTAGTTGGGGTTCTTGACCCCGGTCGAGGCCCAGAGCGGACGCTGCACGGCGGCGCCGGCCTCCCGCAGGGCGGCGAAGCGCTCCCCGCGGAAGATCTCCTTGAAGCGGGCGTACGCGGCGCGGGCGTTGGCGAGGGCTGCGGTGCCCGTGAGATCAGCGCGCCCGAGGCCCTCGAGCAGCGGGTCCACCTTGGTGTCCACGCGGGAGACGAAGAAGCTCGCCACGGAGCGCATCGACAGATCGAGGCCTTCCTCGCGCCGGCGCTCGAGGCCGCGGACGTACGCCTCCGCCGCCCCCTCGTAGGCCCTCAGGGCGAAGAGCAGCGTGACGTTGACGTTCATGCCCTCGTACGTGGCCTGCTCGATGGCGGGCATGCCGGCGTCCGTGCCCGGGATCTTGATCATCGCGTTCGGCCGGTCGAGCTTTCCCCAGTAGGTCCGTGCGGCCTCGAGCGTTCCGTCGGTGTCGTGGGCGAGCCCGGGCGCCACCTCGAGCGAGACGAATCCGTCCCGCCCCTCGGAGGCCTCCCACACCGGGCGCAGCACGTCGCAGGCCAGCTGCACGTCGCGGACGGCGACCCGGTCGTAGATGGCCTCGGACCCGAGGCCCTCGGCGGCGGCCTCCCGGAGCACGTCGTCGTAGTCGTCCGAGCCGAGGATGGCCTTCTCGAAGATGGAGGGGTTGGCGGTGACCCCGCGCAGCGAGTCCTCCTCCACCAGGCGACGCAGCTCGCCGCCCTCGATCAGGCTGCGGCGGATCTGGTCGAGCCACACGCTCGTGCCCGCCTCCGTGAGGGCGGCCAGCCGGGGGTTGACCTGGGGAGCCACGCTCATGGTTTGCGTCCTCGGCGGTTCACGTCTTACGCACGCCCCGCCGTGGCCCCGACGCGCTCAACCACCGAGCGGCCGCGCTCGGCCACTCGGGCCGGGGTGAAGCCGAAGTGCTCGAACAGCGCGCCGGCCTTGCCCGACTCGCCGAAGCTCTCCATGGCGTGCACCTCGCCGTCGGCCACCCAGCGGTCCCACCCGAGCGGCCCGGCCGCCTCGACGGCCACGCGCGCCCGGACCTCGGGGGGCAGCACCTCGTCGCGGTAGTCCGTGTCCTGCTCGGCGAAGCGCTCGACGCAGGGCATGGACACGACGCGCGTCGGGATGCCGTCGGCCTCGAGGCGCTCGGCCGCCGCGAGGCAGAGGTGCACCTCTGCGCCGGTGCCGATGAGGATGAGCTCGGGCTCCGCGCTGGCCGCTTCGCGCAGGACGTAGGCGCCGCGGTCCACGGCGTCGGCCGGCATGGCGTCGGGGTCCAGCACCGGCAGAGCCTGGCGTGAGAGCACGAGCGCGGAGGGACGGTCGGTGCGCGCCAGGGCGAACTCCCAGCTCCGCGCGGTCTCGTTGGCGTCCGCCGGGCGCAGGACGCAGAGGCGTGGCACCGCACGGAGACCCGGGAGCTGCTCGACCGGCTGGTGGGTCGGGCCGTCCTCGCCGAGGCCGATCGAGTCGTGGGTGAGCACGAAGATGCTCGGCAGCTTCATGAGCGCCGCGAGGCGGATGGACCCCCGCATGTAGTCCGAGAAGATGAGGAACGTGCCGCCGTAGGCGCGGAAGCCGTGCAGGGTGAGGCCGTTGACGACGGCGCCCATGGCGTGCTCGCGGATGCCGAAGTGGAGGTTCCGGCCCCCGAAGCTCCCGGGCCCGACGCTCCCGCCGTCGACGATCAGCGTGTTGTTCGAGGAGGCCAGGTCGGCCGATCCGCCGACGAGCAGGGGCACCTGCGCCGCCGCCCACTGCAGCACGGTCTCCGACGCCTTGCGCGTGGCGATCGAGCGGCCCTCGTCGCCGGTCTCGTCGAGGGCCTCGAAGCGGGGCGGACCCTCCTGGTCCCATCCGCCCGGCATGAGTCCCTCCGCCCCGGTGCGGAAGGTCTCCCACGCCTCGGGAAAGGCCTCGGCGTAGCGGCTGGCCACCTCGTTCCACTCGGCCTCGGCCTCGGCGCCGCGCTCGCGCACGGCCCGGTAGTGGTCGAGCACCTCCTCGGGCACGCGGAACGGCTCGTCGGTGGGCCATCCGTAGGCCTCCTTGGTCAGCCGCACCTCCTCCTCGCCGAGGGGAGCGCCGTGGGCGCCCGCGGTGTCCTGCTTGTTCGGCGCGCCTTGAGCGATGTGGGTGCGGACGATGACGAGCGAGGGCCGGTCCTCGACGGCCATGGCCCGGTGCGCCGCGGCTTCGAGGGCGTCGAGGTCGGTCTCCTCCCCGAGGTTCTCGACGTGCCAGCCGTAGGCCTCGAAGCGCCTGCCCACGTCCTCGGAGAAGGAGAGCGCGGTATCGCCCTCGATCGAGATGTGGTTGTCGTCGTAGAAGGCCACGAGGCCCCCCACGCCGAGATGGCCGGCAAGGGAGCACGCTTCGGAGGAGATGCCCTCCTGGAGGTCGCCGTCGCTCACGATCGTGAAGGTGTGGTGGCCGACGAGGTCGTGGCCGTCCTCGTTGAACCGGGCGGCCAGCATGCGCTCGGCCAAAGCGAGGCCGACCGCGGTGGAGATGCCCTGCCCGAGCGGGCCGGTCGTCGTCTCGATCCCGGCCGCGTACTTGCGCTCGGGGTGCCCCGCGGTGGGCGACTCGAGCTGCCGGAAGTTGCGGATGTCCTCGAGCGTGAGCCCGTACCCCGTGAGGTAGAGCATCGAGTAGAGGAGCATCGAGGCGTGGCCGGCCGACAGGACGAAGCGGTCGCGGTCGGGCCAGTCGGGGTTGGCCGGGTTGTGGCGCATGACCCGGCTGAAGAGCACGTGCGCGAGCGGCGCGAGGGCCATCGGCGTGCCGGGGTGGCCCGAGTTCGCGCGCTGCACGGCGTCCATCGAGAGCGTGCGGATCGTGGTCACGCACTCCTCCTCCAGGGCCCGGGTGTCGGAGGTCGCGGCGATGGGTCTGACCCTACCCGCGCTTCCGCGCCCGCGAACGTCCGAGCCGGACGGCGTAGAGGACGCCCGAGACGAGGAAGAGCACGGCCGTGAGCGCGAGCCAGCGCGCGAGGTACCCGTCCGTGCTCTGACCGGAGACGACGGCGTACTCCTCCTCGGCGAGCCCGAGGATGAGCGGGAACCAGACGATGAGGAAGAGGGCCGAGAGGAGCGCCGGCACCCGGATGTGGTTGAGGGCCGAGACCCCTTTCGGCCCCGTGGCGGTGTCCCCCGGCTCCTCGAACCACCCGCCGGGACCGTGGGAGAGCTTGGTGCGCCGCTCGTCCTGCGGCAGCGCCCGGTGCACGCCGCTGCGGCGCAGCAGCAGCCGGTCGACGCCCGAGTAGAGCGGGAAGAGCACGACGTCGTGGATGAGGATGGCGCCCACGAAGAAGAGGACGAAGGAGAGGAACTGCGGCGTCTCCTGAGCCCGGAAGAGGGTCAGGACCGCGAAACCGGCGATCGCGAAGGCGGCCACGGCCGCCAGCAGGTGGAGCGGGCCGGCCCCGTACTCGTAGCGGAAGCGGCGCATGCCCTACGCCGCGGTCACGGTCATCTGGCCGACCCACTTGATGTTCCGCACGCCCGGCAGCGCCGGGACGATGATGCGGGCGGGGAAGCCGTGGTCGGGGGAGAGGTCGGCGCCGTTGACCTTGAGGGCGAGCAGCGAGCGCGGGTTCACGACCTTGTTCTCGCTCAGCGTGGTGGAGGTGAAGCCGCCGGTCTTCTGGATCGACTCGACGAACACCTGGGCCGGGGCGTCGGTGCCGAGCGCCATGCGGGCGAGGTCGCGGATGGACACGCCCGTCCACGTCTGGGTGCTCGACCACCCCTCGACGCACGCGATCGGAAGGGTCTCCGTGCGCTGGGGCATGGCCAGGAGCTCCGCACGGGAGAGCTCGACGGTGCGTTTGCCGGCGCTGAGCTTCAGGCGCCAGCTGTCGCCGAGGTCGGCCGGTCCGAGGCCGGCGGCCTTCAGGGTCTTGTTCACCTGGAAGTCGTTCGGCCCCGAGCCGGTGTTGCGTCCGCGCGGGGAGAGCAGGCCGAGGAACCGGAAGCGGTCGCCGAGCACGGGTCCCGCGGCCATGAGCGCGAGGCCGAACGAGCCGGCGCCCACCATCCCGAGCAGGCCCCGGCGGGAGATCGTGGCTGGCCCGGGGGCGGGGGTGGCCGTCGTGTGGTCCTCCGTGGTCGGGGCGGCGGCGGCCAGCGCGTCGCGCGAGGTGGGTTCGGGCGCGGTGTGGGCCACGTCGGCCCGGAGCGGCCGCAGCACGCCGTTCTCCCGGTAGGCGCGGAAGATGATCGGCGCCTTGACGGCCAGGTGCAGGCCGAGGCCGGCCAGGAACACGAAGGACGCGTAGTAGTGCGTTGAGATGAAGGCGAACTGCCAGGGGTAGTAGATCTGCGTGTTCAGGACCCCGGTGAAGAGCACGAACAGGGCCCCTCCCACGAGCAGGGCGAGCGCGAGCCGCTCGATGCCGTGGGCCACCGAGCGAACCGGAGGCCACTCGAAGAGTTTCGGGATGACCGACCAGAGCTTCGCGAACAGGATCGGGATGGCGGCGAGGCCCGCGATGACGTGCAGGCCCTGGGTGATCACGTAGAGGTAGGCGGGGCTCGAGGGCCAGTTGAAGAAGTAGGCGTTCGTCGCGTCGGTCCGGCCGAGGTTCGGGTCGTAGGCCGCGTGGGAGAGGAAGCCCGTCAGCGCGGCGATGAGGACCAGGGGCAGGAGGATCGAGCCGAGCACGGTGGTGAGCCACGGCCCCCGCAGCGGGCTCGACCAGAACTCGCGCTCGAACGGGGTGTCCGCCGGCGGGTTCTCGGGGATCGGAAGGGGTGGCCGGCGGGCGCTCATCGCTCGACGGCGACTATGGCGCGCGGCGCGGCGGCCGGGCCTGGTGCGGACCCGGGCCGTAAGAAATCGTTCAGTGGGTCGAGCCCGCGGTGTCGAGCCCGTAGCGGGAGACGATGTGGGTCACCGGTCCGGCGAAGCGCTCCTGCGCCCGCTCGAGGAGCCCGCGCTCGAGCCAGTGCGAGAGGCCGGCCGGGTGGGTCGAGATGATCAGCTCCTCGGCCGGGAACTCGCGCAGGGCGTCCTCGAGGGCCTGGGCGGGATCGGCGTCGCCCACGCCGCCGGTGGCCCGGACGCCGCTCTGGCGCAGGCTCTCGACCGTGGCGGCCAGCCGCTCCTCGGCGTCCGAGAAGAGATGCCGGATGCGCGAGTTCAGCGCCGGGGCCACGATCAGCACCTCGGTCGGGCCCCGCGCGGCGCGGGTCACGATCTCCTCGCTCAGCGGCTCGCACGGGCACGTGCGGTTGGCGATCACGAGGATCCGCCGCATCTGCGCCTCGCCCTGCGGTGCACCTGCCTCCATCGCGCCTCTTCCCTTGTCGCCTCCGGGTCGGGGGGACCGTACCGCGGAGCGCGGAGCGTCAAACGGCGCTGCGGTGCGCGCGCCGGTGGGTGCGCTTCGAGCAGCCGACCGCGCCCACGGGCCGGCCGCGGGCCACCCCGAGCGCCCAGGGAGCGGCGAAGAGCACGGGCCAGGGGAACCCGAGGCCGGCGGCCGCGCCGCCCAGCAGCACGGCGAGCAGGAGCGCGAGCGGCACGAGCCGGCCGAGGGCCTCCGGGATGCGAGGGCGGGTGGGGGACGCCGGGGCGCCGGCCGGGAACGCCCCCGGCAGCTCGCGCAGGGGACGCTCGAGCTCGCCCAGCGTGCGCGCGGCGTAGGCCTCGTCGAGGCGCTCGGAGAGCTCCTCCACCGCGAGCCGGCCCTCGCCGGCGTGGGCGCGCAGGAGCTCGACCACCCGCTCGCGGTCGGCGTCGGCGGCGCGCACCTCCGGGTGCGCGACGGCGGGGGAAGCGGTCGACATGCGGGTCGCGGGCTCGGGAGCGGACATGGCGGGGTCCTCCTCGGTGACGGCGTAGGGCGGAGCGCTGATGCATCTAGAGGATACATCTCCACGATACGTTGTCAAGGGGAGCCGACCGCCCGGCGACGGTCTCCGGGCCGCTCGACGACGAAGACGCGCCCGAGGCCGGCCACCCCGCCGGGCTCCGGGCGGAGCCGCCCCTGGGCGCGCGCGCTCGCCACGATGCGGCGTCCGAGACCCGGGGAGTTCCCGTAGCGCGGGTCGCTCACCGGCAGCTCGGAGACGAGGATCGCGCGCCCCCGGATCCCCGAGAGCCACGGTGCCGGGCGCGCGAGCAGGGCTCGCTGCGTCGCCGCGTAGACGCGCGTGTCCCCCCGCATGGGCCACACCACCCGCGGGAAGATGCCGCGCGCCACGTTGTCCACCACCGCCGCGTCGGCGGCGCGGACGGCGCCCGTCGGGTCGACCGGCGGATCCGGGGCGTGCAGGTCGTAGGCCGACAGCGCACCGAAGGCGAGCAGCATGGCGCCGCCGGCTACGGCCACGGCCCGCCGGGCCCGGGGCGCCAGGCCCACGACGGCGAGGACCGGCACGAAGGCGGCGAACGGCCACACCGCGGCCAGGTACTTCGGGGTCATGGCCAGGCCGTGGGAGACGAAGCCGAGGAACAGGGCCGCGGTGGCTCCCGCCGTCCAGGCGAAGAGGGCCACCGCCGCCCGCGGGCCGGCGCGCCGATCCCGGCCCGCGATAACCGCCGCCGCCTCGCCACGGAACTCCGCGCGCCGCGCGAGGAGCCACACCGTGGCGGCCACGATGAGCCCGGCACCGACCCACCGCAGCGGCGAGGCGGCCAGCCCGGGCGGGAGCACGAGCTCGGACAGGGCACGGGCGGACTGGGCCACGCGGCCGGGGAACTGGTCGGGCACGAACCCCCCGGCCTGGGCGCGCTGGGTGGCGAACGCCCGCCAGAAGCCCGGGTGGGCGAGCAGGAACAGGACGGCGCCGCCGGTGAGGGCCCCCGCGCCAGCCAGCAGGCGCCGGCCACCCCCCCACCGCAATCGCACGGCCAGCACGCCGCCGACGCCGAGGACGACCAGGGCGAAGTGGTAGTGGGTGAGCATCCCGAGCGCGGCGAGCACCGCCACGCCCGCGGCGTCGAGCACGCTCGCGCGCCCGGGGCGCTCGGCGAAGCGCAGGGCCTGCCAGGTGAAGAGGATGGTCAGCAGACCGAGGAGCTCGTACTGCCGGGCCTCGGCGAAGACCTGGACGACGCCCGGGCTCAGAGCCCAGACGAGCACGACCGCGGCGGCCCGCAGCCGATCCCCGAGGATCCGGAGGGCCAGGCCGAAGAGGCCGAGGGCCCCGAGGACGAAGAGCACGAGGTTCAGCGCGGCGCCGGTCCACATGCCCACGCCGAGGACGAGGCTCGCCCCGTGGAGGAGCCAGAAGTAGAGCGGGGGGTGGATGTCGAAGCGGGCGAGGTCGTCCCGGATGCGGCCCAGGCAGCCGGCCCGCTCGGGCCGCAGGAAGCGCTGCCACGCCGCGGCCGGCGCCCAGGCGCCGAAGGGCGGCCGGGGGTCGAAGGTGACCGCGTACCACTCGCCCTGGTGGCAGGTGGCGGCCAGGTAGGAGATGGACTCGTCGTGGGTGAACGAGGTCTTCGGGGCGTTGCCACCGGCACGCAGGCCGACGCCGGCGAGCACGGC
>JAABUS010009750.1_pt1 | contig 10053 bp, 9 predicted proteins | sample 5560161 | NCBI WGS metagenome assembly JAABUS01 (sample SAMN10711885, study PRJNA513376) | rock metagenome | isolation source: Antarctica rocks | place: Antarctica: Victoria Land, Trio Nunatak nord | collected 2016-01-04
GCTGCGTGGGTAAGACTCGGCGCAGGACTTGTCGGTGATGATCGGCACGCGCGCCTGCTGGAGGAGGTCCGGCGCGTCGCCGCCCTCCTTGGTCACGCCGAAGCCCACGATCTCCGTCAGGACGTTCGGGCTCCACAGCGCCTCGTAGCCCTTGCCCGCGACCCGCGTGGGCGCCGCCCTCGCCGGGGCGGCGAGCCGTAGGAGGGAGACGTCGTAGCCGTTGGTGAGGTTGTACTCGGAGGGGATCACGACCTTGTCCACGGTCACGCGCTCAGCGTCCGAGGCGTCCCTCTTGACGCCGTTGACGGTCACGGTGAAGGCCTCCGGCGGGGAGCTCCCCGGGGTCGCCACCCCGGTGCTGCCGGTGAGCGAGCTGCAGTGGCCCGCCGTGAGCACCCACTGCGGCGCGACCAGCGTTCCGGTGCAGCCGAAGAGACGGTTGATCACGACCTTGGCGACGGAGGGATACTTGCCCGCCGGGGCGTCCGTCCCCCGACGATGGCGCCGGCCGAGGCGGGGGCCAGGGCCAGCCCGGCGGTGGCGGCGAGGGTGCGGCGCGAGAGGCTCATGGTCCCTCCAACGTGCCCAGCCGGGGAAACTTGCACGCCTGTCGGCGGCGCGCGCTGCCTCACGAGGCCGCGGGTAGGGTCTTGGGCATGGCCAAGACCCCCCAGCTGTACGGCGGCGAGACGGCGAAGGCCGTCGAGAACTTCCCGATCTCCGGCGAGCCGGTCCCCGCCGCCGTCATCCACTGGCTCGGGCGCATCAAGGGCGCCGCGGCCCGCGTCAACGCAGACCTCGGGCTCCTCGATGGCGGTGTCGCAGCGAGGATCGCCGACGCGGCCGACGCCGTCGCTACGGGAATGCACGACGTCGACTTCCCGGTCGACGTCTTTCAGACCGGCTCGGGCACCTCGACGAACATGAACGCGAACGAGGTGATCGCGAAGCTGTCCGGCACCCACCCCAACGACGACGTCAACTACGGGCAGTCCTCCAACGACGTGTTCCCCTCCGCGGTCCACCTCGCCACGCTCGACGAGGCGACCAACGGTCTCCTGCCCGCCCTGAAGCTCCTCGAGAAGGCCTTCGACAAGAAGGCCAAGGCGTTCAAGGACATCGTCAAGGCCGGGCGCACGCACCTGATGGACGCCGTGCCCGTCACACTCGGCCAGGAGTTCGCAGGCTACGCCGCGCAGATGCACCTCGGGCGCGAGCGCATCGAGTCCGCGCTGGTCCACGTCGGGCAGCTCCCGCTCGGCGGCACCGCCACGGGCACGGGCCTGAACACGGACCCGAAGTTCGCCGAGAAGGTGCGCAAGCTGCTCACCAAGGAGACCAAGCTCAAGCTCATTGCGCCGCCGCGGGACCGCTTCGAGGCGCAGGCCAACCGCGACGCGCTCGTCGAGCTCTCCGGTGCGCTCAAGGTCATCGCCGTCTCGCTGACGAAGATCGCCCAGGACCTCGCGCTGATGGGCTCCGGCCCGCGCGCCGGCATCGGGGAGCTCTTCCTGCCCGAGCTGCAGAAGGGCTCCTCGATCATGCCGGGCAAGGTCAACCCGGTCATCCCGGAGGTCGTCCTGCAGGTCTCCGCACAGGTGATCGGCAACGACACCGCGATCACCATCGGCGGCATGCAGGGCCAGTTCGAGCTCAACGTGCGGATCCCGCTCATCGCGCGCAACCTGCTGCAGTCGATTCACCTGCTGACGACCACGACGACCGTCCTGCGCGAGAAGTGCGTCGACGGGCTGACGGCGAACAAGGAGGGTGCGGCGCGCTCCGCGGAGAGCACGCTGGCCACGGCGACCGCGCTGAACCTCCACATCGGCTACGACAAGGCGGCGGCGATCGTCAAGGAGGCCGCGGCGAGCGGGCGCATGCTGCGCGAGGTGGCGCTGGACCAGGGCGTCGAGCCCGACGTGTACGACAAGGCCGTCGACCTGCGAAGGATCGCCGCAGGCAATGAGCCCCACAGGCGGTAGCTCACGCGAGCCGAGCGCGTTCCGCGCGGATGGAATCCGTTTCAGCCGAGTGGCCGCGCGCGCACCGCAGTGTGCGGAATGCCCTTGACCCGGATCACGACCCGTTCGCGACCGGCGGCGCTCCCGAGCGCTCGCCAGGCCGTGCGCAGCGGCGGACGCGGATGTGCGGTGCCCGTCGGCAGGAAGTAGGTGCCCGTCCGCTCGACGATCTCGTAGCCGGCGCTTTCGACCATCCGCCTGAAGCCCGCCGCGTTGGGCTGCCACCACCAGGGCTGGCCCAGGCCGTCGAGGCGCGCAGTCGGGGTCCGGGGCCGCACGAGGGACGCCAGCAGCTCGATCGCCTCGGCGACGATCAGCTCGCCGCCGCAGACACCGCGGACCCGATCCAGCGCCCCGATCGGATCGCGCAGGTGCAGCAGCAGCGAGCCGAGGAAGATGACGTCGAACGTCCCGTGGACCGAGGGGTCCAGCTCGTGGACCGAGCAGTCGACCCGCTCCACGGAGGACCCGAGCGCCTCCTTGGCCAGCGCGAAGGCGGCGGCGCCCGACTTGAACGTGCGCAGGTAGTCCAGGCGCGCCGCGTTCGTCTCCCCGAACCGGGCCTGCGGCGGCCAGTCCCACCGCAGCGGGTCCTCGATGTCGATCGCGGTGACCGAGGCGGCGCCGCGGCGCTCCATCTCAAAGGCCCAGAAGCCGTCCCACGTGCCGATGTCCAGACAGCGCTTGCCCGTGAGATCCGCGGGCAGCGGGACCTTCGCGACGGTGGGGCGCGTGTCGAAGAACGCATCGGTCACGATGCCCGGCGCGAGCTCGACGGTGTGGTACCAGCTCAGCTTTGCGGCGCGGGCGCCGAGGTCAGTGGGCGGCCGAGCGGTGCGCATGCGACGGCCTACGGCCGCCGGAAGGACTTCGCCGCGCGCGCGAGCGCGGTGCGGACGACGCGGACCGACGGCTTCGGGCGCCCGTCGTAGAAGAACAGGCCCTTCTGGTTGAGGCCTCGGACGATCTCGATGTCCGGCACCTGGCGACGGATCGAGCCGCCCGCGAAGGCCGGCGAGACGGCGAAGTCGCGAAGGTTCCACACGAGCATCCCCGACAGCCCCGGCTCGGTGCGGTACACGTCGATGTGCCGCCGCATCAGGTCGGCCTGGAAGGCGAAGCCGCCGGGCTTATTCGTCGGGTTGTCGGCGTTGGCCTCGGCGCCGAACTCCGTGACGACGAGGATCTTGCCCGGGAAGACCCGCTTCATGAAGCGCACGTGCTCCCTGATCGCCCGGTTGACCTTAGCCTTGGGTTCGAGCGTCTTCTCGTACCACCCGATGTAGTTGGTGTCGCCGATCGCGTCGATGTTCTTGTACATCGCGCCGCCGGGCCGTCGCGGGGGGTGCGCGCCCCACACGTCGAGGGCGACGAGGCGGCCCGGGTCACGGCGCTTGAGCTCGCGCGCCATCGCGTCGATGTAGCTGGCCTGCCCGCCGGGATGGCCGTTGCCCGCGACCTCGTTGGCCAGGTTCCAAGCGATGAGCGACGGGTGGGTCTGCAGCTGGCGGACCGACGTGCGCACGCGCCGCTCGCTCTGGCGGCGCAGCTTCGGCGTCTTCGACGTGAACGCCCCGGGCGCGTCCACGGGGCCGATGCCCATCCAGACCATGATGCCGGCGGCGTCGAGGCGCTCCATCAGCGCGGAGGAGAGCGGGTGCTGCGCGCGCGTGGCGTTCGCGCCAACCGCCTTCAGCTCGCGGACGATCTCGTCCATGTCCTCCGCGTTGATCGCGTCGCCGCGGCCCTGCGCGTCCTCGTGGATCGAGGCGCCGCGCAGCTGCACCGCCTTGCCGTTGAGCAGAAGCTGCCTCCCGCGCTGGGAGATCTCTCGCAGGCCCGTCCGCAGCGTGTACCGCGTCTCCCCCGGGACGGACAGCTCGACATCGTAGAGGTTCGGGGACTTGGGCGACCAGAGCGCCGCGTCGGGGACCGCGACGGTGGTGGAGATGATCCTCGTCGCACGTGCGGGGATGCGCAGCGTCGGAAGGCTGAAGTCGTAGCGCTTGCCGTCGCGAATCAGCGCGCCGCCCGCCGGGATCTCGCGCGCCCCGTCGCGGTTGCGCAAGTGGACCTGCACGTCGACGAGCGCGCCGCCACCGGGCTTGAGGCGGGTGCGGATGACAGGCGCGGTGATGTCGCTCTTCCCCAGCGGGCGCAGCGTGACCTCGCGATTTATGCCGCCGAAGTTGAACCACGTGCGGTGCCACGCCTGGCGCTTGAGGCGCGCCGGGTTGCGCCAGTCCGCGCGGACGACGAGCGTGTGCTGGCCCGCGGTGAGCTGCACGGGCTTCTCGAAGGGCAGGTAGGTGCCGAGGTGGCTGCCCAGCGGCTTGCCGTCCATCCAGACCGTCGCCTTGTGATTGACGGACTCGAAGCGCAGCGCGTACGGACCGTCGACCGGGACGCTGATCGTCGTGCGGTACCAGCCCACCGAGCCGCGGAAGGAGTCGAGGCCCGCGGAGCCCGTGACGCGCTTGGCGTTCGGGGAGTTCGGGACGGCGACCGTCGAGCCGACGAAGTTGCCCCTCGGCCAGCCCCTCTCCACGCCGGTGAAGCCCTTGTCGCCGCGGAGCGTCCACGGCCCCGTGATCGCGATGCGGCCGTCGGGTCCGCCGAGCTCGACCGAGCGCAACGTCGCCGGCGTTCCGTCCTCGCCCGTGGCGGCGCCCGCCGCGGCGATGACGGCCGCTGCCCCGGCTGCGACGAACCCCATTAGCGTCCCGGAGAGGTGCATCAGTTCCCCATGATCGCAGCGGCACGCGCGGGGCCGGCGGAGCCGCCGATCACGCCCAGGGGCAGGTATGACAGCTCCGCTGGAGAGGCCGTGTTCGGAGCCGAGAGGTCGATGAAGCGCGGCACGTGTCGCGCAGAGCGTAGCCCGCCGCGGCCGCAACGGACGCCACGATCGCAGCGCTGGGGATCCACGGTCAACCGGTCAGACCGACATCGCGATGTACTTCGTCTCCAGATACTCGTGCAGCCCCTCGGGCCCGCCCTCGCGCCCGAAGCCCGACGCCTTGACGCCGCCGAACGGCGCTCCCGCGTTGGAGACGAGCCCCTGGTTGAGCCCGATCATCCCCGTTTCCAGGGCCTCGCAGACGCGGAAGGCGCGCGTGATGTCCGCGGTGAAGACGTAGGCGACGAGGCCGTACTCCGTGTCGTTGGCCGCCGCGATCGCGTCCGCGTCGGTGGAGAACGTCGTCACGGACGCGACCGGGCCGAAGATCTCCTCGCGCAGCAGCCGCGCATCGGGGGGAACGTCACCGAGCACCGTCGGCTCGTAGAAGCACCCCGCGCCCTCGACGGCCTTGCCGCCCGTCAGCAGCGTCGCCCCCTTGGCTACCGCGTCCCGGACGAGCGCGTCGACCTTCTCGCGCTGGTCTGCGTTGATGAGCGGGCCGACGTCGACGCCGTCCTCGGTTCCCCGTCCGATCCTCAACGCGCCCATTCGCTCCGCAAGCCGTTGGGTGAACTCCTCCGCGACGGACGCGTGCACGTGAAAGCGGTTGGCCGACGTGCACGCCTCGCCGACGTTGCGCATCTTGGCGATCATCGCGCCCTCCACCGCGGCGTCGAGGTCCGCGTCGCCGAACACGAGGAACGGGGCGTTGCCGCCGAGCTCCATCGAGACGCGCAGCACCTGCTTGGCCGCCTGCTCGATCAGCGTTCGGCCGACCTCCGTCGAGCCCGTGAACGAGAGCTTCCGCGCGCGCGGGTCCTCGATGAGCGGCTGCATGATCGCGCCGCTGGACTCAGCGGTGACCACGTTGAGGACGCCGCCGGGCAGCCCGGCCTGCTCGAGGATCCCGGCAAGCGCGAGCATCGACAACGGCGTCTGCTTGGCGGGCTTGACGACCATCGTGCAGCCCGCCGAGATCGCCGGCGCGATCTTCCGCGTCCCCATCGCCAGCGGGAAGTTCCAGGGCGTGATGAACAGGCACGGGCCGACCGGCTGGCGCAGGGTGAGCACGCGCCCGCCGCCCGCCTCGTTGCGGGTGTGGCGGCCGTCGATGCGGACGGCCTCCTCGGCGTACCAGCGCAGGAAGTTCGCGGCGTAGGCGATCTCCCCCTTGGACTCCGCGATCGTCTTGCCCATCTCGAGCGTCATGAGCAGCGCGAGCTCGTCCATGCGCTCCGTCACGAGGTCGTAGGCGGTGTGCAGGATGTCCGCGCGGTCGCGCGGCGCGGAGCCCTTCCACTCCGCGAACGTCTCGTGAGCGGCGGCGAGCGCCTCCATCGCGTCCTCCGGGGTCGCGTCGGCGACGGCCGCGATCGGCTCGCCCGTCGACGGGTCGAGAACTTCGAGGGTCCCGCCGCCCGTCGCGTCGCGCCACGCTCCTGCGATGAACAGCCCCTTCGGCACTCGATCGACGACGGCCGCTTCCGTGGCGGGTGCGATCGTGGCCATGCCGTCGAGCATACGTGGGGCGCGGCGCGCCGAAACCTCGCGGCCGCTCCCGCGCGCTCGGGGGCGCGCGGGACGGGGCGGGGCGCGGAGACGGCGGGCCCCCTCGGCGTCATGTCTCGCTGGCGCGAGCACGTTGTCCTCGCATTGCGGAACCGGAGACGGCGATCCTCTCGTTCCCGCGTCAGGCGGTGGCTGCGATGGCCGGGCGCAGTTCGGTGGCCGGGTTGTCGGTCAGCGCCATCGTGGGCGCGGTGTCGAGGTCCGCGTGGCGCAGGAGCACGGCGACGATCATGGCGGGGCGAGTACCAGGGCGGCGCTCACACCGGTGGCGACGTGCAGCGCCGTGATGAGCGCCTCTCGGGCGGTGTCGAGCAGGTCGGCGGCGTGGCCCGGGAGGTGGTGTGCGGTTGCGGTGGCACCGCCGAGGCTGTCGCGGGCGCTTGCCACCGCGTCCGCGGGGATGGCCGCGGGCGCGTGATCGGTCACGGCGGCTCGGTAGACGCCGGTGCCGAGGCTTCCGATGAGGGCGATGCCCAAGGCGCCCCGAGCTCCGTGCTCGTCTCTGAGATGGCCGACGCGGCGCCGGCGCGCTCGGGCGGGGCGGACGCGATCGTCATGTCGGTGGCCAGGGTGAAGACGGGCGAGGCCGAGCGAAAGCACGACCGAGCCGGTGACTGCGGCCGATGCGGTCGCCGAGGTTGCCCATGGTGATGAGCGAGCCGGCGAGCGTGAAGTGAGTAGACGTCGACGATCCAGAGCAGCTCGGTGCCGCTGGGTCGCAGGTCAGCGCTGAGCGCGGGGACGGCGAGATGCAGAACACTGAGGTCCATCGAGATCAGGAGGCAAGGCAGCGTGGGGACCGTCCACTCGCGCCGGCCTGCCTTCGTGCTGTCGGGGGACGTCGTCATGGTCGCTGCTCCTGGGTCGCGGTTGCCCTACAGCCATCACGACGAGATGACGGCCGTCTGCTCATCGGTCCGGTGAGATCCGGCCGCTTCTCGGGGACCGATGAGCGATCGGCGAGGCCTGCGTCGTAAAGGGCATGACTCAGACCCAGACAGAGACTTCGCTGCGCAGGCCGACCGTGCAGGCGCGCGCCGTGCACCCGCCGGGCTAGGCTGAAGCGCAACTCCTCGTACCTTGGGGAGTTCGCTCGCGTTGATGTCCCGGCTTCTGACGATCCTCTCCTGCGGCCTGTGCGCACTCTCCGCCGGCGCGCTCCTGACCGCTCCCGCGGCCCCCGCCGCGACGCGCCTGGTGGTCAAGGGCGCGGGCTTCGGCCACGGCGTCGGGATGAGCCAGTACGGCGCCTACGGCTTCGCGATGAAGGGCACGGGCTACAAGGACATCCTCGCCCACTACTACAAGGGCACGAAGCTCGGGTCGCTCACGAGCAATCCCGACGTGACCGTGCTCCTGCGCTCGAGCCGCACCGCCGCGTTCACCGGCGCGTCGCGCATCATCGGTGAGCGCGAGCTCGACCCGGGAAAGACGTACTCGGTCAAGCTGAAGGACGGGAAGGTCGTGCTGCTCAGCCCGAGCGGACGGGCCATCCGCCAGTTCGCGGGCGCCGTGCGAGTCGCGGGCCCGAAGGCGCCCATCAGGCTCATGGGCAAGGGGCCCAACAGCGTGCGCGACGGCCTGTTCCGCGGCGCGCTGGAGCTCCGGCCCGCGGGCCGCGAGCTGCTGGTGATCAACGCGCTCGACCTCGACTCCTACCTACGCGGCGTCGTAGCCGCCGAGAGCCCGGCGTCGTGGCCGCAGGACGCGCTGCGCGCGCAGGCCGTCGCGGCGCGCACGTACGCGCTGACCACGAACGCCGGCGGCGCTCAGGGCTTCACGCAGTGGGCCGACACGCGATCACAGGTCTACAACGGCGTCTCCTCGGAGACGCCGTCCACAGACACCGCGGTCGCCGCGACCTCGCGGGAGATCGTCACCCACCTCGGCAAGCCGATCGTCGCGTACTTCTTCTCCACCTCCGGCGGCAAGACGGAGAACGTCGAGAACGGCTTCCCGGGAGCGCGTCCGCAGCCCTACCTCGAGGGCGTCGACGACCCCTACGACGACGCGTCTCCCAAGCACCGCTGGGGTCCGTACCGGTTCACGCTGGCCCAGGCGCAGCGCAAGCTGCACGGCCTGGTGAAGGGCAGGTTCCGCGGCATCGAGGTGACCGAGCGCGGGTTCTCGCCGCGAATCGTCTCGGCCAACGTCATCGGCACACGCGGCGTCACCGTCGTCAACGGGCCGACGCTGCGCAAGCGCTTCAAGCTGTTCGACTCGTGGGCGACCTTCACCACGATCGGCGCGAAGGTCACGACGCCGGCCGAGGACGAGCCCGCCGGCACCCCGCGGCCCGTGCCTCCCGCGGGCGGCGCCTCGCCGGACGCGGGCCGCTCGCTGCGCGCCGCCGCGCTCAGCGCCGCCGCGCCCTCGCCGACCGATCGGTACCGGAAGGTCCTGAGCGGCCACGTGGCCGGCGCCGGGGACGGCGACTGGATCCGGGTGCAGCGCAAGGCCCGCGGGAGCTGGGGCAACGCGTTCTGGACGACCGCGAACGGCCCGCACGGCCGCTACCGCGCGACGCTGCCCGGCCCCGGGAGCTACCGCGTCACCTGGCGCGGGCTCGTCGGGCCTGACGTGCACGCTCGGTAGCGCGCAGGCCTCGGATGCGCCTCCGCGGACCGGCGCGCTGCACGCGCTCGCGGGTGCCACGGCAACGTGGTGCTGGTCGGCGACAACGGGAGCGGGAGGACGACTGCGCTGAAGCTCATCGCAGGGTTGCCGTGGCCCACCAAGGGCTCGGTCTCGGTGTGGGGGGTGCCCGCATCGAGCCCAGGCTCAGCGCGCCCGTGTCGCGTCGGCCGATGTTCCCGCCAGCCCGGCCATGCACGACGACGAGCTGACGATCGGCGAGCTTCGGCGGCTCGTCGCCGCAGTACACGGGATGGGCCGGAGGAAGTCCCCGAGGGCATCGAGGTCCCGCTGGACCGGCTGCGGCTCAGCGCACGAGTCGACTTCGGTCGACGGACCGCACGGGCTCAGGACGTTCTCCTCGGGGCCGGGGCTCACGACTGCGGACGTGCGCGAGCGGCTCGAGCGCTCGCGACGGTGACGACGCCGGATACCTCGGTGCTCGTCGCGGGCGCGGATCCGCAGCATCCGTTCTTCGACGCGGCGGCAGCGGCCCTCGCCACAATGCGCTCCCCGGGCATGCTCGTGGCGCACACGATCGCCGAGACCCACGCGGTCCTCACGGGATCGGCAAACGGCCTGGCGCCGGCTCCGCGTGAAGGAGTAGCTCGCGCAGTTCCTGCGGCGCCGGCCGATCGGCATCCCGCCGGCTGGGGCGAACGCTGCCTGGTGCCGCAGGACGCATGTTCGATCCGGCGATGGACGCCGGCGGCCTGCGGCGCGGGGCCAACCTCACGCTCGACACTCCCCACGGGGGGATCGACGTCGTGCAGCGACTTCCCGGCGTCGCGCCGTACTCATACGCATTGTCAGGCGGTTTGAGGGGTTGTGGCCCAGGCGCGGTGAGTGAGGGTCTGGAGGGTCCCAGTGGCCTGGGCCAGCCAGTTGAGCGCCTTGACCAGGACGGCTTGCACGTCGGCCATG
>JAABUS010009751.1_pt1 | contig 10053 bp, 11 predicted proteins | sample 5560161 | NCBI WGS metagenome assembly JAABUS01 (sample SAMN10711885, study PRJNA513376) | rock metagenome | isolation source: Antarctica rocks | place: Antarctica: Victoria Land, Trio Nunatak nord | collected 2016-01-04
CGAGCGCGTCGGGGAGCCTCTGGAAATCGGAAGCGCGGGGGAGAGTGTCGACGGCCTCGCCCCATCCCCTTGCGGCGATCACCGCTGCCGCGCCGCTGCCGTGGATGCGCACGTCCGCGATCGTCAGGGCCGCGTCCTCGGGCGTGAGCGACCGCATGAGGCCGCGTGGACGAAGAGGGTGCGGGTCGAACATCTGAGCGAACACTTCGCCATGTCCGCCGCTCAAGGCAACAGCGACGGACCCGTCCTCGTCTACCTGCGCGGCGACAAGCGACAATGACGAAAACCCGGACACGGGAACTTGCCACGCAATCCGCAAACCCTGTGCGGCGGCGAGCCCGACGCGGACGCCGGTGAACGAACCCGGTCCGCAATCGACCGCGATCGCGGTCGGGTGCCGGGTTCCAAGCAGAGCGGAGATGACGGGGAGCAGCCGTTCGGCATGGCCGCGGCCGACGATCTCGTGATGGGCCGCGATGACGCTTTCTCCATCGAGAAGCGCGACCGACAACGCGGCCGTCGCGGTTTCGATGACGAGCAGCATTGGTGGAGTGCTAAAGCGCCGGGACGCGCTTGCCCAGCGGTGTTGTCAGATCGCCTCGACCGAGACGACTTCGGGAACGTAGTGCTTCAAAAGGCCCTCGATGCCGTTCTTCAACGTCATCGTCGATGACGGACAACCCTGGCACGCGCCGTGCAGCGCGAGGAACACGGTGCCGCCGCGGAAGCCGCGGTAGACGATGTCGCCGCCGTCGTTGGCGACCGCGGGGCGCACGCGCGTTTCGATCAGGTCCTTGATCTGGTCGACGATGTCGGCGTCGGCAGGATCGTCGCCGAAGTCGCCCGCGGCTTCCGTGATGAAAATGCCGTCGGCCGAACCGCCGCGAAACAACGGCGCGTTGCTCGCAAAGTGGTCGAGCAGGACGCCCAGCACTTGCGGCTTCAATTCGTGCCAGTGCACGCCGGGGGCGGCGGTGACCGAAATGAAGTCGCGGCCGAAGAATACGCCTTCGACATCGCCCGTCGAGAAGATCGCGGACGCCAGCGGCGACGCTTCCGCTTCCTCCGGCGTCGCGAAATCGCGCGTGCCGCTCGTCATTACTGCCTGCCCCGGCAGGAACTTGAGCGTAGAGGGGTTGGGCGTGGTTTCGGTTTCGATCAACATGCCAAGGATGTGGGCCGAAGCGCCGACGCAATCAAGTCGGGCGCTCCGGCATACGTCCGTTCAGAAGCTCAGCTTGAGCCCTGCGTAGCCGCCATATTCGTTTTCGTCCGGGCGCTCGACCGTCGCCTGTCCCTGGATCTGCGCCGACAAACGAGGCCCGATCGCGAACGACGCGCCCGCCTCGATCTGGCCGTACACATCCTCCGACGCTTCGCCGACGCGGATGCGGTTGACGATCGTGGGCGCGGCGGTGGCGGCGAAGCGCAGGTTCGAGCCGTTGCCCATGAATTCGCGGGCAAGCGTCGCCTGAAGATAGGGTTCGATTTTGGCACCGCCCGCGTCCACATGCGCTTTCGCGACGATGCCGGCGGAGCCGATGAGCGTTTCGACCCTGTGCCGCTGCACCGCCAGCGTCAGCGCCGCATCGCCGGTTTCGGTGTAGCCGTCGATCCTGGCACGCGCGTAGCCCAGGTTGGCCACGGGACCGACCGAAACGCGGTCCGACAGGTCGAAGCCGTAGCTCGCCTCGCCGCTTGCGCTGTAGCTCGTGCCCTTCGTGTTTGCGGCCAGCGGATCGATGACGCCGTCGCGCGTCACGTCCAGGTCCGACCGGCCGTACCCCGCGGTGGCGCTGAGCGACACGCCCGCGGCTTCGAAGCCGCCGTAGACGCCGACATGCTGCGCATCGCCACGTACGCGCGCGTCGGCGCGTTCGAACGCGGCGCGCGGCCGCGTGTACGACACGGCGACCCCTGCGAACACGCCGCCGGGATTATACTCGACCCCGCCCCCGACGCCCGTGGCGTCGTAATCGTAGGCCAGTTCCGTGCCGCTGTTGTGCACGTCGTGGCGGTCCGTGACGCCCAACAGGAACAGCGCGAACGGATGGTCCGGGTCGCCCTTGCCCGCGAGCTCGTTGCGCCCTTCCATCGTGCGCGTGAACGACCGCGCGCCCGACAGGCTGAGGTCGGAGGGCGCGCCCAGGCGGCCGGGAGCCTCGATCATCTTCTGGAAATAGCGCCCGACGATGTCGAACCCGGCGGAGGTCAGATGAACCTGATCGACGTAGAACAGGAATTGCGCCGAAACCGCCGGGTTCTGGACGCAAGCGGCGGTGCACGCGCCCGCGCTGACCAGGCCGAAGGCGGCGGGGTTGGCGCGGATGCGGTCGCCGACGAGCTTCAGGTCGAGATAATGGACGAGCGCGCCGCCGTCGGCATAGCGGGCGAGCGGCGTCTGTATGCCTGCGTTGAACGTGGTGCTGAACGCATCGCCGACCGCGGCCACCGGGCGCCCGCGCACTTCGGGCAAGTCGCCGACATTGCCCGCGAGGAACGCGATGTTGCGCGCGCCCGCATTGTAAAGCGCATCGAGGCCGCGCGTCGCGTCCGCCACCGTCACCGCCGCCCGTGTGGCCGCGCCCGCGACGGTGCTGCCCGGGGTCAGTTCGTACAATCGCGCGTCGTTGCCGCCGATCGACACGGCGAGCAGGTCGTCCGGGTCGAAGCGCGGCGTGACGCTCGGGAACGGCCCGCCGCCTCCGCCCAAGAAGCTTGCAACCTCGAACTGGAAGCCGGGCAAAGCGGGGCTGCTGATATTGTTGGTGCCCGTATTGCCGGGTCCGGCAAGCGCGCCGCCGATGCCGAAATTGACTTGGGCCGCGCCGAACGACCGCTCCAGCGTGTCGACGAAGTTGGTCCCGCCCGAAAAGCGCCCCGTCGGGTAGACCGGTGGGAAAGGGGAGTTGGATATTCGGAACACGTTGCCGCTGTCGACATAGGAGTCGCCGAACGCGACGACGCGGCGCGGCACAACAGTTTGCGCGACGGCAGGGACGGCGAGCGCGGCCATGGCGGACGCAAGCAGGAACGACTTGAGAAACGACATCATTCTCTCCCGATTATATTTTATCGGGAGATCGTGCCTCCGGTGGAGGCGGACTGGCTAGTGCGCGGCTGCAACATGCGCGTCACATTCCGCATCGGTGCGCGTCAGCGCGGCTCCGCCGCCAGTCGGCTCATCAGGATCGCGGCGCGCTTGGCCTGGCGGTCGATGCTGGCGAGGTCGACGCTTTCCCCCGGCGCATGACTGCCCTGACCCGCGGTGCCCAGGCCGATCAGCCCGTCCACGTCGCCCGCGACGAAGCTGATATCGCCCGCGCCGCGCTTGATCGGGTCGAGTTCGCCCATCGCAAGCAGCCCCATGTCCGCGTTGATCGCGTTCAGCCGGCCAAGCAGCGCACGGTTGCCTGGCGTCGGCGCCATCGACGGGTAGCCGTCAGCCTTGAACACGAGTTTTGCGGACGCGCCGGCGAGCGGGCGGGCGACGATCGCCTGCATGCGTTCCCGAACGCGCTTGGTCTGCGCCTCGCTCAGCGTCCGCATGTCGCCGCGCGCCAGCGCGATCGCGGGGATGATGTTGGTCTTGCCCGTCGCCGATGCGCGGACGCCGTCCGCGTCCGTCTCCGCGGCGCGCCGCCCGCGATCAGCCCGACGTTGAAGGTCAGGTTCGGCTCGGGCAGTTCGGCCCGGAACGCGGCGAGCACGCGCGCCAGTTCGTAGATCGCGCCGTTGCCCGAGCTTTCCGAAAAGATGCCGCTCGAATGCCCTGTCTTCGCGGTCGTTGTCAGCTCCCACGATGAGGACGAGCGGCGCGCGACCGACCCCATGTCGCGCCCGTCCTCCTGCGCCAGCCCTTCGAAGTCGAGCGCCACGTCGGCGCGCTTGCCCGCCGCGATCAGGTCGCGACGCGCGACGGCGAGCGGCGTGCCCGGCCGCTCCTCGTCGCCGGTCAGCACGATCTCGATGTTCGCTTGCCTGAGCGTTCCCGCCGCCTGCATCGCGCGCAGCGCCGCGACTATGACGACCATCCCGCCTTTGTCGTCGTCGACGCCGGGACCCTCGGCGCGGTCGCCCTTGCGTACGAACTTCTGGAACGGGCTGTCGCGTTCGAACACCGTGTCGAGATGGCCGATGAGCAGCAGCCGCTTGCCCTTGGCTCCTGAGCCTGTCGAAGGACCCGCGTGCGTCGCGACGATGTGACCCGCGCGGCCCGTTTCGGGGAGTGGAAGCCAACGCACCTTGAAGCCCAGCGGCTCGAACTCCGCGCGCATCATACGCCCGACCGTGGCGACGCCGGGCAGGTTAAGCGTTCCGCTGTTCTGGTCGACGAGCTTTTGGAGGAGCGCGATCGAGCGTGTGCGGTCCTTGTCGACCGCCTCGATCATGCGCCGTTCGGGCGTGGAGAGCTTGGCCGAAGCGGGTGTCACGGCGAGCGCGGCCAACAGGCCTGACAGAACGAGCTTCACGATTTCTCCCCCGAAAGCATCTACTTAGCCGCCGGGTTCGGTGTGCGCCACTGCTTTTGCCGCTTGATGATCGTGCTTTACGCCGCCTCCTGCAATCGACTGACCGGTGGCTGGTCCTGCTCCATCGCGCGGGAAAGCTCGTAGTTGGTCTGCAGCCCCATCCAGAAGCGCGCGGTGCTGACGCCCGCCCGTTCCAGGCGAACGGCGAGATCAGGGCTGATCCCCGCCCGCCCGTTGAGAACGCGGGAGAGAGCCACGCGGGACATTGCGAGCCTGCGCGCCGCCTCGCCGACGCCGAGGCCGAGCGGGACCAGCACGTCTTCCCGTAGAAGCTCGCCGGGATGCGGATGGTTCTTCATCATGGCCATCAGTGATAATCCTCGTAATCGACCAGCTCTACGTCCCGGCCGACGAAGCGGAAGGTCACGCGCCAATTGCCGTTGACCCAAATCGACCACCGACCCCGTATCGCGCCCTTCAAAGGGTGCAGCCGATATGCTGGCTAACCTAATTCTTCCGGACCGGCGGCTGTATCCAGAGCGGCCAGAATACGACGCAGCTTTGTTGCATGAGCCGCCTGCACGCCGCGCGTGGAGCCGGTGTGATACAAAGCCTCGAATCCTTTGTGCCGGAAGCTGATTATCACTCATTCAGTGTATCGTCACGCGATACAAAAGACAAGCTAAAGCACGTATTTGCTCAAGTCCGTGTTGCGGGCGACCTCCGCGAGCTGCTTCTCGACGTAAGCCGCGTCGACCACGACGCTGTCGCCGCGGCGTTCCTCGGCGTCGAAGCTGACGTCTTCGAGCAGCTTTTCCATGACGGTCTGCAGCCTTCGCGCGCCGATATTCTCGATCTGGCCGTTCACTTCGGCGGCGATGCGGGCGAGGGCGCGGATGCCGTCTTGGGTGAAGGACACGTCGACGCCTTCGGTCGCGATCAGGGCGCGATATTGTTCGGTGAGGCTGGCGCGCGTGTCCGACAGGATGCGGACGAAGTCGTCTTCGGTCAGCGCCTTTAACTCCACTCGGATCGGCAGGCGACCCTGCAACTCCGGCAACAGGTCGGACGGCTTGGCGCTGTGGAACGCGCCGGATGCGATGAACAGGATGTGGTCGGTCTTGAGCGGACCGTATTTGGTCGCCACCGTCGTGCCTTCGATGAGCGGCAGCAGGTCGCGCTGGACGCCTTCGCGCGAGACGGATCCGCCGCGCACGTCGCTGGTCGCGATCTTGTCGATCTCGTCGAGGAAGACGATGCCGTTGGCTTCCGCGTCCGCCAGCGCGACGCGGTTGACGTCGTCCGCGTCGAGGCGGCGATCGGCTTCCTCGTCGACGAGCCGCGCCCAGGCGTCGGGGACTTTGAGCTTGCGGCGCTTGGGTTTGGCCCCGCCCATCGCCTTGCCCATCATTTCGGACAGGTTGATCATGCCCACGCCGCCCGGCATTCCCGGAATTTCGAACCCGCCGCTCCCTGAGTCCGCGACTTCGATCTCGACTTCGGCGTCGGCCAGATGCCCGTCCGCGAAGCGTTGCCTGAAGCTGGCGCGCGTCGCCTCGCTCGCGCCCTTGCCCGTCAGCGCGTCGAGCAGGCGCTCCATTGCAGCGTCCTCGGCCGCGACGCGCACCGCCTCGCGGCGACGTTCGCGTTCGAGGCGCACCGCTTCCTCGACGAGGTCGCGGACGATCTGTTCGACATCGCGGCCGACATAGCCGACTTCGGTGAACTTGGTCGCCTCGACCTTGACGAACGGCGCGTCGGCGAGCTTGGCCAGGCGGCGGCTGATCTCCGTCTTGCCGCACCCCGTCGGGCCGATCATCAGGATGTTCTTGGGCGTGACTTCGTCGCGCAGTTCGGGCTCAAGCTGTTGCCGCCGCCAGCGATTGCGCAGCGCCACCGCGACCGCACGCTTGGCGTCGGTCTGGCCGACGATGTGCGCGTCCAGCGCGGCCACCACGGCCTTGGGAGTAAGCGTGTCGTTCATGAAGGGTTCGTACGTCCGAAGGGACCGGCGTCCAGTCCGGCTGATAGGATCAGATGGCGCGCGTGACAGGCGCTTTCAAGCGAGCGGATGCGCCGCGGCGAGCCGGAACCATGTTCGCGGCATCGCTGTTTAGGTCGGGATGCAGATCCGCCGTGTGACCGCTTCACGGCCGGGCCGACAAGACGCGGTGATGGAGTTGTGTGCATGAAATCCTTGAAAATGTTCGCGGCCCTGGCCGCGCTCGGCGCGATGAGCGCGCCTGCCTTGTCGCAGGACACCAGTGGTTCGATGGGCAACAAGACCAGCGGCGTAACGACCGCGACGATGTCGAAGACGACCACCAAGACGGGCAGCAGTGGCGTGGCGAAGACATCGGTCAAGCACCGCACCACGAGCCACCGCACCACGAGCCATCGCACCACGCGCCACCGCACCACGCGCCGTCATCGGGCGATGAAGCCAATGCATCACGCCGGTACGATGCGCAGCACCACCAAGACGACGGCATCGGTGAAGACCACGACGAAAACGCCTTAAGCCATTGCGGGAGTGGGCCGACCAGCCAGGTCGACCCACTTCACGTATCTGCCCGGACGGGGCGCGTGGAACTATGTCGACTCCATGCTTTCCACCGTGACGTTGCCGTTGGTGTAGACGCATACCTCCGACGCGATGTGCATGGCCTTGCGCGCGATGACCTCGGCGTCGGGTTCGTAGTCGGTCAGCGCGGCGGCGGCGGCGAGCGCGAAATTGCCCCCCGAACCGATCGCGGCGATGCCGTCGCGGGGTTCCAGGACGTCACCGTTACCGGTCAGAATGAGCGTCACGTCCTTGTCGGCGACGATCATCATCGCTTCGAGGTTACGCAGATACTTGTCCGTGCGCCAGTCCTTGGCGAGCTCGACCGCGGCGCGCATGAGCTGCCCGTTATACTGCTCCAGCTTCTTTTCGAGGCGCTCGAATAAAGTGAACGCATCGGCGGTCGCGCCTGCGAAACCGCCGATGACCTTGCCTTCGGCACCCAGCCGCCGCACTTTTTTCGCGTTGGGCTTGATGATCGTCGGACCCAGGCTGACCTGCCCGTCGCCCGCGACGACGACATGGCCTCCCTTGCGCACCGACAGGATCGTCGTCCCGTGCCAGCTTTCCAAATCCATCTCCTGCCACAAGCGCAGGAGATGGGGATGATGGAGAAGCGTGCAATGTCAGGGCGAGGGAGGCGGGGATCGCTTGGCCACGCGCTTCACCTCGCGGAGGGCGGCGATGACTCGGGGTGCCTTCGCGATGACGACGGGCGCTGCACGCAGGATGGTTTTGAAGATGAACTTGAGGTTCATGCGTTTTCTCCAGTTGTCGAAGTCTTGATGCCCGCGTCCGCTGCCTTGCGGCCGGCGGGCGAGGAGCCGAATTCGTAGCCGATCACGGTAGAGCCCCAGCCGAGCACGAGGCCGAGCGCGAGGAGCAGCGGTTCGCGGTTCCCCGTCGGGATGGGGACGAAGTAGAGCCCGCCAAGCCCGAGCAGCCCGCCGACGAGGGCGAAGAGCCCGAGCGCGGCACGGAACAGCGCGCCTTCGCGCGGTGGAGCGCTTTCGCGGGGCGGAGCGGGGGCGAGGAAAGCAGTGTCGGTCATGCGACGTGCTCCTGAAGATCATGAAGATCACGCTGTGATGCTTTGATCGGTGTCGGACGCGTCCCGGCAAAGCCGTGACGTCGAACGGGCTCGGCTGGATTTAGCCAGCCGCCCCGTCGGCCGGCCTGCGCCGACTCCGTGCCTGGCTCCGCTACGCACGGGTGGCTTGGCTCAGCCAATTCGGTTCGCCAGCCAGCCGTAGAGGAAGGCCTCGTTCGCAGGTCGCTTCTCCGCCAGGCGCAGATAGCGTTCGCCCTGCAGCGCCTCGATCGCCTTGAGCAGCACCGTCTCGCCGCCGGTCCCGCGGTGTCGCATGAAGCCGTCGAGCGCCTTTTCGGTCGCCGCATCGATGCGCGGCGAGGAGGCGACGTCAGGATAGTCGCGTGCACCGCGGTTCAACGCGTTCAACGCGCGCTGCAGAAAGCCGACGGCCGTGTCCGCGCCCATGTTGACGCCCGTGTCGAACAATTCGGCGGCGACTTTCGGTGCGCGGTGCGCGACGCGGTCGATACCGGGGCGAAGCCAGTAGGTGCGGCGGTAGATCGCGGCGGCTTCCTCGCGCGGAAGTGCGCGCATCTCGCCCGCGTACCCGTGCGCGCGGGCGACGGCCTGCGTGATGCCCCAGTTGGTCGGCCCGCCGCGGTCGGCGGGGTGATTGGAATATCCGCCTTCGCGTTTGATCAGCTCTTCGATGAGATGGTCGATGTCGATCGTCATGAAACCGTTCCTTTGTTCGAGTCGCGAGGAACATAACCAGAACGATTAGCTGTAGGAAAGCGGGTGTCGCCATCGCGTCATCCCCCGCGCAGGCGTGGATGATGATCGAGGGGAGCGGATGAGCGGGTTCGTTCTTGCTGACACGCGCGCCCGCCCGCGCTAGCCTTGGCCATGATCGACACGATCCTGCTGTTGGGCCTGGTGGCGCTGTTCGTCGGATGGCGCCGGACGGCGGCGCGCGTGCACGCGCTGGAAGCGCGGATGTCTGACCTGGACGACGCGCAAGTCGCCGCCGGGCTGCCGCCGCCCCTGGCAAGAGCGAGCGTTCCCGTCACGCGCCGGGCTTTCGCAACGGCGGAGCAGGTCGACGTCGAGCCGGTACCTGCAGCGGAGGCGGGCGTTGCAGCGGAGCGGGGCGTCGCGGACGAGCCGGTGGTTGCAGCGGAGCGGGGCGTCCAGGCAGAACCGCTTCAGGACCCGACTCCCAAGCGCGAAACCGTGTCCGGACTGTTCGAGCGCTTCGTGGGCGGGCGGCTGCTCGTGTGGACGGGTGGGATCGCGATGGCCTTGGCGGGGCTGTTCCTCGTTCGCTACTCGATCGAAATCGGGCTGATCGGACCGCGCGTGCGCATGATCGCCGCCGCCTTGTTCGGCGTCGGCCTGGTGGGGGCGGGGGAGGCGGCGCGGCGGCGGGTGCCGGGCGACCCGCGCGTGGGGCAGGCGCTGGTCGGCGCGGGCGTGCTCGTGCTCTACGCGGCGGCGTACGGATCGCACATATTGTACGGGCTGATCACGCTCACGAGCGCGTTCGTGCTGATGGCGGCGATCGCGGCAGGCGCGCTGTTCCTGTCGCTGCGCCACGGAACACCGACCGCCGCGCTGGGGCTGGTGGCTGCGTTCGCGACGCCTCTGCTCGTCGGGCGGTCGACGGGCGAGGCGGCGCCGTTGCTCATGTACCTGGCGCTGCTCAACATCGCCGTGTTCGCGGTCGCGGTGCGGTCGGCACGGCCGTGGCTGGCGTGGGCGGCAAGGTTCATGACGCTCGGCTGGACAGGGTCGCTGCTCGTCTCCGCGCACGACGACGCGTTGACGATCGGCGCGTTTCTGCTGGTGCACATGGTGGCGACCGGACTGACGTCGCGCGGCGATGGAGGGCGCGATGGGTCGTGGCGAACCGAACCATTACCCTCGCTCGGACCGACACTAGCGCTCGCGCAGATGGGCGCGGTCGTGCCGCTGGCCCACTTCGC
>JAABUS010009752.1_pt1 | contig 10053 bp, 10 predicted proteins | sample 5560161 | NCBI WGS metagenome assembly JAABUS01 (sample SAMN10711885, study PRJNA513376) | rock metagenome | isolation source: Antarctica rocks | place: Antarctica: Victoria Land, Trio Nunatak nord | collected 2016-01-04
TATCGCTAGGTCGACAAGGGCTGTTGAATTTAAGCCACTTGGCGGCCAACACCGGTGCAGCAAACCTTGCAAATTGTCTTGCAGTATGCTATGTCTGCTATGCAGCCTCTACTCACTAATTACAAACTTTGCACGCTCTAATATTGCTGCATCATGTGCCTGCTGAGTTGACACTCACAGTAAACACTTCGTTCAAAGCTCTGCTCATGCAGCACTTTGCCTTATTCAGGCAAGACAGTCACAGAGTTATTATAATTGTCAGGCCGTCTTTTGAGCACAGGAATGCCTGGTGAGTGCTGTCCATCAGGGCCAGTGTCGGGGTGCATGTCCAGATGGCTGCTGGCTCTTCAGATGCCTGCTAGGCATGCCCTGCTTCACAACTGGTGGCTCTGGCCTTGATGTCTGCTCAGCTTTGCGTTTCTTTCTCAATTTATCTCTCAAGTCAGGTTGTGGGGCTGCCTGCACATCACCGTCAAAATACGTCAACAGATTGAGCAATGAGTCTGACGAGCAAAAGTATGACAGGCATGCATGACAGAAAAACCCATGCAGGCGTGGCCACTTTTCGGATAAACGAGACTGGTTGTTCATGAAGGCATGAAGCGTGGTGCATTCTGCTGCAGACATCAAGCACGAGGTCCCGCATGTCAAACACTGGATCAAGCAGGCAGCAACACTGCAAAGCTTCAACCAGACCTCAGCAGCAGAGTTTGAGCCAGCAGCTGTATTCCTCTCACCAGATCCATCTCTCCTATCTGCAAAAGGGTCACCTGTGTTGTGCACAGCTCAACAGCAACTCTCCTGTTGTCTTGCTATGGTCATGCAGTGCCCAAAGCAATGCATCTGTGCGCCACATTGAAAAGCAGTGAGAGCCATGCAAGCCTAAGTGCAAGTACTAGTGAACTTTGGCAAAGGTCATGAAGTGACTGCTGGTGGTCCACAGAATAAGTGGGGAGCCATGACGTCCAATTGCTCAAGTAAAGCCGTGAGTCATCTGATGTAAGCCCTTTATTGCCAAAACCCTCTGCCTGACTCTGAACTTTGAATGCTCACCTCCTCTGCCTAACCGTACTGCACTGTCTTCTACATCCCTGCTGCCATCTGCCATCCTGCTGGGCACCTGCCTTGGGGCAGAAGAGGCAAGGGCAGGCTGCCTGGAAGAAGAAGCTGGAGTTGGGTCTGAGCCCTCCCTGCCACCCTCCCTGGTTCCACCTGACAGTCTGGGTTCTGGTCGAGAAGCGGCAGTCGGGCTGGCTGTGTTGCCTGGTTTGGCAATGGAGGACGCCAGTCTGGAGACAGCAGGAGCACCAGCTGCTGTGTCAGCTGCTTTGGGGACAGGACTGGCAGCTTTGGCAGCAGCCACAGGCTGTATGGAAGCTGAAACATCAGCAGTAGCTTTGTCTGCTGCAGCTGCAGCTTTTTCTGCTTTCTTCTCTGCCTGTGCATCACAAGTGAAACCTTAAAGTGCCGTGTTAACGAGTCCTTGGCTGATGTGCGCCTGCTGACATAGCAGGTACGGGAATGCAATTGCACACAACAGCCTTCCACCTGGACAAGTTTATCACAGAAGTTGACATGTGTGCACAGCATTGCCAGCATTGCAAGATTCGACGATACACGCTCCAGTGCTTGACAAGTGGCTTAACTGGTTTGACCAGTGTCGCCGCTGAAAAACTCTGGCAAAACCTACTCAGAGAAATGGGACTCCTGTGTGAGAGCACAGGTTGATTCAGGACAAAATATGCCGGCTCACCTTTGCTTTCTCCTTCTCAGGATCCTTCTCCTTGTGCTCCTTCTTCTCTCTATGCTTCCTCTTCTTGTCCTTGTCCTTGTGCTCCTTCTTGTCCTTCTTGTGTCCTTTCCTGTGGCTGCGCTTGCTCTCCTTGCCATCAGAGTCATCCTGTCATACTCAAAAGAGTAAACCAACAGCAACAGTTATTGCGCTTTTTTTGTTTTACTGCATACTAGGGTCACCGATTTGCGGTCAGTCATACAGCTATATGATGCCGCAAAACATACATATATCTATGCGTCCATTCACTCACTCATTGCCCACAAGTCTTTCCCTGTGGTAAGGTACATACAAAGCTGACTAGCTGCCTACATGCATCAATACATACACTGCTGTTCACTCAGGCGCATGCTGATGCAATGGGCTTGCCACTGATGTGCTGGTGTACTAAACACCTGCCTGCAGGGACAGACTTGTATTGACAGCCAGGAACAGCTGAAAGATGTGCCGGGAATATCAAGGGAAGCATCTCAGGCTTGGGGCTTAGACAGTGCATAGGTGGGGACAATAAGCAACGCTGCTGGTCATGCACCCAGTCACCTGAAAGCTGCAAGACAGCTTGTTGCATGTGAAGTGCGTACCTTGGTGTCTTGACCGACAGGGCTGGCCGGTCGAGAATCAGCCACAGCAAGACCGTTCTGCTCTGACGCCCTTTCTGCAACAGCCAAATCAGGGATTGAGTTACTACCAGGCGGGAGGCGGGGTACGCACTCACAGGTGGGGTCGTGCTGGGACAAGTGCTTTGAGCAGTGGCAAGCATCGCTGGTGGTACGTGTTGAGAAGGCACTGCTGAGGGGATGATATGCATAGTGATTTCTAGGGTTCAAAGAGGTCCCTAAGAAGTAGAGCAGATAGCAAGATGGTGCACATGTCTTGGATGTGACTCTGTGAGCAGCAGCCTCAAGTGCAGATTGAAATAGGCTGCACCACATGCTGATGAAGCTGTGATGAGTAATTGACAGACGTACCAGGTGCAGACTTTGCAGCAGGCTCTGCCATCTGGACCTCCCCATCCTCTTGCTCTTCAGAAGGAGCTGACACCACGGCAGCCGCTTTCCTGTCATCAGACCTGGATACCAGCAACTCATTAAACCATTCTTTTGTTCACTCCTTCCTTTATGCATGCATCTACCCATGCATTTCTTCATTGAGTCATGCATGCTGTCAAACCTGCATGCCAGCAAGAGCTGTATGTACGGCAGCATCTTGACAGCAGCAGCTGCTCAAACCCTAGACCAATTTATAGGGCCTCCTAATTCATGGGCGCCGCAGTATACAGATTAATGTGTAACAGCTTCAGTACTGCACAGCGTCGCATGCCTTGATGCTACGCATGCTGGACATGCACATGATCAAAATTAGTATGACCAAGAAGGTTTGACAGAGCTGATGTTCATCGCTGAGACCTGGTAAAAGCAGTACATCAAGTGACCAAAACTGCCATGGTGCCTGGTGATGATTGGCCAGTACCAGACTGTGTGAATTGTGCCCAGTAAACACACATGAAGGACTTCATCTGCTGCTCTGTCAGGCACGGCAAATGCCAGCATGCTGGGCATGCTATGCTATGACTTGGACTACTGCATGGCAAATGCCAGCATGCTGGGCATGCTATGCTATGACTTGGACCACTGATAACAACTTCCGCCACAAGAACACAGCGCTCACTTCAAACTGCTTTGCCGCTTGTCAGCAGAGCTGCGCCTTGAAGCATCATCTGGTCCTTTGTGCCTGTGCAGGTCACGAGGGGACATTGCATCCCTGTGACTCCCACGCTGTGCACGCTCTGCCTCAGGTTCACGCTTTGAGTCACGCTGAGCCTGCCTGCTGTCAGGCTCTGCGCGAGGCCCATCACGCTGTGCATGCTTCCTGTCATCAGGTTCCCTTGCCACGTCTGAGCGTGTGCGCCGTCTGTCCTCCTCTGGCTTTGCTCTGACATCACGCTGCTCCTGCTTTGCTTCAGAAGATGCATTTGAAGATGCTCTGGCAACGTCGCTGGCAGTCCTGCGGGGCTCAACCCTTGCTGCTGACTCTTCACGCTTCTCTCCAGAGGTGCGTCTGAGGCTGGGCTCCTGTGTGTCAGCTGCTGCCGGCGGAGGCGCCCATGCAATTGGCTTGCGCTGCACCAACCAGTGAAGTTGTTGCAGAGTTCAGACATAGCAACTATCTGGCATGCAGCATTACTCTCAAGCCTGTCGAAAGTTTTGTCTTGATGTATTCGTCCTTGAAAATAACCGTGCAATATTCTGCCAGCCAGGCAGACAAAATGCTGAGCAACAAGACACTGGGCAACTGACAGAGGCTAGGGGGGTCTGATGCGACTTTGAGAACAGAAAGAAACACACACACACACACACACACAAACACACACACACACACACAGAAATTTTGACTGCACAATAGCAGCAGCACCTACTACCCCAACTTTATGTGTAAATCGTTTCCACTGTTTGTGGTTTTACTTTGAGGATAGCTGTTTGCAGGCTGTCATGCAGTTGTCATACCTTGAGCCGTTTGGGCTGTTGCTCATCACCAGCAGCCTTGCCAACCTCAGATGGCACATTCTTGGCTGCTTCAGCAGAAGAATCAGACTCGCGCGCCCTCTTGGTGGCTGTCCTGGGGGATGACTCGGGGTGCACAGGGGGTCTGGCGCTAACCCCTGAGGGCTTGTCTGCAGCAGTCTCCACAGGCTTCTTGACACTGGACCCTGAGGGCTTGTCTGAAGCAGCCCCTGAGGGCTTCTCCTGATCAGCCTTGAGGCGTTCGTCGGCTGTCACAGTAGGGCGCTTGGCAGGGGCGTCTGCGGCATGCTTTGGAGTTGGCTTGAACTCAGGAGCATCCGAGCGCAGCTCAGATTTGTCACCTGCAGCTTTCACCTAAAGCTGTTGACAGCAGCCTGCCAACTAACCAGCAGTACATGCCACATACATTGCAGATTTGCAGATGTGCACTGCATGCAGGCAGCAAGGATTTGGACGAGTTTGCTTGCAGTACAGATGCATGCATGACCTCTACCAACAAACTATTTCAGACGGCTAGGGGACTTTAGATATACCGGCTGTTGTCTCGGTTCTCCTGGTAGTTGACAGCCCTGGTGGTGCAGCAGCACTGGACTTGGCTGCCTCCGCCTGAGGTGCTGCTGCTGCATCTGTCTTCGCTGCCTTGGCACCCCTGAACAGCCACAGGACACCATATGACACAACACCTAACCATATTACTTCACCAATGACGCAAGGAAAACATTCCAGGGGTGGCATCCTTTGCTGAGAGTCTTCTGACATGTGATGCAGGGCGCAGAGTCCACCAACAAGGGCAGTTGACTTGTTGCTGTCATGCTTGGTACCTGGTTTCTGCAGGTGTCAAGTCGGGAGCTCTTCTTTTGGTGCCAGAAGCAGCAGCCAAGCCATTGGCAACAGCTGCCTTTCCACCTTTGGTTGCCTCCTCTCGCTTGACAGGCGAGCCTTTTCTGCTGCCGTTTGCAGCCTCCCCATTGACAGAAGATTGCCGTTTCAGCGCTGCTGCTCTGACCTCTGCCAGCTGTTTGTCATCAGCTGCTTTGCCAGTTGCAGCTGCTGCTCGGCTGCCATCCCTGCCCTCCCTAGAGGTTGTGCCTCTGTCATTATGCTCTTTACCACCTCTGGTGCTGCCATCCCTGCCTCTGGTCCCTGCTGCATCGCTGCCATCCCTAGCAGCAGGCTCCTTAGTGTCCCTGCTGTCTTTGACAGCAGGCTCCTTACCCTCCCTGAGAGCAGTGCCATCCCTTGCAGTGGCCTCCTTACTAGCCCTGTGGGAAGTGGGTTCCTTGCCAGCAGTTTCCCTACTGCCCCTGCCAGTCGTGCTTGCCCTTGCACCACCGTCTCGAGGAGCTCTGGTTGTTGCTGCTGCATCCTGCCTGACACTGTCAGCTGCAGCAGCAGCTGGTGTTGTGCCGGCTGCGGGGGCTTCTGCAGCAGCAGGTGTAGCGGCAGCTGCTGCAGCAGGTGCTGCCGCAGCTGTGCTGGCAGGGGTCGCTACTGGAGCTGCTGGTTTGGCTGCAGCTGAGGGGGGGCGCCGCTGGGGCGGGGGAGCAGCAGGTGTTGGCCTGCTGGAGTACTGTGGGTCCCACATTGTCCTATCATACAACCTGTGTCACAAGCCACAGGTCGCTAAGCTTGTACTATCCATGTATGGCTGTCACTTGTATTTGCATTGCTATAACACGAATGCTATGCAATGATGCAGGACGAGTCATTGGGTACAACAAGTATCCACCAGCATGTGTCACCAAACTTGCATGGAACTCACATGCATGCAGATGCCAGATGTGCTTTCCTGAGAAAGTCTCACCAGATGAGGCAATTTCCTGACCACAAAGACTACACTTTTACCCACAAAGTGCACACGATGTGCTCAAGACAGCAACCCATGCAAAAGTTGTCCTGCTTGTCTCAAGTGTGCCCAGCAGTGTAGAACTGGGTCATTTCAAGCTGTCTCTACTATGCAAAATCTGACCTCGTTCAAGCTTTGCTCTGAATGCTACACAATGACAGACTCCTGACATTGAGCAAAGTGCAGGCATTTTGAAGCGGTGCCCTCACCTGATGGCAGGCACATTGGACGTCGTGCCGCTGTCAAACTTGGCATTGGCCTGCACCGTATTGTTCAGGTCGGTGTGACACCTGAAGGCCAAGTTGTACAGCGGCACCGGCGCCTCCATGAAGTTGCCCTGTGCATCCTTGGGTGGCTCCAGCCTGGTAAAAATAGGCTTCAGATGGCTCACCACGGCTGTGGCATTGTGACGCATCATTGGACACACCTGCAGCAGCCAATGCTACTTCACTCGTTCATGCAACTCTTGTCTTCAGGCTGCTTACTCATTTTCATGTGGAGGGCATGCAAAGGCAAATACACTGTTGGACCCGCAAAACAAAGGACAAAGGATGATCATCCCAAATTGACGTTGGCCGTGCGTTGAGTGAGTGATGACGGAAGTACATAACATTGGGTACTGCATGGGGCATGACGCCAACACACATGGTACAAGATGCACAACAGGTCACTTGTTACAACATCTACATGCCATTTGGGCATCTTGACGTAGTGGCATGACTTAGAGCTCAATTCCAATGAGTGTGCAAACACCAGTGCTGCTGGATAGATGCCAAACAAACAGCTGTTCTGCAGGGAAACAAGCAGACTCAGAAGCCTCACCGTCTTGATTTTATTGAGAACCAGCAGGGCATTCCCAGCAGCGCGCAGGTTCACATTGTTCTTTGCATTCGCCTTGAAAATCTCGACAAACTTGGTCGCAGTTTGGCCTTGCAGCTGCTGCACAAATGCACCGTAAATTTGTGCATCAGCATGCTTGGCAGTCTCGGCAGGAAGGACAAAAAGCTTGCCATCCCTGCGGAATCCCTGCCTGGGTAGCAACCCTTTCAACTCCTCCTGGTTGACCTGAACACAGCAAGGTGGCCAAGTTTTGGAAGAAGTCTGTGTGATAAATGCAGGCTGACATCACAGGGCCTACAGCTGCTGGCTGCTTTACACATCTGTATGCCATTGCATGCAGCATTGAATGCAAGGCCAACTAAAGCTGCTGTTGCACACATGCACAGCGTAAATCCCACTGGCGCTGCTAATGCAGGATTGCGTATCATAACACACTTTGGGTCTGTGCACACGAGTCCAGTGCATGTGCTCATGCAGGCATGCACAATGAGCAGCAGCAGTCAAAGCAGTGTCAGTAGTACTGTGCGGGAATTATAGTACACAGTGGACAGGCAGGAACTTACCCACCAACCCTTGACGGTGGACAGCACTTCTCTGTAGAAGATACCAAAGTTGTCGGCCTCCCGCTCCGTCATGGTGTACAACATTGTCAAGCCTGTCGGCACCAGCTGCAGGCAAAACACTTGTTTGAGCATCAGACCAGAATGCAAGTGGCACCACATGAATGCTTGGTCTCTGGCTCGATTGTAAGACAATTCAGAGGGCCCATACAAGGTGCCTGTGCCGCCAGACCTTACCTTGCAGTCATGTAGATCTACAGTCTGTCTCTCTGGCGTACATGCTTGCATGGCGTTGCATGATGCAGCACAACACGTGGATGCATAGGGTTGGGTATGGGTGCGGGATCCCAACTTGGGGCCATGCTAAGCGCAGACAATCTGCTGGGGCATCAGCTGTCAGACTGTCACAATGAGATGTACAGAAGCTGCTGAACATGCAGCATGCAGCTGAAGCAGGGATTAAATTGGCGCTGCAATGCACAGACAGTCCATCACAACATTGGCTTTCAGGCTGGCACAAGTGAGAGTGTGTACACACCAGCTGGGCACACAGCATGAAGCTGAAGTAGGGGGTGTCCTCCAGCGTCAGGCGGCGTATGAAGGCGGCGCAGTACATGGCATCCTCAGGAGTCATCACGCAGCGAGGCAGCAGGCAGTGGCCGATGAAGGCCGGAATGGTTTTGCTGTGGTCAGCGTCTGCCAGCAGGTGGTCCTTCCAGTGCCTGAAGAGGTGCACACCCTCCCTGCGTCGCTCCTCCATCTTGAACCTCTCCCTCTCCAGCAGCCTGATCTGGTCCTGTGCATAGGGCAGGCATGTAGTCAGGTGACATGCAACTTAGTGAGGACACATACAGACAGACAGACAGACCAACAGACAGACAGACAGACAGACAGACAGACAGACAGACAGACAGACAGACAGAGACACAGACAGACAGACAGAGAAACAGACAGACAGACAATGGCTGAAATGGCCAGGTGGTTCAGGTCAACAGCATGGCAGAGGTTGTGTAAAGCAAGACAAAGGCAGAACGCAAACAGATGGTCCGAGCTGCCTGCCTGAAAGTTCCAGCAAATGGGCGTCCAGTTCAGTTAAGCCATAGTGGTAACTTGCTGCATGTATGGGGACGTGCCATTGAGCATGACTGTCAATGAAGACAGACAGCACATCTGGGGATGCTCACGCGTAGAATTACAATTGCAAGGTTGCTCACCTTCAGCATGTCCTGCTTGTTCTTGTAGTGCTTCAGCGCCAGCTTGCGGTCCTCAGAGGATGATATGTATTTGGGATTTGCCATCTGCCCATACGCGCCTGCTGTAGTAGCTGTGTTGCACATGACAGCCTCCTCCTCTGCATCTTTCACTTCACGCTGCAACAGCCGGATCTGCTTATCATACCTGCAACAACACAACAAGTGTGGAGGTGAACGTACTGTGCTGTGTGTCATGAAGTGTATGTATGTGCGTTTTAACACCACAGCAATCAACATATATGATCAAAATTGCAGACGCATAGACAGCGTGAGGAGGCTACCAGCTTTGACAAGCACAAGGACATTTGACAAACTTGCATGATGCGTCCAATCTTCAAGCTTGGCATGGACACTGGCAAAGCCGGTGTGGTCTGACTAGAGGCAGGAGCAGGCATGGACACTGGCAAAGCCGGTGTGGTCTGAGTAGAGGCAGCAGCAGGCAGCAGGCTTACTCAGGGGAGGCGTTGCTGATGTCTGAGAAGGTGAGCCTCCAGAAGAGCACGTAGAACTGCTTGGTGAGGCCCTTCTTAGCATCTGAGGGCAAGGTTGCATCCACAGCTTGCAGCAGATGTGACCATCGCACCTCACCAAAGGAAGTCTCTGCACAATGAATGTTGCATGTTGTCGACAGTACTACAGCTTCACTTGAGAAACGATACTGTACAGCTTGATCCGAACAAACACCAGATATTGCTGAGTCTGCAACCTTGCATTATGCATGGTGTATTCATTTCATTTATTTCAATACCTTACAGTCTGGGGTGTTGACCAGATGTGACTCATCAGACACCCTGGCTTGAAAGCACAGATCTATATGGTGTGCATCAATGTACAGTAAAGCATCATTAATGTGCTTGCAGCCTCTGAGTACAGGATGGGCAGCATGACATGCTGTGTGTGAAGGCCAGGCTTGCACAGGTTGTTGTCTCACCCTGTTCGACTTCCATGGGTACTTGGTCCCCCTCAGGGATCTCCCCATCTTCTTCATCTTTGGGAGAAGGAGGGGCAGGAAACGGGACTCTGGACAGGACTGGGCGATAAAGCAGGAACGCCACTGCTGGCTCCAACCCATATTTCTCAGGGTCCAGCAGGTCTGCCAGGGGTGGCATCAGGTCCCTGTAGGTGACCTTATCCAATGCCAGACGAAGGAAATCTGCGTACTGCATCATAGCAATGGCTGAGTGTTAGTGAAAGGAGGTCTGGCCCAAGAGCAAGACCAACAGACAGTCAGCTTAAGATG
>JAABUS010009754.1_pt1 | contig 10052 bp, 9 predicted proteins | sample 5560161 | NCBI WGS metagenome assembly JAABUS01 (sample SAMN10711885, study PRJNA513376) | rock metagenome | isolation source: Antarctica rocks | place: Antarctica: Victoria Land, Trio Nunatak nord | collected 2016-01-04
GCCGGTGACCTCGGGGTGAAAGGACGTCGCCAGCACGTTGGCTTGACGCACGGCGACGATCCGACCGAGGGCCCCGGCGTCGGCTGCAGCGTCGGGGGGCACACTGGCCAACACGGTGACGTCCGGCCCGGTGCGCTCCACCCAGGGCGCACGGATGAAGACCGCCCGCAGTGGCTCGCCGTCGATGTCGTCCATCGTCAGGTCGGTCTCGAACGACGCCACCTGGCGGCCGAACGCGTTGCGGCGCACGGTGATGTCCAATGCAGAAAGCTGTTCGGCGTCCGGGCGGGTGTCCAGCACGTCGCTGGCCAGCAGGATCATCCCTGCACACGATCCGTAGGCGGGCATCCCCTCCCGCAGACGTGCACGCAGTGGGTCGAGCAACTGAAACGTGCTCAGCAGCCGACTCATGGTGGTGGACTCCCCGCCGGGGATCACCAGCGCATCGACCGCCGCCAACTCGTCCTCGCGACGCACGATCACCGGATCTGCGCCGGCTTCGCGCAGCGCCAGCAAGTGCTCGCGGACGTCGCCCTGCATGGCCAGCACGCCTATCGACGGACGAGTGCGCACGCTCCCTATCGTAGTGACCATGGCGTCCACACCCGCACGCGCGTTCCGTCCCGTGCGCCCCGATGGGCTGGTGGATGAGCTCGCGGCGCGGTGTCGTCCCGGGCTCGCGCACCCCTTCCGCGTGCTCATCGATGGCGCGGACGCCACGCAGCCGAGGGTGCTCGCCGCGGCGTTGGCGGAGTGGCTGCGCACCAGCGGACGGCCGTGCGCCGTGGTAGACCTGCACGACTGGCTGCGCCCGGCCTCGCTGCGCCTGGAGCACGGCCACAACAACCAGGACAGCTATCAGGACCACTGGTTTGACTACGCCGCCCTGCGCCGAGAGGTACTCGAACCGCTAGGGCCCGGCGGCAGCCGGATGTGGCTACCCACCCTGCGCGATCCACACACCGATCGGTCGACCCGGGTGCAGCGGGTTGCCGCGCAGGCGGCGACCGTCCTCCTCGTCTCCGGGCCGATGCTGCTGGGTCGAGATTTTCCTACCGACCTCACCGTGCACCTACACGTGAGTGAGGCGACCATGACCCGGCGCACGCCCACCGAGCAGCGGTGGACGGTGGCGCCGCTGCTCGCTCAGGAGCTGGCCGCTGACAGCGATGCGGTCGCCGACGTCGTGATCCGCGCCGATCACCCGGACCGGCCCGCCGTCCGCTTCCGCTGAGCGCATCAGCTGTCGGTCTGCTCCTGGAGCTCCCGCTTGAGGACCTTCCCCGTCGCGGTACGCGGAAGCTCGTCGAGGAACACCACCTCGCGCGGCACCTTGTACCGAGCGAGATTGGACCTTACGTGGCCGTGCAGCACGTCCTGGTCAGCCGTCTGACCCTCCCGAAGTACGACGAATGCCAGCAGTCGCTGACCGAACTTGTCGTCCTCGACGCCGATGCACGCCACCTCGGCGACCGCGGGGTGGTCGGACAGCACGTCCTCCACCTCTTTGGGAAAGACGTTCTCCCCACCGGAGACGATCATCTCGTCGTCCCGGCCGCGCACGAACAACCGGCCCGCGGGGTCGAAGTAGCCCACGTCGCCGGTGGCCATCAGTCCGTCGAGCTCGTCCTTGCTTCCGCCGCCGGTGTAACCTCCGAAGAGCATGGCGTTGCCGACGAAGATCCGTCCTGTCTGCCCCTGCAACACCTTTCGACCGCGCTCGTCGTAGAGCCGCACAATCGTTCCGCGGGTCGGCTTGCCTGCAGTGCCCGGGGCGGCGCGCAGGTCGGCTGGGCGCGCGAGCGTGGCGGCCGAGACCTCGGTGGATCCGTACATGTTGTAAAGGTTGTCGCTGAAGGTGTCCATCCAACGCGTGGCGAGCTCGCCCGGCAACGCCGACCCACTGGCGCACACCGCGCGCAGCGCCGTGGTGTCGTAGCGGGTGATAACCTTATCCGGCAGCTCCAAGATGCGCTGCAGCATCACCGGCACGACGACCAGCGCGCTACAGCCGTGCGCGGCGATGTCGGCCAGGCATTGCTCGGGATCAAAGCGGCGGCGCAGCACAAACGTCGATCCCAGCGCCATCCCCAGCACGAAGTTCGCGAACCCCCACGCGTGGAACAGCGGCGCGCCGATACGCACGGTCTGGCCCTCCCGCAAGGGAATCCGCTCCAACAATGCGGCAGGCGGATCGAGGGTCAGCGCGAACTCATCGCGCGAGGCGCCCTTCGGTGCGCCGGTGGTTCCTGAGGTGAGGATAGTGATCCGCCCGGCACGGGGCGGAGGCTTCGGCAGCGAGGTGTCGCCATCGGCCACCAGGTCGGCCAACAACGCGTCCTGCGGCGTGCCGTCGTGCCAGGCCACAAAGCGCGCGCGATCCTTGCCCGCCTCGCGTACCAGCTCGGTGAACTCCTCGTCGTACACCAGTGCCGCGACGTTCTCGCGGGCGCAGACCTCGGTGAGCTGAGGCGCCGCGAACGAGGTGTTCAGCAGCAGCACGTCCGCCCCGAGCTTAGCTGCGCCGATCGCTGCCTCCACGAAGCCGCGGTGGTCGCGGCACATCAGGCCGATGCGCTCCCCCGCCTGCACGCCGGCCGCCTGAAAGCCGTGCGCTACCGCGTTGGTGCGCTCGTCGACCTCGGCCCAGGTGAGCGAGCCCAGCTCGTCCACGATCATTGTCGCGCCGGGGTGCCGGATGGCTCCGGCGATCACCGCGGTCGCCGGCGAGGCACCCCATCGGACCGCAGCCACACCGAGCCGGGCGAGCTTGTCCGGCCGCATCGGCGCTACCAGGCCTGCGCGGGCGAGGATGCGCACGTTCTCGGCTTCGTGCAACAACCCACCCACCCGACCGCGACTGTTGCCCCGCACCGGGCGCGGGGAGCCCTCGGCCGCGCTTCGCACGTTCTGCAAGCCGCGGCGGATCCGACGGCCGACCTCACCGGAGGAGACCAGCTCGGCCACCGTTCCCAGCAGAGCGCCCGGCACGTCATACCCGAAACGGAACTGCACCCGGGTGCGACCGCCACGCACCTCGCGGAGACGGAAGTGGCCGCGCTGGTCGATGCCGGTCACGCTGGTCCACGTGAGATCGTTCGGCGCGTCGTACTCGACGATCTCCACGTACCGCCCACCTCGGAGGATCCCACCGCGAACCGCATGGTGTAACGGGCACGAGGGCCGGGCTGCTGCTCGGAGTCCTCGGGGTCGAACGCGGCAACACTGTCCAGCAAGCCCGGGTAGCCGGCCGGGTCGGCGAGGAGCCCCCACACGTCCCGTACGGGGGCGTTGACGACGATCTCTTCCTGGATCCTCACTGGTGCACTCCCACGTTACTTCGCTCGCTCACTGCTCGTACCCCACATCGCTTCGCTCGCTTATCCGATTACCGGCAGCTTCCGGTCCTGTTGCAGCGAGGTGAGCACGTCTTGCATCGTCGCGATCACATCCCGATTGATCGCCTCGACGTCAGGATCGTTGCCGTATCGTTCGCGCAGATCGATCGGCGGCAGTACGCGCACCGACACCTTGGAAGGCAAGGGAATGTGCCCGAACAGCGCCGGCATCAAGCCGAAGGGCAGGCCGAACAGGATGGGTAGCGTCTTCAGCCGGAACATGCGGTCAACTCCCGTGAGACGCGCCAAGGCCTCGCCACGGGTGAGAAACAGTGCGGTCTCCTGGCCGCCGATGGAGACGACGGGCTGGATCGGCACACCGTGCTCCAGCGCGATCCGCACGTAGCCCGTACGGCCGCCGAAGTTCACGGTGCCCTGCTCCCAGCTCGGACGGAACACTTCGTGGTCACCGCCGGGGTACACCAGGACGGCAGCACCGGCCCGCAGGGCGAGCTCGGTGTTGCGTGAGTTGGCCGCGACCGTGCCGTAGCGGCGCAGGATCATGCCCAGTGGACTACTGACCACCAAGTTGTGCGCGAGCTGGAAGAAGAGCCGTTCGACTCCGAAGTACGTACTGAACGCCAGCGTGAACACAAAGGTATCCGGCGTGGTGATCCCGCCGGAGTGGTTGCCCACCAACAACACCGGGCCCTCACGGGGTATGTGGTGCAGGCCCTGCACATCAGCGCGGAAGTAACGGCTGGCCAGCAACCACAGCCCTGGCAGACCTTCGCGGATGTAATCGGTGTCCCTGGCGTCGAGGTCACCGGTCGGAACCAGGCTCTGTACCCGCTCGGTCACCGCATGCACAGCACGAGCCGCGATCGAGCCGAGCGCGCCGGCGCCTGCTGATACCGGGTTGTTGTCGCGCACCATTTCTGGACCCTACGTCGCCGCCCGGTCGTGTTCGAAATGAGATCGCGGTCGACCAGTCAAGACGCACCGATGGCGCGCAACAACGCCGTCGTGCCCGCTGCCACCAGGACCACAACGATGAAGGATGCGCGCCGCCACAACGCGAGCATGCTCACCGCGACACCGCTGACGCGTGCCCGTCCGCCGAGGGAGGCACCACCGAGCACCGGGCGGAGGTGATACCGAGGGAGACAACAACGCGGAGGCACCGAGCCCGAGGAGGCGGACCGGCACGGGTCCCGAGTGCACCCGGCGACGAAGCAGGCCGCCCGCGAGCCGGAGCCCGTAGGTGCCGCCGGCGAGCACAGCGATCACCCATCAGCTCACCGGTGCAACCGCACGTCGCTTCGCTCGCTCACTGCTTCAGCTCGCGCCACGCCAAGGGCACGCCGGACAACCCGGCGAGCACACCTAGCCCGGTCGGCACGAAGGACGCGCCGACGAGGACGATGGCCGCCAACAACGGCGACAGCTCCCGGACGATCTGCAAGCGCGACGGCTGACGGGCGCCGCCAGCCGAGGAGGTAGACCACCGCCGGGGCGGTTACCAGCCGCGGGTGGACAGCCGGTGGTCCACTGGTAACTGTTCCACGTTGATGCCGACCATGGCCTCACCCAGACCACGCGAGACCTTGGCCAAGGTATCCGGGTCGTCGAAGAAGGTGGTGGCCTTGACGATGGCCTCGGCCCGCTGCGCCGGGTTGCCGGACTTGAAGATCCCCGAGCCGACGAACACACCATCGGCGCCCAGCTGCATCATCATTGCGGCGTCGGCAGGCGTGGCGATCCCGCCCGCGGTGAACAGGGTCACCGGCAGCTTGCCTGCGGCGGCCACCTCAGCGACCAGCTCGTAGGGGGCCTGCAGCTCCTTGGCGGCGACGTAGAGCTCGTCCTTGCTCAGCGAGGTGAGCCGTCGGATCTCCGCGGAGATGGTGCGCATGTGCATGGTGGCGTTGGAGACGTCACCGGTGCCCGCCTCGCCCTTGGAGCGGATCATCGCCGCGCCTTCGGTCAGCCGCCGCAGCGCCTCGCCCAAGTTGGTGGCCCCACACACAAACGGCACTGTGAACTGCCACTTGTCGATGTGGTGGGCGTAGTCGGCAGGGGTGAGCACCTCGGACTCGTCCACGTAATCCACGCCCAGGCTCTGCAGGATCTGCGCCTCCACGAAGTGCCCAATGCGGGCCTTGGCCATCACCGGAATGCTGACCGCAGCAACGATGCCGTCGATCATGTCCGGGTCGCTCATCCGGGACACTCCGCCTTGGGCGCGAATGTCCGCGGGCACCCGCTCCAGTGCCATCACGGCGACGGCGCCGGCGTCTTCGGCGATCTTGGCCTGCTCGACGGTGACCACGTCCATGATCACGCCGCCCTTGAGCATCTCGGCCATCCCGCGCTTGACCCGGGCGGTCCCCGTGCCTGCGGCGGTGGTGGTGGCTGCGGTGCTGGGCTGGGCGGTGCTCACGGTGAACTCCCGTTTTCGTGCTGGGGCGTGGTGCTTGGACACGTCCATCGTAGGGCTTTCCTACGGCGGCGTCCGCCAGTCGTCGTCAGGGCAGGCGGCGGACAGCGGGGTGCGGCGCACCTGAGGCTGCTCGTGCAGCTGTAAGGGCTTCGGACAACAGGGCGCCGAGCCCCGGTGGATACACGCGCTCGCCCGCACCGTCGATGCGCTCGAGCTCGGCGGAGCTGCACCAACGAAAATCGGTGATGGTGCGCGCCTCGATCTCGGTGAAGCCGTCCCGCGCCGGGGCGAAATCCTGGACCGTAGCGGTGAAGTAGGTCTCCTCGGCTTCGATCGTGCGTCCGTCGAATTCCAGCACAAAACGACGCCACCACAGCGGTCCGCGCAATGCGTCCACGTCCAGGTGCAGCCCGGTCTCCTCGGCGAGCTCGCGTACCGCGGCCTCGGGCAAGCTTTCGCCGGGCTCCACGCCGCCCCCGGTGGTGATCCAGTAGAAGCTTCCGGACGGCGCCGCTCCGCGCAGCATCAAGACCCGTTCGCGACTGTCGAATAGCACCACCCGGGCGGCGGGGCGTCGTGGTGGTCCGGCCGACACTTCACGCTCGACGATCTCGAAGTAGTGCGGATGCGGCGCGGTGCCTCCGAGGTGCAGCCACCGGACAAGCCGTCTGCAGCGTAGGGCGACAGTGTCCCGGACGGCGTCGTTGTGGAACCGTCGCGCCAGCAGGACTCTGGTCTGGGCGTCGGCGAGCTCCCCCGCGAGCTGCGGTGACAAGCGTTCCACGGCGACGTTCTCCAGCGCGGCGGACAGCGCGTTCTCCGCAGTCTCACGACGGGGCTTGTTGGTCCGTTCGGCCGCAGCAGCGAGGGTAGCCAACTGCCCGTCAGTGGAAGGCTCCGCGGCGGCGATGGTCCGAGCGACCACCGCGCGCCGGCACAGTGCGGCCTCCAGCGACAACCACGCCGAGTCCAACCGCACATGCAGACGATCGAGGCGGTGCGCCATTCCGTAGATCCACAGTGCCGCCAAAGCGAGCACGACGACGGCTAGCGCGATCAGAAGCACCATCAGCGCCGTACTCACTGCCGCATTCCCACGTCGCTGCGCTCGCTCATCTGTCGGCCTCGTGCACGTGCTCCCGGCCCGCGGTCACCGTCTCGTACACCTGCATCACCTGCTGGGCCACCACCAGCCAGTCGTATTCGGCCACCACCCGACGGCCGTGCGCAGCCAGTTCTGCCCGACCCCCAGCGTTGCTCAACAGCACGTCCAGCTGCTGCGTCCACGCCGTCACGTCACCCGTGGGCACGAGTCGACCTGCGGTGCCGCCGTCGAGCACACGCCGAAACGCATCAAGATCACTCGCCGCCACGGCGGTACCGGCGGACATCGCCTCGACCAGGACGATGCCGAAGCTCTCGCCGCCTGTGTTGGGGGCGCAATACACGTCGGCGCTACGCAGGACGGACGCCTTCTTTGCGTCATCGACCCGGCCGAGCAGGCGCAGGTGCCTGGCCACACGCCGGCCAGCGGCCTTGCGCAGCGCATCCGCATCCCCTCCCCCGACGACTAGTACCTGGAGGTCAGGGTGGCGCTGCAGCAGTTCCGGCAACGCAGCGAGCAGCACCGGCATGCCCTTGCGGGGCTCGTCGTAACGGCCGACGAACGCCAGGGTCCCGCCCGCTCGGGGGTACCCCGGTAGCGGCTTCGCTTCGGCGAAGGCACGCACATGCACGCCGTTGGGAATCAGCACCGCATCGGAGCCGAGCGACTCCACCTGCCACCGACGAGCCAGGTCCGACACCGCAATCCGACCGTTGATCTTCTCCAGAAACGGCTGCAGCACACCTTGGAACGTGCTCAGCACCCGTGAGCGCGTCGTCGAGGTGTGAAACGTCGCGACCATGGGGCCGTCCGCCACCACCATGGCCCACATCGACAGGCTCGGCGCATTCGGCTCGTGGATGTGCAACACGTCGAAGTCATGCTCGGCAATCCAGCGGCGAACTCGCACGAAGTTGTTGGGGCCGAAGCTGAGCCGCGCCACCGAGCCGTTGTAGGGCACGCCGATGGCTTTGCCTCCGTTGACCACATAGGACGGCATCACCGTGTCTTCCTCGGCGGGCGCCAGCACACTCACCTCGTGACCCTGGGCGATGAACACCGCCGCCAGCTCGGCGATGTGCGCCTGCACTCCCCCGGGGACGTCGAAGGAGTAGGGGCACACCATCCCGATCTTCATTGCCGCGGCGCGAGATCGGACAACCACAACGGTTGCAGCATGTGCCAGTCGGCGGGTTGCTCGGCTATCCCCTGCGCAAACCGGTCCGCCATCGCCTGAGTCGCCGCCGCGGGGTCGAGCGCGGGGTCAACGGGCGGATGGATGCGCATCCGCCAGCCGCCGAGTGTGAACCAGCAGTGCACCGGAAGCAACGCGGCGCCGGTGCTGCGCGCCAAGCGTGCCGGTCCGGCGGGCATCTTCGTCTGCTCGCCGAAAAACGTTACCGGGATGCCTGCCGTGCTCAGGTCACGATCCCCCAGCAGGCACACAACTCCCCCGGCCCGCAGTCGGCGCACAATGCCGCGGACGGGAGACTCCGCCGCACCGGTCAGGGGCAGGATCTCGAACCCGAGGCCCTCCCGGTAGGCGGTGAACCGGGCGAACAGCGACTCGGGCTGCAGCCGTTCAGCCACCGTGGTGAAGGTGCCGCTATGGGCCACCAGCCACACGCCCGCGACGTCCCAGTTCCCGCTGTGCGGCAGGGCGAGCACCACGCCCTTGCCGGCCGCGAGGGCAGCATCGAGATGGGGCTGACCCTCGACGTCGGCGTCGATGTTGGCGGCGAGCGCGGCATGGTTCATCGACGGCAACCGGAAGGTCTCACGCCAGTACCGGGCGTAGGACCGCAGCGAAGCCCGCAGCAGCGTGTCGGGTACATCAGCCGGGTCGATCCCGAGCACGCGGGCGAGATTGCGGCGCAGCTGAGCGGTGGCGCCTGCCCGACGCACCACCAGGTCCGCGCCCCTATCGGAAGCCCTGGCGGCTAAGGGTTCTGGCAACGCTCGGACGAGGCGCCACCCGACGCCGTAGCCCAGGTCGGCGGCCCGCTCGTTCCACTTCATCGTCTCAGACCGGGGTCTGTTCGCAGGCACCGTCCGCCTTGCGCACCGCAAGCACCCGTTGGATGACGGTGACCACACTGGTCACCGCCAACACCCACATCGCGATGTGGATGGACCAGGTCAGCCCGAGTCCGGTCAGACCGGCGCCGGCCAACACGATGATGAGGCGCTCGGGACGTTCGATGAGGCCGGCGTGGGCGGAGAACCCGCTGGCCTCGGCTCGTGCCTTGACGTAGGAGGTGACCTGCGAGGTGACCAGGCACAGCAGTGCTGCGGCAGCGAGTGGTTTGCTGTTTCCCAGTGTGAACGCCCACCACGCCAGGGAGCCGAAGATCGCTCCGTCGGCGATGCGGTCGCACGTGGCATCGAGTACGGCACCGAACGGCGTGCCTCCGCCGCGGACGCGCGCCATGGCTCCGTCGAGCATGTCGAACATCACGAAGAACCAGATCACCAGCGTTCCGATGAACAGATGCCCGGTGGGAAACAGTGTGACTGCAGCCACGACGCCGGCGATGGTGCCGATGACCGTCACCGCATCGGGGCTCAGTCCGACTTTGATCATCGATTTCGCCAGCGAAGCGGTTCCCTTGGACAGTCCAGCCCTGGCGAACGCGCTGAACGCACTCAATCTCTTCTCCCGACCACTCGACACGCCGAACCCACCCTGGGCGCTGCCGCCACGATAGTCGGTGACCTCAGGCCAGCTGACGCACAAGCGTTCGGCGCAGCACCTGATCGCCGGTGGGATCGACGTGCGCGTGCTCCACCTCGACCCGCGCCGTCCGCTCGTGCAGCACCACCGTCATCACCCCGTTGTCGAACCACGGGCCGTTCTCCACCGTCCAGGAGATGTTCGGCTCAACTACCCCGGCCCGTGCGGACAACATGCGGAGCACCCGCACCACACCGGGGCGCTTGACCAGCCGGTTGACCAACTGAATCGGCTTGTTCAGCGGGTTTCGAAACGGCGACATGGTCAACTGGTGTACCGCAGTGCGCTGCGGGTCGACGTCGTGCACCTCGGCGCGCGCGAGGTAGGAACAGTGCACATCGCCGGACAACCACAGCACCGAGGCCGGAGGGTGCGCTGTGTTGGCAACGTCGACCACCAGTTGCACCATGTCATCGAAGGAACACCGAAAGG
>JAABUS010009756.1_pt1 | contig 10049 bp, 9 predicted proteins | sample 5560161 | NCBI WGS metagenome assembly JAABUS01 (sample SAMN10711885, study PRJNA513376) | rock metagenome | isolation source: Antarctica rocks | place: Antarctica: Victoria Land, Trio Nunatak nord | collected 2016-01-04
CGGAGGAGAGGAGGAGGGAGAGGGAAGTGGGGTTTGTGCCGCCGAAGGAGAGGGAGGTGGATAGGGAGGGGGAAGGGAAGAAGAAGCGGAAGAAGAGGGAGGGGGAGGATGCAGGGGAGGGGAAGAAGAAGAAGAAGAAGCGCAAGAGGGTTGAGGAGGGTGAGATTGATGGAGGTGTGGGTGAAGCGTGATGCCTTATCGAAGTACCGACATCTTTCATACAAGACCGTTCAGAATCCGAGAATTGCGAGTAATGCGAAGACGAACACTGCAATTTACTTCTACCGCTGACGCATGAAACAGTCCATGGTCTATCAACGTGTTCGTTCTAGTTGCTAGCTAAGGTGTAACAACAGGATCACAGCGCCTCATCCAGCTAGCATAAGCGACCTGAGGTCGTCTGCTGGGTGGGTGCTGACAGGACACGGCGCCTTATCCAGCTCTCATAAGCGACCTGAGTCGTCTGCTGGGTGGTGCTGTTTGTCCTGTCAATGATTAAAGTGAACATTGCTTTTCGTGCATACGCCTGCCTGCTGGATCTAAAATGCTGATCAGAATTGAAAAGGGGAATCTCGAAATCGAGCGATTTGTCTCCGCCTAGAGAGCCTTCGCAGCGGCAGCCTTGAGCATGACGCGGGGACTCGTGGCTTCAGCGCACGGGTCGATGGTGTACTGCATGTTAATTGTCTCCCACTCGTCGTCACGGGCCATCTCTGCCTTGAATATCACCGCATCGCGGATGTCGCAGAAACGGAAGATTGCGTGGCGGTGCTATCGTCATATCAGCAAAGACGAGTTACACTTATTGGGAAAGTGCGAACGAACGTTGTGGGCGTTGACACCCAACTCGACGCTCTCGACCCTACGCATCGGCAGGCCGGAGCGGTTGCTCTTGCCTCCAGCAAGTGCCTTCAGCCCCTCGACCGCCCAATCTTCGTCCACGCCGATTGCACGGACACAGCGCGTAGCTCCGTTCTCGAGGTGCTGCTTGACGAGGCTGCTCTGGGGGGTGACCTCATCGACCCATTTCACTTCGGCGTACCGAGAGCCTGATGTGTCCTTTCGGAATAGGATGCCGTTAGGGGTGGCATCGAAGAACCTCTGGGCATCGGCACCATCGAGAAAGGTCACCTCGGCCTTGCTGTCTAGGCAGCGGATCTCTTCAAGCGGACCACCTAAGTGAATTCTGGAGTCAGCATTTTCTTATAAGTCAACGCATTGAGCCAAGCGGCATGACTTCAAGGCGAACGCTGATAGCACATGTTTCACGCTTTCCTGAGAGAGGACTGAGGAATAGTGAGATTCACTTACCGAAGACAAGGTCGGCGATGAAGGACGGAGTCGGAGCGCATTCCCAAGAAGGGTCGCCGAAGATGATAAGTTTTCGCTTCTGCGCGGCTGGACGTGAAACCCTGTGTGAGTAAAGTGGGTCCAAGATAGGGAGGGTGAAAAGGCCTACCTCCTCCCTCACGCTCCTCCGGCTTGCCCCATGGCGCAAAGTACATCGCTTTCTCAAGATCGACCCCGGCGGCTGCATCCTCTTGAGTCTCCCTTCGAGCGGTGACTATGTCAGCAGCGGCAATGGTAGCTGGCGAGGCGAGAGCAAAAACCATGGAGCTGGGAGTAAGGTCTGAGCGGCACTGATCTGATGGCACAAGGGGCAGGTTATTGGCTGTATCGGTCCCATTTGTATCCGTTGTCGCCTTGGTAGAGGCAGCAGCCGGCTCAGTTGGTCTCTGCAGAGGTGGAGGCTGACGCATCTTGACTGGGGCAGCTGGGGCCTTGGGCGCGCCGTATGCATTTTGTCTGGACTTGGCGAATTTAAGGCCAGCGGCCAAGATCGAATTAGCCGATGGCCCTCTCTTGGTGGGCGCCGCAGCTTTTGTTGGACTACTTGAGGAGGCAAGGACATGCTCGCCTTTGCTGGGGTCGGCCGTAGGAATATCAACGGCGCCTGCGTGAATTCTAGATTCAGCATTCATCCTTTGAGTCATTGCTCAGAGGCATATACATGCTTCTGAAACCTCAGAAAGGGGTAAAAGATGTCCAAAATTTTACTTACCATTTACCACTGAGGGAGCTATCGCCAAATTGGTGTCGGCATTAACGATAGACTCCTTCGCACTCTCGGGCTCTAGAAGGTTGTCCGCGGCTGTAGGCTTGAGGACTGGAGAACCAACACCAGCATCAGGGGGAGGGTCGATCTTGACCCATGCGTCGCTTGAGCGACGACGCTCCGATTGCTGGTTATATGTGTTGTTGGATACCTTCACGAAGCCATCGTCTAAGGTTTGCGTACCGACCGAGCGATATTCCGTGTTAGGAGTGAAGAATGTTCGGTGGGTAGAAAGAGATTTTGGGGCTTCCGAAGGTTGCTTTGCCGTGACCGTAGCTCCCACGGTGAAGATACTCGTGGTGGTAGTAGTACCAGGAGCCCAATTTAGAGCGTCAGATACTGGACCATCATTCTCATTCTTTGTTGTGGTGAAGAAAGGACGCTCTGAGGTCGTGCCGGCAATCTTGAAGGACATACGCTCAAAGCTCTCATTGTGCTCTTTGGCACGCTCACGAGCTTCTGCCTCCTCCTTGTCAGTTCTTCTCTGCTGACTCCCAGAGAGTCCAATGAGCTCCCTGTCCTTATTGGCGGATATTGGCGCGCGCGAACCTCGAGAGCGTGGCTTCGCCCAGATCGAGTCGTCGATGCCGCCAGATCGTGGCAATGAGGCGATCACCTCGTTAACAAGCATACGACCGATATCTGCCTGTGAGAGTTGTGGTGAATCTTGCACTCCAGTCAGCGGAGACGGCTTAAAGCTCTCCGGAGTGGGATGGGGCGCATGAATCCCCGACAGCTGAGGGCTCTCCTGCATAGTCTGTTGCACTGCTCGAGGAAGATGAGCGAGACGGTCGCCGTGATTCCAAATAGGGTGGGAAGGTAGATCTGGGGTCTCCGTGCCGTGGCTGACTGATGAAGCAGTGGTCGAGTGCAAGGCACTACCGTTTACGCTGTTGCTATGTCCTGTACCCGACGGAATATCGTTGGCTAGCGAGACATCAATTGATGGTGGCGCTGGGGCAGCATTACTGAGGATTAGCTGCTCACCACGCGATGTGAATGACTGATGGCCAGAACTGCTACGAATCTGCGCAGAGAATCTCCGGATGTGTTCAGCATCGTCGATATTGATTATAGGGCGTTTTGACTCTGCCATGATGCTGACGATTACGTTCTATCAAATAGATGCAGAAGAGTTGTGGTGGATACAGAGATCGTGGGAGAATCGGCTATCAAATAAGAGAAGAGGACCGAGCTGCTTCACCAAATATGCACGTTAGCGTGTTGATTCATTTAAGCGAGATATCTCACTCTCTTGCATTAACTCTTCCGGCCTCACTGTGTTCAGTCCATTGATCGAACAACGGCTTCCCTCTTTTGCGATGGTTTGCCCTTGAGTTACCGTATTTCCCATGTACTCTTCATATTTTTAAACAGATATGGCTAAGAGACTTTGATCCAGTCCCTGTTAGCCCGTAAGACAAGCATGAATGAATCAACCTCCACACTTGAGCAGCAGAAAAGCACCTGAAGTTTCTACGGCTACATTAAAAGTGAATCCCATCTTTCTGGGCATAATCGCAAGCTAGTCAGTCGGAATGCTCTTGAAGTCCCACTTTGCTAACCGAACGAGAATCACTTGCTTCAGCTGACAGTCTTCACAAAAGTATCCACCTACCTGTAGCGAGGAAGACGATGATCAAGGAGACGAAAGAGAAGGCTTTACCTAGTCTCTTGCTATAAAGCTGTATATCTAAGATCTGACATGCCTCCATGGGGTATCTATCCAGACTCCAGAATCCCTCATAGACCCTAGAAAAAGTTTCTACTTTCCTTCACATCTGCTATTCTGATGCTACAGGGACCGTTTCCCAGTTCTTCTCTCCTTCCCTCGAAGTCTCACGCAGTAGCTGCAACGTCCGTAGACCGCAATAGCCGTCACCGCCAGCGCTGACGATTTCTGGCTTCGGATTGCCCCTGGACCGCTCCGCAGACTCTTTGGCATCGCTTGGTCTGAAGTCCACACGACGTGGATTATACCAAGGCAAGCCAACCAGTCGATCGATGATGGTATGGGGGATAGTATAGAGACGTTCAAATCGGCGGGTGATTGGCAGCCACCACAAAGTCCAGGGGCCATAAGCAACTCGCACGTACGGATTCTGATATATGCCCACAGCATTCACTGGAACTGTTTGTGCATGCAAATTAATGATATCAGCATGGATCAAACAGCATTCAGACGCATCCCAGTCCAAATCTGTGACAGCACGGAAGCGGATTGGCTCAGATAGGTCCGGAATCTGAGCACTATCATTGCCGATTTTGCTAGGCATGGGATTGTCATGGACTGCCTTTTGTGAAGCCTGTAGATAACTTGCATCAAATGCTACCATACCACCCCAACAACTCTTGACTCGCACGGCATCCTTGCCATCGAGAACGTCTTTTCGACTAAACCCCTGACCAGCGTTCGAAAACCAGGGGAAAAACGGAACACCCATGCTGTAACCCTCCAAGTCCCTAGTAGCAAAGGTGTCGTAGAACTTGAACGGATTGATGAAGTCGACCGCACATGCAGCACCATACGACGCTTCCCCATTCCTATCCACGTTGGTCGAGAACAACAGCTGGATCGCATCGACAGGATTGAATAAGACGTCGTTCAGAAATAGTACCTTGTCATACGTCACGTTGGATGGCTCATTGAGTGGCTCTAAAGCTCGATTGCGAACTCCAGCCAAATAAGCAATACGCTTGATCCGTTTCGAGCCATCTGGCAACGTCACTCTTGACATATTGTCTGTTGATAGATGCTCTTCGTATAGAAGATTGCTGTTGCAACGGACCTTCTCTTTATATCTCTTGAGCGCATCTTCAGCGTCAGGTCCGCTATCATTCTCATATATGCTCAGGAAGACGTTTGTGTCCCCTAGCAGATCTATCAATTCTAGGACATCTCGACCCCAAGTCCCATCTACCAGACGCCCGCCTTTATCGTAGAGACTTGCAGCTATGAATATGTTCTCGTTATCGACGTTCCCTCTTCCATTTTCATCTGATGCCAGGGCCCTCCTTTGCAAAGCTCTATAGTGATCCGGGGGGTCATTATACGAAGGCCACAAGATTGCCGTGGCGACAACGAACGCAGTGATTATGCATGTGAAACTGTAGAGAAGAAATCTCGCTCTCCGGCCACAGGTAGGTTGACATCGGTAAAGCTGTTGGAATGGCCGCTTACTGGCTGTGTAAGAGTACAAAGCTCTTCGTCGGACTCGGCGGAGCGGAAGCAGCCTGATCAGAGACTGGATCCATGACGAGGGCTGTCTATGAACATAGGAGTCGGTTGTCAACCCACGGCTTTCGAAGTTGGCATCGTCAAGGTCAAATTCCTCGGTGGACTCAGAGGCGTCGAGGTCATCGTGATCCAAGTTGTGGGAGGACGTTAGACGCGATGGCATGCCGTACCATGATGCTGCGGTAATATCCTACCCAAGAGCGCGGCGAAGTTAGAGATCGGCGAGGGAGGGATGATCAGTTCAACTGGCGTTGGAACGCTAGCGTCGGCTATACTTCGGCTGGTCTACAAATTCCATTAATTATGCATATGCGAAAGTTCGAACCGTCCTACATAAAGTCCGTGCCAGAACCAACTCTGAAGGCCAGCCTAGGGTTTTTGTAGGCCAGCCGAGCTGACTCTCCCATAAATGAACGAAGAGCGTCGCGATGCTAGACGTCGAATACATTTTCGGCTCAACAATGATGTCAAACCTTTCAGTAATTACCACGTCTTTCAAGCGTCGATGAAAAATGCATTAGGGTAACCAATTATTGAGGGGATATAATCCACTTTGATGAGTTTCTATGGAATGTAGAATAACAAAGCGCGGCTGAGGGATATTCTTTGAATTAGGTCAGTAAAAGGCATCAGACCGGACCATGATAAGAGACTTTATGAGTTGGGGAGCGACAAAAGAATCCCCGGCAAGACCTGGAAACAGATCTCAGACGAGCTCCAAGCGTATATCCAGACACTAAGGATGGTTGCTTTCGCAAAAAAAAGGTCCTAATTTAAAACGAAAACATGACAACGGGATTTTCAATTTTTCATCATAGTCAAGTAATAGTAACGGAAGGCGAGTTGCCCTGGCATCATCAAGACATTCTATTCCCACTAGCCAGACTCGAATGTGATTATCTTAGCTCGTCACAGCTGTCCGGCTGCGTTGAAGTCTTGCAGAGCTTCTTTGACACGTGTGGTCATAGTCTTCTCCCCTTCGCGCACCCAAACCCGGGGATCATAGAATTTTTTATTTGCTGGCAGATTTAGCATCGAATTTTTAAAAGGTTTGATCTGACATACGCTTGCCGGCCCCCTCCGGATTGCCGACCTGAGTCATCAAATAATCTTTCTTGGTGAGGATGTAGTCACGGATGCCGGTGAGATCTGCACAATTTAGCTAGGGCAGATGACACCACTCGACGATACTCACAGGCCCATTGAAGGTCAGTGTCAATGTTGACTTTGACAACGCCATAGGAGATTGCCTCGGAGAACTGCTCGTTATTAGCTCAGCATATTGGGGGAGGCAGTGAATACGAGCCTCTGCCTTCGAGCTTCCGGAGCCTCCATGGAAGACAAGAAAGACGGGCTTGGGATTTGAACCTCCAATCTTCTCCTTGACACTAAGGATTGTTAGCAAAGATACCGGCTGACTTGGTAGGCACATACTAGTTTTGGTGCTTGGAGAGCAGCTCAGGGTGGAGCTTGACGTTGCCTGGAGAATACACGCCATGCACATTTCCGAAACCGGCGGCGATGGAGAAATACGGACTGATCTTTGACAGGGTAGAATAGATCTCATAGATATCCTCCGGCTGGGTATAGAGAGAGTTATTGTCGACATCCTCGTTATTGACACCATCCTCCTCTCCCCCAGTGATCCCGATCTCCATTTCAAGCCATTGTTTCATAGGTGAGGCCCGTTTGAGATACTGATAACAGTAAATCCTAAGATCACAAGACGAGGCGTCAGACAAACCTTTGATGTCGTGCTAATATTCCAGTGTACCTCCTCTTCCGAAAGATCAATCATGCTATTCAAAATCAGAGTAGAACACCACGATAAGCTGCCGAACGTACTGTGAGGAGAAAAGGGGTTCGCCGTGGAGCTTGAAGTAAGCCTCGTCGGCATCGAGCTAGCATTGTTTAGCCACAAGTCCATCGACATTCGCATATAGGCGACCGTATCTTACCATGCCATCCAACCACGGCAGAAGCTTCTTCGCACAATGGTCCTATTACAATCAGCACAACAGCACTGACACATACGGATCCTTCAACGTGCCGTGTGTAGAACCACCGGAATTCCGTAACATGGGGCGACCGCACGGATGTAGTGTGCAGCGGCAACGGCACCACCAATTGAGGCTTCTTGTTTCGAGTTGCCGACTCCTGGTAAAAGCCGTGTGAGCGCAGGTAGTAAACCGGCTGGAGGATAGATCTCGCATCGGTACCTTTGCCAGCAAAATAAGCCTATGATATATTAGTATGTCCAGCTACCATATTGGCCATTGTTTGATAAGGCTTACTGCTCCACTTTGAGACAATTGGAGGATAATTGGGGACTTTGAATCTCTCGCCGCCTCAAGCGCTGCAACGACAGTCGACGACGAGGTTATGTTAAGGGCCGGAATGGCGAATTTTTTCTCCTGGCAGTACTTGAAGAGCTTTTGCACATCATCCCCACTACAAGCGGTTAGTATCCCACGCCATGTATCAACTGAAGACGGGTGCCTACACGATGACGCCAGTCTTTTGGGAGAGAACGTCAGAGGCACCCATTGTGAGATTGGCTATGGTGTCAATTGATTCAGTTCTGTATAGCAGCTAGCTGTGACAAGTAGGTCGAAGGGATGCCTGTTTTATAGATTGATCCGTAAGTGCGGCGGCATGATCCGTTGAGCTCGGCATGTGTCGGGCGGCCTGTGTCCGTGCCTGCCCTGTAATAGTGGGGCCCCTAAGGTACTTCGGGCCGACAAGCTGTTAGCGCTCCACGACTTAGGGCAACAATTAGGCGGGCGCCAAGCCCAGATCGCGTAATGACTCTTCAGGGAACTTGAGAGTTGTGCTTTAAAATGAGTCGCAATTCCTCTACCACCCACATTCCTAGCCATTGAGTATTGAAAACATGACTGCAATAGGCCAAAAAGTCTACATCGACGAAGATGTTGGTCAAGACGACCCGTCCGTCGACGGCACCGAAGAAACTCCTTATAGAACCCTCCTCTTCGCACATATCCAGCATCCTCCCCCGCAAACAGATGGCCCACAATTCTTTACCCGAAAGTCGCAGACCGGACCCATACCTGAAGGTGGCGACGAGTAGTCGCGGCTAGAATACCACTCAGCAACTAAAAGCGCTTTAAAGAAGGCCAACAACCTCTACCAACAACATGAACGAAAACAAGCCAAAGGCGACGAGCTCGCCATACGAGAAAAGCAAGAGGCAGAAAAGCGGGAGCAAGCTCTAGAAGTCGCTAAGAAGCTGAAGCTCTCCGAAGACCCATGCCTTCCCAAAGCCACCAAAATCCGCCTCAACGAAAGGGACCCAAAGCTCATCAAGCTCCGCAGCGGCACCAGCTCCAAAGACGTCGACTACAGCGAAGGCAGGGGCACCCGCGTACGGGTCACCGGCCGAGTCCACCGGCTTCGCTCCCAGAAAGACGTAATCTTTGTAACCCTCCAGGACGGTTACGGCTTCCTGCAGTGCGTGCTCACGGGCGACCTCGTCAAAACCTACGACGCCATGACCCTCACCCTCGAAACATCCCTCGAGATCTGGGGCGAAATGTGGCAAGTACCGCCCAAACAACACGCCCCCGCGACCGTGAGCTGCACGCCGATTACTACGAGATCATCGGGCGCGCCGCGGGCGACAAAGAAGCCATCACCACCCTCGTTGCGAAAGACGCCGACCCGCAGACCCTCCTCGACAACCGGCACCTCGTCCTCCGCGGCGAGAACTCCTCCTCCGTCATGAAAGTCCGCGCCGCGGTCATGCGTGCCTTCCGCGAAACCTACGAATCCATCACCCCCTCCTGCCTCGAAGACCCCACCCTGCATGGTGCAAACGCAAGTCGAAGGCGGCGCCACGCTCTTCGAATTCAATTACTACGGCGAGAAAGCCTACCTCACCCAGTCCTCGCAGCTCTATCTCGAAACCTGCCTCCCCTCCCTCGGTAACGTCTTCTGCGTCGCGCCCTCCTTCCGCGCCGAGAAATCGCTCACCCGCCGCCACTTGTCCGAATACACGCATATCGAAGCCGAGCTCGACTTCATCACCTTCGACGACCTGCTCACCCACCTCGAACTCGTCATGTGCTCCGTCATCGACGTCGTCCTCGCGCACGCCCCCACCGCCGCCCTCGTCACCTCCCTGAACCCCGACTTCCGCGCTCCAGAACGCCCCTTTAAGCGTATGCGCTACGCCGACGCCATCGACTGGCTGCGCGAGCACGACATCCCGAACGAAGAAGGACAGCCGCATACTTTCGGCGACGACATCGCTGAGGCAGCGGAGCGCAAGATGACGGATATCATCAACCGACCGATCTTCCTAACGCATTTCCCAGTGGAGATCAAGGCGTTTTACATGAAGAAGGACCCCAAGGACCTGCGGATAACAGAAAGCGTGGACTGCCTAATGCCGGGGGTTGGAGAAATCGTGGGGGGAAGCATGAGGATGGAGGATTACGACGAATTATTAGCAGCATACAAAAGAGTGGGAATCGATCCGGCGCCGTACTATTGGTATACAGATTAGAGAAAGTAGGTCCTTCCCGCGCTTTGTATCTTTTCCTATCCCTTCGCTATCTAAGACTAGCCTCTCCTGGACTTTCCCCCCCCCCATCCACCAGCCATACTAACACCCCTCTCAGATACGGCACCTACCCCCACGGCGGCTCCGGGCTCGGCCTCGAGCGCTTCCTA
>JAABUS010009757.1_pt1 | contig 10049 bp, 8 predicted proteins | sample 5560161 | NCBI WGS metagenome assembly JAABUS01 (sample SAMN10711885, study PRJNA513376) | rock metagenome | isolation source: Antarctica rocks | place: Antarctica: Victoria Land, Trio Nunatak nord | collected 2016-01-04
ACTGGCCTTCCAATAAATTACGATAGTGTTCTGAAAAGCTACTCTTGTATTTCATGAACCTAAATTACTGAAATCATCTCTGCTATTCCCCTGAAAGGCTTATTTTCGGAAAGCGAAAATTCGTAGGATCTAACTCATGAATCGTCTTAGAGATGTCATTTACAGCATTCCAGACTTTAGGATTTTAAATTGAAGATTCAGTTCATTCCCAATCCTCAGGCCAGCAAAGCCGGATGATTTCTGTATTTTAAAACTTCAGCACGCAACTCTTCTAATTGCTTTTTTACCGCTGCAGTATCATCATAATTAAAGCCATGCCGCTCACGGGCAACGTCAAGACCCATTAAAACAGTTAACCCATATTTTTGTGCAGTGTCTAAGACTTGTTGTCCGTTATTGCTGCCCCAGGTACGTATGGAGTTGCCGCCATAAGCCGCTATCCTGTCAGGATACATGCTGCCGCCTGCGCCTTTTACAAAATAAGGCCGGGCTGCCCGTAACAATTAAAAACCACTATCGACTTTTCTAATTTCTGCCTTAACAGGTTTCGTGTTTCCTGTAATGGACGATTTTGAAGATTGAGCGATAGCTGCAACAGCAAAAAGAGATGTGATAACTAAAATAAATAAATCTCTTATTATCATACAATAATTTATACTTTGAAAGGTAATTCATATGAAGGAAAAACATGCTACTATCTCTTGTAATAATCTTACACAAAAGGCCACGCTCATAAATATTGACTAATACTTCATCAGGACTCTTACTAAACTATGTAAACAAAGAGGGTGGCTATTTCATCAACAGGTACTGTACTCGTATCTCCCTTACATTTTTTGCAATTGTTCCTGTTAGCTCTTCCATATCTTTTTATAAACCACCCTTGTTGATAAATACTCTTACGCTTTTTCCAAGAACCATGTTACTTTATTTATACTTCTGGGAGGTAAAGGTTCACGGTTAAGAACTATCTCTATTAAAGTGGTTGTAAAAGGATAAAAAAACTTAAAATTTCTATCATGCAAAAGCTGGGATAGATCCATTGTAAAAGTAGGTTGAGCTTCTAATTTTTTTAGGTCAAAATCATCTGCTATATACTCAAAGTATCCTAATAACTCAGTTCCTGATGATGCCATAAATTCCAGCCTCAGGCCTTTAAGATTTTCTTCAAGTATTTCATCAAGATTTATATGAAAGCATCGAAAACTATTGTCAGAACTGTAAGCTTGTACATCAATCTTAACCGGTTGCCAATCGGGTTCATCACTGTTATTGTTATTTGAATGCTTATAAAGCTGCAAATTAAAGTCAGTAATAGAATCTCCGCGTTCGTCCCTTGCCCTTACTACAAACTGTTGCCACCGGGCCATTGCATTCAAAGTTTCTTTTGTTTTTCCGGAAGCGTTTTTTACCCACTCGATATAAGAATCTTTATCATCTACTTCTAATGCTTCTAATGCCATTTCAACAAGTTCATCAGACGGATTTTCAATGATTGAAGCATGATTTAAATTGCGAACAGGTATTAACGGCATAGCAAGATTTGTTCGTTCATCTGCCGACCAATCTGTTATTTCATACCGTTTTTCATCATTTGGCGGTAATGTAAAATTGAGGGTAATTTTTCTTGTATTTAACGTGCATCCTGCCCATCGAACAGTGCCATCCGTTCCCGGGGCACTAGTTATAGCGCCTCTCAAACCTTTATACTGTGTATCTCCGCAAAATGTAAAAACGTAAGGTGTGTCATTATGCGGACCGTAAAAAATATCTGTATTTAAAAGATCGCGATGAGCAAGATCCCACGTAAACCGGCTTCCTAATTCCAGGCCATCCAACACCAGGTCTCCTGCTTCCATAAAGTCTGGACCGCTCTCCCGGTTTCCCTTAAAAATTGCCCCCAGCCAGCTTCTTCCTTTATGAGCCAGCGGAGATCCAAAAGATGCAGGGGCGATAGCAATAATTCTTTTTATTCTTTGGCGGCGGCTGTAAACAGAAAGCCATGACCGAAGCACCAGCATACCTGTAGAATGTACTATGGCATCAAAAGGTTGATTCGGGTCTATATGAGCATTAAGACGCAAGGCGCGGTCAAATCCTTCGGCTATATCTTTAATAGTTACTTCATTTGTAAGCGAACGATAACTGCAGATCTGAATATCATTCTCATTATATTTATTCGTCCTGGCAAGAATATCTTTCCAGGGTTGGAATGATTCTCCCTTGTCAGAATAACCATGTATTAAAACTAAAGGAATAGGCATAACGCAGTTGGTTTTAGTAAGGTAACTTTTAAGTAAAATATAAATAACTTCGAATATATTCTTTTTTTAAATAATTTTTTTTATAAAAGTTTAATTGTTCTATTAATGAATTCGATGCTATGAAGAGTTAAGCCAAGAAAGTTGTTTATTAAATGTTCATTAATAACTATAAGCCTGAAAAGAGAATTAGCATGACAAAGACATTTATTTTATTCCAGCCGGCCTGATAACTTTATAAATTCGTAAGATTATTATAACTTCCTGCCTTACAAATTAAAATTAGTATAATGAAACAATTGTTTATAGTGTCATTAGTGGTATTGTTAGTGATTTTGATTTCTTTCAAAAATGGCAGCGACAAACAAAACAATGATAAAAATAACTTACCGTCTTCCAATCCTTTTTTCACAGCAAGTACTCTGTCTTACCAGGCGCCTGCTTTTGATAAAATAAAAGATACTGACTTTAAGCCTGCATTGGAAGAAGGAATGAAAGTGCAACTGGAAGAAATTCAGAAAATAGCTGATAACCCTGCTGCGCCCACTTTTGAAAATACCTTCGTGGCCATGGAAAAAAGCGGGCAACTGTTAACACGCGTAAACAATGTGTTCAACTTGATTACGGGCGCTAACACCAATCCCGGACTGCAAAAAATACAGGAAGAAACAGCCCCGAAATTAGCTGCTCACCAGGATGCCATTTACCTGAACTCAAAACTGTTTAATCGTATTGAAACGATTTATAAAAACGGGTCAAAACTTCGATCAGGGGCCGAATCCAACCGGTTAATTGAATACACTTATCAGCAATTTTTATTGGCGGGCGCTAAACTTTCGGAAGCTGATAAAGCAAGTATGAAAAAATTGAATGAGGAAGAAGCCTCTCTTAGCGCTAAATTTACCAACCAATTGCTGGCCGCTGCAAAAGCCGGAGCATTGGCAGTAAGTGACTCATCAGAACTGGCAGGCCTTTCAAAGGGAAGTTTAGATGCTTTTGCACAAAATGCGAAAACCAATAAAGTGTCTGCAAAATGGATAATTCCTTTGCAAAATACTACCCAGCAACCAGCGTTGCAGTCTCTATCTAATCGTGCTGCCCGTCAAAAACTTTTTGAAGCTTCGTGGAACCGCGCTGGAAAATCTGATTCCAATGACACACGTAGTACTATTGCACGAATAGCACAGATCCGTGTTAAAAAGGCGAAACTTATGGGATTTCCAAACTATGCTTCATGGAAACTCCAGGATCAAATGGCGAAAACGCCGGCGGCGGTAGACCAGTTTTTTGCTCAACTGGTGCCGTCCGCTACTGCAAGAGCGAGAGGAGAAGCTGCAGACATCCAGGCATTAATTGATAAACAAAACGGCGGTTTTAAATTGCAGCCCTGGGATTGGAATTATTATGCAGAGCAGGTGCGAAAAGAAAAATATAACCTGGATGAAAGCGAGATCAAACCCTACTTCGAATTGAATAAAGTACTTGAAAACGGCGTATTTTATGCTGCTAATCAACTATACGGGCTGACCTTTAAAGAGCGCCACGACCTTCCTGTTTATCAAAAAAATGTACGTGTATTTGAGGTGTTTGACAAAGACAATTCATCGTTTGCTTTATTTTATTGTGATTATTTTAAACGCGATAACAAGTCGGGCGGTGCCTGGATGAGCAATATGGTAGGCCAGTCGAAATTGTTAGGTACAAAGCCGGTGATCTATAACGTTTGTAATTTCACAGAACCCGCACCAGGACAGCCCGCATTGATCAGCTTTGATGATGTAACAACTATGTTTCATGAGTTTGGTCATGCCTTGCACGGTTTGTTTGCTAATCAACAATATCCGACTCTTTCCGGAACTAATGTTGCACGCGATTATGTAGAGTTTCCCTCACAGTTCAATGAACATTGGGCCCTTGATCCGAGAATATTAAAACATTATGCAATTCATTATAAAACGGGTCAATTGATGCCACAGACGCTGGTAAATAAAATAAAAAATGCTGCTGCATTTAACAAGGGTTATAGTTTGACTGAACTCTTAGCAGCGGCATCGCTTGATATGCAATGGCATAAACTTACTGCGAATGACTCTTTGCAGGATGTGGACAAATTTGAAACAGCCGCATTGCAAAAGACGCAATTAAATTTAGCAGAAGTGCCACCACGCTATCGTTCCAGCTACTTCTTACACATCTGGAGCAATGGCTATGCCGCAGGCTACTATGCTTATCTCTGGACCAAAATGCTTGAAGAAGATGCCTTTTCCTGGTTCGAAGAAAATGGAGGTTTAAACAGAGCAAACGGTCAACGATTCCGTGATATGATCTTATCGCGCGGCAATACACAAGACCTTGGCGAAATGTTCCGGAATTTTCGCGGACACAACCCTAAAATTGAGCCTATGCAGAAAGCGTATGGATTGCCCGTAAAATAAGCGGATTAAAGATAAAGCTATTTATAAAGATCAGGATTAGGTGTATAGTTCGAATATCAAACCCAGAAATAAAAAAAATTTGCGAAGTAACTACTTAATCCAATAAAAGATATTTGGTACCAGGCAGTTGAATAAGGGTGATTCATTCTTGCGTCGCACTCTTGTACTATTGTGCTTTCTTTAGCTCATTATAAACATGGATCGAAGCATTAAGTACAATAGCATGAAAAAATTATCTTCCGGATAATTTATTTGTAACGATGTGATAAAATGATGGATATTGCACTAAGTGATTTGATGAATAATTGTATCTATTCTAAGCTTACTTCAAAACTTGCTATAAACTCAACAAAAATAATTCTTTATGAATTCACGTCGTGACTTTTTACAAAAAATTACCGCTGCATCTGTAGCTGTGCCTTTTTTATCTGAATGCGCTTCAGGAAGCAGTAAAGACTCTTCCCATCAGTCTTATAACGGCCCCGTTCTTAAAGTAGCAATCATGGGACTTGGCAGCTACGGAACACGTGTAGCTGAAGCCATGCAATCGTGCAAGAAGGCTAAATTAGTTGGAGCAATCAGTGGCACGCCTTCTAAAATTAAAGACTGGCAGAGCAAGTACAACATTCCTGAGAAGAACTGTTACAGCTATGAGAACTTCGACCGTATTAAAGATAATCCCGACATTGATGCGGTATACGTTATCACCCCAAATGCACTGCATCATGACCAGGTTATTCGCGTGTCGAAAGCTGGTAAGCACGCCATTTCTGAAAAACCAATGTCAGTGAACGCTCAACTGGGCCAGGAAATGATTGATGCCTGTAAAAATGCAAATGTCAAATTGCTGGTGGGTTACAGGATGCACTTTGAGCCGCACACCCTCGAAGTCATCAGGATGCGAAAAGCAGGAGAGTTTGGGAAAATTATGTTTTTTCAGGGACTATCCGGCTTTGTAATTGGTGATCCGACTCAGTGGCGATTGAACAGGGAACTCGCCGGCGGCGGAGCGATGATGGACATAGGCATTTACTCAATCAATGGTTCCCGTTATATGATAGGGGAAGATCCTGTTTGGGTTACTGCACAGGAAACGAAAACTAATCCGGAGAAATTTAAAGAAGGTGTTGACGAAACTATTCAATTTCAGCTCGGCTTTCCCGGAGGTGCAGTTGCCTCATGTTTGTCAACTTACAGTATGAATAATTTGGATCGCTTTTTTCTGAATGGCGAAAAAGGATTTGCCGAATTACTGCCTGCTACCGGTTATGGTCCCATTAAAGGCCGTACTGATAAAGGTGAATTAAATCAGCCTGTTGTAACTCATCAAACGGTACAAATGGAAGAAATGTCAGACATCATTCTGCAAAATAAACAACCCATCGTACCTGTAGACGGGAACGAAGCCGTAAAAGATCTTAAAATTATTGATGCTATTTATTTGGCGATTAAAACGGGTAAAAGGGTAGATTTGAAATTGTAAAAGCTTCCAGGATAATGTGAAGTGCGTTTAACAACAGGGGTTTTTAGTTGATGTAGATAGTGTCGCCGAAGAGAGTTGGGCAAAGGGACATGTTGTGAGTCACCAATACGACCACTTCAAATATTAAAAGTCTATTTGTTTAATTATGACAAGTCCATCTGAAATTGTAAAATTAGCTTGGCAACGATTACAAGAAGCAGAAATATTATATTCTAACAAAATGTATGATGGAGCTTTTTATTTAGCTGGTTACAGTGTAGAATTAATGTTAAAAGCCAAAATATGTGAAAGATTGGGTGTTCCTAATCTGTTTGATGAATCAGATAAAACCGCAAATTCGATTGAGGGAATAGGCGAGATAAGAAAAGCAGTCAAAACGCATAATTTATTTACTTTATTAATTTTTGGCGGATTGAAAGTTAAATTTGATAACGATAAAGCCACAAATAAAACACTTGCAAAAACAAATTCGTTATTATTCAGTGCTTGGGATGAATCTGCAAGGCATAAGCGTTGCGGACACTTTAAGCCTAATGATGTAAATAATTTAATAAATTTGCTTAAAGATCAAAATGGCATTTTAAAATGGATAGAAACCAATTAGAAACTAGTCTGCTACCATTTCAGGGAAGCTTGTCTTACAAAAGAAAAACCTTTAGCAGATATGTGTGCCGTTATATCCATTAAAATCGATACAACCATTTGTGTTGTTTTCTAAAGACTGTCTTGCATGGATTATCGCCAATTAAATAGTTCAAAGGCTTCCGCTTCATCAAAACTGATAACACCAATATCTTCCGGAACTTTAATCCTCCTGTTGCAACATTGAAAAATGCATTTATTTTTTTCCCTTATTTCACAATCCCTATATTTGTTTTTTCTTGTTATAACATTGAACAAGTTTGTTTTATGACTTTCTGAATAAGCAATCTCAATTAAAGTGTATCTATTATTCTTTAATTACTAAAGGATTGTACTTTGAGTTTCCTTTTTATTGCTTAGGCGGAAAAATCTTCTGTGACTGAGGAGGCGAAGCTATAAAGCGGATACTCTTACCTTTTTACTTTTTCGGCTTTATTCCAACTATCCTACAATATATAGGACCCATTATGCAATTTCATTTTATCTTCTATCTCTTCAGGAGTATCTGCAGGTCGTTACCGCGTTTTTATATTTCCCCTCCCTTTCTTCTTTGTCTAATTTACTTTTCGCTTACTTTTTAATAACCTGATTAATCAAGGCTATTATATAGTTAACTCTAATACCAATATAATGACTAAACAAGAAAAGGTCAAAAACCGGAGTATTTCCTGTAATACAAGCTTAGTACAGGCATTAAAACAAATGGACTCGCATGATTGTAAATTATTACTTGTATTTAAAGAAGAAAATTTTCATTCTATACTTAGTGTGGGCGATATTCAAAGAGCTATTATACGGGGAGTAAATTTGGATGAACAGGTGGAATACGTACTGAGAAAGAATGTAAGGCTTGGGCACGAACAGGACTCTAAAGAATACCTCAAAGACTTAATGCAAAAATTTAGGATGGAGTTTTTGCCGATTCTTTCATTAAACGGCGAATTAAAAGAAATTTTGTTCTGGGATGAAGTATTTGAAACTGAACAACAAATAGCTGCCCTCGATGTCCCTGTTGTTATTATGGCAGGGGGCAAAGGAACAAGGCTTAAACCGGTAACCAATATTATTCCAAAGCCTTTAATACCGATAGGTGATAAACCAATTATTGAATTAATTGCTGACAGTTTCGCGAAAGCAGGAGTAACAGATTTTTTTGTATCAGTAAATTATAAGAAGGAAATGATCAAACGGTATTTTGATGAACTCGAGGGGAAAAAATACCAAATGCATTATTTTGAAGAAAAGGAACCCTTAGGGACAGGAGGAAGCTTGCATTTATTAACCGGTAAATTAGACAGAACATTTTTTGTAACCAATTGTGATATATTAATTAAACAGGATTATTCGGAAATACTGGAGTATCATTATCAAAATAAAAACGAATTAACTCTTGTTGCTGCTTTAAAGCACTATTGCATTCCATATGGAACGGTAGTAGCAGGCGAGGGCGGAATATTAAAGTCTTTTCGAGAAAAACCGGAAATTAAGTTTTTAGTAAATGCAGGAATGTATATACTCGAGCCTCACTTATTAGAAGAAATTCCTGTAAACAGTTTTTATCATATTACACAACTTATTGAAAAAGTCAAAAACAGGAACGGCAAAGTAGGCGTATTTCCAATAAGCGAAGGCGCCTGGATGGATATAGGTGAGTGGAAAGAATATAACCAGACAATAACAAAGATGGGCTTTGGCAGTTGAAATTAAATTGTTCGTAATGTAAATAAATTGTGAACATTTTTTATAAATTATTAAAATATGAGGTTTGAACAATGTATTCATCTCTGATTAAAAAACAGGAAACCCTTGCTGTTATTGGCCTTGGCTATGTTGGTTTGCCAATTGCCTTAGCATTCGCCAAACAATTAAAGGTAATAGGCTTCGACATCAATGAAAAGCGGATAGAGATGATGAGAACGGGTATTGATCCAAGTAATGAATTATCAAAAGAAGCTTTTGAAGGCAGGGATATTTCTTTTACCACTTGTCTTGAAGAATTAAAAAAAGCACGTTTTTTTGTGGTTGCCGTACCAACGCCTGTTGATGCCCATAATGTACCCGATCTGACCCTTGTAAAAAAGGCATCGGAAACCGTGGGAAAAGTTTTAAAAAAAGGGGATTATGTGGTTTTTGAATCAACAGTGTATCCCGGCTGTACCGAAGAAGATTGCCTCCCCATAATAGAAAAATTAAGTTGTTTAAGAATATGTGATGATTTTAAGCTCGGTTATTCTCCCGAACGGATTAACCCCGGGGATAAAGATCACACACTTGAAAATGTAGTTAAAGTCGTTTCAGGTTGTGATGAAGAATCACTGACGGAAATTGCAAAAGTATACCAGTTGGTAGTAAAAGCAGGCGTACATAGAGCCTCTTCTATTAAAGTGGCAGAAGCAGCCAAAATCATTGAAAATATACAGCGGGATGTAAACATTGCACTAATGAATGAGCTGTCTATCATTTTTGACAAAATGAACATTAATACTTACGAGGTATTGGAAGCTGCGGCAACTAAATGGAATTTTCTTAAATTTTCGCCCGGCCTGGTAGGCGGCCATTGTATAGGTGTAGATCCTTATTACCTTACTTATAAGGCAGCAGAGCTTGGCTTTAATTCACGCGTTATCCTTTCCGGCAGGTACATTAATGACAATATGGGTAACTACCTGGCAAAGAAAATACTGCAGCATATCATTGCACATTCTGAAAATGTAAAACAGGCAAAAATTCTCATACTAGGAGCTACTTTTAAAGAAAACGTTACTGATATACGAAACTCCAAAGTTTGGGATGTAGTAAAAACTCTACAATCTTATTTCCTCAATGTATTTGTCAGCGATCCTTTTGCAGATTCTGGGGAAGTTTATAAGGAGTATGGCTTTCATTTAACTGAGTCAATTGATAATGATTATGATGCTGTGATTATTTCTGTTCCGCACAAGCCTTACCTGTCATATAATGATGATTTTTTCAACAGTGTCTCAAAAGAAAACGCATTAATTGCAGATCTGAAGGGAATTTATAAAGACAAGGTGAAGAGCAGATTTTATTGGAGTTTTTAAAGAAAAGAAGAATAAAAGGCTCGCAGAAGACGCAGAAGGAGTTGTACTAATTAATATTTATGTACGAAAAAAAATATCATTCAGAAGAATTAAATGATTATTCTTTTTTGGTAACAGGCGGGGCAGGATTTATAGGGTCAAACATAGTTGAATACTTATTGAAATA
>JAABUS010009758.1_pt1 | contig 10048 bp, 5 predicted proteins | sample 5560161 | NCBI WGS metagenome assembly JAABUS01 (sample SAMN10711885, study PRJNA513376) | rock metagenome | isolation source: Antarctica rocks | place: Antarctica: Victoria Land, Trio Nunatak nord | collected 2016-01-04
CGTCGGCGATTCTGCTCGACCCGGCCGGGCTACGGACCTACGACAGTTGCTATCGTGCCCGAAGTATCTCTGGCATCGGCAACAATGAAGCGATCCTCGTCACGCAGGAATACCATCTGCCGCGCGCCATCTACACTTGCGCTGGCCTGGGCGTCGGGGCGGTCGGCTATGTCGCCGCGCCCTTCGGTGGCCCGCGCGGCCGCGAAGCCGACCTCCGCGAACACCCCGCCCGTTGGCTTGCCTGGTGGCAGATCAACGTCAGCCACCCTCTGCCGCCTACGGTGCGCTAGGGGGGGACGGTTTACCGCAGAAGTATAGGAGACACAGAGAGCCGCAGAGGGGAACGAGCAAAAGATGGATTTTAACCACCTCACTCCACCCACGACCCACGCCCCTTGTTTCGTCCCTCTCCCCGCCTCTCCGTGTGCTCTGTACGCTCACGACCCCGTCTCTCTTGTCCCTGCTCTGCGTCGCTCCCTCCCGCTCCGCGTCTCTATGCCTCTGCGGTGACCGTAACCCCCTCCTTCGGGCAATTCGCACAACGCCGATCGATCTTCGGTGTAGCCGTTCGCACGAGCGCCGTGGATCATGCTATACTTCGCCCAAGAATACAGGATAAGGTGCGCTAAATTGGGCTAAGGTGGTTACGTCGATGGTGTGGGACCAGCGGGGTAGGTAGCACTTGGCACAAAAGAGTGGCGTGTGGTGAGGAGGGATCAATGGCGATTCTGAAAATTATCATCGAAGGCGACCCGCGCCTCCGGCAAAAAGCCCTCAAGATCAAGCGAGTCGATGCCGGTATCCGGCGCCTCGCGGAAGATATGTTCGAGACGATGATCGCCGCGCCCGGTATCGGGCTGGCCGCACCGCAGGTTGGTGTGCTGCTCCGGATGATCACGGTCGATGTCCCCGATGATTATTACGAGGAGGGCGAGCGCGGGGCGAGCCTCACGCTGATCAATCCCGAGATCGTCAAGGCGACCGGCACGCAGATCGAACCATCCGAAGGCTGCCTGAGTATCCCGCACTGGGTTGGCGATGTGCCGCGCTCCAAACGGATCGTCGTCAAGGCGCGTGATCTCGACTTCCGGGAAATCCGGATCCGGGCCGAGGGGATGGTCGCGCGGGCGTTGCAACACGAGATCGATCACCTCGATGGGATCCTCTTCACCGACCGCGTGGTGGACAAGAGCACCCTCAAATTCCTCCCACCGACGCCCGATGGGCAGCCCTCCGCGCAGGAAAAAGTCCTGGCGGAGTGACGGGCGGGGTGGTCCAGTGGTCCAGTGGACGAGTAGTGGATGACGAGTTCATGGGGATCTCTCTTCGCTGTGCTGATAACGAGGTGATATGCCAATGAGACTATCAGCAAATCGCACTGTCTGGCCGGGCAGATTGGGTTCTCTTCGTTGCTCGCCACTGGCCCACTGGCCCACTGGCCCACTGGCCCACTCGTCATGAATATCACCCTGCGTGATCTCCTCCGCTGGTCGGAGAGCCCGCTCTACGCCACCTCGCTCGTCGCGACGACGATCGCCGATCGCGAAGGGGCATTGCTGCACCCCGATCGCCCGCTGAGTTGGCCGGTCACGATGCGGGCGACCCCGCCGATGCTGCCCCACGTCGAGTCTGGCGCGATCGTCCTGCTCTCCGGCCCGACCTTGGCCGAGGTGCGCCCCTTTTTGCCGGGCGCGATGCACGAGTTACGGCGTCGCGGCGTCGCGGCCCTGGTGATCGACCCAAGCGAGATGCTCGGGATCGGCACCGACGATCTCGATCTGCTGCGAGCGCGCGGCGGCGTGGTCCCCGACCTGGAAATGACCCTGACCCGACTGATCAATGAGCGCCGTTCGCGCCTCTACCGGCGCGGGACCGAAATCGACCGCGCCCTGACCGAGGCGACCCTGCGCGGGCGGAGCGTGGCCGATCTGTTGCGGATCGGCGCGACCCAGTCGGGGCGATCGCTTCTGCTACTCGATGAGCGCGGTCGCGTGCAGGAGATGTGCGTGCCGCCCGGCGAGTCCGCCCCGCCGCGTCCGCCTGCCCCGCCGAATGGGGTCGATCTGGCCCTGGTGCCGGTTCCCGACCCGCTCCAGGGGAACGAGTGGCTGTTGGTGCCGCTCGACAGCGAGGCGCACGGCTGGTTGGCACTGAGTGGCCCGCGCGGTGGCCTCGATGAGGTCGATCGGCTCCTGGCGACACGGGTCGCCGCGTCGTGCGCCCTGGCGCTCGCCCAGACCCGCCGTACGCGCAGTCGCCTCGCCCCGGCGCGACGGGCCGGGCTCGTCGCCGAACTGTTGCGCCCGACCCTCTCGCTCGATGAGCGGGTGAGCCGCAGCGAAACTCTGGGCCTTGATCCTTCGTCCAGCTTCGCCGTGTTGGCGTTGGCGCCGCGCCGCGATAATGGCGATACCAGCCGCGCCCTACTCGCCGCGCGGCGGACGATCGTGGCGCGGATCTCGCCGCACGTCGAATATGACGAGTTCACCGAGGAACATTCCGGCACCACCGGGGTCTTGCTGCATACCACCCGCCCGGAAGCGTTGTCGCGCGCCGCGCAGGCGTTGCGGGTCGGCTTCGCCACCGCCGGTACCAACGGCACCGGCGGTGGTACCGGCGTCGATGTGGTCATCGCCCTCAGCGCGCCGGTGGACGATGCCACGCGCCTGCCTGAGTTGGCGCGGCAGGCCCGCTACGGGCTCTTCGTCCTGCGGGCGGGTGGGGTCGTCGGCCCGTTCGCCGATTGGTCGTCGGTGGACGATCTCGGCCCCTATGGCCTCCTCTACCCCTTGTGGGGGACACCGCAGGCCGACCGCTTCGTCTCCGGTATCCTCGGCGACTTGCCGGATCATGACACGCGCTATGGCGGCGAACTCCTCTCGACCCTCCTCTCCTATCTCCGGCAGGGGGGGGCGGCGGGGGCGGCGGCGACGGAACTGGCGATCCATCGCAACACGCTGACCTACCGCCTGCGGCGGATCGAGGAGATCTGCAACCGGTCGCCGCTCGACCCGAATCATCAGCTTTCGATGCACTTGGCGGCGATCCTCCATACCCTCCCTTCGCCCGAAGAATAGGCGCGGATCGCCCACGGGCGAATGCAAGGCTCGTTGCACAAAGATTCCTCATCCGCTTGGGCGCGGCGTCCGTAGCCTTTGGCTGCTGCCTTCTCTACACTAGGGTTATAGATTGACGGATAGGGGCAGTACGGCAACTAATCCATTCGCGGATCGCACTGCCCGCTCGCGTACTACTTTTGCGGCTGTCTGACGAGAGAACTGACCTTTTGATGGTCCGGGCCGCCTTATTGTGACCGGGCGCTCATGCCTGTGTTCGCGCGCTGCATCATTCGGGTATCCCCTTGAAGAGCGACGAACAGCCCCGCGTGCGCGCATCGCGGAGAGGAGTGTGCCGTGACAAAGTCTCTCCCCCGGGCCGCCCGCAAAATCCTGCCCGCAGAACCTACTCAGCGCCGCACAACTGACGCCGTTCCTGCTAGACTAGAGGCATTAATCTTGCCCCAAGCGCCGTGGGGGGATGAGTGTCGAGAAGGAGCAGGTATGGCGAGTGTGGCGGGCACGCTACCGGCCGAGCGTAGCGAGCCGAGTATCGCGGATATGCTGGCACGGGCGAGCGAAGAGCGGATCGATTTCGTCAATATGCAGTTCACCGACGTGATGGGGATCGTCAAGAGTGTGACGATGCCGGTTGCGGAACTCGAAGACGCCCTTACCAACGGCGTCTGGTTCGATGGCTCGGCGATCGACGGTTTCACGCGGGTGGCCGAGAGCGACATGTTCCTGCTGCCCGACCGGTCCACATTCGCCGTGATCCCCTGGGAGCGGTCCAGCCACACGACCGCGCGCCTGATCTGCGATGTCTACAAGCCGAACGGCGATCCGTTCCCTGGTGACCCGCGCGGCGTCTTGAAGCGGCAACTGGCGCGGCTGGCGAACCTCGGCTACTCGTACCAGATCGGGCCGGAGTTGGAGTTCTTCCTCTTCCGCAAGGAGAGCGACCGGATTTCGCCGCTGCCGCACGATCGGGCGGGCTACTTCGATGTCTCGACCGACCTCGCCTCGGATGTCCGCAAAGATATGGTCCTGGCGCTGGCGGAGATGGGGATTACCGTCGAGCAGGCCCATCACGAGGTGGCGAGCGGCCAGCACGAGATCGACTTTCGCTACGCCGACGCCTTGCAGACCGCCGATAACGCGATTACCTTCAAGTACACCCTGAAGGCGATTGCCCAGCGCCACGGCCTGCACGCGACATTCATGCCGAAGCCGATGGAAGGGATCGCAGGTTCGGGGATGCACACCCACCTCAGCCTCTCGTACCTTGACGGCGAGGGCAATGCGTTCGTGGACGAGGCCGACCCCTATGGCCTCTCGCGGGTGGCGCGGCAGTTCATGGCCGGGCTACTCTTCCACGCGCGGGGGATGGCATCGGTCTTCGCACCGCTGGTTAACTCGTACCGTCGGCTCGTCCCCGGCTTCGAGGCTCCGGTCTACGTCGGCTGGGCCAACTCGAACCGCTCGGCGCTGATTCGCGTCCCGGCGGTGCGCCCGCACAAACGCCAATCGACCCGGATCGAACTGCGGTGCCCCGATCCGTCCTGCAACCCCTACCTGACCTTCGCCGTGATGCTGGCTTGTGGGCTGGACGGCGTCGAGAAAGACCTGCCGCTGCCGGAGCCGGTCGAGGAGAATCTGTACCACCTGACCGAGGAAGATCTGGCGCGACGTAATGTCGGCGTCCTCCCGGCAACCCTCGGCGAGGCGGTGGCCGAGATGCAGCAGGACCAGGTGGTGCGCGCGGCGCTCGGGGAGCACGTCTTCAGCCATCTGGTCGCGGCGCAGAAAGAAGAGTGGGACTCGTTCCGCAGGCATGTCAGCCAGTGGGAGCGCGATCGGTATCTCGAACTCTATTAGAGTGTAAGGATACTGCCAAAAGTTCGAGATAACAGGCGGGGCGGGACGATATTGTTCCGCCCCACTTTGCGTCTCGGGCGAGGCGGGCGGGGGCGCCGGATGATGGCGATGGCGAACTGCAACCTGCTATGGCGGGCGGTTGAACCCTATGACCCGGCACAGGACAAGCCCCACGACGCGGCGTGGGATAAACCGCGCCTGGGGGATAAGTACCCCTGAAGGGCACAATGCTCGCCCTGCGGCGGTTAAATTCATTGCTGGCCCGATCAAGTTCGCCACCGCCATAATCCGGCGTATGGTGGAGGTATATTGGTGGTAGGGACCGGTGGCTAGTGGCGACGCTCGTATGTTACCAGCCACCTATCTGATCGGTGGAGGTAAGGTGTAGTGGCCGCTGCCGACCGGGTGGGTCATGATCCGCCCCCACCGCCAGCGCGGCGCTGATCTGGTACGTGCTGTTCCACGCCGCATCGTGTGACCTGTTGCAAACCACGTTCCTGGGGGCTGCTAACCGCCAGGGCGTGACGGCGTTGTGCGCGTTGTACTACGACCGATCTGACATAGGCAAAATGCACAAGCGAACTCGCCGCAACGCAGCATAATGATGATTGACTTCCCGCAGGGGAATCGCTATCCTTATCTCTAACGAAAGCGATTGTCAACATTCGACAAGAGCCCTCCGGCGAGACAAGTCCAGGTCGATGCGGTGCAGGACGGCATCCCTGGCCCCTATGAACGCTTACTTCACCTCCCCCACCCTTCCCACAGCACGAATGCCGCCCACTTCGGGCGGCATTCGTGTGTCCGGCGTCGGTCATCGGGCGCGGGGGGCGCGGCACTAGGGCATGTGTGATAATGGATGCCATACGGTCGCCAGGAAGACACGGGTGGCTATCAGGCAGGAACCTACAGCCACAACGACGAGCAGGAATCCGGCATTAGCAGCACGCTGTGAGTTGCCCAAGAACAAGACAACGAAGCCGAGCGCACCAATCATGAGCAGCAGCACTGCCACAACTATGACGACAATCAGGAGATTGTTGGTATCCCTGGATAGTCCCAATTAGCCTTTCCTTCATCGGATACGCGCTACCGCTTGCGGCGCAGGCTCCCCACTCCGAGCAGCAAGATCATCCCCAGGCCGAGGGTCAGCAGGAAGAGCGGCACGGCGACCGTGGAAGCGGTCTGGGCCTCATTGCCGGTCCCGGTGTTCGGCAGGGCTGGCGCGCCGATCCCGGAGAGCGAACTGCCGCTGAACGCCTGGCCCTCGACGAGGGCGGTATAGGAGGCGGTGTTGATCACCGCGCCGCCGGTGCCGATCATCGTGGTCGTCACACTGACGGCGGTCGAGCCGCCGGCGGGGATCGTGCCGACATTGAAGATCAAACGCCCATCGTTGATCGTCATCGAGCCGCCACCGGAGGTCGCCTTGAGCGCGAGCCCGACCGGCAAGTCATCGATGACCACCACGCTAGCCGCGGGCTGCGTATTCGGATTCGAGATGGTGATGGTGAACTTGACCGTGTCGCCCGCCTGCGCGCCGGGCTTATCGTTCGTCTTCTGGATATCCAGCGCACGGACCTTCCCGGGTGTCCCGGTGACGGCGGCTGTCGCCCCGGTCGCTACCGGAGTATTCGGCCGTGTTGTCGCGGTCGGCGTCACGGTGATGGTGGTGCGCGGCGTTGGTGTTGGTGTGTAGTAGGGCGTCGAGGTGTAATACGGGGTCGAGGTGTAGTACGGCGTGGACGTGTAGTAGGGAGTCGAGGTGTAGTAAGGGGTCGAGGTGTAGTACGGCGTGGCGGTACGGGTCGGGGTAACGGTGGTCGTTATGGTGGTCGTTATGGTGGTGCTGGCTGATGGCGTGACGCTAACGGATGAGGTCGCCGCGATGATGCGCGCGGTCGGGGTGACACTTGTTGGGGCGGCGGTCGCCTGGGTGTCGCCGAAGTCGTACCCGGTGCCATTTTCGCCCGCCGGGAGGACGATCCCGCTGGTCTGGTTGGTGCCGGCCTCACCGCCGAGTGAACCGCTGCTCGCCTTCCCATCGCCATACCCCGTCGGCTGGTTCTCGCTCAGCGAGTAGATCCCGGCGGGGATGGCGGCGAAGTTGTAGCGGCCATCGGTGGCGCTTGTGGCGGTGCGCTGGACCGACGCGCCGTTGGTGTCGAGCCCGGCCAGCTTGATCGTGACATTCGCAATCCCCTGTTCGCCGGTGGCGCGCTGGCCGTCCGCATTGCTGTCCAGGTAGATGGTCCCCGCCAGGCTGCCGGTGGAACCCGGCGGGGCGCCCGGCGCGGTTGCCTGGCGCTCGGCGAAGTTGTAGCCGCTGCCGCTGCCGCCAGCGGGGAGGATGATCCCGCCGATGACATCGTTGGTCCCGGCATCGCCGCCAAGGGTACCGACCGTCTCTGGCCCATCGGTGTAGCCGACCGGCTGGGTCTCGATCAGGTTGTAGGTCCCGGCGACCAACCCCGTGAAGAGGTAGGTGCCGTCGGTGCCGGTGGTGATGATCCGGTTCACCGGGACATTGGTGTTGTCGCTGCCGGAGAGGGTGATCACGACACCGGCGATCCCGGCCTCGCTGGAATCGCGGACACCGTTGGCGTTGCTATCGACGTAGACGGAGCCGCCGATACTGTTGGCGACCGCCTGGATCGTGAGTTCGCTCGCACCGTCGCCGCTTTCCGCGCTCACCCGGAGCGCCGAATGCGCCAACGTAGCCAAGGCGAGGAGGACAATGCCGAGGTAGGTGATCGCGAGTGTGCGCTTCGTACGTTGCCCCACGCGTCGCTCACGCGGGTGACGATCGTTCATGCCCTCTCCTTGCCGCTGTGTGAACCAGTTGTCGAGTATTGGCGCGTCGTCAGGGTCAAGTGCATGCGTGGTTGGGCAGGCGGCGGTTTCAACCGCCTGCTACATTCTCTGTCGCCCCGGTGATTATCTTTACTGTACAAGCCCATATCATAGCGTATTACATAAACGAATGGAATGGCCGATTCGTCCTGATTTTTGCTGTTCTTCTCCGCTGCTGTTGCGCCGCGTGCGATCCACGCGGGCGCGGCGATCCGACGCCTTGTCGTGCGAGTGCGTTATCATCCCCGGACAGGATGGCGAGAGGGTGCCGCAGTCGCGCACCGGTTGCGGTGACCCTGGAAACGCCGTAGGGTGCTCCACGTCGCCTGGGCAGTGCCCTTGGGGATAATGTATACTGCACACGAAGTCGGGCGGCGACGATAGCGCGCCGTGCTAGCGGAGCAGGAGCGAGGCGGTGATGTTGAGTGGCGGCACCTTGCGCGTAGCCCTAGCCCAACTGAATCTGGCGGTCGGTGATCTGGCCGGGAATAGCGCCCGGATCATCGAGACGATCGCGGACGCGCGGGCGCAGGGCGCCCAGATCGTGGTCTTCCCCGAACTGGCGACGACCGGGTATCCCCCAGAAGATCTGCTGCTGAAGCCGTCGTTCCTGGTGGAGAATATCGCCCGCCTGCGCGAGATCGCGACCCACACGCGGGACATCGTGGCGATCGTCGGCTTCGTGGATGCCGCCGAGGATATCTATAACGCCGCCGCCGTGCTGGCCGATGGAGCCTGGGTCGGCACCTATCACAAGCGCTATCTGCCGAATTACGGCGTTTTTGACGAGGACCGCTACTTCATGGCCGGTGACACCGCGCCGCTCTTCCTCTTCGACGATTTCCCGGTCGGGATTACGATCTGCGAGGATATCTGGTACCCGGTCGGCCCCGCGACGTTGCAGGGGTTGGCCGGTGCGCGCCTCATCCTCAATATCAACGCTTCGCCGTACACGCGCGGCAAATGGCAGACGCGCGAGACGATGCTCGCGACTCGCGCGATGGATAATGGCCTCTACCTCGCCTACGTCAATCTGGTCGGCGGGCAGGACGAACTGGTCTTCGATGGCGGCAGCGTCATCTTCGACCCGCGCGGTCAGGTCGTCGCCCGCGCGCCACTCTTCACCGAACACCTGCTGATCGCGGACCTCGATCTCGGCGCGGTTTTTCGCAACCGGCTCCACGACCCGCTGCGGCGCAAAGAGCGGCTGTTGAGCGAACTGTCGGCCGATGGCGTTCCTAAGATCCCCGTGTCGGCTTTCCCGGCGTTGTCGAGCCCGCAGGTCGCGTTGCCGCCCGCGCCGATTACCCCGCCGCTCGATCCGCTGGCCGAGGTCTATGGCGCATTGGTCCTCGGCACGCGCGACTATCTGCGGAAGAACGGTTTTGCGCGGGTGGTGCTCGGCCTCTCCGGCGGGATCGACTCGGCGCTGGTGGCGGCGATTGCGGTCGATGCCCTCGGCGCGGAGGCGGTTACGGGGGTCTCGATGCCCTCGCGCTATTCGTCTGATGGCTCGAAAGACGATGCGCGCGAACTCGCCGAGCGCCTGGGGATCCGTTTCCTGACGATCCCGATCGAGGGAACCCACGCCGCCGCGTTGGAGATGCTGAGCGACGCCTTCGAGGGGACGGCGCTCGGGGTGGCCGAGGAGAACTTGCAGGCGCGGATCCGGGGCAATATCCTGATGGCCCTTTCCAATAAATTCGGCTCGCTGGTCCTGACAACCGGCAACAAGAGCGAGATGTCGGTCGGCTACGCCACGATCTACGGCGACATGGCGGGCGGCTTCGCGGTGATCAAGGATGTGCCGAAGCTGCTGGTCTTCGCCCTCTGCCGCTGGCGCAACGCGCAGGGGCGCGAGGTGATCCCGGTCGCCACGATCGAGAAGCCGCCTTCCGCCGAGTTGCGCCCTGATCAGGCCGATACCGACTCCCTGCCGCCATACGAAATCCTCGACCCGATCCTCAAGGCGTACGTCGAGGAGGATCGCAGCGCGGCCGAGATCGTGGCGAGCGGTGCCGACCCCGAACTGGTCGCGCGGATCATCCGCATGGTCGATCTGAACGAGTACAAGCGGCGGCAGGCTGCGCCCGGAATCAAGATCACCGCCCGCGCGTTCGGTCGCGACCGCCGCCTGCCGATCACCAATCGCTACCGCGAAGCCCCGGTGCCGGTGCCAATCCCGCGCTGAGTTAGCGGCGGCGCGGCGCGACTTACGACGACGCCAATCGGCTGACCGCGCAGGGGACGGCGATCTACGC
>JAABUS010009760.1_pt1 | contig 10046 bp, 8 predicted proteins | sample 5560161 | NCBI WGS metagenome assembly JAABUS01 (sample SAMN10711885, study PRJNA513376) | rock metagenome | isolation source: Antarctica rocks | place: Antarctica: Victoria Land, Trio Nunatak nord | collected 2016-01-04
TTCATTGCTAGAAAGTACACATTCAATAATCAAAGATTCAGAAGCAAAAGAATCATCTGACATGCTCATCGTTGAAGAAATTAACACATCTTTCATCGCGTCTTTGATGAAAGTTTCTAGTTTTTTGTCTCGCTATCTTCGAAAGAAGATATTTTCTCATTCTCTTTATTCTTCGAAATGACGATTTCATGTAGACGAGAAATGAATGCATGAAATGTCGAGATGTTGATCTTGTTCTGAGAGCAGTTCTTGAATAAGTGATCTGAAGTCTTGCAGATATAGCAGATGATAGATGATCTGACTGACTCAGAAGTAGAAAAGATAGTCGACTTGACATATTCGATTATCGAAGTCGTCACTGCTGACAATGAAGTAGCAGCGTGTTTATCAGGTACGACAGTGACTTTGACGATGACAGTGCGAAGCTGACTGCGTAGCTGATAGTTGACTCGCTGTTTATTATTCACATCTTGAAGAAAGATTCTTAAGCAAGTGAGCGAAGTAAAGTTCTCTGAACAAACTGATAGAGCATTCTGCAAGCGATTGTTGATTTTATTCTGAAGATCGTTCATCAGAATGCAATCATCGTAGTCTAAATAGCTGAATAGCTTCATAAAGTTGAAGTAGAAGATATTGAAAGACTTGTCTGTTTGTTTAAGAGCGTTGTACTCACGACGACACTTTCGATTTCTATTCAGTTCATCGTATATTTCTTTCAGATGCTCAAATAGCTCGTCGATTGAGATGTATGAATGCGAAGCGTCATGTCAACATCGAGCGAAGATGTGCTCAGCAGCATCATCTTCTAGTCTAGATATCACATAGATAATACAGGTATTTTCATTATCGAAGTGATTGACATTTGTCTGAAGCTTGTCGTTCATCTTGATTCTTCAGCTGTCTCATGTCAATTCATCTTCATCAGTGAATATAAATGAGTTCGAAAATTTAAAGAACTTGTGATGATCGTTATCAAATAAAGTGAATGACTCACGTCGAGTATGATTCTCGATAGATTGACGAGATAGAGATTTCGTAGACTGACGAGATCGAGATTGATTCGCTGAACGCTGTTTCTTTTTTAGACTCAAGACTTTCTCTTGTAGATCGACGATAGTCTCTTCTTGAGTGTCTATTGTCATTTGATTTATCTCTAGCTCATCAAGTCTCTTGATGTGATCGACTTGAACATCGATTCATTGCTTGTTGAGTTTCAAAGTCATGTTTCGTTGATCTCTTAGCTCGATCAGCATCTTGATGATCTCGTCTGACTGATCAATAGTTCATTGACGAAGTTGTTGACTTGTGTTGATGTTTCATGAGATAGCGACATTCTGAGATCTCGCTGAAGCATCGAAAGAAATAAGAAAAACTCGTCTACTAGCAATGCTTTTAAGCAGACGAGCTGTTCATGACTCGACTGATTCGAAGTCGCGTGTCATTGTGAGAAAGATAGATAGGTAGATTTGATAAATTTGAGTAAATTTGCAGATGTGTTTTGATGAAAGTAATTCAAAGAATTTCTTGCGAATTTTCTGAATAAACGAAGTAGGTTATTTCGTATCGTCTACACGTTGATAGCAGAGTAGTTGATGAGCATTTATTTACTGTTAGAGATCGATTTAAAGCGAGTCATAGAAGTGTCATTTAACTAATAGATAAATGCTAAGAAAGAAAAGTATCTACAGAAAAGAATCGAGTTTTTATATGTGTGTTTCTCAGCTCTGTGCTAAACTCGATTGAGTTGATGTCTTACACATATGATGCAGAGACTCAATGACATCATTTCTAGATCAGATTCTCGCTAGGCTCGATTAGAATGAAATCAGGCGAAGACTAGTTGAAGAATAGGCGAAGACTAGAATCGTGACAAGAATGAAAGTTCTTGTTCATGAAGAAGAAAGTCAAGAAGATGATTGAGAACAAGATGTTATTGTTAACAAACTTGATCATGAATAGTCACTTAGATTAGTTATTTTACATATATAAACAGAAGAATCAAAGATATCTTTCAACATTCTGATTGACTTGTTCACTTTGATCATTGATCTGAAAGTAATAAACTATAAAGAGTCAAAGATTAATGTTTAGTCTTTTGCAAAGCGACTTTCATAGAATGAAGATAAATTGCAAATCTCAATCAGATACTATGAAGCTTGATAGATCATAAGTTCAATATACTCATTAAATCAGCATTTCAGCTGTCTTTTTGACAATAATGTTTTCATTCTCAATGATGCAAGAAATATAATGTTTTTCTTTTAATAATCTGCAAATGATCATCAGAATAGCGTTGTACTCACTTGAATCAAATAGATTGATAATGAAGTTCATTGTTATGTCTTGTCATCGCTATTCAAATATCAATAAAGATTGAAGCAAGTCATTTGATTTATTTCTAGATGTTTTTGAACATTGACAGATATAGCAGTTTCAAATATATTGATCTATCGTTTTTCGCATGAATAATCAATAATAGTTTCACTTTATAACTTTCACAGTTCTAAGAATATCAGAATGATCAACTGACAATTAATCGTGTATCTCATGAATCAAATTTATTTATAGAAGCTCATTGAACGAAACTTATAACTGACTATCATGATACAAGATTTCATTCTGAGTTCAACAATTCTTCAATTTAATATCTTCATATTGTGTTTCATCTCTTGCTATTGCTTCGCGAAGTAGCGTACAATTCTCATCGATTTCATTAGTCTTAAGAATCTGTTTATAGATTGATTCATCAATGTTCTTCTTTAAATCAACAATTTTCATTCAATCTGACGTAAGAATTGTAGTTTGCTGATAGTAATATCATTCATTCTCAAGACTTTTAAAAACTAAATTGACTCAGTGAATCAATGCATCGACTTTGATGTTTTATTTATCTGAGCAATACATGATTTTAAAGTTGAAGTCAACAAGCTTTTATACTCAGCGCATTTAATCTTTACTTAGCTTTTTATCTTTCATTAATGATATTAAAGCTTGATGATCAGTGAACATCTTAATGAGTAGCTCAGTCAATTTCAGCTCAGATCATCAATGCTTGAAGACACAAATAATTGTTAGTAGTTTCTTGTCATAGATTTTGTAATTGCACTCAGCGAGACTCAGATTCTTGCTGTAGTAAATCATTGAATGCAATGTTTCTTCGTCATCATATTGAGAAAGTATGTCATCGTTGACGTAGTTGAATGAGTTTGTTTCAAGAATAGTCTTTTTATTCTGATCAAAATGACGAAAAACAAAAACTTCAGTCATTCATTTCTTCATATGATTAAAGATAATTTGACAAGCTTGATTTCATTCAAATATCATCTTTTTTTGACTTAGTTGAATCAGAGAATGAACAATCTTCGAAAAGTTCTTTATAAAACGTCGATAGAAATTGCAGAAGTCAATGAAGAACTGCATCTGAGTGAGATTTGTAGAAGTAAATCATTCAACTACTGCTTGTACTTTTCTGAGATTCATCTTTAGTTCTTCAATGAATAGCAATAGTTTCAGAAAGAAAATCTTCTGAACATGAAACTTGCATTTGTTTATATTCATCTGAAGATCAGTCTCTTGTAATTTATGTAGAACTAATCATACGTGTTGCTTATGTTTCTTCAGTGTTTTGCTGTAAATGATAATGTCATCTAGATAAATCTGATAAAACTGATGAAGATAGTCAAATAACACGTCATTCATATAATGTTGATATGAAGTTAAGTCGTTGATTAATTCAAAAGACATCACGTGATATTTGTAGAAATCAAAAGAAGTGATAAAGATAGTCAAATCTTCGTTCTCTGAGTGCATGCATAGTTTGTTGAACATGACAATGATATTCAATCAAGTCAGATACTTGCTTTCTTGTATACAAGCAAAAGTCTCGTCTATTAATGACAAAGAGTAGAAATTTCGTTTGATCAAAGCATTGAGTTTTCTATAATCAACGCAGAAACGCAAGCTATCATCTTTCTTTTCGATGAATAGTATGAGCGAAGCATATGAGATCGAGCTAAAAGATATAAAGTTCTTATTTAGATGTTCAATCAGATAATTCTTTATCTTTTGAAGCTTGTAATCAGACATATGATAGAGATGACTTCGAGAAGATGTTTTCTCGTTAATCAACTCAATTTTATGATCATAGAGATGATGAAAGAGTAGTTGATCAATCATCACTTGATTAAACATGTCTAGATAATCATGATATTTCAAAGAAAGCTTAGCTTTGACTTCTTTTAAGATTTCTTCATGTGAAAACTCTTGTAGATTTACATCTTCGAGTTTATTTCTAGCTGTTTTTAGAAGTTGATCGATTTTCGTGATGATGATTGCAAAAGTAATCACATTTGATCATTTGACTAGTGATTTATATGCTGCAGTCTTTATCATTGCTATGTTCATTGAATTAAAAGATGAAGATTTGACTGAATTAAATGATTTCACGATCTTATTGAATGAAGATGACTTCTCGCTGAGTCAAGTGACAACAGAAGAGATAAATCTTTTTAATATTTGAGTAAAGATTAAATTCTTTTGTTCTATCATGATTTTCTTGATGACAGAAAGAGAGATTGAGCTAACATCAATATGAGTCTTTGAATCAGAAAATTGAAGACGATCATTTCTCATATCAATTGTTATCTCAATCTTATTCATTCATGTTTTTTCAAGAATCATCTGATGCTGACTCAATTGAGTAATCAGCATAGAAATGAAATGTTTCATATGATCTTGAACAGTCAGATTCAAATAAATTGCATGAGTAATAAGCTTTTTTGCATAATGATCATTGAATTTTCTTATTGATTTGAGCTTGATTAAAGATAAAGATTCAATTTGCAAATAATCACAAACATTCTGCGCGATTAATTCATCAATGAATGAATAATCAGCTGCTTCAATGTCAATCAATGATTTTAATGAGTAACTAATTTTATTGCTAAATAATACATATTCAATAGTCAAAGATTTCAAAGCAAAGAAATCATTTAAGCTGCTTGTTGTTAAAGAAATTAACACATCTTTCATCATGTTTTTGATGAAAGTCACTAGTTTTTTGTCTCATTCTTTAATTTCTCTGTAAATAATTTCTTCTCTTCTTTCAACATGATGATTTCATTGAGACAAGAGATGAATGCATGAGATGTTGAAGTACTAGTCTTCAGCTGAGAACAGTTCTTTGAAAGATGACTCAATACTTTGCAGTTGAAGCAGATGATTAACATTCTTGATTGTTCAGATTCAAGAATGAAAAAAGTAACAAGTTGAACATAGTTAGTAATTGAGACTGAAGCTGATGTCAACGAAGAAACAAAACGTTTTTTTCGAAGCTGCTATTGATTTAACTGTTCATTGCTCATCATGTAGCTGATAATTGACTCATTGTTTGTTATTCACATCTTGAAGAAAGATCTTGAGCTTATCAAGTGAGCTAAACTTTATGAGATAAACTGACAATGCATTCTGAAGATAATTGTTGATTTTATTCTGAATGTTGTTCATCAAAGTGATATCATCGTAGTTCAGAAAGTTGAATATTCTAGTGAATTCTGAATAGAAAGAGCTGAAAGACTTGTTGAGCTGCTTCAGAGCAATGTACTTGCAATGACACTTTCAAATCAAATTTTGATCTTCATAAATTTCTTTCAGATGTTTCAGTAGCTCTGATAATGACTGATAGAATGAAAAAGCATCAACATGATGCTTTGCATAGATTTGCTGATCAGCATCATCTTCTAGTCTGAAAATCACATAGACAATACAAATCTTTTCAGTAAAGTAATGATTCACATTGACATCGAGCTTGTCAGTTATTTTGATGTTTCATGTCTCTCAGATAGAATCATCTGTTTCAATGAAGATGAGTGAATTCAAAAGCTTGATGAACTTGTGATGATCATTCTCATTTTCATTATTAAATAGAGTAGAAGATTCTTGTTGAAAGTACACTTCTTTCTGATTGACTCATTGCTCAGCTGACTGAGTATTTTGACGAAACATAGATCAATCAGCTTGATGTTGTTTCACTCTAAAGTTCAATTACTCGTCTTGTAATTGATTGATCTTTTTCTCTAGCTCATCATTCTTATCAAAAGCGACTTCTAGTTGTTTCATTCTCTTTTTATGATCTTCTTGTATGAGAAGTCAATGTTCATTGAGTTGTAAAGTCAAGTTTCACTGACTTCAAAGCTCGTTCAGCATATTGATGACTTCATCAAGTTGATTGCTGACTCAATGAAGCAGTTGTTTCTCAATGTTTATGTTTCATGCAATGACAGCTTTCTCAGCTTCAATTGAAGCATTAATAAGTAGAAGTGAAACTCTTTTATTGACAATGCTTCTAAGCAGATGAGTTGTTTGAGACTCAACTGACTTGATGTCATGTATCATGATGAAAGAAGATAGAAGTTGTTGAGATAAGAGTAAATGATGAGTTGATGTTTTGAATTGATGTTTTTTGATGAGTGAAAATTCAAAGAATTTCTTGTGAATTTCAAATAATAATTGAATGCTTTATTTAAAGAATTTCTTGTGAATAGAATGATGAAAATGAGTGTAAAATCGAAGAATTTCTTGTGATTTAAAATAATGATGATGCAAATTTGAAGAATTTCTTGCAAATTTTTCTTACTGAATAGATTGTTTCATATCATCTATTCATTGATAGCAAAGTAGATGATGAGCATTTATCTAATGTTAAAGATCAACATAGAGCGAGTTAATATGAGTGTCATTTAACTAGAAGATAAATGCTAAGAAAGAAAGATAGCTACAGAAAAGAAGCTGATTACATATATGTGTTTCTCAGTCAATGCTAGACTCAATAGAAACTAGTCAAGATGACAAAGTGAGAATAAATCTGACAAAACTAGAAGATTGAGTCTGACAAGACTAGAATCATGATAATTCAATTTAAATAAAGTTCATCATTTTGTCTGACTTCTACATGCTGTTCTTTTTTATTACTTCAGTCTTTTCTCTTCAGAATTCTTGATATCATGAATTGATGCATGTTAATGCTTCACTTCTTTCATATGTATCAGATCATCTCTTTCTGCATGATTTACAACTGTTCTTCAAGATAAATTATGAGATCATTTTCAGCTGTCTTAAACATCTTGCAAGAAGTTTCTTTAAGTTGAAACTGAGATTTAAACAATGATGAATACATGAAGATATTTTCTTGAATGCTATACATCATTTTAGAACAGCAGTGAATCTTTTCAATAATGATGAGAAATTGTCAATGAAGTAGTAGAAGTCATATGATTCTGAAGCGAATTGCTGCAAATAATGAGTTGATTATAGCTGAAAATGTGTTAGAAACATCAATAAATAAAAAGGTTTGAATAGTTTCAATTTTGAGCAATTGAAAGAATGATGAGATTGAATTTTGAATTCTTTATACAAAGAAACATCGTGAGACAGCGCAAAAATGAATATCAAGAAATGCAGAGCTTTCTGCATATACTAATAGTTTTTGACAGCAACATACTATGAATTAAGTTGAATCTATGAGTAAAGTCAGAAAAAACCGTTTATTCTACAATAAACATTTTTAATATCTCTTAGTGATTTATTCATGTTTGTTTATTGATTTTATATTATATAAGCAAGCTAAACTTAGCTGATTTAGCTTAAAGAGTTTGATTTCACTGTCATCAATCAACTCTCAAAGCTTTTCATATGAATCAACAGAATATCTGATAACAATGTTTTAACAAAACGTGACTGATTTATCATGAATCTCATAAAGATGAAAACTAGAAATCAGCTGAGTAACATTAATGTCAATACATTCACAGTTTGAAAAGTGAACTGAATTATTGAGTTTAGCTAAAGAAACATTTGTCGCTTAAAGCGAGATAAAGTCAAAATTTTAGCTGAGTTCATCTGAATATGATCAGATTTTATGAATAAAATCTGCAATCATTTCATATGTCGTTGAACTGAATCTGCGTTTGTTCATATATTATTGAACTGAATTGCGCTTTCATCGCTTTCATCACTTTCATCGCTTTCATCGCTTTTGTTTCTTTCGTTGCATTCAGTTTACTACTCGTTTATTTACTCGCTCATTTACTCATTTATCTACTCACTCATCTACTCTTCATTCTACTCTTCATTCTACTCGCTCATCTACTCATCACTCTACTCGCTCATTTACTCTTCACTTTACTCGCTCATCTACTCTTCATTCTACTCATCTATCTACTCACTCATCTACTTGTCACTTTACTTTCTATCAAAAACTCTATCAAATGCGTTGATTAAGTGCACAAAACACGTCAAACAGTGCTTCAAACAATGCTTTCTACTGAGCTTTTCATTGATCTTTCTACTAATTTTTTGATCAATCTTTCTATTGATCTTTCTACTAGTGAGCTTTCTACTGATCTTTTGATCAAGTCATTTAGTGAGCTTTCTACTGATCTTTCGATTGAGTTATTTAGTGAGCTTTCTACTGATTTTTTAATCAATCTTTCTATCAATCTTTCTATTGATCTTTCTATCAATCTTTCTATCGACTTTTCTATCAATCTTTCTATCAATCTTTCTATCAATCTTTCTACTGAGCTATCTATTGAGCTATCGACTGAGCTTTTTATCAAATACTCTATCAAACATTCTACATGCTTCAAAATACACGTCGATTAAATGCATAACATGAATCAAACAATGCTTTCTACATGACTTTCTACATGACTTTCTACCAAGCATTCTTCATGACTCTCTATCAAGCACTCTTCATGTTTCTTTATCAAGCACTCTCGCTGATCTTTCTACTGATTTTTCAATTGATCTTTCTATTGATCTTTCTACTAGTAAACTTTCTACTGATCTTTCGATCGAGTCATCTACTGATCTTTTTACTACATGACTTTCTACATGACTCTTTACATGACTTTCTTCATGACTTTCTACATGACTTTTCACCAAGCTTCGAATTGCTTTGCAATCAAGAATCAAATTTGTTCTCTATCAAGCTTTAAACACGATTGTATCAATCATTCTACATGACTTTCTATCTCTCTAGTTTACTCATTAACTTTCTCATTGACTTTCTCATTGACTTTCTCATTGACTTTCTCGATGCATATATTAAATAGCTATTATTTAGATAGTCAAATCAATCATTAATTATTCAACGTTGCAACTACGTATCAATGCTACAAATGTCAAAATAGTCGTGTTTATTGAATCAAATGATAAAGACGCATACTGCGCTCATGAGAATGCTAGAAATGCTAGAAATGTTGAGAATATTGATGCTTTTATGAATATGTCTCAGCTAAAAGTGACGCAAATCTGAAACATGAGATTAAATAAATATTCAAGATATTGATCGCTAAAAGCGCTAAAATCTGTCTCTGTCACTCTTTACAAATTGCGAATGTAAGTTAATGTATATCTATATAAATGAGCGCACGCTTAATCGATCACAAGATCTAAAAAAGAAGCTTCGCTATACACAGAGCATTGAAATCGATGAGAAGAAGCTTTTGAATATGAAAGATAGACTGCTGCAGAAGAAAGTTGCTATAACTAGGCTAAATTCTTCAAACGATGAGATGCTGAAGAAGTTTCTGAATAGCATCGTTGACGATGAGATGACAATGAAGCACTCAAATAATTGATGCTATTTATATATATCTCTGTGTTTAATATCTGCTTCAATAAACGTGTATTAAACACGTTTATTGACTATTCTAATTTGGTTAAGCAATAAACATGTTTAATACAATTCTGATCCTATCTATGAGCATTGAACGCATTATTCTTGAAACGCTTGGCAGCATGTCGATTGTGGCAGAACGACGCGAAGTATATTTATTTTTGGAATCAAGTAAAGTAAAGTAGAAAGAGATACTTCTAACGATCGAGATAGTCTTTATCGCTATCAACGATTATGATTCTGGTGGGTGCGATTGGCACTACTTCGATAAAATTCAATATTTGAATTGTCTAATTCTGGAATGATGAGCTTGAGGAAAAACTGAGGCCTGGCTATATTTTAGTACAAGCAGAAAGCATCTCATAAT
>JAABUS010009762.1_pt1 | contig 10042 bp, 15 predicted proteins | sample 5560161 | NCBI WGS metagenome assembly JAABUS01 (sample SAMN10711885, study PRJNA513376) | rock metagenome | isolation source: Antarctica rocks | place: Antarctica: Victoria Land, Trio Nunatak nord | collected 2016-01-04
ACCCCCTCTCTCAGTCTTACCCCTACCCACCTGTCCGGATACGGCGAATTCATCGAGAAGGTCGAACATGTCCGGGTGGGTGGCCGGATGGAGTTCTACGTGGATGAGGTGAAAGCTATCTTTCGTGTTGCATCACTCCTGACGCCGGACCAGTGGGATGTTGCGATTTACAGAGACCCGGCAGTGATTGCCGCATTCCGCACACTTTCTCAGATGATCCGGGAAGCATAGGAGAAGTAGGCATGAGTCCCACGAGACGAGACATCCTGAAGTCGATCGCCGCACTGGGCGTTGTTGGGGCACTCCCCCAGCGCAGAGAAGCTAGCGAAGCGCCGTCAGCCGTACCGGCACGCACATGCAACCTGATCGTCGACATGTTCGATCCGGCCACCGGAAGAGAGACGATGACCACGATGCAGATCAGGATCGATCCCATTAACGGAGATGCGGCGATTGGCTACGTCCACAGTGCCGACCACTCGCTCATGACGCGGAGATACATCGATGATCCGGCGGTCGTCGCCTTTCTGAATGAGCTTCTCGATACCCCGTTCGCGTTGCAGGATGAATACCTGGTCAAACCGCAAGAGGAGCGGGACGCCATGCACCTCGCGCGAAGGACGGAAGAGTGGAACACGTCGCTCGCCAGCCGAGGCCTGACCGTTGCCGACCTTCAGGAGGGCACGAACAGATGAGTCCAACACGCTGAGATATCCTCAAGAGCATCACGGCGCTCGGAGTGGGCGCCGCACTCCCCTCCGTTCCAGCGGTGCACGCCAGCGAGCCCGTGAAGTCGCTACATGCTTTCAATAGCGACGCGATCCGGTTCGACGTCAGTGAGCTCCTTGACGCCTATTGCCCGGAATACTTTGAGGGCAGAATCCTGGTGACGGACCCGCATACCAATCGCAGACACGACCTCAAGATCGAATTGTTCAGCGACGGACAAGAGCGAATCGAGATCCGCCTGATAGACGTGCTCGACGAAAGCAAGTCGATCACGATCGGGTCCGCGACGGCCAGTCAGTACCGCTTGATGGTTGCGCTTGCGGGGTAGGGAACGAAGAGGACGCGGCAGGCATGGGTGTCATTTCCTAAACTTCCAGAATCTGGAAGTTTAGGGCGTCTGTTCCCCGCGTGCGCAGGCGTGAGGGATGATGTTCTCGAATACCTCTCCGGGAATGCGTCTGTTCCCCGCGTGCGCAGGCGTGAGGAATATGAGGTTTTCTGAGGTTGTCATGTTTGCCCTTCGGCCCAGGCGCGCGCGGCGTGCATGATGAGGGTTGCCCTATTGTGTCCCACCTGTTCACCTACATCTGTAGCTATCAAGTTGTCTGGTACAGATTTGCAATTTCTCTTCAAATATGAGTAGGATGAATATCCTAAGGAGGCTTATATGTTGTACAAATTAGTGAGTGTTGGATTGTGAGAGATATGTTCCCAAATTAACGAGAGTGCTCAGGCCGATTACAAAGGGCAAGACGACTAGTTGTTTGGATTGAGCGGCTGCCACAGTTCGATTTTGTTGCCGTCGGGATCGTATATCCAGGCGAAGCGGCCGTAGCTTTCGTCTTGGCGCTTAGGGTCGATGTGGACGCCTTCTTTCGCTAGGCGGTCGAGCAGTGCTTCGAGGTCATCGACGATGTAGTTCAGCATGAACGAAGCTGGGCTAGGATCGAAGTAGCTGGTGTCGCCGGGGAAAATGTTCCAGACTGTCATCTGCTCACTTTCAGGATTGTCTTTTTCACGCCAGGGCAGCATGACACCATGGCCGCCATCCGCGAGGCCAAGATAATTGGCGTACCACTCCTGCATTTGTTGTTGATTCGCGGACTTGAAGAAGATACCGCCTATGCCGAGGATTCGGCCTTGCTGGCTCATGCTTGTTTTCCTTTTTTGTATCATGCTTGTGTTTCATTTTTGTGATTGTACAGTGGCAATGCCGCTTCGGCTCCGACCCTGCAGCGCTTTCCTCTCCTCTTCCGATAAGCGGATCAGGGCAGGGGGTCGGCGAATGCCCTAATCCCGCAAGGGTACCACCCTTTGCAAACCCGCCCTAGCCCGGTTTATTCGCGAGCGCCCTCCGGGCGTTGCCCGTCATGTCGAGCAATGACCCTAACATGACGACTGGAAAGAGGCCGCCCAGCGTGAGGGTGAGGCATCGCGGGAGCTGCGCCACTTGCTCAAGCAATCGCAGGATCTCGCCTTGCCCGCCCAGGTGTCGCCACAAGCGCGTACAGAGCCGCTCGAGGCCACACACGGCCCGCAGCGGTCGGCAGACGTGCCACAAGAGGCACGGGACAGCGAGCGGAGACGGTCGCCGCCTAGGTCATAGGTCAGCATGGCGGGGTGGGTCCGTGTCTTGTTGCGCTTGGATATGGCTGTTCTGATGAGATGCGGGTTGTTTTGCGGTTGCGTTCTGGATATCGGACCTGCATGCTGTGGAAGATGGGAACTTGGCCCTCGTTAGGTGGGAGAATCACAATGGCGACATACCGTACCGGCACAATCTGCTACGTCGAGATACCGGCGACCGATGCCGGCAAATCCTCCGCGTTCTACGAGCGCGCATTTGGATGGAAGCTCCGCGCACATGGCGACGGCTCTATCGCCTTTGACGACACTGCTGGACAGGTCAGTGGCATGTGGGTGCTGAATCGACCACCCGCCGTCGAGCCGGGATTCGTGATCTCGATCATGGTTGCCGATGCCAGGGCGTCTGTTGAGGCGATCATCGCCGCCGGTGGCGAGATTGCGCGGCAGATCGATCCCGCCGCGCAGGAGATAACGGCGTGGTTTCGCGATCCCGCTGGGAACGTGATGGGGATCTACCAGGAGGAGGGACTGGCCGAAATCGAGGCACAGGAGGCGGCAAGTATCAACGGTTGATAGTGACGAGAGCATGCCCAGCGTGCGCATGCGTGAGAAGTATTCACCGTGAATACTTTGAAGCTAATGCGTTCACTCCCCGCCCGCGCGCGTGGAACCCAACCATTACCAGTTCAAGCCATGCCCAAGTTCTCCTCCCCCGCGTGCGCGGGCGTGAGGAGTGCAATTATTGCACATTGGTCCCCGACCGCGTCTGTTCCCCGCGCAGGAGCAAATGGGCCATATTCGTAAAATTTACGGATTTGCCACCCAGTGTTCCCTGCGCACGCGTGCGCGAGGAAGTGGCGAAATTACTAAAATTTGGTAGTGTGCAGGGGAGTTTCTTCGGCACTCGAAGTATTCACCGTGAATACTTCCTCGCGCACGCGTGCGCGGGGGAGTTTCAGGTGTAACACCTGTTACACCTGATTCTTCCTCTGGCATCCATCGTTCAACTGTTGCGTCTGCAACAGTAACTTGGGCGGCTTGGATAACTCCTTGAGCCGGATATCGCCTATCGCGCAGAGAAACGACGACTCGCGAATCTCAAGCAAGGAACGGTCTCCCGTGGTGGACACATGTCCACCACGGGAGACCTCGGAAAGACCCGAGACGAGACCGCGCGCACCGTCAGTATCGGCTCTGGCCGCACCTGCCGTGCGGACTAGTATCCCTACTTTTTGCACCTACACTCTCGGCGATATGGTGAAGCAGGTTAGGTTCAGACACGGTAACATGCACGAACTCGTCATCGAAAGGACAAAAGCCGTGATCGTGCAAGCAACGAAGCATCAGCAGAAACTACGAGTGGTCCGCCTTCGACGCCGGTTACATGAGCAGAAATTCGATCTTCGCGTGTGTCGTCGACGGGCTGAGCCCTCCGTCAACATGCGTGACCACTATATGGTCTTCGACGTCCAGCACAAGGAGATGATCGCCGGCGCTCATTTCGAGACACTCGAAGACGTCGAAGCGTGGATTGGTGAGCCCGAAACCTAGATTGCGCTAGAATGCCCCACAACGCGATGAAACCAAAGAAACGGCCTGGGATCGTGCTCAAGCTGTTTCTCTAACCCGTGTATTTATTGTGGTGAGAATTCACCCAACTTGCATACTAGACGGCAGCGTCTCAAAATTCACTTATCTAGCCATCCAAGAGTCTAGGACACTGCGGCTGATGCGTGTTGACTTCCCAAGGAGCGGATGTTCAGTTGGAGTGATCGTTAGGGTCTACTCGCAAGAGTTCGTCGCCGATCTGGAGTGTCTTAGGGTCCGGTCTCCCCGAGGCACCGATTGTGCCATTTGGACGTACATACCGATGAGCGCTAGCAACAAGCACCCGCTGCAGGGTGTAGTATTCCAAGAATTGGGACCGGGTACAGAAAGGCTCTGAAGCAGCGGGTGCAGACGGATGACTGTCTTTTATCACCGCCTCGATCAGGTCTCCTGCTTGCGCTCGCTCGGCTATACGTTCATGATTAAAGCGAGTTCGAAGGTCTCTCTTCGACACATGACGCGGAAAGGATCTTGGCATGCCAACTCCACTCAACATTGAAATACGCGAGCTGCTCGCTCGCTACATGGGTGAGGAGATCTCCCTCGCCGACTTCGATCTTATATTCACCGACCTGATCTGGGATGCCCCGCGGGACGCAGATTCGATCTCCTTGATCGGTGAAATCTCTCTCAGGCTAGCCGAATACTCGAATGGTGACTGGACTGAAGATCAACTTCGGACGCTTCTCAAACAGGCTCTCGGCCAATACCGCCTCGTGCTATCTGCTTACGGAACTGTGACGCATTCGTCGTCAACGTCATCAACAGTATTTGCTACTGGCCGCCGAATATTTGGGTCTGAATTACGACCCGTAACGGTATCCGAGTCAGTAGTCTGTCTTCCATAATGACGTCAAACCAATGAAGTCCCTCTTCTTCGGCCTGGAAGGCTAACGCACTTACGAGATTGACACCTCGTTCCTCACCTTCAAACAAAACAGAAATGGAAATGACGTCCTGGCGAAATCCGCTAGGACGTTCCATTGTTATGGTTATCAGATGAGAACCTCGGGCCGATCCAGACTTTAACCCTACAAATAGTTCAAGTGGCATGGGGTTTGACGCCAGCGCGGGAGGAGTCGGGCCTAGCGTTGAGCCTCCGAGTTGTTGAATAGTGATTCTATCGATCATCCGGATTGCACTAGTGGTCCCATCGACCTCCCTAAGCGTTCGTTCGCAGAAAAACGCGCCATTCACATATGGGCCTGAACCGGGATCAGCCATAATACTCTCCGCCTCACTAATTTGATCGTTCCTAAATTCCAATATTCTGACTATACACCAGACGCAACCGTAATATCCGTTATAGTTTCACTCCCCAACTTCGTCATCGCGGATGCGTTGACGGTGAACGCATCTACCGTCCTCCGGTGGATGCCAGAACCGGGTTCAACTGCGCAAGGTTGCGCAGTTGAACCCCCCGAGCGCATCATCGGCAAGGTTGGCAAGAGTCGACCGGCAACGATGCCAAAGCCACCGGTGATTGCTACCAGCGCCCGGTGCACCATATGCCGGCGTCGTTTCTCCATCTGACTGAATGAAGGAACGAATCCCTAACGGTTCATCCCGTTGACGTCGATATAGTCCTGATGCAGCATCTGGACGCTCTTAAGCGTAGGCTGTCCGCCATTCGGCCTCAGGTCTCCTCCGAACTCTCTGCCATGCGGCGCTCGATCTCCTGGCGATGAGCAATCCGTCGTGTCCACCGATCCGTCTCGGCGGATGACGTCCTCCCAGCTCGTTTTCCCATGACCGATGCATTCCCCTTGCGTCGTCGACGATGGCGCCTGTCAGGAGTAAGTAGGAACGTGTCCATGCGTCCGGGGTGGCCACTTTCTGAGGGCGACCACCCCGAAGCAGATCGACGCACCGAACACCATCAACCACCGATACGCCGATCTCCGCGTAGATGCACGACCTGTACCAATCTCGCAATGAGTCGAGGAGGATACGTCTCGCCAGCTTCTCAGCGTCAATCGGTCAGTCTTTCAGTCGATCCTGCTCGGAGAGGTTCATGTGAGCCGCCAGGCGGAGTGCTCGATCTGGGCAAGGCGACTCTCCAACATGAGCGGTCGGTCCAGGATCGATGCCCGGCGAATTAACTGCGCGAGGACGGCGATGACGGTCAACGCATTCGTGATCTCCCGGTGGACGGAGACTTCGGGTGACACATCGGGTTCAGGAGTTGGGTGGGGGTCAGGCATGAACGTCTTCCCTTTTCGGTGAGGCCGAATGACATTCATCGCTCACACGCATAGAGCCTGCCGTGCGTTCCCGCCGCACCACAACGCCGGGAATGACGCTAGGCGTGACCGATCAAGGTGGAGACCAGCCGTACCAAAACGTCGGTGTCGAACGGGATGATCAGATCCGCGTTCGTGCCGAACCGTGCGGGATCGGCCGCCGCCAATGCCAACAGGTGTTTGTTTGTCGATGTGAGCACGATGGGAATACCTCGCGTCGCCGAGTGCTGGGTCAACCGTTCCAGCAGGTCCCAGCCGGCGACCTCACCATAGACCAGATCGACGATCAGCAGTTCGGGGGTGAGGGCGACGATGATCTCAAACGTTTCCGCGACGTAGTTGGTGGTCGTGACATTGTAGTGCTCTTCCGTGAGCAGTTCCCGCACGAGGTCGAGGATCGGCAGGTCACTATTGACGACCAGAACGTGTTTCCGTTTTATCCTCCGAGCTTCCCGGCCCTTCGCGTAGGAGTCATTGGTGTTCGCCATCATTGCCTTTCTGTCTCAATGACCCATGCCGAGGCGCGCAGCGCACAGCGTCGTTCCTTTCCCCCGGCAGACGGTTCACATGCACCGCACCGCCTCGCCACGCTAATATAGGTCTCAATTAATAGATTTTCCTCGGCGTTATAGGGATTTCATGGTGGGAGCTGGAACTACGTTTGATCAACGGCTTTATCACATGCATCTCCGAGTGATGCCCCGATTCCCGAGACCGTTTCCTCAAGCATGTCTTTCTCGATCAACTTCAACACGACCTCGAACTCGGTTCCATCCGCATTTTGTCTGGCCATGAGCACGTCCCAATTAGCATGAGCGTCTCCATATTTGTCAGCCATATAGTTTCGTGCCTGTTCGTCAAGCGTATCGATCGGTTCCATGTCGCTCATGCCGCTTTCTCCATCGTTGCTTTCGCGCCGCACTTGAGAAAACTCGTCTCGATGATCGGAGCCCCTTCCGGCCATGATAGCCGAAGCTGCAGCCGATCGCACGTCAGGCAGGCGAGTCGCACGTATGGCACCGAACGTCGAGCACCTGATCTCTCCGACAACTCAGAGCTAATAGCGCAGCTCGGCATTCATGGATTCGATCACGTCGTCTGACTCGTCCTCGATCAGGCAATGCTCGCCAAACCAGCAGGCCATTGCCACCGCGAGCACGCAGTCGTCATGATTGCCCTCCCGCCAGTCCTCACCGGCGCCATAGCTGTCGTGGCCGGTCAACACCGAGCGCTTCGCCTTGAAGTTCTCGAGCTCCTGGGTGATCACCGGCGTGAGCGGCAGGGCTTTGGCGATCCGCAACCGGCGTTGTTCGAGGAGCACCTGCGTGCTGCCGACGAGCTCTCGTTTTGGGACCCGGTAATCGTCGCCGCCACCTGTAACCGCGTCACCTCCGGTGATCGTCACCCCGATGCACGTGATCGCCTTGCGAATCTCCTCGACGACCGCAATCCCAACTCCGGTATGGTCGACCAGGACAGCGATGTATGGATCACGTGACGGATAGCGGCCGGCGTCATGCTGGGCCCTGTGCCCGGCCTGATACAACGCATTCACGACCTCGCTCAACTTACCCGGCAGAATGCTGTACCCCTTGCCACGCCAGCGTTCCAGTTCGACCACGTCGTACGTGGCTTCCCCCGTGGGCAGCACATGCCGCTGCAGGATCGTGAGGGCGGTGTAATCCCGGCGCTCACCGAGATCGAGTCCGACGATATAGGTGGGCGTCAACGTGTCGATCATGCGACCTCCCTGGTAAATAATGGCTTCACGTCGGCACTGATGGCCGCATGGATATCCTCGAAATGGAAGGCGGAATCCTCGAGCTCCCCGAAGACGCACAGGTATTCCTGGTCGAAGACGGTGGAAGGAATCTTCCGGCGCTCGTCGGCGAGCCACGCCTGATTGATGTGGGGACATTCGGGAGCCGTGATACTCGTCCGCTCCCACGCATCCCCGCCCTCGGTCCATTCGTGGTGAAAGAATCCCCGCTTGCCATTGGGCGTCGACAGCAGGACAACACGCCCCTGGCTGACGGCGAGCATCGGCCGGATCGCCTGATAGGAGGCATCGGAGACCCATGCCGCCTCGTCGATCACGAGCAACGACACGGCCGAAAAGCCGCGGATATTGGCCTGCTTGTCGGGAATGACGACGATCCGACTGCCGTTCGCGAGTTTGAGTGTGACCTGGTTGTCGGCTTCCGGATTCCCGTCAGCTGCCGTATCCGTATAGACGTCGCGGACCTTGGCGAGCAGTTCTTTCGACTGCCGGCCAACTGGCGCCAGCAGCAGGACGGTTGACCCCGGCACAAAGATCGCCTGATGCAGGGCGACCGTGGCCGATACCAGGCTCTTGCCTGCCTGTCGTGAGCAGCACAACAGCTGTTGCCGGGCGGATGACCGCAACACGCGCCGTTGCCAGGCGAATGGCTCGATCCCGGCCCGCTGCGCAAAGACCACCGGATCCAGAGCGGCAGCCAGGTCACCCGCCATCGAGCGCCAGACGGGCGCAGGAGCGGTCTCAGTTCGACGCATGACTTACGTGGTCCCTTCGAGCATCTGAAGCCTGCCAGCAACCGCCTGCGCAGCATCTGGATAGGGGTGGAGAGCGATGAGAATCTCGTTGCGCACCTGAATCCAGTCGCCGCTCACGACGACGTTGAAGGTATCGCCGCTTTGCAGATCGCCCATCAGCCTCGAGAGCAACTCCAATTGTCCCTGCAACCGGTTTGCCGTCTTGAGCACCAGATCGCGGGGATCGGCGTACTTCGTCTCCACCAGCGTGATCGTGCGGGTCTCGCTTTCGATGACCAGCAGGAGATCGCTCAGCTTCTTCTTGCGACGCACGGTGTACGGGTTGCCGTTTAGATCCTCGACCACGTCCTCATAGGTCACGCTGAGTTCCTCCGCACGTGGCCCGATGTCGTAGCGAGTCGGATCATCTGCATCTCGCAACCAACGATCGCACGCATCGAAGAGCAGGTTGACCCGCACGAAACAGCGGTGCAGTTCGGCCATGACGTCAATCGCATCCGCCTCGGTCTGGACCGCTTTCGCCTGGGCAAGAGCCATCGGGATATGCGCCTTCTTGTGACGATCGACGGCGCTGGGCGATATCGAGAACTGTTTCGCTATGTCCCGATATGACGACGAATCGCCCAAGAGCGCGCGATCGATCTCCGGGCGCTGTGGATGAGCGCAGACGGTGCAGACGCGTGGCATGGCTAGAGCCGTCCGATCCGCTGCCGGGCTGTCGCTAGCGCCTCGCCACTCTGATGCACGAGATGTTGGTCGCGCAGGGTCGGATACAAGCGATCGAAGTCCGCACCCCTGGCCCCCGGCTGTGCCATGAACTCCGTGCGGAGCGTTTCCTTCAGCGTCGCATCGTCCGCCGCCTGCCGCTCGGATCGCTTCGCGTCGGCGGCGGCGGTGCGTTCAGTCGCTGCCCGCTCACGAGCCAGGTCGTTTGCCTCCGATTGCGCAATCAGCCCTTCGAGGTCGTCAACGTTCGCCGTCGCGACGCGTTCGTTATAGGAGGCACGTGGCGATGAGCGAACAACCTCGCGCTCAGTCTGGAGCATCGCCTTCAGGTGCGATGTGCGCTGTGGACCGCTGATGAAGGCGGTCGTGGCCTCGGTGATTCGTGGGTGGTACATCATGGTTTCCTCTTTCACGAAAGAATCTCGCGTGCGCTGAGCGGGCTCTGGACGGCGCGATTCCCGGACAATGCAGCATCCCGTGCGCGTTGCTCCAGCATGACGGGAAGGGCTTGCTCGAATGACGCTTCCGACGTACCCGGCTGACTCAAATACGAACGCTTCAATTCGGCTGTCAGCGCATCGGTTGCCGCTTGCCGAACGGCGGCATACTCAGCA
>JAABUS010009763.1_pt1 | contig 10042 bp, 9 predicted proteins | sample 5560161 | NCBI WGS metagenome assembly JAABUS01 (sample SAMN10711885, study PRJNA513376) | rock metagenome | isolation source: Antarctica rocks | place: Antarctica: Victoria Land, Trio Nunatak nord | collected 2016-01-04
CGGGATCAGCAGTGTCGCTTGGTTGATCTTCGCTACTCCAGCTTCGCCAGCGCTTGCATCGACGTTATCGATGAACGTGGTGTAGTCGTGGGAAGCATCTGAGACCAGGCCGGCGAGCTCGAGCCAGACATCCTGGATCGGCTGCTGACGATCTGATGGCTTAAGTGCCTGCGCGTCCGTATAAATCGTCTGCCACGTCACGAACTCCACAGCAACATTGACGATCCATGTCTGGTCACGGATCAGCGTAAGGTCGTCGCTTGCGTCGTTGAACAGGTCACCCGCTCGATCCACCGATGTGTACAGCGTGGTCTGCTGCTCGTCGATCGCATCAAGGTAATCCTGCTCGTCAGCCGTGATCTCATCGTCGCGGCTGGCCACGGTTGCCGTCGGACGGCTCGACGCTCGGCTACTTGCCCGCGAGGGTGCGCTACTGCGGGACTGGGTGGGCCGGAGGTCACCCGGCTTGATGTCTAGGTCGAGCCACGGTTGAAGGTCGATGGGTTTGGCTGAACCGTAGTCGATATCAAGGATGTACTCGTCGATCTTCGGCTCTAGGCGCCACCCGAGGACGTAGAGCTTGCTCTTCTTTCCGTCGAGCACGTCTCCCAGCACGTCGCCCATCGCCGGAATATCAAGCTCTTCCGGCCGCTTGGAGAGTCCATCATCGGCGGAAATGAACTCGCTGCCGCTCACGATTCGGAAGTTGCTCGAGTTCAAGGTCCGGGAGTCACTGTTCGTGTTCCTGACGTTGATCGTCACAAGCAGGAACAGACGGCCGTCCTCGTTCGGCCCCCAGTTCAGCGGGCTTCCAAACCTGTCGTCGGCAATGGCGCCTTCAACGCTGAACTCCAGTCCATCGCCTTTGGACTGCGGAGCCTTGGGCAAGCCATCGGTCTCCGCTGAGATACCGGGTGCCCAGGTAGCCATCGATGTCAGGACGAACAGACAGACGAGTACGAGCCGGCGCATAGGTGATGCTCCCCCTGCGTCGCGGCCACCTTCGCGGGCGCCGCGACCCGATCTCCACGTCGCGTTTCCGCGTACGGAGAACGGTTCCCGGGCGACCCTCGTTGTCCGACAGGGTTCCAGGTTTCGCTCTCCGAAGCGTTTAGCGCGACGCATCGAGCAGGGATGGCTGAACCGGACAGAGCGTGATGGCTTCACCAGCGATCGATATCTAGCGGTCTCGGTGACGTCGAAATGAGCGACATATCCCATGGATTGGTGAGGACACTCGGACTCTAACCGGATGGTCGCGTCGGCGGCGGGACTAGCTGACGCCTACTGGTTCAGATTCCCGGGACGGGGGACGAATTGGCGGCGAACTGCGGCAGCCACTGCGCCTCGGCCGCGAACAGCTCGTCGACCATGGCCCGGATCTGCTCCAGCGTCAGCAGCGCACCCGTCAGCGGGTCCAGCATCACGGCGTGGTAGACGTGCTCGCGCTCGCGCGTCTCGGCACCCAGCACCGCCAGCTCCTGGACGTTGACGTTGGTCCGGTTGACGGCGGCGAGCTGCGGCGGCAGGTCACCGTAGGCGACCGGCTGGATGCCATTGCGGTCGACGAGGCAGGCGACCTCGACGCAGCAGCCGTCGGGCAGGTTGGAGATCAGGCCGTGGTTGGGGACGTTGCCGTAGATGACGGCGGGGGTGCCGGTCTCCATCGCGTGGATGATCAGCGCGCCGTACTCGACGGACGGCCGGAGTTCCTCCTTGAGCTTCCTGAGCAGGTCGCCGTTGGGGTCGCCGGTCGCCTTGGCCGAGCAGACCTCGAAGTAGTCCCACCGCTGGGGGATGAACTCTTCCACCCGCGCCGCGTCCTTGCGGAAGTACGGCAGGTACTCGCTGGCGTGGTGGCTGCTCTCGGTGTGGAAGTAGCCGAAGGCGTCCATGATCTCGGTCCGGACGCGCTCCGACCCGCCCTCGTAGACGTTGTCGTCGCGCCGGCCGCTGTGGTCGCCGTCGTCGGACGCGAGCGTGCCGCTGGACGCCCGGCCGAGGTGGCGCCGGGTCATCGTCTCCCGCATTTGGGACAGGAGGTCCTCGTCGCCGTGGCGGAACTCGGTGAACCAGGCCTGGTGGTTGATCCCGGCGACCCGGTAGGTGATCTCGTCCGCCGGGACGCCAAGCTGCCGGGCCAGCATGTGGGACGTACCCTGGACACTGTGGCAGAGCCCGACGGTCTTCACCCCAAGGTCCGAGAGGTACCAGCAGTTCATCGCCATCGGGTTGGCGTAGTTGATCAGCAGCGCGTCGGGGCAAACCTCCGCCATGTCCTCGGCGATCGCGGCCAGCGCCGGAGCCGAGCGCAGGAAGCGGAAGACGCCGCCCGGCCCGAGCGTGTCGCCGACCGTCTGGTCCAGCCCGTACCGGCGCGGGATCCGGACGTCGTGGGCGTAAGCTTCCAGCCCGCCGACCTGGAAGGTGACGATCACGTAGCCGGCGCCATCGAGCGCCGCCCGGCGGTCAGTCGTCGCTTCGATCACGGCCGGAAAGCCGTAGTGCCGGACGAGCTCGCGGGCGGCCGCGGCCGTGCCCTCCAGCCGCCCGGCGTCGATGTCCATCAGGGTGATAGTCGACGACCGCAGGGCCGGCTGGCTGAGGATGTCGCCGACGAGGCGGAGCGGGAAGACGTAGCCACCGGCGCCGACGATCGTGATCTTTGCCACGGGGTGCGCTCTCTCCTTGCGATGTCGGTGGACAGGCTGTTCGAGTAAGCCGTCTCGTCGACGATGCCGATTCGACCCCAGGTCGCTCCGGCCGGGATGCCGGCGACCAGGGAGCGGTAGGCCAGCGCCACTGGCAGCACGCTGAGGACCGCCGCCGCCATCGGGGAGCCGCGGTCGGTCGTCCAGTTTCACACGAAGACGGAGATGCCGGGCGTCAGAGTGTCGCGGTCGTCGGCGATGAAGGTGTGGGCACTGACGACCAGTCAGGCCGGGCAGCCACCGACCTCGGTTGCCTCCCCGATCTCATTCGAGCCGTTACGGACCCCCCCTGCGGTATCAGCGTCGCCAGCGGGGCGGAGCGGGAGAGTGATGGTCATACAGGTGATGATCAGCGACCAGTAACTGTTGAGTAGCCCCAGCACCTGCATCGTCAGGGAGAGCGGAAAGATCAGCAGCCTGATCCTCACTGTCTCGGCCCCGATCAGGCTGCTGCGGGAACGGACGTTGGCTGATCAGACTGACGAGTGAGAAACGAACAGGACGCCAGGCAATCGCCGGGCGTCCCGTCTTGCGTTTTGCCGTTCGTGACCTCAGCGGCTAGATCCAACCCTGATTGGGGCCTTGGCTGATCCCAATGCTATGGGGCTTATTACCCGATGAACTGGGCAGCGACCCACTGCGTCTGTCCCCCATCGATAGGAATCCACGTGAAGCCATCGGCGGTTTGCAATGCGCCGTACTGGGTGACGGCATCACCGAAGTACAGCGTCCCCACGACCGGGCTACTCAAGCCCGGGCCAGAGCGGACATTGAGCGCATCGGTGGTGACGTTCAAATCGATGTCAGGCGTCGGAGTGGTCGGTGTACCAGTCTCATCATCGGTCGGGTAAACGCCATCGCGACAGCCACAGGCATTCAGCCAGAGGTAGTCACCAGCGACCCAGCCGTAGTTGTCGATCGGGTACCAGGTGTAGCCATCAGCGACCGTGGCATCGCCCGTGACCCTTGCTTCGGTGCCATAGCCATAGACCGTGAGGACTGAGGCACTAATCGAGGGAAGCGAGCGGACGTTCACCAGGTCCGTGTTGACCATCACTGGGTCACCGTAGATGAAGGTACCAGGCGCAGGCGTCGTCGGTGTCGTCGGCGTGGTCGGTGTCGTACCGCCACCACCCGGAGCAACTCCCAGGGTGAAGCCGTTGACGGACCAGCCCGTCGTTCCGTTGGCAAGCCGTACTTGGTACCAGTCATACCCATCAGTCGTGACTGGACCGCCCGCGAGGATGGTAATGACCGTCCCAGAGGTGAGGGTCGTGATGATCGGATTGCTTAGACCGGGTATCGATCGGACATTGAGCGATGTGACATCGACATAGGCTGAAGAGCCAGCCTGGGCCTCCTGAGCCGACGCTACCGGAGCGATCGAGCCGACGCCGGCTGCTACTCCACCGAACACCAGTGACGCGCTGAGCATCGCAGCGGCTACATGTTTGGCGAACCGACTGTCGCACATTCTTCTTGTCCCTTGCCCAGTCTGCACGGCGTCTACTCGCCCCCCGGCGTACGGACGCCATACGCTATCACCGTACTTGACTCTACAGTCAACGGCTAGGGCCTAGAGCGGCTCAATGGTGCCGGATGAAGGTTCGAGTGGGGAAATACGTACTCTTACGGAGAAGCGAGACGACTCATTCAGCCAGTGCGGCTCATACCATCGGCTCGGACATGGTGCCGCTGGTGAAAGGTTGGAGGTCGTCGTCCTCTGGGTTAGCAAGCGATGCAAGGCCGACGTAATTGACTCCGGTTCCGAACGGTGCCTGTTCGGCTGCCGCCTGCGGGTCCGGCCCTGGCCGCGTTGCCTCCCCGGCACCCGTATTGATCGAATCCGCCAACTGGTGTTCGACAACCCCTTCTCGGCGAGCGGATAAACGACAGCGGATAGGCACCGCTCGCGTCTCCAGCCACCACCGGATGTGCATAAGCGCAACCTCTCCATACCGGCTTGTCGATGAGTGGTGTCTCGATGTCGATCGCGCCACGAAATGTGGACTTGGAGTCATGGTGCAGCGCCCTGGATCCGTCGGACGGGGACCTATCCTCTGTCCTTCAGGCAACAGTTCGTACATCACGAATGGCAAGCTACAGATGATGCTGACTGGTGCCCGATGGATGGTGTGAGGCGAGGCGTCGAGAGCACCGCCTCGCGCCTCCAGTACGCGAAATCAACAAGGATGGAAGTCGTTAAAACTTTCGGAAAATGTTGCGTTCTGGTGCGTCCATCACGGGTCGGGAACGTCATGAGCACCATCGGATGGAGACAGATGAGTAATGATCGACGGACCACGTATGACATTAGGTGGCCAGGTACATCCGAGGCATTCTGAAGGCTTGCGACACTCGAGGACCTCGATCATGCCCTAGACTCCCAGCAGGATCACGGGAGGTGGCCGAAGTGGTTTGATCGGGTGAGGTGTCCGTTCCGGTGGGGCGGGCTGCCCGGAGACCGGATCGACTGTCCCGGCGCGTACGGCGTCGCGGTCATCTCTCGTTACGGCCTTCGCGGCCCCGACTGGACTCGGGACTCCCGCCCCGGCGCCCCCATCCGACGTGTGTTCACTGTTCATGGCGACCGTCCACCTTCGCCCGTGTTGGCTCCTGTCGGGATGTCGATGTCGAGACGCGAAGGGATGATCGCCTGTGAACGACGATGGGAACGGCAACCGGCGTCGCCGGATTCGAACGACGACCGGTCTCGCCCGGCCGATCGCAGTCCTGTTCTGGGCGTATTTGCTCTGGAACGTCGGCTTCGCGCTCTACGCGACCGTCTGGACCGTCTTCGTCCAGCGGCTCGGGGCGGAGCCGGCTGAGGTCGGTCTGGTCGTCGGCGCGGCGGCGGTCGGCCGGACGCTGCTGTCGTACCCGGCGGGTGTCCTCGTCGACCGGCGCGCGCCGCTCCCCCTGCTGGCCGGGTCGATGGCGCTGCCGGTGGCCGGGCTGCTGATCCTGCTGGTCAGCACCGTCTGGTGGCAGGCCCTGGTCGCGGCGGTGGTGATCGAGTTGTCCGGGCTCGGCATGCCGGCCCTCTCCGCGTACCTGGCGGCGGCCTCGCCGGCCGGGCAACGGACCCGCTCGTTCACCTGGGTCTACACGGTCGCGCCGCAGACCGCCCTCCTGATCGGCCCGGTGCTGAGTGGCGTGGTGGCCGACCGGCTCGGCTTCCCGGCGGTCTTCACCGCCGCCGGCATCTTCTTTCTGGCGGCCGTCGTGATCGTCGTCTGGCTCGGCCGGGCGCGATCGACCCCGGCCGTCGCGTCCCCGGCGGTCCGGGGGACGTCCGGGCCGGCACCCAGGGGCGATGGCCTGGCGTCGGATGATGCGGTCGCGGCCGCCGCCCTGCTCCGGCTTCCGGCGATCCGGACGGTGGTCCTGCTCCATCTGCTCGTCCCGCTGCTACCGTTCACCGGCTTCGTCCTGCTGGCCAACTTCCTCGTCAGCGAGCGGGACGTTTCCCTCTCTCTGATTGGTACCCTGGGGTCGCTCGGAGCGGCGGTGGGGCTGGCCGTGAGCCTGGTCATCACGCGGGTGCCGCTGCTGACCAATCCCTTCGCCGGGATCGCGGCCTGCCTCGGGGCGGCGGTCGTCGCGCTGGCGCTCCTGCAGGTCGATGGGCCGGTGCTCGTGCTGGCCGTTGCCTACGCCCTGCGGGCGCTGCTCAACCCGGTCTGGTCGTTCCTGTCGGCGGCCGTCGCGCAGGTCACGCCGGAGCGCAACCGGGGACGGGTCTACGGGCTGACCGAGACGAGCGCCGGGGTGGGCGACATCGCCGCGCCCCTGGCCGCTGGCGGGCTCTACCAGGTCAACCCGGGTCTGCCGCTCGTCGTCTCCTGCCTGAGCACGGTGCCGCTGCTCGTCTGGGCGGCCGTGCTCGGGCGGCGGTACCGCCGGGCGTGATTCAGGTCGTCGGATTGACCGCCACCGCTACGCTGGGGTTGGGGACGGTCCACCCATCGACACGATCGACGTGACCGATCGCGACCGTCACGTTAGAGGGACCAGAGGCAAGGAGGAAGGAACGATGTTTCCAGGAAGCGCCCGGGTCGCGGGGCTGACCAGCACGGTCATCCCCGTCACCGATCAGGTCACCGCACGACTCCAGCACGGATTGGCGACGATGATGCCCCACTGGGCCCAACCAGCGTCGGTCTGGAGCTACCGGAGCCCGGCCAGCGTCATGAGCGCGTTCAGCGTCGGGAGCCTGCTCAGCTTCGGCTCGGTGCTAAGCATCGGGAGTGCCGGCTCGATCCTCAGCATTGGCAGCTCGGGGTCGATCCTGAGCATCGGGAGCGCTGGAACGATCCTCGGCATCGGGAACGCGAGAGTCGTCCGTCGCCGGCGCCGTCGCGGTGGGCGAGACGGGACGGCTGGTGTGGCGGTCGAGGGCGGGTCGCGCTGACCCCTCCCCAACCCCTCCCCATCTCGCATCGCCTTCGGCTCGCGGATGGAGAGGGGCTTCATGCTGGTCGGGCCAAAGCCCTCCGTATTGACCCTGCCCCTCCCTGGCTCGCGGATGGAGAGGGGCTTCACGTTGGTCGGGCCAAAGCCCTCCGCGATCAACAACCCTGTGCGCGTAAGGACTCCCCCTCTCCATCCGGTGAAGACTGAAGGGATGAACCCGGGTGCCCCCTGGGCGTGGAAGGGGGTCGGGGGTGGGGCCGGCGCCCGCTACCGCTCCCGGGGCTCGCGGCGGCGACGGGAGGCGAAGCCGCGCTCGGCCATTCGCAGCACGTCGGCGGCCGCCATCGGTCCGTCCTCCGCTGGCGAAAAGGCCAGGTGCGCCGCCTGCTCGGCCACGATCCGGTCGGACGCCGGGGCCGACTGAAGCACGGCCGACATCCGCAAGTGGGCCGCGGAGACGGCGGCGTAGTCGTGGCGCTGGGCGCTGCGGGCCGCCTCCCGCTGGAGCCGGGCCGTGCCGTGAATCGCGGTGGCCTCCAGGACGGCCACGTTCGCCGGCGCCGCGTCGACCTCCACCGCCGGCGCCGCGACGATCGGGGCGAGCGGCACCGACTCGTCGTGGTGGGTGCCGTCGGTGTCACGCCACGTCGCGCGGACCGCGACGTCGTGCGCCGAGCCGTTGGCGGCCGGTGGGAAGGTCATCGCGGCGACGAGCTCGACCTCGGATGCGTCCGGCAGGTCGCCGACCGCGATGTGGGTCGCGCCAGCCCCGGTCTCGGTGGGGTAGGGGTTGAGCAGGTCCAGCGTCGCGCCGGCCGGGACCGCGATCGCGACCGAGATACTCCGGGCCGCGATGGAGACGAGCTCGTCCAGCTCGGCGGCGAAGAAGGCGGCGAGCTGAGCGGGGTGCTCGATGAAGGCGAAGTTGCCGCCACCGGCCTCGGCCAGTTGTGAGAGGAACGGGCCGTCGACGTCGAGCCCGACGCCGAGCGTCGTCGTCGTGATCCCGCGGCGGCGGAGTTCCTGGGCGTGGGTCGCGAGCTCGTCCGGGTCGACGATGCCCTGGTTGGCCTGGCCGTCCGTCAGCAGGATGGCGCGGTGGATTCGCTCGGCGCTCTGCCCGGCCGCCGCGTCGCCGACCGCGTCGGCCAGCTCACCGCAGCCCCGCAGCCAGCCGCCGGACAGGTTGGTCGAGCCGCGGGCGTCGACCAGCTTCAGGACCGACCGGAGGGTCTGCTGGGTGGTGGCCGTGGCCGGCAGCAGGGGCAGCAGCGTGTCGACCTCGTTGTCGTAGACGACCAGCGCGATCCGGTCGCGGTCGGTCAGCCGGCTCACGGCCGACAGGATCGCCTGCTTCGCGAGGGCCAGCTTGTCCCCACCCATCGACCCTGACCGGTCGAGGACGAAGGTGACGTCGACCGGGATGCGGTCGCTCTTCCGCCGAGTGGCGGGCGTGACGAGGTTCAGGAGCAGGGTCGCGGTGCCGCCGTCACGGGCGACGAAGGGGCGGTCCCAGGTGCCGGTCACGGTGAGGGCGGGGGTAAGTGGCTGCATGGCGATGCCTCCTGCGGGGTGGCCGGTCGTGACCGGTCGAAGACGGGGAGTCGGTACTGGCCGTCCATGAGAGCGGCCGGCCGCCGGGCGCTACCGGAAGATGGCGCGGGCCCAGCCCAGCAGCCAGTCGACCCGGTCCCGGAGCCGGTGATAGGCGCCGCTCCTGACGAGGAGTTCCACGTCGTCGCCGATTCTCAGACGGACCCAGTTCTCGGCGGCCGTCGCATCGTCGCCCTCGGCCTCGTGCGCTGGCGGCTCGGGTGGCAGCGCGGCCGGGACCGCCCGACCAATCGTCAGCGGTGAGCGGGCGGGCGCGTAGCCGGGGTAGACCGGATCGTTCGGATTGCCCGGGACCGGTTGTGGCTCGGACGTGGCCAGGGCATTGAGCTCACCAGGTGAGAAGCCGGCCATCTCGAATGGCGATCTCATGGCGGCTGGTGGCGTCGCGCGGTCATCCGACCGGGCGATCCGCCGGAGGTAGTCCGTGGCGGAGTCCGCGCGCTCCCGTGTCTGCATCGTGTCCTCCGGGGTGGGCGTTGGGGCACGGCTCGAGCGGCCCCTCGTGGCGGCGGTGTCCAGCTCCCGCAGGCGCTGTCGGACCTGATCGTCGTCCAGCCCGGTCAGCTGGCGGCGGATCTCCCGCAGCGGCAGATAAGCGTCCTTGAGCCGCAGGATCAGCCGGAAGCGGTCGAGGTGCGCCGGGCCGTACATGGCGCCCATTCCTGTGCCGTCAGGCGGCGGCAGGAGACCCTCCACGATGTAGTACCGGACGGTCCGGGCGGAGACGCCCGCGGCGGCGGCGAACTCGCCGATCCGCATCTGCTCATTGTTCACACGAGCATCCTGACACTATGACGTTATACTGTCAATACGTTGAGGATGGCCACTATCGCGATGCTAGACTGCCGGAACGCTGACACTGCCCGGTGGCGTCGGAGCCACCGGTCCGGAGACGACGGAGAACCCGATGACGATCGCCCCTGACCGGTCCGCCCCCAGCCAGCCCGTCACCGACTACGGTTCGTCCGGCGATGCGACGAGTGCCCCGGCGCCGGGGTTCGCCGACCTGACCGGTCTGGAGACGCTCGACCCGGCCTCGCTGCCGCTGGCTGGCATCCGCGTCGTCGACCTCACCCGCGTCATGACCGGCCCCTACTGCACGATGATGCTGGCCGACCTGGGTGCCGACGTGATCAAGGTCGAGCAGCCCGGCCGGGGCGACGACACCCGCCACTGGGGACCGCCCTTTTACCCGCCGGAGCCCAGCAGCCCGGCCGGGAGCGACCACGAGTCGTCGTACTACCTCGCGATCAACCGGAACAAGCGCTCGGTCGCGCTCGACCTCAAGAGCGAACTGGGCC
>JAABUS010009764.1_pt1 | contig 10040 bp, 12 predicted proteins | sample 5560161 | NCBI WGS metagenome assembly JAABUS01 (sample SAMN10711885, study PRJNA513376) | rock metagenome | isolation source: Antarctica rocks | place: Antarctica: Victoria Land, Trio Nunatak nord | collected 2016-01-04
TTCGGACTCTTAGATTAGCTTTTGTTAGATCGTAATAGGAGATAAGTGGGCGGATCAATTGGCAGTGGCGTTCGATGCCTGTCAAGAGAAGGGAAATGTGCCATTCGATGTCGCATGATTTGGCTGAAAATCCTGCAGTGCTGAACACACTTCCCACGGGTTAATTAGGGAATACAGTACTGTTCTGGCCCACCGGGCGCATGTATCCATTTTCAAGCCAATGAGTTGGCGTACCAGCCAAGAATCTGGTGCCATCCTCTATGGGCATTTCCGAAAGCATCGACGGGTCGATATATCCAGAAGGGTCCATGGATGTGTAAAACATGGCATGTGGATCTTGCTGCTGATTTGCATCGAGAAACTGCTGTTGCTCAGGCATCCCTTGAGGAAGGGGGAATTGAAAGGGATCGTCCAAGAAATACGTGTGCGTGGGTGTGATTGTTTCGGCTCTGATTGATCCACCTCCTTCGCTCTCTTGCGATGAATCGTGATGAACGTGCGGTCGTGGACTAGTATCCAGTTTTCTGAAAATTGGCCATTGGTCCCAGGGTCCGTTTCGAAGTTGTGAAGGTGCTGGGTCATTACTCACGGCCGTATCTGCGTTTGCGGGCTTGCGGCTAGCTTGTAGTTTGTTGAATAACGGCTATCAACGCATTAGTCTTTGAAACAAGGCTTAATAAACGCTTCATAAAGATACCGTTAAAAAAGCCGCGCAACGATCTGCGGTAAGGCTTCGAATCGATAGGCCAAGGAGGATTTGTTGCCCACTTTCGGCAAGATGAAGGATTTCTTCTAGTTGAGGATCATCTGGATTGTTGATGGTGTACATGACAAGTGACATGATTGCAAGAAACGTGGTGAAAACCGTAAACCAGTATGCACCGTTCAAAAGGCCATGATCGTTCAAGTCTCCAACAAGTCGGATGACTTGCTTAGCCGCTTTGACACAAGCAGATGCACAGGCGTAGGACTTTGGATTCGCTGGCTGATCCGACGGGCAATTCATTACATGATGTAGGAATGGCCTATAGAGAACCATCTGTACATGGGCAAATGCTACTCTCAAGAGCAGTTGGACCCTAAGCACACTGTTAATCACGGATAGAAAAACGGTCCAGCATCTTCTAACCTTCGGAAATTGGGCGTTATAACGCCATCTCGGCTTGGCTTGGTCGGGAGTTGGCCAAACCACTTGGTCAAGTCATTTTCGAGTTCGATAACCTTCACATAATCCACTCGATACGAGCCTGTTTGACCTCTTGCACTATGGTGGGTACTGTAGATGTATTTGGCGACCTTGGCAGTTATCATGACAAGCCTAATGTGCGCGTTTGATGCCGCCATTGTTGATGTATGAGGTTCGGCCGCTGGTGACTGCAATACTTGATCAGTAATAGATTCATCATCAATTTCCAGCGGTAGCTCCTGATCAATGTCTTCGTCACAAAGAGTTCTTGGAAGGCCTAGCATTGTCGTTACGTTAGTATCCATGGTCCGCAGAACCCAGAATATTCGCTTTCGGCATTCATTCTCAACTAGAGTGAGGTCCTTGAAAGCTTGAGATCGATGGAGTCCCATACGCAAGGCAGAAGCTATTGCAACGCATGTATAAGAATAGCATGCAGACATCATCGCGGAAGACTGAAGATAATAAATGATGCCAATCATAGTCTGCAACGACGTAAGCGTCCGGCAGTCTGTGATATCGATGATACGTTGGCCAGCCCGAAAGTACTTGGATCTGAGAAAATTCATCGTCAGCAAACTTATCCGCCACCAGCAAAATTTATGTTGTCGAATCGCGTACCCTTCAAACCTTATGCGCTCAATGCCAAGTTTGTCGGCATCCTCCTTGGAAAACAGTACCCCGATTGCCAATATGACATACAGCAACGGCAAAAACTCGTGTTCCTCGTCGCTATAAGACTCGGGCTCAAGACTATAGATCCGGTCCAGCTGCCGGTTAAAGGTAGGCCTATGAATAAACCTGAGATGACAACAAGCATCATCGAGCGCGATGGCTACAAGCTGCCGAGCGGTGTTCTTGGAAGGGAGTACCTCGGAGTTTTCCAACGCCGCCGCTGACTTGGAGCCGCTTGGCGGAGGTTTCACTGAGCTAAAGATCTCTTTCAAGGGCGGCAAAGACGGTAAGTTTTTCTTCTCGCCATCATCGTCGAAGAGCTTCCAACATCGCTCCCTCATACGTTGGAGAAATGACAATCCGGCAAATGTGCTGTGGTAATCGGAATGGCCTCGATCCTCGGTACTCGTTCGCCCGCTCGAGTCAAATTCTAAGTCTAAGAAGGCTTCTTGTTCGGGATGGCCAGTATCGGAGTGATTATCTGCTGCCTGTGTATTCTCAAGGACAGGAACACCGTTGGATTTTGAAGGCACTTTTCGTCGGGCTAAGCTTGAGCCGTCTAGATTCGGATCCTCTAAATCGATTCCAGGGATGAGTTGCTTGAGTAGTCGCTCCTGGCGATGCAGCTTGGCCTCGAGCCGGGCGATGTACGTGGGTCCCGCAAGTCTACGCCTGGGAATTTGGTCGTATGTACACTCTGGAATTGATGGGGCATTTAGTTCCGACAGCTCACCCACGTATCGGTTTGATATCTTCGCTCACCGTGCTCATACAACACGCACGATCCGCAAGGCTGTCGGCCGTTGCATTTGGTTTTCTTCTCTCGACATGGATCACATGCTTTGCCGGTTCGCTTTCGCTTTGCTGCTGGGAGCTCAACATCTTCTCTCGCATGATCCATGAGATAGCAATTGCGAAACTATCATGAATTCCAACACGGAAGTCCTCGAGTAGTTAGAATGTTGTTTTAAAGTCTCGGAGGTGCTTCCTGGAGTTGAGTTGTCAGAATAAACAATGGCGTCATTGCGTCCAACTAAGGAATTCCCTTAGCAGTTTAGTATCGCGGGGAAGGGGAATGCGTGTCCAACCAGGCATAGAACAACAGAACAACGCAGATACTACTGTACTCCGTACTACAGTACCTTATGTCGATAGATCCCAATGAAGTTGCATTATGGTACATACTTAAATCATCCCTCGGTACGCGCATTATACATCTTCGTGCAGTACTTTCTATGGCCCGATAAGAAAACAAGCTTTTCAGCGTCCGCATACCCCCGCCTTTCGGTAGCGCCAAACATACATATATTTCACTTAGAATACGTCAATTGTAGTAAGCGAATACATACAGTACAGACTTGGAGCGAAAGTGCGGGGTACGGATAACTGCCAGGTCCCTGTTGCGCAATCTGTCTCGGGAAATCCCATCGGTGCTCGTATCACCGCAATAATAACAACAATGGCCCAAGGACTGACTGCTGATGTGGTGTGTGTGTCCTCGACAGTGTGTGGCCATACTTCGCATGGTCACTGGATTTGATCAACTGTTTTAATTCCTCTCGCTGATATTCGGACACTTTACTCCTACGTAACGCCTCCGACGAGGATTTCGCCAGCATAATTATCGCTCTTTCAGCTCCCTATCTGGATCCTTGTTCAGGTGGCCTATCATCCAGGCAAGTACATAGTATAGTATATGCATGTCGACGCTCGTGTAAGCAGTTTCTGATAAAACGGTCACAGCCTTGCCTAACAAGGACTTGGACCCTGCACCGTGTAGTCCCTTCCCAATGAGAGGCAAGATTGGTAGGAGTTGGGGGGTTTGGTAGGTTCCTTTGAAGCTGGCGTTGATTTGATTTGAGGACTAGAAGGAACCCCAGCTAGGGTCGCCGACTAAGAAGAGTTCAGCGTCTCATGAGAGATAGAACTCTATCGTAAAAGCGCATAAGGCACACCCCGAGCGCATGGCTCGAAGAGTCGATGATGGTACAATGGCACTCAAGTGACGCTGAACATACCCATCGATAATATGTATTAATGGAATGAACAAGTTCATGGACATAAGATAGTTTGAGGGAAACCAAACGATGTTGTTGAGGGTTATAAGCCCCATTGACAAGAAACGTTGAGCAACTCCTATTATATGTTCAGCAAAAGGAAGCGTCGAGTCCGTCCTCCGAAAAGCCATAGGTTGAATGCAGAAACTGTCTTAACACGAAGCAGATCCTCGACTTATAGGTTTCCGGAACAAATATTTCCATCCCTCACATGACCGCAAGACATTTGTCGGAAACGGAGCGGCCGGTAGCCTGCCTCGAGCTTTAGACTTGCCTACTGTTATCAGCTGGCTTATTATCATTTCTGTTAACGAATAAGTGTATCTTAATTTTGAAAGCTACCGCGATATACAAGACATGCTGCCTCATTTGGCACTCGAACCTTCGGCCTGGGCATTCCAACATAGAGCTCTAGTCGATTGCAGCAGGCTGAGCTGAGACGAGTTTGCAAAGTAGGGCTCAAGAGGCAAGTTCTGTTTCAACACTCGCTGTGGTATCTCGATCTCGATCTCGATCTCGACATCTCGCAACGTAGCGCGATGAGACTGAATTTCGGATTCCATTGGTGAGTCATTGCAGACCTGCATCGTTCTGATTGAACTTCGATCGGTTCCACATGGAAGCTGCCACACGTGTGCTGTGTTGATTGGGAGTTCTATTGTCGATATTGCATCTACACAAGTTCGTCAAATGGCGGTTTAAAGCCGACTAGTTCGAATTTCACGCTAGCAGCGTCGGCATAAGCGGCTATCGTAGGTATCATTGCCAAACTTACCACATGTAATATATCCTTAGGCTCGTTAGATAATACGAAGTAGCTACATACAGTAGGTACCTGAGGTATCAATTCCGTGCGATCCGACCGAAGAGAAGATATGACGTTGGGGGGCCACGTAAGGTCTTGTTCCCCGGAAAGAGCATACTCTACGTAAAACCGAGATTTTACAGATGACGGCTGCGGACGGAACAGAGACGGGCTCTACTCATACGAGTATGGCTCTTAGTCGTTATTTTTCTCTCGGGATTGCCGGAACTGATACGCTCAAGGGGCACAATGTCAAAAGTACTGTACTCCCAAATAGAGGAGGGACGTCAGATCAAGCTTTACGTCGGAGGTATCGCCGTACTGGCGGACGTTTCCGGAAGCCCGTTTGTTGGGACTCCTCGAACCCACAATCCCAATCATGTTCAATTCGTGTCGATTGCCATGTCACGTAAAATCCATTGGCTCTTGGGACATCAGATATGCTGAGAAACTCCATGCGGACCGTGGGGAGCAGGGGTATTACTCCCGAACTGAGAATTTCGCATATCTTCCGTTTCTTCTCCAGAAAGCTGTGATGTCTCCTTCTGCACTCGATCCTGGACTTCCTATTGGGCGATTCATCTATTTTATACAACAGCTGTCGTCACATATATATAGAGTAGCCCCTCCATTCTTTTCATCACCGTTCTTTGAACAGCCTGCTAAGCGGACGATCAGACTTGGGTTATTCGAAAACCGTTTTAATTTTCTTTCATTGCCATCCGAAGCTCTTGCGCATCTGTTTCTGCCCCCGGCGCCATGGGAAACAACGCTTTAGCCGTCAATGGGAACACCAACCGTGGTGGGACTGCCCAGATTGCCATCACCACGCACGGATCCGATTGGTATTATGTATGACTCCTTTGACACAACTGCAGCCATTTTCAGGGGAAATCTCACATTGCAATCAGGCTGCAACCGCTATAATGGGCGTCGCTACCATTTGTTTCATTGCTCTTTCTGCCACGAAACCTCGCTCCGACCGCATCTTCCACTACATCACCGCCGCCATAACTATGGTTGCCACGATTGCCTATTTCTGCATGGGCTCGAACCTTGGTTGGACTCCCATTCAAGTGGAATTTTTCCGAACCAACCCGCTTGTTCATGGCCAGAACCGTGAGATCTTTTACGTTCGATACATTGACTGGTAGGTGACCCTTCCCTCTTACTGATAAACAGCTGTGATGACTGAAATCTGGCATAGGGCTATCACTACTCCACTCCTTCTATTAGATCTTCTTCTCACGGCTGGTCTTCCATGGCCGACTATATTGTACACTATACTCATGGACGAGATCATGGTTGTTACCGGTCTTGTCGGTGCTCTCATCCAGTCTCGATACAAGGTATTTCATTTATCCCATTATAATCCGCCCAAATTAAGCAAAACTAATGAAACTCAGTGGGGGCTCTACTCTTTTGGCTGTGCCGCATTCCTCTTCATAGTATGGAACGTCGGCTTTGTCGCTCCCAAGTATGCGAAAGCCCTCGGCAGCGACATCCACCGCACATTCCTCCTCTGCGGCGTTTGGACCCTTTCCCTCTGGTTCCTCTATCCCGTAGCATGGGGCCTCTGCGAAGGTGGCAACGTTATCTCACCCGACTCGGAAGCCGCTTTCTACGGCGTCCTGGACGTGTTGGCAAAGCCCGGCTTTGGAGCTCTCCTTATATGGGGACATCGTGGCATCGACCCGGCCAGACTCGGGTAAGTTTCTTCTGCTGCTTGATTTCATGTGAGTTGAGTGATATGCTTATGTACAGCTAGACTCCGCATCCGTGATTACGAGGAGGGACCTCCAACGTCGGACCAAAATGGGGAGAAACATCACGGTAATAGTGACAACAACGGTCCTATCAATGGCTCGACCTATCCCAGCGTAGACGGGCCAACCTACCCCAACACTGCCGCCCCGGAGAACAACGTCTAGGCATACCAAGCCAGATACGACAGGCGTTCACCATCTTCGTAAGGACGGTCAGGGACGTGGGTGGACTGCTTTTGACATCTTCTCTTGAATATTTATATTTATTAGTCAATTTCTTGGGCTACTCGACAAAGGACACGTAGATGTCAAGCTTAGTATGTAATGGGAGCACGACTTTTAATGAAAACAAGATCAGAGTGCGGAGCGAGTATATTGACCATTCGCCATGTGAAAGAAGCACCTCAAACAGGCCGTGTCAATAGTAGGGGTTTTGGGGCCTGATTAAGTTGTGAACATGTTCGTGGGTTCATTTTCTTCCTTTCCTGACCAGCTTTTTCGAGCTTCCCAGCTCTGCAGTGTCAAAGCTTATCTGCTAGATTCGACCTTTGACGGAGATGGTGGTAAAGGACGAGGCTCTTGGTGGGACTGCTCGAGGAGAGTTGGTTTGAAGAGAGTTTATGTCGGATACAACTTTGGCGCCCGCTGCCGCGGCGACGGAAGAGGGTATGAGATTTGACGCTACAGGAGAGGATGTTGAGATTGGTGACGAGATTAGACTGGAAGACTTGCTTTGAAGGGAGTTGATGTCTTGTGCCACTTGTGCTCCTGCCGCGGCAGCAACGGATTATGGTATGATGTCGGATAGACGCGTGGAGGATACCAATGTTGATGGAGTGGCTGAAGTAGATGATTTTGACAGCACAGAGTTGACATCTTGCGCGACTTGAGCGCCCACCGCGGTGGCTACAGGTGATGGTATTATGTTCGATAATAGAGTCGAGGATGAAGGCGCAGAAAGGGTCGGTGGTATAGGCATTACTGAGTTGACTGAGGGCACAGGTGTTGACGGCAAGGCTGAATTTGGAGACGTGGTAGGTCCAGAACTATTTGACCCCCCACCTGCTGCCACACCAGCAACAGCTCCAGCTACTGCAGCACCGGCAGCGGCGCCTGCTGCGAGCTCAGCACCAACGTTAATCCCCGCCGCACCGTTCACGCCAGCGGCAGCACCAGCGGCTCCGGCTTCGGCATTTCCAGAAAGTTCCTTGCCTGGTCCAGCATCTTTGGGAGGACCTGTAGGTTTTGGGGTGTCGATGCTGTTTGAAAAGGAAGTGGCCGACGTCAACATGGACGTTACTGTCGTTGAGTCAATTGAGGTTGATGTCATGGATGTCGAGTCCATGCTGCTTGGCATGGAGGTCATCGATGAGCTCGGTGGCATTCTTCTTCTGCAGACACTGGCTATGTCGAACAGGACCTCGCCGTCAGGCCCAATGTTCATGGTGAGGTTTGCAGTAGGTTTGGCTTCTGGGGGTGCCATGGTTGAGCTTGTCGGATCGTTCGCGCCCGTTTTCGTGCCCTTGATGACATTTGTGCCGAGTCCCACTTCGGTTACGCTCGCTGCGACTGAGTCAGTCGCGTTGTTTACCATGAATGGCCGTGGCGACTTTGGCTTATGGCATCGACACCGCCAATGCCAGCCACTGCCGCTGCCGCTGCTTTGGCTGCGTCGTCTTGAATCATTTGGGCTAATGAACTGCTCGAGCTCAGAGCAGAGTTGGCTGCACTAGAGTCGATTATATTTCCCGATTGCACAGGCGCAGGCGTATTAATAGCAGCAGTGATAGGGAGCGCCAGGTAGTCACCCGGAAGCCCAATCGATACACACACCAGAGGCTCGGCTGCCGTGACTTGCTGCAGACCCGTCTTACGAGTCGACCAAAAGGCTCCTGAAAGACTGAAAGGGGTCGTCGAAGAGCCAATGTCACTCCACGCTCTGATTTCGAAACCGTCGAGGCTGATCACATCAAGAAAATTGATACGGCCGGCGTCTGCAACTCGATAGGTGCCGGGCCTGCACATGACATCCTGGCGACAGCCACCTGCTATGGGCGTCGCACATAGCGTCTCAGGAGAGCATTTCGGACCCGGTGCCGGGGCACCGGTATTGTAGCAAGAGCCGTTGGTTTTGGGACCAGCACAGGTATCGCATAAGTCCCGATCACAAGCGAACGTCAAGCGTCGGTCTGGAACCTCGTAGGCCGCAAATGTTGCTGCCTCACAGAGATGCCCTAGAAAGAACACGAGGAAATAGATGGCAGCACCTGTAGGAATTGGTAATATCGCTATGGCAGCGACTTTGGGAAGAAACGTCAGAAAGGCCACTTGCACGAACGAGATACTGTTTGCAATTGCAACCTGATGTGCACAGATATGTCCAGGTGCCTTGTCTATTCAATATGAAGTTTGGAGAACGAAAAGAAAAAATCGATGGAGAGTAGCTGCGACATTTCACACATTGCTTCCATGTGGCAAACGCAAGACTTTTTATTACTGTCGTGAGATCAGTCATCACAAGCCCGAGAGAGGGTGGGTGCAGCGATCACCCATGCTCCGAATCAACTTTTCCGGAATTCGAAATTTGATATGAGGAGTGATTCGGAAACTTTTAAGTGGCCAAGACGGCCCATCGCACGTTGGAAAGCATGAAGGAGGTTTGGGTATTTAGCTGATAGTGCCAAAACTCTTCGCGACGAGCGTTTCAAGATGTGGGGTGAGAATATTCGACGGGAAGCGAAATTTGTCCGGAGACGTCAAACATGAAGCTGAGCTTGTGACTCGTAATCTCCAAGATCACCATCAACGCTCAGCTCAATATCTCTTTGATAGACCGCTATCGCATGTTCGTAGGATAGGAGGATAAGCCCCCGTTGTGGTTGCACCCCAGTGATCAATGAATGAGAAGGTCTCTTGAACGTCAGGAACGATCACCGGCAGTCAATTGCAAGACAATTGTAAGATGGAAATCGATAGGCATTATCAGTATGTGACAAGAATCGGTGGCAGTACATGAACGCGGACGAGGGACATTCCACGCCCAGAGAATGATGCTGGGGAGGGAGGAAAACCCTGGAATTGCATGTACATATTTAGATATACCCGCGGTGACCTTAAAATAGATACCTTACAGTACTCACTACCTGAAACCTGTGAAACGCCCTTGACGCTAGCTTATGTATATACGCGCCATGATCTCTCATCATCAAAACGGGGGATGTCAGGTTTCGAGAAGAGACATGAGAAGCACCATGATTCTAACTCTGGAATATCTTACAGATTAAACAACAGGATCGACACCATGCTCCTTGATCGGTCACGCGCACTGATCGTGTGGGCCAGCGAATACGGTTGACGGAATCTCATGATAGAGAGCGGCAGCTTCGCCGCCCGTCAATGAATTTGTTACTCTGGGGATGCGCAATGTGAAACATGGCTGTCTCTCTATTATCCTGTCAAATAATATTGATTTTTACTATGATTCTCTAATCATGACAATAGTTCTATCCCGCAGGGTTTCTATGCCTATTACCCAGCCTATATAACATACC
>JAABUS010009765.1_pt1 | contig 10040 bp, 7 predicted proteins | sample 5560161 | NCBI WGS metagenome assembly JAABUS01 (sample SAMN10711885, study PRJNA513376) | rock metagenome | isolation source: Antarctica rocks | place: Antarctica: Victoria Land, Trio Nunatak nord | collected 2016-01-04
GGCAGCGCGGCGCCGAGCTCGCGCGCGACGCGCGGCTCGGAGAGGTGATCGCCGAGCGTGACGCCGATCTGCGCGGAGGCGAGCCGGTCGGCGTGGAGCCAGCCCTCCAGGTAGCCCGACGGGGCCGAATGCCCTCGAGCCTCCGCAGAGCTGACGCTCACGGGCACTCGGCCTCCTGGAGCGAGGCGCTCGGCCAGCGCGCCCAGGGTGCCCGCGGGCTCGGCGGGGAGCGAGAGGTCGAGGGTCGCGGCGGGGTCCTGCCAGGCGCCCTCGGCGTCGAGGGCGACCTGGACGGCATCGGCGCCCGCGAGCCACTCGCGCAGCGGCTTGCCCGTCGGCAGGTCGCCGACCCGCAGGACCACGTCCGGCCGGACGGCCGCGGCGAGCGCGCCGGCGCGCAGCAGCGCGTCGTAGTGCGCGATCGCGTTCGGGCCGCGGCGGGCGCCGCTCAGCGGCTCGGCGAGGACCGGCCAGCCGGCGGCGGCCGCGAACGCGGCCGCGGCGGGGCCCAGCGCGGGCCGCCGGCGCTCGTGGCGCCCGGCGATCAGCACGCCCCGCTGCGCCGTGCGGACGATCGGCTCGAGCGTGTCGACCGCGGCGGCGAGGTCGTCGGGTAGCGCCGGCCGCGAGACCCACGGCCGGCCGTCGTCGCGGCCGCTGTCGTCGGGCGGCAGCTCGCCGTCGAGCACGAGCGGCTCGCGCAGCGCCCAGTTGAGGTGCACGACGCCCGGTCGGCCCTCCAGCGCGGTCCAGAACGCCCGGCAGGCGAGTTGGCGCACCCAGCGCAGCCGGTCGCGGTCGGCGGTGTGGGTGCCGACCTCGACGAACCACTTCGCCGCCGCGCCGTAGAGCTTGACCTGGTCGATGACCTGTCCGGCCCCGACCTCGCGCAGCTCGGGCGGCCGGTCGGCGGTGAGCACGACGAGCGGCACGCGCGCCTCGCGCGCCTCCATCAGCGCGGGGAGGTAGTTCGCCGCCGCCGTGCCGCTCGTGCAGGCCAGGACGACCGGGCGGCCCGTCGCCTTCGCGACGCCGAGCGCGAAGAAGGCGCCCGAGCGCTCGTCGATGTGTGACCAGGTGGGGACGCGGCCGTCGGCCGCGAGCGTGAGGACAACCGGGGTGGAGCGCGAGCCGGGGGAGGTCACCGCGCCGGCTACACCGCAGCGGGCGAGCTCGTCGACGAACGCGCGCAGCAGCAGGTGGGTGTCCACGGCCTCGCTCACTAGGTTCTCGCGCATGGAAGAGATCGTGCTGCTCCACGGCTTCGCCGGGACGGGCAACGCCTGGGACCCGGTGCGCGAGCAGCTCGATCCCGCACGCTATCGGTCGCTCGCTCCCGACCTCCGCGGCCACGGCCGCCGCGCTGCTCTGCGCCCCGTGACCTTCGCGGGCTGCGCACGAGACGTGCTGGCCTGCGCGCCGGAGGTGCCCTTCACGCTGGCGGGCTACTCGCTCGGCGGACGCGTCGCCCTTCACGTCGCGCTCGCGGTGCCCGAGCGCGTCGCGCGCCTGGTGCTCGTCGCGACGACCGCGGGCATCGACCACCCGGGGGAGCGCGCGGAGCGCGCGGCGGCCGACGAAGCCCTCGCGGCGCGTGCGGAGCGCATGGACCCCGAGGAGTTCGCGCGCGTCTGGCAGGCGCAGCCGATCTTCGCGGAGACCCCGCCGGCGGCCGCCGCGGCGTGGTCGGAGGACCTGCGGCGCACGTCACCGCGCGACCTCGCCGCCGTGCTGCGCGGCATCGGCACCGGCGCGATGGAGCCGCTCTGGAGCCGCCTGAGGGAGCTGCCGATGCCCTGCGACGTCGTGGTGGGCGAGCGTGACGCGAAGTTCCTCGCGTTCGGAGAGCGGCTGGTCGCGACGCTGCCGCAGGGACGACTGCACGTGGTGGCGGGCGCAGGGCACGGCGTGCCGCGAGAGGCGCCGGAAGCGCTGGCAGCGGTGCTGGCGGGCTGAGTGAGCCAGGGCCCGCGAGGGCGTTCTCGTCGGGGGCCTCCTCCAATGCAGGACCCTCAGCTCGTGGACGCGCGGCTCACCGCTCACACCCCCAACCCCGCCCCGACCGGCACCCAGATCGCCCCGTCCACGACCCGCAGCGCCTCCGGCTCCTCGAATCCCGCGAAGTGCCCGAGTGTCGCCAGCCCACACGCGAGGTCGACGCGCAGCGCCGCCGCCGCGTGCACCGCCGCCGCGATCCCTCGCGGGCCGTCCATCGTGGAGGCGACGTAGACGTCTGCACCCGTCGCCCGGACGAGCGCCGCCTGGGAGAGCAGCCCGCCGATCCCGCCGCAGCGCCCGACCTTCAGGCACACGGCGTCGGCCACCGCGGCGGTCAGCGCGCCGGGCTCGTCGGCGGTCTCGTCGATCGACACGCGCGTGGCCACCCGCGCGCGCACCTCGCGAACCGCCGCCACGCCGTGCACGGGCTCCTCGACGAGCTCGAGCCCCGCCGGCGCCAGCGCCTCGATCATCCGCACCGCGGTCCCGACGTCCCAGGCGCCGTTGGCGTCCAGCCGCAGCGCGACCCCCGGCCCGAGCGCCGCGCGCACCGCCGCCACGCGGCCCGCGTCGTCGCCCGTCCCGACCTTGAGCTTCACGCAGGAGAACCCCTGGGCTGCGGCCAGGGTCGCCGCTGCCGCGGCTCCTGCGCGATCCAGCGCGCCGATCGTGGCGTTGACGGGCACGGCGTCGAGGTGGTGGTCGCGCAGCAGGGCCGCCACGGGCCGGCCGGAGCGCTTGCCCGCCCGGTCCCACAGCGCCATGTCGACGGCAGCGAGCGCCTCGGGGAGCTCGACCGCGTTCCGGCAGGCGTCGAGGAGGAGGTGACCCGGCACGTCCGTGCTGAACCCGCGGAGCAGCTCGGCGTAGAGCGCGAGGGCCTCGGCCACCGCGGCGGCCGGCACGCCGTCGTAGGCCTCCAGCGGCGCCGCCTCCCCGCAGCCGACGACGCCGCCGCCGTCGAGCTCCACGGAGAACAGATCCCGCGTGGCGATCGCGCCGTAGCTCGTGCGCAGCGGCGTCCGGAACCGCAGCGTCGTGTGCTCGACGCGCAGCTCCACGGCGGCTCAGCTCGCCAGGATGCCGGCGGCGAGCAGGACGCAGAACACGAGCTGCAGCTGCCCCGTCCGGGCCAGCGCGCCGTTGAGCGTCGGTCCGTCGGCGTGGTTGCGCACCGTGCGGACGAGGTTCGCCGCCAGCGGCAGCACGATCCACGGGAGGAAGAGCCACAGCTCGAGGTCGTCGGCGAGGATCGCCAGCGGCGCGGTCAGGAACGCGCCGTAGACCATCGCCGCGAACAGCGTCCGCGTGCGCGAGCGCCCCAGGCGCACCGCGAGCGTGCGCTTGCCGACGCGCCGGTCGGTGTCGATGTCGCGCACGTTGTTGACGACGAGGATCGCTGCGGCGAGGAGGCCCACCGGCACCGCAAGGACGAAGGCCTCGGACGGGAACGCCTCGATCTGCGCGAACGTCGAACCCGTCACGGCCGCGAGCCCGAAGAAGAGGAACACGAAGACCTCGCCGAGCCCCTCGTACCCGTACGGCCGCGGGCCTCCCGTGTAGAGCACGCCGGCGAGGATCGACAGCACCCCGATCACGAGCAGCTCGACGCCGCTCATGGCCACGAGGTAGATCCCGCAGACGACCGCCAGGCCGAAGCTCACGTAGGTCGCCCGGAGCACCTGCTTCGGCGGCACCAGGCCTCCCGCGGTGACCCGTACGGGCCCGAGGCGGTCCTCGGTGTCCGCGCCGCGCCGCGCATCGGAGTAGTCGTTGGAGAGGTTCGTCCCGACCTGGATGAAGACGGCGCCGAGCAGCGCCGCGACGAAGACGCCGACCCGGAACGTGCCGGTCGTCGCGGGCAGCGCGGTGCCCACGAGCACGGGCGCGACCGCCGCGGGCAGCGTGCGCACCCGGCTGGCCATGAGCCAGATCCTCCACGACATGGACCCGCTCGCCGAGGCGGCCATCAGGCGCGCCGCGGGAAGCGCGAGAAGTCCGGCGCGCGCTTCTCCTTGTAGGCGTCGCGGCCCTCCTGCGCCTCCTCGGAGCCGTAGAACAGGAGGTTCGTGTCGTGCGCGAGCTGCTGGATGCCCGCGTAGCCGTCCTCGTGCGCGTGGAAGCTCGACTTCACGAGGCGCAGCGCGAAGGGGGAGAGCGCGAGCATCTCGCGGCACCAGGCGACGGTCTCCTCCTCGAGGCGCTTGAGCGGCACCACCGTGTTCACGAGGCCCATGGTGAGCGCCTCCTGCGCGTCGTACTGGCGGCAGAGCAGCCAGATCTCCTTCGCCTTCTTCGGGCCGACGAGGTCACGCAGGAGCGAGGCGCCGAAGCCCCCGTCCCACGAGCCGACGCGCGGTCCGGTCTGCCCGAAGCGCGCGTTCTTGGCGGCGATCGTCAGGTCGCAGACGAGGTGCAGCACGTGGCCGCCGCCGATCGCGTACCCCGCGACCATCGCCACGACGGGCTTGGGCAGCCGGCGGATCTGGACCTGGAAGTCGGTGACGTGGAAGCGGCCGACCTGCGCGCCTTCGGCCATGTAGCCCGTGTCGCCGCGCACGCGCTGGTCGCCGCCGGAGCAGAACGCCTTGTCGCCCGTGCCGGTGAAGATGATGACGCCGACTTCCGGGTCCTCGCGCGCGCGCTCGAACGCGTCGGAGAGCTCGACCAGCGTCTGCGGGCGGAACGCGTTGCGGACCTCGGGGCGGTCGATCGTGATCTTCGCGATCCCGTCGCCGCTGAGCTCGTAGCGGATGTCCTCGTAGGCGACGTCCTTCGCGGCGCTCCAGGCAACTGGCATGGCCGTGAGGCTACTTCGGCGGCCCGGGGCCCTGACGGCCGCCCGCTACGTTCGTGAGATGCTCGTCGACGCCTGGCTGCCGCGGGCGGCGCGCGCCCATCCAGAGCGTGCGGCCGTGAACGACATGCGCTACGCAGAGATGCTCGTCGCCGCGCGCGAGTCCGCCGCGGCGCTGGCCGCCCGCGGAGTCGAGCCCGGCGACCGCGTCGCGCTCGCGCTTCCGCCCGGAACGGACTTCGTCGTCGCGCTCCACGCCACCTGGCTGCTCGGCGCCGTGGCGGTCCCGCACGACCTGCGCCTGACCCCGACGGAGCGCCCGCCTGCCGACCACGTCGTCGAGCGCCTCGAGCGCGCGCCCGCCGCCGGCACCGCGCTCCTCGCCACGCATGACCTCGAGGCCCCGGCGCTCGGCCTCCAGACCAGCGGAACGAGCGGCACCCCGAAGCCCGTGACGCTGACGTTCGGCAACCTGCTGTGGAGCGCGCTCGGCTCGGCCGCGGCGCTCGGGGTCGAGCCGCACGACACGTGGCTGTGTGCGCTCCCGCTCGCGCACGTCGGCGGCCTCTCCATCCTCGTGCGCTCAGCGATCGCCGCGACCCACGCGCTCGTCCACGAGCGCTTCGACACCGAGCGGGCGCTCTCCGCGATCCGGGCCGAGGGCGTGACGCACGTCTCCCTGGTCCCGACGACGCTCCGGCGGCTGCTCGACGCCGGGCTCCGGGAGCCGCCGACGCTGCGCTGCGCGCTGCTTGGCGGCGCGCCCGTGCCGCCGGACCTGCTGCGCCGCGCGGTCCGGGCCGGCGTCCCCGTCGCCCAGACCTACGGGCTGACGGAAGCGTGCTCGCAGGTGACGACGCAGGCACAGGGAGGCGTCGAGCCGGACGCCGGCCCGTCGCTCTTCTGCACCCGCGTGCGGATCGCGCCCGACGGCGAGATCCGGGTGAGCGGCCCCACCGTCGCCGGCGGCGGGGAGCTGGCGACCGGGGACCTCGGGCGCCTCGACGCCGAGGGCCGGCTGACCGTCACCGGGCGCAGGGCGGACACGATCGTCACCGGCGGGGAGAACGTCGAGCCGACCGAGGTGGAGGCCGTCCTCGCCGCGCACGCCGCGGTCGCCGAGGCCGCCGTGCACGGCCGGGCGGATCCGACGTGGGGAGAGGCCGTCGTCGCGACCGTCGTCCTGCGCCCCGGCATCGCGGCCGCCGAGCGCGGGCTGCGCGAGCACTGCGCGGCCCGGCTGGCCGCCTTCAAGGTTCCCAAGGAGATCACGTTCGCCGACGCGCTCCCCCGGACGCCCTCGGGAAAGCTCCTGCGCCGCATGCTCTGACACGGAAGGCTCGACCGAGCGCGTCGTCGCGGACTACGCTTCCCGCCATGTACGGACGTCTCACGACCACGACGGGCACCTTCCTCGCTGTCCTCCTCTTCCCGGCGGCCGCCTCGGCGGTCACCTACACGGTCGACCCGGGAGCGGCCGGGGGCTGCGCGGCGACGAACGTCTGCAAGACGATCACGGACGCCAACGCCAAGGTCGTCGACGGCGACACCGTGTCGATCAGGGCCGGGAGCTATCAGGAGCCGACGATCGCCGTGCTCAAGAAGAACGTCACCTTCCTGGCGGCCGACGCCGGCAAGGTCTCGGTCTCGACGAGCACGGCCACCGCGGGCGCCGCGACCTTCGCGCTCGGGGACGGCAGCGGCGCCGGCCAGGGCACGGTGCTCCGCGGGCTGACGGTCGGGGTCCCGATCACGGGCGGCCCCGCCGTCGTCGTCAGGGCCACCGGCACGCTCGTCGACGGCGCGATCCTCCAGCGCCAGGGCGCGACCACCGACGAGCCGGTCTACAGCGTCGACGACACGGGGACGGGGATCACGGGCGGCAGCAACACGATCAAGAGCTCCTTCGTGCTGCAGCTCGAGGCTCCGCAGCCGGCCGGGAACGCGCCCGGCGTGCTGGGCGGCGGCAGGACGTCGCTCGTCCTCGAGGACACCATCGTCGTCTCCGGCGACAAGTCCGGTCCGGGCGTGGTCGTCAACGGCAACGACCGCGCGACGAGCGGCGACATGGCCGCGATCCCGAACCGGATCACGCGCGGGACGATCCTCACCCTGAAGGCGACGGCCAACGCCGTCGAGGTGCTCTCCGGCGAGGCGAGCGCCGTGCCGAAGGCGACCGTCCTGGACTCGGCCATCCTCTCGCCGGGCGCCGAGGGCGCGGGCGTGCGCGCCGCGAGCCTCGCGGGCACGCTGAGCTCGACCGCGGGAGATGTGGCTGTCACCGCGCGCCACGTGACGATCGCTGGGGGCGGACGCCCGTTCGCGCTCGACGCCGCGGCGCTCGGCATGCCCGGGCTGCCGCTCGCCGCACCGGCGCCGGCCGTCGGCAGGGTCGCCGTCACCGCCGAGCGCTCCATCGTGCACGGCAGGGACGCGAGCACCGTGACGGCCGCCGCCGGCAACGCCACGCAGACGGGCTCAAGCGCCCGGCTGACGATCAAGGACTCCGACACCACCGACTCCCCTGGCGGCCCCGAGGCGGCGAGCATCGCCTTCAGCGGCGCGCTCACCCGGACGCCCGACGACGCCATCTTCCGTAACGTCGCGGCACGCGACCTGCACATCAGGCTGAGCGCGTTCACGGTCGTCGACAAGGGCGGCGCCCAGATCGCCGGGGAGTCCGACAAGGACTTCGAGGGCCAGCCGCGCGTGACCGGCCCCGCGACCGACCTCGGCGCGGACGAGTACGTCAACACCCCGCCCGTCGCCGCGCTCAGGGCCGACAGGACGCAGATCAAGCAGGGCGAGACGATTGCCTTCGACGCGGCGGGAAGCACGGACATCGATGGGCCGTTCCTGCGGTATGCGTTCGTCTTCGGTGACGGCGCCCCGATCCAGGAGAGCCCGAGCGGGAAGATCGCCCACCAGTTCACGAAGGCCGGGACGTTCAACGTCATGGTCGGCGTCCTGGACGGCGGCGGCGCCGGAGGGCTGGCGCAGGTCAAAGTGACGGTCACCGACGGCACCGCACCCGCGGTGGCGATCACGTCGCCCAAGGGCGGCGCGAAGATCAAGCTCTTCAACGTCAAGGTGCGTCGCAAGGCGCTCAAGCGGGTTCGCGGGCGCAGACGCACCCGGACCACGAGGACGACCACGCTGCGCAAGGTGCTCTTCACGGGCACCGCCTCCGACGAGGCCGGCGTGAGGCTCGTCGAGCTGTCGGTGCGTCGCGTGTCGGTGACCAAGAGCAGGGCGAAGGTCGGCACGACGACGAAGACCGTGACCGCGAAGCGGAGGACCGCGAAGGCCGCCCAGGCCAAGCGCTGCACGTTCCTCGACTCGAAGACCAAGAAGTTCGTCGGGCGCCCGTGCGACAAGCCGATCTTCTTCACCGTCGCGCTCAAGAACGGCAAGTTCGCCTTCAAGCTCAAGAAGGACGTCGCCTACCGCCTCGGCGCCTACGTGCTCAGTGCGCGCGCGACCGACGCCAACGGCGTCGTCTCGGCGCCGGTGACCTCCGCGTTCACGCTGCGCTGATGGGCTTTCAGGCCGTCGAGGATCCCGACGCGTTCCGCGCGGCGAGCCGCGGGCGCTGGGAGGGCGCCGCCGGTGGGTGGGCGTCGTCGCGCGAGGCGTTCCAGCGCTCGGCGGCGCCCGTGTCGCACTGGCTCGTCGACGCGATCGCGCCCCAGCCCGGGCAGACGGTGCTCGAGCTCGCGGCGGGGCCGGGGGACACGGGCCTGCTCGCCGCCGAGCGCATCCGGCCGGGCGGAAGGCTGATCTCCACCGACGGGGCGATGGCGATGGTGGAGGTCGCTCGGACGCGCGCCGAGGAGCTCGGGCTCGGCGACGTCGTCGAGGCCCGTCCGATGGAGGTCGAGTGGATCGACATGGAGACCGCGACCGCGGACGCCGTGCTCTGCCGCTGGGGCTACATGCTCGTGCCCGACCCGGAGACCGCGCTGCGCGAGACGCGCCGCGTGCTGCGGCCGGGCGGCCGCGTCGCGTTCGCGGTGTGGGCGTCGACCGCCGAGAATCCGTGGTCGATGGGGCGCCGGATCGTGGATCTCGGCTTCGAGGAGCCGAGTCCGCCGAACACTCCCGGGCCGTTCGCGCTGGGCGACCCCGCGATCGTGCGCGAGCTGCTCTACGGCGCGGGCTGGACCGACGACATCGTCATCGAGCCGCTCGACTTCGCCTTCGTCGCCGCCGGCGCGGACGCCTGGTGGGCGCAGCAGCTCGACTGCTCGCTCGCGCTGAAGGGCCTCGTGGCGAAGCTCAGCCCCGCCGAGCACTACCGGCTGCGCGACGCGGTCGACGCGGACCTCGAGCAGTACGCGGAGCCCGACGGCACGCTTCGCATCCCCGCACGGACGCTCGTCGCCGGCGCGACCGCCTGACGGCGGGACGTCCGCCGCGTCGCGGTCCCTAGGATCCGCCGCCTCATGATCTACGACGACGACGCGGACCTCACCCTGCTCGACGGCAAGACCGTCGCCATCATCGGGTTCGGCTCGCAGGGCCACGCCCACGCCCAGAACCTGAACGACTCCGGCGTGGAGGTCGTCGTCGGCCTGCGGCCGGACTCCGCGTCCGTCGCCGAGGCCGAGGCCGCGGGCCTGACGGTGATGGGCGTCGCCGACGCGGCGGCCAAGGGCGATGTCGTGATGATGCTCGTCCCCGACGAGAAGCACCGCGAGGTCTGGGAGGCCGACGTCCGCGACGGCGTCGCCCCCGGCGACCTGCTGCTCTTCGGCCACGGCTTCTCGATCCTCTACGGCGAGGTCGAGGCGCCCGAGGGCGTCGACGTGGCGCTCGCCGCTCCCAAGGGCCCGGGCCACCTGGTCCGCCGCCAGTACCTCGAGGGCTCCGGCGTCCCCGGCCTCGTCGCGATCCACCAGGACGCGACGGGCGGCGCGAAGGCGCTCGCGCTCGCCTACGCGAAGGGGATCGGCTGCACGCGCGGCGGCGTGTTCGAGACGACCTTCAAGGACGAGACCGAGACCGACCTCTTCGGGGAGCAGGCGGTGCTCTGCGGCGGCGCGTCCGAGCTGGTGCGTGCGGGCTTCGAGACGCTCACCGAGGCCGGCTACCCGCCGGAGATGGCGTACTTCGAGTGCCTCCACGAGCTCAAGCTCATCGTCGACCTGATGTACGAGAAAGGGCTCGCCGGCATGCGCTACTCGATCTCGAACACCGCGGAGTACGGCGACTACACGCGCGGGCCGCGGATCGTCACTGATCA
>JAABUS010009766.1_pt1 | contig 10039 bp, 7 predicted proteins | sample 5560161 | NCBI WGS metagenome assembly JAABUS01 (sample SAMN10711885, study PRJNA513376) | rock metagenome | isolation source: Antarctica rocks | place: Antarctica: Victoria Land, Trio Nunatak nord | collected 2016-01-04
GACAGACACGCAAATCAATTCGGGACTAGGCTTTCTTAACAGCTTGACGGGAACGGTGCCGCGCAGACAAGACCAGCGCATTTTCCTGCCGAAGATTGATTACAACATTAACAGCGCCAACATCTTTACCGCGACATTCAATCGCCTTCGCTCGACCTCGCCCGCTGGCATTCAGACGCAAGCGACGAACACGCGCGGACGCGCCAGCTTCGGTGACGACTTTGTTAAGGTTGACACGCTCACACTGCGTTTATCTTCGACGCTCTCGCCGACCATCCTTAACGAAGCGCGCTTCCAGTATTCGCGCGATAATGAATTCCAGATTTCCCAGCCACCTTTGCCCGGCGAACCGACGACGGCGATTAACGGCAGCGCGCCCGACGTTTTTCTTCAGAACGGCATTGAATTCGGTAAGCCAACGTTTCTTGAGCGCCGTGCTTTCCCAGACGAGAAACGCCAGCAGTATGCCGACACGGTGACGATCTCGCGTGGCAAGCAGACATTCAAATTCGGCGGCGACTTTAATCACGTCAATGATCTGCTCGACAATTTGCGCAACGAAAGCGGCGCGTTCTCTTACACGGGAACCAACAGCATCAACGATTTCATTATTGATTACACCAATGCTCTGACACCGTTTGCCCGACCTGTGACGTGCGTTTCAAGCACTAGAACCAGCGGGCAGTGCTTCAACTCTTTCAATCAAGGCTTCGGGCCTACAGCGTTTAGGTTTTCCACGAACGATTACAATTTCTTCGCGCAGGATGATATCCGCGTCAACTCGAAATTGACGGTCAATCTCGGACTGCGTTACGAATATGAGCAGTTGCCCAAAACGATTGTTCCCAATCCGGCGCTTGCGCAGACGGGTAGATTGCCGTCCGACAAAAACAACTTCGGCCCGCGCGTCGGGTTCGCTTATTCAGGCGATCAAAAGACAGTTATTCGCGGCGGTTATGGCATTTACTACGGACGTATCATCAACTCGACCATCGCCAACGCGCTGACTAATACGGCAGTGCCCGGCGCGCAGTTCCAGGTTAACCTCATTTCCGGTAATGCGGCGCAGCTTGCGCAAGCCCCGAGATTCCCGAACGTTTTACCGAATCAAGTAGGCGTGCCGTCAGCAGTACAGTTCTTCTCGCGTAACTTTCAGGCTCCTTTGATTAATGAAGCAGATGTCGTAGTCGAGCGCCAGCTTGGACGCAACACAGCTATCTCCGCTTCTTACCTGTTGAGCTACGGACGCAATCTGCCGTTCTTTGTTGACACTAACATCGGCCAGACGACGCAGTTAATCAACTATAACGTCGTCGGCGGCCCCTTTGCTGGTCAGATGGTTTCGATTCCTACTTTCACTGGCGTCACGCCTGCTCCGACTGCCACTAATCCGTTCCCGAACGCCAGACCAAATCCGACCTTTGAAGCGCTAACTGAAATTCGCAGCACCGTCAAGTCTCAATACAACGCAGTCGTGCTTCAGGCCAATCGTCGCTATAGCAAGGGGCTGCAATTCCAGACCAGCTATACGCTCGCAAAGGCAACCGACAACGGGCAGTCTTCGGCCACCTTCACGAATACCAACGATCCGCTCGATCCGTTTAATCAGGATCGTGAACGCGGCAGATCGACTTTCGATGTTCGTCAGAAGTTTGTGGCGAGTGCCGTTTATACGCCTGACTTCTTCGGCAAAGACTCCGAGAGCCGCGTCGGGCGTGCGGTCTTTAATGGTTTCAACATCGCGCCTATCGTTTCCTTTTACTCCGGGCGACCATACTCCGGCACTATTTCGGGAAGCGCGCAGAGATTCATCGGCAACGGTGGAAGTGGCGTAAGCATTTTAGCGTCCGGCACAAGCACGATTGCCGGTGGTCTTAATGCAACGGGCGGCTCTTCGCGCTTTGCGTCGCTGCCACGTAACAGTTTTCGTCAACCGCGCATCGTCAACGTTGACCTGCGCGTTTCAAGGCGTTTCCGCTTTGGAGAATCAAAGAACATAGAGTTTCTGGCTGAAGCCTTTAACCTCTTCAATCGCACGCAGGTGACAACGGTGAACACAGTGCTTTACACTTCCACCGCTGTCCCGACAGGCGCGGCGACGGGCACGCTGCCGACGCTGCAATTCAACCCCGCCTTCGGGACAACCAACGAAGCGGGCGGCACGCTCTTCCGCGAACGTCAGGTTCAACTCGCCGTTCGTTTCGAGTTCTAAATAAAACTTAACGGCTCAAAACACATCAGGTGCGCTTGAATCCTTCAGGCGCACCTTCTTTTTCTTCACGGTAGGAAGTTTCGTCTCACCTTACGTTTCCTCCCAGAAAACGATCCAAGAAGTTCAGAATCAAGAAGTTCTTCTACCATTTCGGTTTAACTTCTGCTAACATGGTTTTGCCTGCCTTCTCGTGAAGTATCCTGCGGCTTTGATTCACTTACTTCTCATGCGGCGATGAAATCACAAAATGTAATGGAAGATAGTAGTAAAGGCGTCTCCTCAACGCGTGTGGCGCAATCTCATGCGAGCGAAACGCAGAGTGTCTCGTGGCGCGCGTGGGCACTTGTGGCAACGATGTTTCTTTGCTTCGCCGTTTGTTTAGCGGCGTTCTTTTTCGTCTTTCCGCAAGTCAGCCCGTGGTGGGCGGCATTCATAAGTGCCGGTTTGTGCGCGCTGTTGGCGGGCTTCGCCGTGCAGCAAAATAACCGGAAGCAAAGTGATTTCAGTTCAAGCATGAGCGCGATGAAGCAGCAATGCGCAGAGGCAGAGCAGCGTGCGCAGGACGCTTCACGCATCGCCACATCGCGTTACGCGGAGTTGTCTGACGCGAGCCATGAATGGGAAACAACGTTTGCGGCGCAACCTGACGGAATTTTTCTGTTCGATTCGAGCGGGCGTTTGAAGCGCGTAAACGGAGCAGGTGCGCAGTTGGAGAGTGGAGACGCAGAGGCGCTCGTGGACAGGCGTTGCTGCGAAATGTTCTGGCATGTTCCGGGCGCGAACGAGTGCGCCGTCGAGCGTGCGCGCAGAAGCGGCGAAACGATTGAAGTCGAATTAATGGCGGGCGCGAATCAGGATCAACCGACGTTGATGATCGTCGTGCCCGTGAAGGACGCGGACGCGGCGCTCGACGGCAATGTGGTGGTGATTGCGCGCGATGTGTCCGAGTTGCGACGCGCCGAAGCAGAAGCCTTCGAGCATAAATCTTTCATGGCGAGTCTCGCCGATCTCACGCCCGACGAAATTTACACGCTCGACTCGGATGGCCGCTTTACATGGATGAATGAACGTGCGCGCACGGCTGGCGGGCTGACCGATTCCGCTTTAATGGGAAGACATTTCGGCGACATCGTCGCGGCGGAAACTAGAGATGAAATAAACGCCCATCTACGCCGCACGCAAAGCGGTGAAGACGCGCAATGTGAAACTCAAATGATAAACGCAGATGCGACCGTGCGCGATACGGAAGCGCACATGTCTCCTTTGTGGCGCGATGGAGAGGTGAGCGGCGCGCTCGTCTTTTTACGCGATATAACGGAACGCAAACGCGCGCAGGAACGCATGGCGCAATCCGATAAACTGCGCGCGCTCGGCGAACTTGCGGCGGGCGTCGCGCACAATCTGAACAATTCGTTGACGGTCATACAGGGACGCGCGCAGCTTCTGTTAATGAAACAAAAAGACGCGGACGATTCCACCTCGCGCAGTCTCGAAGTCATCACACGCGCCGTCGGCGATAGCGCGCAGACTTTGCGGCGCATGTTGGATTTTGCCAGACGCGATTCGGCGAGCGCGTTTGCGCCCGTTGATCTCGCGGAATTGATTTCTTCAAGCGTCGAGATTGCCAGACCAAAGTGGCAGCACGAATCGGCAGCGCATTCGCGTACTATTAACGTGCAAGTTGAGAATCAAGCGGGCGTGTACGTGCTCGGCGAAGTCGCGGAGTTACGCGAAGTCGTGCTTAATTTGCTTTTCAATGCAGTGGATGCGATGCCCGAAGGCGGCATCATCGAAATCGGCACCCGCGCGGAACTCGATGGCGCGTGTTTCTGGGTTGCGGACACGGGTTGCGGGATGGATCAGGAAACGCAGGCGCGCGTCTTCGAGCCTTTTTATTCGACGAAGGGCGAGCGCGGGACGGGTCTCGGACTCTCCGCTTCGCATGGGATCATTAAGCGGCACAACGGACAGTTCATGGTCGTTTCCGAACCGGGCGAAGGTACGCGCATCGAAGTTCGTTTGCCGATTTATGAGAACGCGCGGGCGGCGAAAAAGCGTGAAAGGTTTGTGATGCCCGCGCAGGCAAGACAAGCGCGCGTGCTGGTAGTTGATGATGAAGGAGACGTGCGCGCGCTGTTGTGCGAAGCCTTCGCCGCCGCCGGTCACACGATTATCGAAGCGAAATCCGGCACGGAAGCATTAGCCAGATTACAGGACGAAAAAATTGATCTGGTGATTTGCGATCTCGGCTTACCGGAAATAAGCGGCGTGCAGGTGGCGCGCTGGGTCAAAGAAAATCTGCCCGCCACGTCTTTGATACTCGCAACCGGATGGGCAGACATGATTACGCCCGAAGACCACGCGCAGGGACGCATTGACGCGGTGATAAAAAAACCTTTTGCGATCACCCAAGTCTTAGAGTGTGCGACGGAACTACTCAACAAAAGCCACGCGCAGGAATCGCTTTCCGTCGAAGTGCCAGCTTGAATTCAACACGCCGGATTCGTCCGAAGACAAAGCATATGGCGAAGCCTTCCTGTACGAAAACATACTCGCGCCATCGCCCGTTCTAACCAATGAATCACGCGCGGCAATCCATCGCAACTCATCCTTTCTCTTTATCTCAAACAGTTTACATATATTTCAGCACGGGCTTTGCGGTTAAGCTTGAGCGCTGGCATATCACTTGCCGTTGTTGCCTTCACACGCAACAGCGCGAGTATCAAAAGCACGCGCACTTTTTGCACGAACGGCAACTGTAAAGTTTAAGAGGAGATCAAACAATGAGTTTACCGAACAAAGATGAAGTCGAAGGCAAATTGGATCAAGCAAAGGGCGCGGTCAAAGAAAACGTCGGACGCGCCGTCGGCAATAAGGACATGGAAAACGAAGGCGCGGCGGATCGCGCGGGCGGCAAAGTTCAAGAAGGCTACGGCGAAGCCAAGCGCTCAGTCGGCGATGCAGTTAAGGATGTCGGCGACGCGATTAAGAAATAAACGTTTGTTAAAGTAGACAGCAAAAAGGCGCGGGTTGAAAATTCATTCAGCCCGCGCCTTTTTGCTGTAACGCGATAATCTATACGCAAATATTTTACATGCGTCAGTCTCTACGCCAGCGCGTGCTCGGCCCTTCTTCCGCGAGCCTGTCAACACCTCTGCGAAACACCTTGCGCGTGTCTTCCGGCACATTTTGCAGTCTGCGCGCGCGTTCCATTTCAAGTTCGCTCTCTCTTTCGCGCGGCGTCAACGCATGGCGTCCTGTTTCAGGTTCCGGCGCACGATCATCGTCCCGTGCCAAGTCTCTTGGTTCACGTCTTTCCGCAATCTCCGCGAAGTGGCGCAAATCTTCTTCCAATTCCTGTTCTGGATTTTTGCCGAAGAGACTTGCCACGAGCGCGCCCAAGCGTCCGGCGGGAACTTCGTAGCCGAGTATGACGCGTAGCAGAGTTGTGCCTCGACGTGTTGATTCAAAGATCACTTCGCCGTGTGTATTAACGTCGCCGCGCACCGTTCGCCAAGCGATTCTATGATCGGGTTCAAAGACAACTGTTTCCGCTTCCCATTCGACGCTTGTGCCTAAGGGCGCGCGCGCCGTCCAACGCGTGAAGCGTCGCCCTGTGTAATGCACGTCCTTGATGTTACTCATCCATCGCGGGAAATTCTCAAAGTCGCTGAACAGATCAAAGACACGCTCAACCGGCGCGTCTATCTCTATCGCTTTTTCGGTTTGCTGCATGGGATTTCCTCAGAAAAGATTTGATGTTTTCGCACGCTCATATCAAACGCCGACAGCAACCTGCGTTCGACGCCGAACGCAGATTGCGATATGCTTTTGTTTCCGAACGGGGACGCCGACGAAACAGCACGTTTATTCCTGTCGAACGTGATCCGCGCCGATGTCTTCGAGCAGCTTTTCGAGTTTGTCCGCGTCATCGCCGTCCTTTGCTTCAACGCCGAGCAGTATGCCGCCGCCGCGCAAGCCCGCATCATAAACTTTCGCGCGATGTTCCGGGATGCCTGCGCCGATCAGCGCACCGATAATGCCGCCGGTTGCGCCGCCCGCGCCCGCACCCGCCAGCGCCGCCGCGAGTGGCCCGGCGATGATAAGGCCGAGGCCGGGCAAAGCGATACTTGTGCCGACGGCGGCGATGCCTGCGAGCACTGCGCCGATTGTGCCGCCGAGCGCGCCGCCGATGCCTGCGCCGTCCGCCGCGTGCGTGCCCGTTTCGACGGCAAATTCTTTGCTCTTGGTGGCGTCGGACATCATCACGCTGATGTCGTCGCGCGAATAGCCGCGTTTGAGAATCGCATCAACGGCTGCTTCCGCTGCCGCGCGTGTTTTGAAAAGTCCCGTTACTAATTTAGCCATGATTTTTGCTCCTTAACGATCTTCAGAATTCTGTTTGCCGCAAATGGGAATGCTAATTGCGCGAGGCGAGCAAGCGCCGAATCCACACGCTGTTGATAATCTCTTCGCGGGGGATAATCAAATATGTTGATGCAATGAATGGCACGCTGTCAACCCTTTTCCTCACGCTGAAAGCTTTTCTTTGACTCCAAATGTTTCATATTAACGACGCGAAAGACAAGCGGCCTTTGCTCGTGTACTATGTGTTGCGAACTTAAAATTTTTCAGGGGGAATAATTTAGTGGCAATCAAAGCAGTGATTTTTGATATTGACGGCACGCTGGTTGATTCAGTTGATTTTCATGCAGAGGCGTGGCAGCGAACGTTCAAACATTTCGGCAAAGACATTTTGTTTGCAGACGTGCGCGGACAAATCGGCAAGGGCGGCGATCAATTGCTGCCCGTCTTTTTTTCCGAAGAAGAATTAAAGCGTTTCGGCAAAGAAATGGAAGAATACAGGGGCGAGCTTTTCAAGCGCGAATACTTGCCGCGCGTCAAAGGGTTTCCGCAGGTGCGTGGGCTTTTCGAGCGCATCAAGGCGGACAAAAAACAGCTCGCGCTCGCTTCTTCCGCCAAGGAAGACGAACTCGAAGAGTATAAAAAAATCGCGCACATCGAAGACCTCGTCGAGAAACAAACGTCAGCCGACGACGCCGAAAAATCGAAGCCGCACCCGGACATCTTTCTCGCCGCGCTCAATCAACTAAAAGACATTAAGCCAAACGAAGCCATCGTCATCGGCGATACACCTTACGATGCAGAGGCCGCAGGCAAAGCAGGTTTGCGTACCATCGGTGTGCTCTGCGGCGGCTTTCCCGAAGCGAGTTTGCGCGAAGCAGGCTGCATCGCCATCTATCGTGATCCGGCTGATCTGTTAGCGCGCTACGACGAATCGCCGATCAAACAGGAAGCCACCAGCGCGACGCATCGTTAAAATCATATCATTCACGAACGGCTTTCACGATCAGCGTTTCGCCGAAGAGAATGGGCACTGTGAAAATCTGCTTAACGATCTCTGCGTTCTGTTCGCGCACACGTGCGTCTTTCTCTTCCTTTTTGAAAACCCAGCGCGTCATCAAATAACTGAAAGGCACGAGCGCGGCGTACACCCAACTAATGAATTTGACGCGGTTCGTTTTGATCGCGCTGATTCTAAAATTATTTGCGTGCAGGCGGTAGCGCAACTCTGGAAAAGAAACAAGCGTTAAGTGATGCAGCGGCGTGTAGTTCGTTTCGTCGAGCGGACTTTTCTCGCCCTGATGAAAGCCCGTCAAGAGCCAGCGCCACCTTGAACGAAGCGCCGTTAAATTCGGCGTAGAGACGATCAGCACACCGCCTTTGCGCAAAATCCTGCGACACTCTTTGATAAAATCAAACGGGCGTTCGATGTGTTCGATGCCGTCAATACACACGACCGCATCGAACATCGCGTCCGCAAACGGCAATGCCGCGTTCATGTCTGCGACAAAAAACTTGCGGTGCGGAACCTGTATGATCTCCTGACAATCGGCGGAATAAACGTCCAGCCCTGCGTCCAGCAAACGCTTCGTGAAAGCGCCCGCGCCGCATGGAACGTCCAGCACAGTTTTGCAACCGCGCTCCGCAAACAAAAGTTCCGCGACCACATTGTGCGTGTTCTTTGAAGTGTTTTCGGAAATCACGGCAGTGTTGTCAGAAGCACGCGGCGATGCCATCACTTGCGGAGTTGATTCCAACGCGCTTTCAACTTGCTCTGCACGCCGCTCGCTTTCTTTTGTTTCTACATTCACGAATTGATGTTCCCTTGCGTTCTTTTATTCGCCGCCGATTACTGTAGACTTCTGTGCGTGGAAAGCGGCTTGTCAACTACCACGCCCTGAAAGGGCATAGCTTGCGGCTGTGATTACTCACGCTGCCTTATCAACCGAAGTTGACGTTTGGGCGATTGACACGCCCCTGACTCTCAAATTGAGAGCCGCGTTGAAATCAGCATTCGCAGTATAACCGCAACTTTGACAGAGGAACTTATCTTGAGACTTTCGATTTGCCTTATCGGTATAGCCACACCGCGAGCATTCGCGGCTACTATTGCGCGGGTCAACCGCGTACAGGGCTACTCCGTTAAGCTTCGACTTGTATTCAAGAAAGTTTCTAAGTTGCGCGAATGCCCAATTACCGTGCCTTGCTCGCTGGCTACGTCTAACCGTGACTCGCTTGGAAATGCCTTTGAGATTTTCAATGGCGATGCCTCGCGTTGTGTCTTTAGCCTTGAGAATAAGACGCTTGCTGATAACGTGATTCGTGTCACGTTGGAAACGGGCTTGCTTGCCCGAAAGCTCTTTAAGTTTGCGTTTACCAGAGCGTGTACCTTTGCGTTGCAAGTTGCGGCGACGGTGCGCGTGTTTGCGCCTCGTCTCATCAATCTTCGCACCTGTAAACGCCTCACCATCGCTGTCAGTTATCAAATTTACGACGCCGAAATCCACGCCCAAAATGTCTTGGGCATCGCCAAGCAAAGGTTCGTCAATGTCGCAAACTACATTCAGATAGAAGTTGCCTTTGCGGTAAATCAAATCAGTCTCGCCTTTGCGGAATGGCAACAACTTTCGCTGATAGTCGCCACATTGAAATGGAATTGTCTGGCGACCTTCAAGCGTCCAGATGGACACTCTCTCGTCTTTCTTAAACGTGAGAATCCTATCGTCATATGCGATGCTGCCGTGCTTACGAAAGACGCGCTTGACCTTCTTATCAATCTTGTAAGCATCGGCAACTTTAGCAATCAATCTCACGACTATCTGAGCAGACAAATCAAAGGTGTCGCGGGTCGTGTGGTAGGCGAGTTTATGCAGCTTGAATTGTTTGAAGGTTTTACTTTCCCAAGCCTGCGCACTGATTGCGTTGCACGCCTTGTTCGCGCGCTCAATCGTTTTCCTGAGCGCGTCAGATTGCTCTTTGGTCGGCTGCAACTTGAGATTCACAATCAACTTCATGTGTCCATTATAGCGCGTTTCTTCAAATATGGAACATTGGATTATTTCTTTAACGACGCTCCTCCCCAACATAAATGCAGGGGTGTCCGCGTTCTCTTATGTGTGGTTTGCCGATGAAAATTCTGCAAATCTGTTCGGCGCGTCAACTCGGCGGCGGTGAAAAACATTTAATTGATCTGGCAAACGCGCTCGCCGTGCTTGGTCACGATGTTTACGCCGCCGTCGCGCCGAACTCGCCGCTGATTGCCAAGCTGACAGCTTTGCCGCAGCAGAATATCATGCAGTTACGTTTGCGCAACGCACTTGACTTGCCGAGCGCTCTGCAACTCGCTCGCTTCGTGCGTGAACGTGAAATAGAGATTATCCACGCGCACATCGCGCGTGATTATATGCTTGCCGCTTTCGCCGCGAAGCGCAATGCTGCTGCGCAACTTATCATTGCGCGCCA
>JAABUS010009767.1_pt1 | contig 10038 bp, 1 predicted proteins | sample 5560161 | NCBI WGS metagenome assembly JAABUS01 (sample SAMN10711885, study PRJNA513376) | rock metagenome | isolation source: Antarctica rocks | place: Antarctica: Victoria Land, Trio Nunatak nord | collected 2016-01-04
TTTTTTATTTTTTATTTTTTGAATTATTTATTAATTCTATTAAAAACTCTTTATTATATTAAAATATATTAATAAATTTATACTCGTTATTTCAAAATATTCTAAAATTTATTTTTATTATTTTTACTTTCTCGATTTACTTTATAAATTCGTAAATTAATATATATTAAAATTATATTTTATATTAAAAGTAATTTTAAATATATTTATTTATTTATTTATATTAATCTTTTATCAATATATATTTTTAGAAAAGAATTTATTAATTTATTATTTTATAATATATTTTATAATTTATTTTATTACTATTTTATAATATATAATATAATATATTTTATAATATATTTTAATTTAATTTATTAATATATTTATTATTATTATTACGCCGCGGAATAGGGAAAGGAAGGGATAAAACTAACCCTTATTCCCTTCCCCGGAGTAGGGAAGGGAATAGATAAGGAAGGGAAGAGAATATTAAAAGAAAATAAAGAAGGGAAGGGATTCTTTATTATTCTTTATCCCTACCCTCTTTATAAGGCTGATAGTTATAGTTAATTAATACACTTTTTTAACACGTACCTTAATTATATTAATCTCTATCCTAACTTTAAATTATACTAGTTATTCTAGTATATTCTTAATTTCTTTTACTAGATATATATTCACGATTTATTATAAGGAAAGTAGATATAATATATTAAGATTTTATTATACTAAATACTATAGAATATTAATATTTCCTCTATATACCCCCGTTAGATTTTTTAATAATCTAATATCCTTCGCCTAAATAATTATATATTTAGTATATATAATAGTAAGATTCGTTATTATAAATTCTAAAAATTAGTATATTTAGTAATATAATAAGCTTAAAATTTATTAGAAAATAATATAGTTTTATAATACTCCGTCGCCTTTTATAGTATTTTTATAATAGTTAATTACTATCGGAAATTATAGCCTAATTATATATTTTATATAATCTCTCGAACTAGATACTAAAATAGCGCTTTAGGAATAAAAAGCTTAATAGTTTTCTAATAATATCGAATTTAGCGAAGTATAGATACTAGTAATAAATTAATATATTAATTAAGATAAAACTAAATGAAAAGACGAAATATTTACGTCCTTAATTTATACGGCGTTAACGGGTTATAAGAATAATTTTTATCTTTTATCCCCGCTTCTTAACCTACTATCGTAGGGTTTTTATTACGACTAGGGCTTTTCGAGTTATTAGAGAGCGTATATTAATATCTTTATTATTATTTTAAACTAAATTTTTACCCGATAATTAAGCTAGATCTCCGTTTATATTCTTTACTTTCTCTATATTAATAGATTAATATAATAATTATAATAAATCTGGAATAAAAAGTAAGATATTTATAATTTATAGATTTTTTTAGGGTCTAAGATTTTTCTTTTTCCTAGATTTAGAATTTCTTAACCCTAGGGACTATAAATAATAATAGATTAATATATTAATTACGATAAGACTAGGATATAAGTCAAATATTTTTTACCTCGAGTTTTCGCTATTATTTTAACTAAAGTAATATATTAGTATAATAATTAAGATAATATTAAGAGAAAGGGTTAAGAAAATTATTATTTAAAACTTTACCTTAGATTAAACCTACGACCTTTTTTTTCTCCTTTATCTCTTTATCTTTACGAGTTTTTTAGTTTATAAATATTTTATTCTAAATAGTTAAACGCGTAGACTTTCTTTTACCGGGTAATTTTAGATCTTCGAGCTCTAATTAATTAATCTATAATAAAACTCTTAAATTACACTTAATACCAATTAGTATTTTAATAGAATCCGGCTCTTCTTATTTAATAACCGGCTTTTAATATTTAACTATATATTAAATATCCGTAATAAAATATTATTTATATAATAGATTATAAAATCTCCCTTTACGGTATAAATAGAATTAATTTAAATCTAAATAAAAAAGATAAGATAAATAATTAATAGACGGATTATATTAATATTAGTAGCTATTATCGTCTAAATTATATTTATTAAATATAGGCGGATTTGTATATAGAGTTATATTTGGAGCCGTTATAACTAAAGTAACTAATAGCGGTTCACTTATATAGTTATATATATTAATTCTAGGTTTTTCCGGATTATAGTATATTATAGATTCCTTATTATATATAAACTCGTCGAATTCGAACTTATCTAGGGGAGTGTCCAAGCGATATTATAATTTATAAAAATAATTAATACTTTTATCCTAATCTTTATACTAATAATCTTACTTATTTAATATCTTTATATATATTTATTTAGGAGCTACTAGATTCGATAGTTTATAAAGAAGGTGTTTTTTATATTTTATAATTTTAATTAATACTATTTATCCTGGACTTTACCCTAGTAACTTTACTATGATATTATTTTATATTTAAGTAACTTCGGCTTAGATAGGTAGTAGAGGAGCTATTAATTATAATTCATATATAATATTAATACTATTTATCCTAATCTTTATCCTAGTAACTTTACTAGGTTAAAATTAAATAATCTTTTAAAAAAAGACCTTACGTATAATAATAAAAGATATAATAATAGTAAGTATTACGATAGCTAGGCGTCTTATTAATAAGTTCCCTAATTATATTTAATTTCACTTTATTTATAACGACGAAAGAATAAGGGGATATAGAGAAAAAAGCGCCTATATAAGTCGTTAAAAACTAATTATATTAATCTATATATTAATAAATATACTACGTCTTATTTTCGATTAATTAAAGACTCCTAGAGTAGTATCGTTAATATAGTTTAGATATTAGGGTAAGGTTAAGGTATAAAGTAAATCGGATAATAGGATTTATAATATTAAAAACGAGATTCAGAATTAGCGCCGTTATTATTCATTTCTAGTCGATTAATAAAATATTATATATTTAAGGTATAGACTTCTATCTTAATCTAGTAAACTATAGAAACTAATAAAGTTATTTATTAATTTTTATAATTACTAAATTTGAATAATTTAATTTATAAATAAATCGTAAATTAAAAATTTATAGCTCGAAGAAAGGCTATATTAAATTACTAGATATAAAGATTAGAATAAAGATAATAAGTTCTTAAATTATATATATATTTTATAATATATCTTTAGTTAATAGATATACTCTTTAACCGTCGTATAAAATATATATTCTTCGGGGCTAAAGTAATCCGTTTATTATAAATCGCGTAAAGATTAGATACTATAATCGAAGTTAATTACTATATCGGTAGAGATGATTTATAACTTATTTATAAGTTCCTTAATTAATATCGCCTTTATAGTTTTTTATAACGCGTTTAACGCCGTAGATTAAATCCGAAAATAACGTTTATATAATATATATATAATTTCGCGGATAAGGCGCGTAAAGGATAACTTCGGGATTAAAAAATCGGTTATTTTTTAAAGAAACCTAATTTCTTATAGAGTAACGACTAGTAAGTTTAGCGAATTCGAGTTTAATATAAAGAGATCCTATTTATTACCGTTTTTTAGTCGTTTATTTTATACCGCGATTTTCTTTACTCGAGCTTTTTTAAGAGGAATTTTATATATATTAAATACTTTTTTTACTACCTTTGGACTCCGCTAGTTATAAGGGATTAAGAACCCCGGTTAATTATCACTATATTATATAGGCCGTTAAAGAGTTTAATATTAATATTAACTATACTTTCTATAATAACTAGAGGTATAATTATTAATATTAATTAATAAGGATTTAGTTAAGTTTCGGTAGGAATTTACGAAAGAGGGTACGGATATTAAATAAAGATATATTTATAGTTATTATAACGGGTAGCCTAACCTATTATATATAAAAGAGCGGTAGATCTACTTTATTATTATATTTTATTAGATATTTTTACCGTAAAGTATTCCTCGGCTATAAGACGTAGTTTATTTAGATAAATTATATAATTATAATATAATTATTAAATCCTTTTACTTTCCTACTCTCTTTATTTATCTATATAATTCGTATTTAAAATATCTTAAAGTAGTAGTTTCGCCCTAGAGAACTTTATATATAACTAGTATTCTCCTTTTCTTAATATAATACCCCGGGATATTTTATTTACGGTAAAGGTTTCTACCGAACGTTTTATAATTAAAAGTAACGACTACCGCTATTATATATATAAAGTAGAAATAACTATCGATTTCTTTATATAGTTTTATTTATAATAGTAATATCGTAATTAAAAGAGGAAATATAAAATTAATAAAGTAAAGGGCTAGATATTTAATTTCTTATAAACCTCGTAAAAGTTAGCTCCGGAATAGGAGTATTTCGATTATAGTATTATAATAGGTACTAGGGAGCCGAGGAATATTTATAAAAGATATAACTATATAGTATAAAAATATACCTCGAATTAAGGAAATATAAGAGGAAAGTTTTAATATATAAAATAAAACCGATTTAAAATATATTCTCGTTTAAAGACTAGGTATATAATTATTCTTTTAAATAAATATAAAGATTAATATAAATTCCTAATTATATAATTTAGAGGACTAAAAAAAAGATTAATATATTAAAATTTAATAGTCGGGAGGTAACCTTGGAGGACTTCCCTAAATTATTTATATAAATAATTATCGGGCTTAGACTCTCTTTACGATTTATTAATAATATCAATATATAACGAGTATTTAAATATATTAATACTTAATTTACTCTCCCTTCTATATTAATAATTAAAAACTATATAATAAAGAAGTATTAAGAGATTTAGTCGCTTCTCCTTTAAGATTTACCTAACGACGGTATTAAAGTTATTTTTATACTAGATTTATAGTCTTTTAGAAACCGGTAGAGTTATATAATTATAAATACGTACTTTATCGACTATCGATAGTAGTATTACGAGGTACTTTTAACTTTTAAGTTTATAAAAAGTAAATATAGTAATAGAAGTCTAGCCGGGCACTTAAATACTATTATCCGTCGTTATAATTTAAGGGACCGTATTATATCGATTATTATAAATAACGCCTCTAATAATATTATAATATATTAATTACTCGAGACGATATCCGCGGAGGAGAGTATATAGTTTATAGTTATAAAAAAAGAGTTTAAATACGAGCTTCGCGAAGTTTATAACGAATTAGACTTTTTTACGAATACTAGAATTCATCGCGTCTTATACTTCTTTTATATTATTTAGCTAGGCTTAAAGGAACTTTTTAATATTATTAAAATCTCGTTAATAAATAAAGACTTTTAAAAAGATTAAGACGAAAAAGTAAATAAATAAAAACTTTTTAATATAGGAAAAGAATCTAGAATCCTATTTATTTTTATAAAAGTATATATTCTTAATTTTATATTAATTTTTATACTTACCTTTATTTATTTATTAAATTTAAGGTATATAAATTCGTAAAACCTTTATCTACCTTAATAGAAACGGTTAACGGCGCGAGTGTTTTTAAGATATTTAAAAAAGACTTAATAACGAGAAATATTAATCGGTTAAGTTAATTTAAGGATAAGAGATATATAATAAAAAACACCCGAACGAATTTACTATACTAAAGCTCTTCTAGGATATAGTAATTAAATAGGATTTAATATATTATATATTAATCCGGGCCCGAAGACTAAGGCCGATATTAAAAGAGTTTTTTCGCGAGTAAAGGGAGTAACTATAAATAAATAATAACGAATAAATTTAAGTAAACTACTTTATCGAGTTTAATAAACCGTTTTATTAGTATATATAAGCGATTAATACTTTATATACGCCGATTATTTATATAATCTTTTCGGTTTATAATACTTTATTTAATTATCTTAAAGATAAGGAGAAAAAGTTTAAGATTAAAAATATAAATTAAAAGAAATTTATATTAATAAGTTTAAAGAAGGTTTAAACTAAATTAAAATAGTATTATTCTTAAACCTAGTTAATTTTAGGTAGTTTATATAATATAGTAACTCTCCTAAACTTTATTAAAAAGACGACTATATTCTAGGGTTAAAGTTAGAATAAAGAGATTAATAAAAAATAAAAGGATTACTACTAGGAATAATTTAGCGAGTAATTTAATCGGCGTATACCTATTATTAATTAAAAGAAAATATATATTAAAAGAGATATCGGCGTAAATACTCTTAAATATTTTATTAAAGGTAAGAAAAAGATATTAATTTCGAAGAGTCGGAGTAATAAACTTTAAAGCTACCGCGAAATAAATAAATTTACTATTTATATTAATCTTTATATTAATAACTATATCGGTTAATTTAATATAGGATTTAATAATAAAAATAAATCTATATTTAATAGATAAAAGGGATTTTCGTTATATTATAATTATCTCTTTTATACCGCCCGTAATATTCTAGCTATACCCTTTATAGGGGTTAAATATAAACGAGTATTTAATATTATTAATTAATTATATTTAGCCTAAAAATCCTATAGTCCGGAAACCTTCTCGGCTCTAATAGTCCTTAATTATTTCTAATTTAAAAAGAACGAAATAATAATATTATAATAGGACCTAAACTAGGAAGAGATAATAATATTTAAAGAATATAAAATAAAAGTAAAGAGGCGGGAAAAGAATATAATAAAGAGCGAGGATAAAGATCTAATTAATAATATAAATAAAGGCTAGTCTAATAACTTTATAAAAGAAGAATTTCGAGAATTTTTTAAAACTCCTACTACTAGTCTAGCTCGTAAAGAAGGAAGAGTTAAAGAATATAATTCTAGCCCTTAAATAAGACCTTTTATAATAATACTATAAATAAAATACTAATATTATAAATAGACTTGAGAAGGCGTGAAAAATAGATATATAAATTTATAAACTAGATTTTCCGAGTATACGATAAATTAGAGCTCTTTAAAACGCTTATATTCGACCCGAGACTCTACGTCAAAAAATTTAATAATAAGGAAGAAATCGAATATAGGATTATTCTTTAAGTCGTAGGTATTATCTAGGCCTTATATAATAATTAAATATCTAGGCTATAATGGCTTAAAGACTACGTATAAAAACGAGTCTTTAGAACCGATTTTATTAAAACTAGCTAAAAAAGCTAGACTTTTCTAAAAATCTTTATAAGGTAATAAAAATATAAATAAGACTCTTAAAAATAGGAGGAGATAAAACGGGAACTAGAATTACGATTAATAATAAAATATAAATAAGATAGGTATAAAGATTAATATAATAATAATAAAAACTATTATATTAGTAAATTTTCGGGTATTTTAATAGGCTAGCTATAATAAATATTAATTTAAATAATTAATCGTATTTAATAAAAATATATTTAGAAATCTAAACGAACTAGCTACCTCTTTCTAATTTTATAATAACTTCGTAAACTCCCCGAATTAAATAATTCGTTCTAGCTCCTTTTCGAGCTTTTTATATTTATTAAATTTCTAAAATATCTTTACCCTCTTTATTATCTCGGTATACTCCGGTCCTAGGAGTATCCCGAATTTTTTTTTTATACCTTCCTTATCTTTATCTAGTACCCATCTATATTTAATAAAATTATAATTATTAGGTTATAATTAATTAAGTCCTAGTATTATAATCTATTTATAATTATCTTTATCTAGCGTTACGTACTTATTTATTTCTTAGATATCCTATTAATTTCCGCTAAATAACTTATAGATCTTTAGATTTATAATAAACTAAAAGATTATATTATACTATAGTATATACTCGAGTTTATCGAATATTTTATTAGGTTATAGTAAACGTTTTTATAACTCTTTATATATACGTTAACCTATAATTAATATTAAATAGTATATAGATTAGTATAAAAATATATTAGATAGTTATTTCTTCGTATATACGAGAACCCTATATATTTATATTTCTTTAGCGAATATTTATCGTAGTATTTAATCTTCGCTTATAACGACTTAAATACTATAATCTAGTATCTTCGATAATTATTATAGGTTAATTATATTATACTTTATTAATTTAATATAATTAAAACCTTAATAATTTTCTTTTAATTTTCTTTTTCGGTATTACTCTCGATACTATAATTTTCCTCGTTATCTATTTTTTATCGAATTTAAAATATATAGTTTATTAATTTTAACGAATTTTCTAAATCCTTTAAGGACTCTTTATTTATCTAATTTAAATTTTTATTATTATCGATAACTATCTCTCTACCTAAAGACGCGCCGACGATTTTTATAATAACGTGGGTATATTTACCCTAAAAAACCCTATTATATATTAATCCCGTTTAACTAGTATAATATAGATTAATATAAAGATTAGTATATACCTTTTATTAATAATATCGATCTTCGCCTATTAAGTTATTCTTTATTAATTTATAATTAATAAATTTAATTATCCCTTATTACGCGTTAAAGTCTTTTCTACTCGTCGAATTATTTTTTAATTAATAATTTTAGCTAGCTCTACCCGAAGCTCTTCTAAAGAACGATTTACTAAACGATTTCTTAATTTTACCGTATTATGGTTTTTATTTAACTCCTCTTCGGTCTTTTTTTTTCTTTATTTATTAAGTAAATAACCCCGATTACCTCGTTTTAAATTAAATATAGGTAAAGACTAGCCCGAGGTTTCTTTCTCTTCGTCGGCTATAAGATAATTAGCGATATATAATATATTAATCTATTCTATTATTTATTATTTAGTATTAAGTTTAACTAGTATCTAAATATAAGTTAGTTCTAGGTTTTTTAATCTTCTAACTTAACTATAAAACGATTAATAGAAATTATTTTATATTATCCTTTCTTATTATTTACTATATAATATTATAATAATATTTATAATAAGTTTTAACTAAAGAGATTAATTATTTTAAATATACTAATTTTTATACCCCTTAGATTTTAATATAGATTTGATTTCTTATTTAATTATTATTAAAAGGGAGAATTCCGCGATAAAGTAACTACTAAATAGTATTAAGTATAAAGATAAATATAATTATAAGAAATTAAATAATAAAAGAGTTAAATACTAAGATATCCGAGTAGTTTAACGAGTTTATTAATTAAATAAATAATTAATAAAGTCTAGAAGTAAGAGGAAAGTATAAGTAATTTAGAAATAAATTATTAACGCGGTATTAATAACCACTATAACGTTATATAATATAAATAATCTTAGTTATCCTAGAAAATTATAATTATTAAATCGAAGATTTACTAGGATTTAATATACCTAGTATTAATAAACCTAGTCTAATTATTCTATTATATTTACGTATATTTAATATAATTAATTTATTAAATCTTCGTAAATATATAAATAAATATATTAAAATATATAGTATATCTAGTGAAAGTATTTAAAAATATACTAAACCGCCTAGTATAACCCGCGGTTAAGATAAAAATTAGTATAACTAAAGTATATATTAAGACAGCGCGTTTATAGGCTATAGTATTAACCTTATAAAGAGAGTAGGGACGAGATTCCCTATTATTCTCTTCTTTTCTCTATTTTAAGGAAGAGAATTACCGAGCCTTCGTTCCCTTCTCTTCTCTTCCCCGGTTCCCTTCCTTGGCCGGGGAAGGGAAGGGATTCCCTACTCTATTCCATAATATAATTATTATATATTTTATTATATATTTTATTTTATTAATATTTTATTTAAAATTATATTTTATTATTATAATATAATATAATCTATTATTATTTTATAATATATTCTATATTATATATTATATATAATTTTATTATTTTAATTCTTTTTTAATTTATAAATATAATATAATATTAATATTTATAATTTAACTTTTATTTTATATTAATTTTATACTCTAATATTTATTAATATTATATTATATTTAATTTAATAATTACTTTATTTAAATAAATTATATAAATTTTTAAATTAATATATAATTTTATAATTTAAGAAAATATTATATAATAAATTATAATTAAAAAAAAAATAATTAAAAAAAATAAAGTATATAAAATATATAAAGTA
>JAABUS010009768.1_pt1 | contig 10038 bp, 10 predicted proteins | sample 5560161 | NCBI WGS metagenome assembly JAABUS01 (sample SAMN10711885, study PRJNA513376) | rock metagenome | isolation source: Antarctica rocks | place: Antarctica: Victoria Land, Trio Nunatak nord | collected 2016-01-04
CACCTGGGCCTCGATCAGCGAGCCGAACTCCTCGACGTTGAGCAGCTCGTCGCGGGCCCGGCCGTTGAAGGACTCGACGTAGGGGTTCTCCCACGGGGAGCCCGGCTCGATGTAGATCGTGCCGGCGCCGGACAGGCGGCACCGGTCCCGCAGTGCCCAGGCGATGAGCTCCGGTCCGTTGTCCATCCGCAGATGCCCCGGCGCACCGTGGCGGGCCACGAGCTGCTCGAGCACCGTGACCGCGGTGTCCGCGTCGGCGCGCCGCCCGGTGGTCATGGCCAGCGCCTCCCGAGCGTGCTCGTCGACGATGTTGAGCAGCTTCAGCCGTCGTCCGTCGGCGGTCTCATCGAAGGAGAAGTCGACCGCCCAGACCTGATTCGGGTGCTGCGCGGTCAGCCGCTCCCCGCTGTCCGGGCGGACTCGGCGGCGCTTGCGACACGACACCGGTCGCCGTAGCCCTTCCTCCCGCCACAGTCGTCGAATCCGCTTGTGGTTGAGTTGGTGACCATCGCGGCGCAGCAGCCGATGCGCCATCCGCCAGCCCCACCGCGGATGCTCCCGGGCGATCCGACGCAACCGGGCCCGCAGCGCCGCCTCGTCATCAGTGAGCGGTCGTTCCGGGCTGCGCTGGGTCGAGCGGTGCTGGCCGACGACGCGGCAGGCTCGCCGCTGGGAGACCCCGAAACGCTGCTGCAGAGCCGTCACGGCCCGCCGCCGGCGTTCCGGGGTCAGAAGTGTCCCTCGGCCAGCTCCTTGAGCATCGCCTTGTCCAGCTCCGCCTCGGCCAGCAACGTCTTCAGCCGGCCGTTCTCGAGCTCGCGCAGCCGCTTGGCGCCGTTCGCCTTCATCCCGCCGTACTGGTTGCGCCAGCGGTTCCACGTTGCCTCGCTGATCTCGAGCTGGCGGAGCACCTCGGTGAGCTCCTTGCCGTCGGCCAGCAGTCGCTCGCCTTCGCGCAGCTTGCGGATCACCTGCTCGGGGGTGTGCCGGTGTCGCTTCATCGTGATTCGTCCTCCTCGCCCAGCATCCTGGGCTGTCGGACTCTCACAACACCTGGACCGCCACGCGGGGCTCACGTCAACGCGCCGCCGTGGTCGTCGAGGACCGCTACTCCCAAGTGTTCAAACTCGACCGCATCCGGCCCGCCGTCGTCGCAGACGGGCTGGCCGAGTTGCAGGTCCGCTGGCCCGATGTGCCGATCGTGTTCTGCGAGACCCGCCAGCTGGCCGAGGAATGGACCTACCGCTACCTCGCCGCCGCCCACGCCTGGGCCAGCACCGAGACGGCCGCCATCACCCGCATCGGCGCGCCCGAAGCGCGACTCACCCTGGCAGTATCTGACCCGCTCGAGCCGAGCGCACGCGAGCTACGAGCCTGGGCCCGAGCCAACGGACTCACCGTGCCCGACCGCGGCCGACTACGACCCGAGATCCTCACAGCCTGGCGCGACGCCAACACGTCATGACCGCCCGCAAGGGGATCCCGTTCTGAAGACTGACAAGCACGGGCAGCGTCGCCGGTAGCGCTTGCCTCATCGCGTCGGCACGGATCGGCTAACGGAAGAACGCTTGTGGGGCTCCGGACGGCAGGTCGTTGACGGCGCGCTCCCCGGCATCGAACGTTGCTTGCGCCCACCCGAACCGGTGGGAGTCGGCTCCAGCCACGGCGATGCGCCCGATCGGCTGACGCGATACCTCCATCTCACGCTGAAAGGTCGCCGCGTCGTCGACGAGTGTGTTGAGGACCGGTGAGTAGGTGTGCGGCCACGAATTGACGACCGCCTCGGCGATGTCGCGGTCTGGATCGAAGCCGAAGCGACCGAGTACGCCGTCCAGTTGGTTGTTGATGTGCTGGCGAAATACCTCGACGTCCGTCGCGACCAGCGCGGCCGATGCGGTCCGCGCTTCAACTCGGTAGTCGTCTGTCGGTAGGTCCGCTATCGGACGGTAGACGAGCTCGAGTGCGGCGGGTCGATCCGGATTGGCGCCGTGTGGAGCCCGCAACGTGATGTCATAAAAGAACGCGTCGGGAGACCACACCTGACGAATGCTGGCATCCGCCAGCACCCGCCAGTCGCGGATCCCGACGGCGACGTAGCACATCGGAGGCTTGACGACCCGTTCGAGGATACAGCGGACGGGGTGCGACAGTTCGCGAACCGCTCTGGCCATCTGCTGGGACGAGCCAGCGAACACCGCCGCCGATCCGACAACTTCAAACGAAGCGCGCTGGCCTTCCACCTGAGCGACCACGCAGTCATCTCGATTGAACAGGTCGACAACCCGATGTCCAAGCACCAGTTCGACCCGACCGTCGTTGTGTTTGGCGTTCTGGGAGATTCGGCTCAGCAGCGCAGCGCTCACGGTTGCGAGGCCGTCCTCGTATCCGAGGCTGGAGTCGGTGATCCACCGGTAAGGGTGCACGCCGAGGCGATCCGCGAACGCCGATCCGGGGAAGCCTGCGGCCAGTGCATCGAAGGCAGGAACGCAAGCCGACGGCGAGCCGAAGGTGCCGATGGGACGCCGGTCGAGCACGTCCGCCGCCTGCGGACTCAAGCCGACGCAATCAGTCAAGAACGTCCTGTAACTCAGCTTCCCCCGCAGGGCGTCGGCAGAGTTTGGAGCGAGCGTCGACGTACCTAACCAGAGGCCGAGTAACTCCGATCGTGTGAAGTCATCGAAAGGGAGTCCAGCGATTGCTGACCGGAAGGCTGTGGCTTGCTTGGGTTCGAACGGCGCTAGGAGCGGTCCAGCGTCGACCAGTGCGCGTGGTCGCTGGCCCATGTGCTGCAGATAGATGCATCCCCCCAGCTCGTTCGAGGACTCGAATTCCCGGTCGCTCGAGGTGCCGCTTTTAGTCGCGACGAGATCCAACTCGCGGAGGACATTCGCCGTCGCACCGCTTGTCCACGATTCCATCCCGGCGAATGCTGCCGCCCCGCCGTTGGTCACGACGGTGTGCCCATCGACGTTGAGTTCGAGCCGGCGGGTCATTCCGCCGATCTGGCGGGCCGCATCAACGATCACGATGCGCGCGTGAGCCCCGAATCGGCGCTGGTAGAAGTATGCGGACGCCAAGCCCGATAGCCCCGCGCCCACCACAACAAGGTCCGCGGGCGGCCCTGGCCTCGCGGCGAATGTGGAACTCGCATCATGCGTGCGTTCCGCGTCGTCAGGTGACTGAGCCAACATTGTGATTTCGTAGGGCATGCTGGCAACGCTAGAACCTCAAGTAACTATAGGTCAAGTGCGGTCGCGAGGTCGCGAACCGGAGCTCTCGGACACCGACTAGCTCGTCCACGACTACGAGTTCTCACCAATGTCGGCGCGTCGACTCCGGTGCGACGCCCACGCGGTGGTCGAAGGTTTCCGAGCACGGCCCGCGCGGTGTACCTCTTGGTCACGGCCACCGAGGGACCGGCCAAGCGGGATGCGAGCGGCGACCGATCGTAGTGCTGTACTGCGACGTTGTCGGGAACGGGCGTCGTTTGCCGCCGTCGTTGGAGCCGGGCGATCAGGTCGACGAAGTCGTCGCACAGCCACGGCTTGTCCCTGCCACGGGTTTACTGCCGGGCTATGACGTCGGTCGCGGCCTCCTCGACGACAGCGTGGCCGCGCTCACGGAGAGCGCCTAGAAGCGCCGTCTTGCCGCTGCCGGGCGCGCCGGTCAACACGTACCGCCTGGGCAACAGCCCCTCCCTCTCGATCTGTCAGATTCATCGCCGCCCTGGCCGGTAACGGATCGCGATAAGAGGCCGGGACCGGCGAGTTGTCTCCGCAGACAATCACGACTGGCGGTGTCGGCCTGGTGATGGCTAGCCTGACAACGCGCATCCAGGAGAGGGGAGCAGCGCATGACCGGTGTTCTGTCGCTGCTGCTCTCCGCTGCCCAGCTTGTCTGACGGCGGCAGCCAGCAGCTCCCACGCGAGGAGCGCTATGCCCGACGTCACGATCCGTCCACTGTCCGGGCCGGATGACCTGGCCATCTTCAACCAGCTCCGCTACGTCCGCGACAGCGAGTACGCCGACGACCTCGATCAAAGGCGTCGGGAACCAGGCTGGATGTGGTTGGCGATGCGCGGCGACCACCTTGTGGCGCGCGCCGCCTGGTGGGGCTGGCCAGGCGCCGGGCAGCCACAGCTCATGGATGTTCTCGATGTCGACTCCACGGCTCCCGACTGCCGCCATGCCGCGGTCGAGCTGGTCGGCACCGCTTTGGCCACGATGGGCTTGGCCGATTCACCGCCGGAGTATGTCCGGTTCCTGCCCACCGGCTGGCGGGACAACCCGGAGCAGACCGCGCTGGTCGCCGATCGCACCACGGTGATTGAGCAACTCGGCGGCCGGCTGCTGGTCGAGCGGCTCCGGCTGCAATGGGGACCTGACGCCGCGGTGCCCGCAGATCGGCACCGACTCACGTTCCGTCCGCTGTCGGGCCGCAGCGAGCTGCTGGACTTACTGACTCGCGTGCTCGCCGACACTCTCGACGAGCACTGCCGCACCGAACTGGGCACCAAGCCACCGCACGAGGTCGCCGTCGCGCAGCTCGATGACGAGTTCCCGCACTACCGCGGGCCCCAGGAGTGGTGGGCGGTCGGATGCCTCCCGGACGGCGAGCCGGTGGGAATTGTCATCCCCAGCCGCAACGACTACAGCTGGATCATCGCCTACATCGGGGTGCTACCCGAGCACCGGGGACACGGCTACATCGATGACCTGCTCGACCACGGCACCCGAGTTCTGGCAGACGCCGGCGCCGAGGTCATCAAAGCCTCTACCGACCGTGGCAACTTCCCGATGGCGGCGGCCTTTCACCGACGCGGCTATCCCACCGTCGGTGAGCGGATCGACTACAACTTTCCCAGTCGCTAGGGGCTCCCGTGAGAGAGACGCGCCACATCGTCACCCACCCGCGCCGCTCGACCCGACACGCTCATCTGCCACCGGGCACAAACAGTGGCGCGTCGCACAAGAGGAACGCCATCCGGAACGCTTCACGTCAGGGTCAGGAGCGGCATGGGTGCTCGAGTTTGGAAAAGTAGCTGCGCCCTACCGCCGAACGCCCCCGGCAAAGTGACAGTGGCGGAAGCGAGGGCGCGCCGGCTCGTCGCTTCCGTATGCCGCCCGGTCAGAATCTGTGGCGTCGGGCCTTGGCGGCCTGCTCAGCGAAGCCGGCGAATGCGGTGTCGGCCGCCGCTGGGTCGCCGCCAAAGGCACCGGCGTCGAGCAGAGGGCCGCGGCTCGCGCGCCACACCTTCTCCTCGTAATCCTGTTCGTACCCGCGGCGCCAGGTGAACGCGCCGGTCCATGCGCCGTGCTGGTACTCCCCGCGGGCGCCGGCCTCAGTGGCACTGGCGCCGGCGAGGACGGCAAGGAGGATCTCGGTCTCGTCAAAGGCGTCGTCGTAGTCGGCGTCGTCGCGCAGGAGAGTGCGCAGCGCCGTACGCAACGTGTCGTGGAGGGTGTCGGAGACGGGGGTGTGCCGCTTGCCTCGCCGTCCGGTGCGCAGCGCGGCGACCTCGTCGTCGGCGAGCGGTGCCCCGGCGGCGACCTCCATCGCGACGACGGACGCGGCGATCTCGGCCGACTGGAATGGCAGCCAGACGTGGCCAAGGCTCACCGCAGGGACCTTGACGCCGTTTCTGTTACGGACCTGCGCCTGCGTGCTGACGGCGAGCAGCGCCGGCCAGTTCTGCCGCGACACCGCGCCGAGCCCGGCGGCGTACAGGACCGGCAGCAGAGCCAGGTGGCGCAACTCCAGGAGCACGCTCAGGCCGCTGAGCTCGCGGTTCACGGTCCGCCCGACGGTCTCAACCGCGCGACGCCACACCGGGTCATGCCGCCGCTGGCTGAGCGCACAGCCGGTTGCCAGGAGTTCGGCGAGCGGCTGCGCGGTCCCCAGGTAGCGGTGGGCCTGATCGGCGACCAGACGCACTCCGTCGCCGCTAGACGTCGTCAACGAGACCGGGAACAGCGTCGTGTCAGCAAAGGCGTCCGCTGCGCGCTCAGCCTCGGCCGTTACGAGGTCGTCGAGCGCGATGTCGCGCTCAGGCAGAGGGAGCATCGCCTTGAGCCTGTCCGTCGAGCCGACGGACAGCGGAAGGACGGACGTGCCGCTGCCATCGCTGCCGAGCAGGCGCAGCACGGTCGCGACCAGGCGAGCAACGCCGCGGCCGGCCTGGGCGCCGTACAGGTCGACGCGCTGCAACGACGACAGGGTCCGGCCACCGCCGAGGTCGCGGTCCGGGATGTCGCACTCGTCGAGACGGACCGGGATGAGCCAGGGCTCGTCGGGCCGGCGGCGCCGAATCTCATCGACGGCCAGGACGAGCTCCTCGTTCTGGTAGCTCTTGGGCTTGGACACGCCGCGGGAGGAGAAGCACGCCAGAAAGACCAGGGCGTCGTCGGTGATCGCCTGCCGGATCTTGGCGCGCCAGTCCTCGCCCGGCCACAGGTCCTGGGTGTCTCGCCACACACGGATGCCGGCCGCTTCCAGGGTCTGCTGGAGGGCGTCGACCTCCGCCGTGTCCTCACGGACGTACGACAAGAAGGCGTGCCCTTCAGTCGGGCGGTCGGTGGTCACGGGCGGAGCGTACGCAGCAAGTCCGACGTCCGAGCGGCCGAGCAGGGCGGTCCGGCGGCGCGCATAGTGACGGGCACGCTGACCGGGGATCGCGAGCGCCGTCGGCAGCCGGCAACAGCCGACGACGGCCGAATTGTCGCGGGTAGGTGCTGCACTTCTGGCACCAAACCGAGGAGGCACGCATGACCGACCGCCGTGAACAATGGACGCAGGAACTCAACGCGCGGATCGGCCGCTCCCGCCGCCCTGCGCCCCTGCGCAACGTCGTCGAGCGGGTCGCAGCGGTGCTCCACGGCTCGGAGCTGGCCTTCGTCGACAACGCCTTGCACGAGGAGGACGGCGTCTCGGGCCGCATCGCCGTGTTCACCGACACGATCGTCGCCGTGATCGACGTGGCAGGAGTCGCTCCCAGCTTCGCGCACGCTCCACGAAGCGACCAAGGCACGACGACCGTGCCGCACGGCGGCCGCCTCGCGCTGCACTACGACGGCATGGACACGCCCCTGGTGCTGCCAAGCGACGACGCGGACAGCTTCGCGGCGCTCGTCCCCGGACTAGTCGGCGACCTGGGGAGGTAGCGGGTGCGGCGTGGACGCGCTAGAGATCCCGCCGCGTGTCGCTCCCTCGTCCACGGGGTCTGCGGTGACGCTGTCTGTCATACGTGAGGGAGTGTCCCAGCAGCCGATCGTCAATCGGCGCCGGCTTCAACGGTCGTCGCGCTGACCTGCTCTGTGACGGTCCTGGCGTAGTTGCCCACGGCGGCTGAGACTGGCGACCATGTCCAGCCGCATCGCTGTGATCGCTATCGACGCCGTGGAACCCCGGGTAGTCGCGGACTTCTGGTGCGCCGTCCTCGGATGGCGGGTGGTGGAGGAAGACGACGACGTCGTCAGCATCGCTGCGTCGGACGGGTCGTGGCCATCCATTGACGTCGTGCCGGTCCCAGAGGTCAAGGCCGTCAAGAACCGGCTGCACCTGGATCTGCGTGCCGACGGCGTGACCACGGCCGGCGAACTTGAGCGGCTTCTGGCTCTTGGTGCGCGACGGGTCGACGTGGGCCAGACCCCCGACGTCAGCTGGGTGGTGCTGAGCGACCCAGAGGGAAACGAGTTCTGTCTGCTCTCCCGCTCCGTGCAGGAAGCCCAACGGGCGCCGGACGGAGCCGTGTCGTAGCAGGATCCTCGAGCGGGTCTGTGTCGACGTCAGTCGAGGTGCCGCTCGGTCGTGAGGTGGCTGGGGGTGTCCCCGGTGTTGACGGTCGTGCTCGGTTCGATGAGGACGACCTCCGCGCCGTCGACGGATACCGGCTGGTGGTGCACGCCGCGCGGTACGACGTACAGCTGCCCGGGTCCCAGGGTCACCTCGTCTTCGTCCAAGCGGATGGTCAGCGACCCGCTGAGCACGAGGAAGACCTCATCGGTCTCGAGGTGGCGGTGACGGGTGAACTCGCCCTTGGTCTTGACGACCCGGATGTCGTAGTCGTTGAGCACTGCCACGGTCCGGGGGGACCAGGGTTCGTCGATGCGAGCCAGGGCGTGGGGCAGGTCGATGGGCGCGGTCATCGCTCCAGCCTGCCTGATCGGTGCCTCGGCCGAGTGCCATAGTGCCGGAAGGGGATCGCGCGTCCTGGGAGCGGACCCGCGGGATCAGTAAGAGGCTCGGCGGCCCGGCCGCAGCATGATCGTCCCCTACAAGGTGGGAGGTGCGTTGTGTCCAAGCCCTTCGTGGTGGTCGACGCGTTCGTTACCGCCGACGCCTTCTCGGGCAATCCCGCGGGGGTGCTCCTGCTGGAGACCTTCCGTGACGATGCATGGCTGCAAGGGGTCGCTGACGAGCTGCACCAGGCCGAAACAGCCTTCGCCGTGCCGGCCGGAGACGGGTCCTTCGCGCTGCGCTGGTTCACCCCGACCGCCGAGGTGGCGCTCTGCGGGCACGCCACGCTGGCCTGCGCCCACTACCTGTGGGAGGCCGGGCGGCTGGCACCGAACCGACCCGCCCAGTTCGACACCCGCAGCGGTCGGCTCATCGCGCGGCGCCACGCGGAGGCGATCGTTCTGGACTTCCCGGCCGTCCCCGCCACCACGATCAAGCCACCGCCGTCCCTGGAGCCGGCACTGTCCGGACAGACTCCCCTCTGGACCGGAATCACCGACGCCCACGACCCCGGGGAACGCAACGTCCTTGCGGTCCTCCCCGACGAGGACGCCGTGCGCGCACTGGTCCCGGACCTGAGAGCGGTGGAGCAGTTGCCCGCTGGCGGCCTCATCGTCACCGCCGCGGGCAACGACGGCGACGTGGTGTCGCGGTACTTCGCCCCCGCCTACGGCATCCCCGAGGATCCGGTCACCGGCTCCGCGCACTGCACCATCGGCCCCTACTGGAGCGCCACGCGGGGAGCGCAGCTGCAAGCACGGCAACTATCTGCCCGTGGTGGTCGTCTCCACATCACTACTACCGACTCGGGCCGTGTCCTCCTGCAAGGCCAAGCTCGCACCGCCATCCGCGGCACCATCGAACCCACGCCTGGCCACCTGACACGTCCCGGATGACGAATGGCGGATCCTGGCGGTCAGCGCAACAGCAGGTCGCCGATCTCTTCGATCGGCTTGCGGATCCTAGCCGTTTGCGGGGTCGGTCGTTCAGTTCTTGGGCGACCCAGTCCAGGTCCTCCGAGCTGTGCACCGACAGGTCTGTGCCTTTCGGGAAGTATTGGCGTAGCAGCCCATTGGACGCTCCTATGTCTGTCAAGCCGCGACGGATGCCTCGTCGAGTCGGACCGCGGCCTCGATTCGTCGGTAGAGGCGTCGGGCCAGTGCACGTTTGACGGAGCGGCGAATGTCGCGGTGAGTTTTGCCTTCGGCGCTGCGTCGGATCTCGTAGGCCAGGGTCTCCGGGTGGCATCTCATCCGGGTGATGGCGACGGTGTGCAGTGCACGGTTCAGCGCGCGATCGCCGCCGCGGTTCAGCCGGTGCCGCGAGCGCTGCCCGCTACTTGTCTCCAGGGGTGAGACTCCGGCCAACGATGCGAACGCCGCTTCGTTGCGGACTCGCCCGTGGTGCGACCAGCTGATCAACAGTTGTGCGGCGACGACGGGGCCCACGCCAGGCTCGGCGAGCAGGCCCGGCCCTGCCGGGTGCTGCTTGAGCAGGGTTAGGAGCTGGGGATCGAGTTCGGCGAGCTGGCTCGACAGGAACCGGATCCGGGCCGCGATGGACTGCACGCTGAATACCGACAGGCGATGTTCGACGGGTGCTGCTGGCGCAACTTGCAGCTGCTCGATTCGGGTGAGCTGGACGGGCAGCGAACGCCCGCGCAGCTGTGCGCGTAGCTGCTCTGGTGCGACCACGATCAGGCTCTTCAGTTCGTTGATGGCCTTCGTGCGGCTGATCAGAACCCCTTCCCTGCAGGCGAAAACCATCCGCAGCGCCTCTCGAAGGCCACCAGCCCGCGGTGC
>JAABUS010009770.1_pt1 | contig 10035 bp, 15 predicted proteins | sample 5560161 | NCBI WGS metagenome assembly JAABUS01 (sample SAMN10711885, study PRJNA513376) | rock metagenome | isolation source: Antarctica rocks | place: Antarctica: Victoria Land, Trio Nunatak nord | collected 2016-01-04
GATGCCACAGGAGCAACTGATGGGAACTCTGCAGCTCTGTCAGTCACCACCGGATGTCTCTGAACCTGATGCACGCCATGACAACCATTTGACTACATACAGTTAATCCATGCAGTCTTCTCAGTGAATCATGTTGAATTCAACAATGCCGTCAATGCCATTGATTCCATCATTGACTCAATGTAGAGGATCACTTGGTTCTGAGTGTGCTTCTGGAAAGCATGGTAGGGGTTGCAACAATAAGCATGCATTGAAGACTTGCTGGCATGGACATTCATGGTAGGGGTTGCAACATCAGCATGCACGGAAGACTTGCTGGCATGGACACTCATGCTGGACAATTGATGCAGGAGGCCATAGGCAGCAGCAGAATCAGGAAGTAGCAAGCATGCAACAGTGTGCAAACATACAAGTTTCTAGTCAACTCACAGTGTGTCATGCTTTCGCACACCAAGCTGTGTCTAGCAGTACCATGCCAAGCCATATTGCGGGTACTGCAATGCTCAAGTTGCATCATCATAAGTATCAGGTGATTAGACTTGGCTGCTTACAGCATTGTAATCTTTCCCTCTGACTCTCTAGCAGCTTATATTCTTCAAGCCCAACACAAGATGTACACCCAACACAAACAGTACACCAGGAGCTGTGCTCCGGGCTGCTGCCTTAGGAGGCTCCTGTCATGATCGCTGAAAAGCATACATAAGCCAACTCTTTACCAAGAACTTTCAGCGTACCTTTCCAGTCTTGCCATTGATGACAAGGCGGGTGACAACGCCCTTCCCAGGCTTGCCTTCAAACACACTGGTTCCACTGTCAGTGTTGTTGCCAAAGTCAATGCCAGTCAGGGCGACTGTGTCGATTACCAGGCAGCCTTCAGATGCCTCAAAGGCATTCGCATGATGGAAGGAGAAGAAGGGAGTGGTCTCAAAGACTGCATGCGCCTTGCTGCCTGCACAGGCAATAAGAATCAGTGAATCAATCAATTTACATTTACTGTCTGTGGGACTCATCAGGAGAGTCAACAGACAACAACTGTGAGACTTGTGAGAATGTCAAGTCTGAATGATCCCATTCATCCAATGCTGTTCTAGAAGAAAAAGATCTGGTGCCTAAAAAGGTCTAGACTTTGCAGTCAAATCCTAGAAATGTGATGTCAGGATGTTGCTGTCAGTGCCTGCCACGGTGTCTCAGCCTTGGTGAAAGCCCTAGTAAGCAGTCTTAGAGGAAGCATCTGCAAGGCATGCTTGCAGGCTAACCTGCCAAACAAGCTATGTGCAGGCACAAGTCTGAAGTTTTGTTGAGAATCCCAGCTGATGCACAACAATGAGAAATGCTGTGTTTTGCTCTGTAATGCATGATTGGGTGCATAATGCTCCTGCCCATGTGCTAGTTCCTGTTGTGTGTTATCTTCACTCAGTGATACTTGTTTTGTAAGATGGTCACTCATTGACAACAGGACAGACATGACTCAGCTTGTAGCTGTGAGTCAGATGTAAGGTGCCTCACCCAAAACCGAGCTGTCCTTCCCTGGTCGCTTGATCACATGGATCTTGGTTGGCTTGCTGCTCTCATACTGCAGGCACTCTGCCAGGCAGGCTTTGGCCACAGTGTACTTGGTCAACAGCTTGCCGAAGTTCATGTTGATTGGGTTCTCAAGAACAATGTAATGCTGATCTGTGACTAGGATGTCATGAATGAAGCCAAATGTCCCTCCCTGCATTCATTGCAGGATGGTCACTTACCTGAGGGGCGTGTGCTACCCAGTTAGTCTGTAGCACATCTGGACAAAGAGCAGTTGGACAATAGAGTCTGCGGTCCTGCAGTGAAAACAAATCCCTACAATCTGTCTACGTGTGTGCTGTCCATCTTACATGGCAACCAACAGCTCTGGGCTGATGGCATTCTGTAAAAGAGCCATGTGACATGAGCTTTTATGCAGTAATGTAGGCAAAATCATGCCAGCCCCTTGAGCAATGTGGTATGATGTTTGTAGAGATGCTTTGGTAACCATGACATCATGCATATGAGTCATGCATATCAGTCGTGTTTATGAGTCCACGCATTTTGGCAAGAGATTGTGCATGGTCATGACATTATACTTATACATTACACTATATGTACTATATTAATTCTGCACTAGCATCTGGAGCTTGGCCTTGTGATGATGCATGCAGAGGTGCTGAGATGCTCATGACTGCAAGCAGTATATGATGTATATATGAGTATCTGATGCACGCAGCTTGAGCTTCTGTGAAGCATTGTGATGGCAAGCTCACCGGCATCTTATGCTGGGTCTTGTGGAGGCGCTTGAAGCTTTCATCAAACTCCCAGAAGTGCACCACCCCATTGCCGCCGCTCAGAGTAGTCTCCTCCACAAAATTGAAGCCGATGAGGCGCTTTGAAGTATCAGGCTCCGAGACGACTCGGTAGTGAGCTCCAAAGAACTGCTTCTCGGTGTCCACTGCCCCTCCCAAAGTGGTCGTGCCTAGAGTCTTGAGGTCATGGTCAAGCTCATATGGCAGGTCTCTCTGCAACAAGTAGCATGTGAGGTAGTCAGCATCGATGTTGCAGCCTAGAGTGTTCAGATGATTGTCAAGCTGGTATGGCAGGTCTCTCTGCAACAAGTAGCATGTGAGGAGGTCAACGCTGATGCTGCAGCCTTGAGTCTTGAGGTCATTGTCAAGCTGGTGTGGCAGGTCTCTTCACAACAAGTTGCATGTGGGATGATCAATGCTTAGAGGTGCAGCCTGGCGTCTTGTCAAGCTCATATGGCAAGTCTCTTTGCAACATGTACAATGGGGGGTGGTCAATGTTTGCAGCTGCAGTCTGCATTCTTGGAATTACTGTCAAGCTGGCATGGAAGGTCTCATTGCACAAAGCAGTGCATGCGTGGTTGATGCCTGCAGCTGCAGCTGGCTCCATGGAATATATGTCCACCAATGAGTAGACTGTACTGACTGTACACATGTGCTGACCAAAAACAAATCAACATTCCCAAACTGCTCAGATGATGTGGTAGGTCAGCAGATACTGTGCTGGGCAATGCATCAACTGCTGGTCTTGAAGATGCCAACTGGACACTGTGTGCGCAGCATTATCCAATACACAGCTCTGGCCAGAGAACCATCAGAATTGTGCCCTGATCAGTGTTGCTATGCAAGCTGCGTGTATGGCTGCAGCGTCATGCCAACTTGCAGCAAGTAACAGCGTAACAGTAAAATATTCACCTCATATAAAGCAAGAAGCTTGCCGCCCCAGTTGAGCACCCCAGTGTTGGCAATGCCCTTCACAGTGAAATTGAAGGGGTTGAAGAACTTGCCCCCTGAGGGGTTGCCCACACTGAAGGCCCCCCGGTACAGCATCCTGCCGGCTGCCTGTTCCTTCATCAGTGCCTCTGTGCGCACGTACTTGTTCTGGAAATGCACCTTGCCGTCCTTGAAGGCAAACTTACAGATCTGCAGCAGACAACAGGAAATGCAGCTTCACTTCAGCATGCACACTGCACACTGTTGTAACTTGTGTATGCTGCAGGCTGGCTTTGTGTAAAAACTTGGACAAGTTCCTTTGTATCAATGCAAAAGCCCTTCCTGATGGAAATGCACGCCTCATATCAAACAATGAACAGTACAATCGTTAGGGTTTGCCATATCATGCAACTTGTGTAGGTTTGTGTTCTGCAGATGCCCTGCACATGGCAGATTTTACAGCAAAGCAGCTGTTTGCCTGCACAAGGAATGGGGTTTTGGGTTTTAGATCTCTCTGCAATCAAGAACTCAATGACTGCATCTGATTTCCTACCATGCCATCTCCATCTAGGGGCTGGGTGAGGGGCTTGCCCCCAATCTCCAACAGCCCTGGCCCATTGCGCAGCAATGTACCTGCCAGCTCTCGGGGCAGTTCACCTGTCAGGTACAAGGGGGTTTTAATTTACATGGCCTGTATGTCAACAAATGATACAATGCTCCTGAGGTTGTGTCCGTTTGCAGTCATCCCACCATGCTCGCAACTCAGGACATGAACTGATGTCCTAAGGTCACCAGCACGATTCAAACTTGTCTTGTCATCACAGCTTGCATCATGATCATCTCTGCATTGTCATGCTGCGGGTTGTGCCATGCTTTCACTTTGCCAGCCAAACTTTGACATGCAAGCCGGATCTGCTGCATCATCAAAGCTCCTTGCTATACAAGCAGTCTGCAATAGAAGCTGACCTTCAATATCATCATCCTCAACCCACATACTGATCTCCTCATATTGAGAGCGGTAGCCCTGCATGAACTTTTTGAGGTCCTGCTGTGTGAACTGGGCAGCAGCTCCATCCCCGCTTGGCAGGGCATCACCAACTTGGCCTCGAATACCTTCTGGGGCAGCTATGGCATGAGGAATGCAGTGACCTGTAACCACTCTGACAGTTTGGTACCCGAGGGATGGGTGAGCATTCAGTCGACTGCATAGTGATACGTCATCAAGTCACTGACGTGGGGCCATCCGCGTAATTACATTTATAAACAGTCGTGTGCAATGACGTGCATTGCGGTGTTTGACACACAGTAGCTTGCGCGCGAGCCAAGCAGACAGTGCTCAAGCCTGTGTTCAATAGGGTGAAGTACCGATACAGACTGATCAGCACCTCTACTGAGTCGTAGGGTGAGCCTTGTGGCATACGGCACGTTGCCTTTGCAGGATGTGGGTGCTGTCTTGAAGGCATGAGATTTGATCGCGCTCTGCAATACAGATGTGACCAGTTGAGCGTTGCTGCAACACTTGACGTCAAGCAGTCTTTACGCGACTTGGCTCCCACAGGAGCGTCGAGCGTTGCAGACAGGACAACAACCTGAAGCATACCTTGGTCATCATTGTTATTGTGTTTGCGCAACGTGCGCTATCGTCACTGTCGCAAGAAAGAAGCACGACAGTTGACACATGCGTTTGGTTGTCACATGGGCAAGGACGCAGATCAGCCTCTCATTCGCTCACTTTGTTGTGGCTAACAACATAATTACCAAAGGGCTGATGTATAAGTACGATGTATAAGAACTAGGCCACCCCACCCCCCCACCTTGTTCTGGTCGACTAGCCTTGAATTAATTTAACAAGCTGGTTGGGCCCTTCACATCGTCCCGTTAAATGAAAATTTTCCTAATTCCTTGTTAGTTCAGTAGACAAGCAGGCATAGCAGGCATGTGTACATAAATGGTATATCACATTGGGTGATCACAACAGAGTCAAAATTACCCAACGAACTCGAAGCAGGCAATCCTAGTTCAAAATCCTGATTCAGAATGAAATGCCAGGTTGTGTACTCAATCTAACTGTTCTGCTACATCTTGCTAAAGGTCTGCAGCTGATGTCATGCAGGGTACATGTCAAACATCAGGCATGCTTTTGTCCTGTCGGTTATGCCTCCATATCATCAGACCTCTTCACAATGGCCTCCATGGCATCAGGTTCCTCCATGAAAACCTGGGCTGATCATGTACTTCAGGATCTTTGTCAGGAAGGTTCTGCGCTGTTGTCACATCAATAGCTTGTAGTATGAGAGCTATCTTGGGCACCAGCTCCTGCTTTGTTCGGTGGGTCTTGCAATCCTTCCAGACTTGCATTAGACAGCCTGCATAGACATGTGAGCTGAAAAGAGCACTGTTTTGGTGGATGAAACAGCTTGAAAGCTTTGTGAGAAGCAAACTACACGCCACATCCAAAGGCCGAGAGCAAAACGAAGCCCATCATACATCGACTGCAAGGATGTGTGCATGCTCAGAACAAAGAGTGCAGTTCAGTAACACAAGCACTTTGCGGCACAGCATCACACCTCCTTACTCTGCTCAGCTTCCCACAATCAACTTCTGTGAAAACTTGATGAGGGCATGTGCAATGTCATTGTGCATGTCATGACTTTTCACACATTCTGCAAGCTTGCATCTGCCATTTGACAAAGCATCATTGTGCAAGCAAATGCAGCTTAACAAGCCAGAACCTACTTGGAGCATCTGATTGCATCTGTAGGCTCTTGTTCAACTTTCGAAACGCCAGCAGCAGCACAGCGCAACGCACGCCATCAAACTTTCCTCTATTTCCTCTATTTGTGAATGGTACGCTTTTTGTACCACTTTGGTTGTGGCTAACAATGAATAGAAGCCCAGGCTGCCATATCAGTGACTGGCATTTGTTTGCGTGCACAGCCAAGCTTCTGTGCAGGAAATCTCTGCAACATATGAAGTCAAACTTTGCATGACGCCAACAAGCATCTGTGGTCTTGCTGGCGCAAAATCATGCAGATGTGTGCTCATTGACCATCAATGTATTTGAGATTAACCCAATGCAAATGGCGACAGAGCTGCTCCTGCAAATTGGCAGAGGACTTCACCTATTGTGCAACATTAAGCAAACTCAGAGATGCTGACATCTCATGCAAGTGCAAGTGCTCCCCATGCATCCGTGTGAGCTCAGGTGCATGATGTCAGGAGTGCTTGAGACAGGTTGCAGGGTTAGATGCACTCACTGGAGCTGTACTGTGCTGCAGCAATCCACATCTCAAAGCCTGCTGTGTTGCCAATCCCTAAAGGCTGCATTTGGCTTCTGGGACAGTCTTGGCATGCGAATTGAAATGCACTCTGCACCAAATCATTTCGTTCAATTCACAGCTGTAGTACTTTGCATTCATCTGACAACTTCAGACAGCCACTGCATTGACCAATGCCAGGCCAAACAACAGCAGCACTGCATGTGAACATTGTCAGTGTTGCATAAATGGGTGCAGTTTGCAGCTGTGCATGATGAATTTATAGAAAGGAAAAAAAAAGTTTATGCTTTTCAGCGATCACAACGAGAGCCTCCTAAGGCGGCAGCCCGGGGCTGATGACTTTATAGCGCAGCTCTGAAGTGAAAAGGCCAGGCATGTGTTTGGATAAGGAGGCAAGTTCTCAACAGGACGTTACATGGTACAAAGCCCTTGTGTTCTGATCTCAAAACTATGTCAACACTGCAATTCTGATCTCAACACTATGTCAACACTACAGTTCTGATCTCAACACTATCTTAACACTGTTATTTTCTGATCTCAACAGTACAGGCTGCTCTGGAGAGAAAAGGCTTGTCTTGCACATACCCAGCTCATCATGAGCTGGAAAGCGTTTAATTATTATTGGTATTGACACCTATATGCTTGTGGCTGCACAAACCACTCTAGTTACAAGAGACTGGGTGATTGTGCATTCAGTCTTTACAACCGCAAAGAAGTGGCAAGCGCCTTACATTGCGCGCTGACACCTCACAATCACATCATATCATTGCACCCTCTCATGTGGATCTGTACTGTACACACTGCCACAACTGCATGTCTACCATATGCACACAATAAGCCTCTAAAGCTGAGATGTTATGCTTAAGTGGACATTCAGACCGACAAGCTGCTATCTGCTCACCTGAGAGGCAGGCATGTTGGCACACATAGCCAGCGTCCCATTGATACCAATGGACACTTCTTGCAAAGTGATGTTACTTGTGGAGTTGACATTCCATCCCGGTTGTAAACCATCTGAGTATACATCTCTAAGATCCACACCCCCTGGCTGAGGCACATAGCGTGGAAAGACTGCACAGCAGTACATTGTTGGTTAACAATTGATGTGTACCAATTATATGTGCAGCCAGTTCTGGGCTAGCAGCAGGTGTGTTGAGCAACTTGGCATGCCTAGTGGGTGAGAGAGGTAGCCAAGGATTGAGACATTCAAGCAGTGAGGGAGTGAGCAAGCAAACAAGTGAAGTATGCCTATGAGCATACTGGTGCCACCACTCTCTGCTGCAAAGATGTCAGCTCAATGCTGCATAGGCATGACCAGTCTCATGTAAATCACTCTGCATGATGCACAAACCTCACGGATGGTTCTCAGTCTCGTAAGGTATGCCAATGCTGAGTGTGCAGAGGGACAAGGCCTTCTGGAGGTAAAGCAATAATGGCAAGACTGTAGCATGAATGTCCCTTACCAGAATTGCGCACCCACTCAACTCCAGATGGTAGATTACACACTTCGTCGCTGCCAAGGACGTCAATAGTACTGCCACCGGTGGTGCTCTTGAAGGTCGCAATCTGTGTGGCATTATCAAAAGCAAAACCACTGCATCGCGAATCTAGACCCATGAGAGGAGATCCTGACTGGCCAGATACATTGCTGATCAGATTGCGGCACATCTCAGCCAGAACTGAGGGCAACGTCGCAACGTTCTGTCCATCCTACAAACACAACCTTGCTGGTTGACAAGCTCTAGCTGTGATGCAGCCAATGTATATCAGTGACGTCCTTGTCTCAACACAGTTACGCCAGAAGAAGGTGCATGTGCATGATCATGACCATGAGCAATTGCAAGGTCATTCAGGACAGCTTTGTCAGACTTGAAAGCAGACTTTGTATGCAGAGCAAAAGTCTATGCTGGCTCAGCTGGCGGCACACATTGCAGTCTGCTGTGTGATGATGACAAGACAGATGCAGTGCATGACTGCAGCACTTTATGCAACATTCCATTGCACATGTCCTTTCATACAGAAGGCATGGGTGTAGCATGCTGTGAACAGCGAAACGTCATTTAGCATGCATGCACAACACAATACAATACAGTACATGTACGCCTTGCTAGAGCGCAATCATCTTGCAATCAACATCTTATGTGCTACTGTCAGCTTGTGTGGACAGAGGGCTACACTGGTGTCAGTGTAACCATCATTCCATACATGTAAGGGAATGGGAGATCTTCAAAGGGGCAATGAGCAGCAAGAAGTAGGCAAGCATCAGTCTCACCGTGTATCCAGAGGCATTGTAACGGCACACTCAAAAATTGTTGCCAGCGCTGTTAATTTGAGCGTGATGGCACTCAGGTTGGCTGTGTTTATGATGCTGCATTTGCCATTGACAGGTTTGATGTAGTTCCTGAAAGGCGTATCAACCTTGGAAACGAGTGTGTAGCCATCCGCTGGAGACTGACCGGAGATGTTTTGATGCATATATGACGGCAGAGTTGAGCCCACATTGGTGTAGTTACCTTCCTGCACACCAGAAGTTACCAAGCTGTCAGTGGAGGACATTTTTGGGCACATGTCGGCGCACCTGACAACACCCTCAACAACCCAAGCCAGGTCAAAGTTACAAGCATTGATACGGCATACCACTGTTGCAACTCAGGCTTGTTGATTTGCAAGGCAGTATACCAGTTGTAGCTTGGCTTACCGGGGTTACAGGCAGGAGGTTGTCGTAGATGGCACAGTTCTGGTATGGCGGAATGTCCTCCAAGGAATTCGAAACAGTTGCTGTTTCTGTAGGCATGAAAGCTAATTATAGCTTTTGCATGTACATTTGCACGTATATTACAATGCTGTCGTGAACTTGTTGTGCACCCACTGTGATTGTGACAATCAATCTGGAGGGCTTGGACTACATCAAGAACAGAGTCAACAGGTGCAGATTAAGTATACAGACAGATGGCTGCAGCAAGATGTACTCTTGCTGCATGCAAAATATGTTTGCTTTGCCAAAAGGGATGGCTTGTGATAATTACTGCTGTCAAGGGTCAATAGCATGATGGCAGGACACCTCATCTGATCCGTGAATGCAAATGTCAACCGTTTTGCCATGGTGTGTAGGCTGTCTGGACCAGCTCTGTTCAGACATGCACTGCTTGCCAAGCATGGTCAATTAGTCGTGCTGCCTGAAAATAAGCTCAGGCTCAGCAGTGAGGAGCTGGCAGCATATCTGCAAGGTACAGTTGAGGCTGTGACAGGACGCTCCCTGCAGGAGTACCGTAAGGACTGCCTGCTGACCTGAGAAGCCTCAGGTAATCCTGTGGTTTCTGCAACGTTGTTTTGTTAACATCTTGTGCACAATGATTCATGCTAAAGGGATGCACATGTGGCAAGTGGCCCTGCCTGGCTGTGTTGCTCACCATGTGTGTTGCATGATGTTGCATTCTGCTGACAGCTTTCAAATATTCCTGTGTGGAGCCTTGTGTGCGCCACTTGGGCTGGCCATAGCATCGATGACTGCA
>JAABUS010009773.1_pt1 | contig 10033 bp, 12 predicted proteins | sample 5560161 | NCBI WGS metagenome assembly JAABUS01 (sample SAMN10711885, study PRJNA513376) | rock metagenome | isolation source: Antarctica rocks | place: Antarctica: Victoria Land, Trio Nunatak nord | collected 2016-01-04
CCCTCCTCGAAGGATGAACCCGCCCCACTCCCCACTGCCATACTCCCTCCATCAGCCCAGCAGACCAACAAATCCTCCCTACCAATGACTCAAACCCAAAGCCTCACTCAAACCCCCAAGGCCAACCGTCAGAATTCCTGCAGCCGACGCCGGACCAACCCATCTAGCCCAAAGAAGGCAGCCACCACCATGTCGCAAGCTGTTACCTCATCGCCCAGCCCCAATTACTCCCACGACCGCAGAGAGGAACACAAGGCTGTAAAGTAGGCTACCGAACACCGCCTTCCAAGATTTTGGTGGTCACAGACGGAGTTTCGGTAACGCATCTCCCCTCTCTGAAAAAAGGAAAGACTAGTCCTCCAACCAGAGCAAACCCCCTTGCTGACACCAGCATCCTCCCACTCCCCATGCCTAAGTAGCTGTAGCCTTCCATTAATCCCGTGCCCCCACCGAGCCCAGTCCCTCCTCGTGCCCCACCATCCGAGCGCGAAGCAGCATAAACGCCTCCAACGCCCCCCACGCCTCGTATGGAAAATAAGGCGATAAAGGCAACGGCGCTAGCATACGCGAACCAAGATGGGGCAGCTGCAGGCAGTAGTCGCAGATGCAGGGACAGCTTGACTCTGGTACAAGGTTCATGCAAGGAGCAGGTTTCGCATCCGCGGATAAGGCTGGAGTTGCTCAGAAGTCGGCTTGACCGGTTTCTGCTAGTTCGAGGCTTCGAGGAGCAGTTTCTTGCGAGGCTATGAGAAAGGTCGGGGTGATGGTATTGGGAGGCCGCAGTTGCCGCAGTTGCCTGAAAAAGCCTGGTTGTACTGAAGTCCTTACTACCTTAGCGGGACCGGACGTGCGAGGCGTCAGAGCGTAGTCGATCGATTTGTGGGCTAACGTGAAAGTCACGCCATACGCTGGATCTCAGAAGGAAGTTTGCCAATTCGTCAAGAAGGCTGATATACGGCGCTGAAGGATGATATCCGCAAACTCGGGCCAATGGATTGACTCGCTTCGTCTCACAGGAGTTGGCACTGCATATTGCCTTCAGGTCAGGAGTGGAGTTTGTACGCTGACCGACAGGAGCTGTTGTGAGGCTGCTGATCTTGCGGTTCGTTGTCTTATTATCTCAGAGACGTGGGACGCAGTATGCGGGGCGGGACAGCGCTGCTGCCTAACCGATGTAGGAGAGCGAGTAAGGAACGAAGGAGAAGTATATGATAGTGATTCGCCTGGATTCATCGTCGATGTTTGCGACATCAGATGCAATAGCGACGAGATTGGGGCTTCACATAGCCATTATCGCTCAGCTACCGTGCACTGAGGTCGTATCAGTAGGGCCGGCTTCGCGATGAGGTGGATAAGTGCTGAATCGTCCAACAGTTTTGCGAGTACTTATGTTGCAGGTATCCTTGTGATTGCACGTATCCTTGTCACCTGGAAGGTCTAGGTACCCGGTAGATGAACGTCAGGGTCGGCGTCTCGTTTTTCTCATCTGCATGTATGTTGCGTTGATTAGTGGACTTGGGCACTACGTAATATGTACATGCCCATACCTTACAGTGAGGGCGTTGACCCTCGCCTTATGTATAACAGCAGCGCATGGTCCTCGGCTGCCGCACGTATGCAATATCATGATGGAATATGGAGATCCCAAGAAAACCGGAAAAGCAATCATGGAAAGTGAAAATTCTTCCAGAACAGCAAGACCAACCGAAAAGCCCATGATATGACAGATACGGCTCGTGAATCGTGAATCGTGAATCATCAATTAACCATGATCAAGTGCGAAATAGCTATCTACCAGTATACCGTTGCCTGATAACTACCATTGTCTATGTCTAGTAAGAGTTCAGCCATATCTCCGTCAATGGGTATTTCGACTTACACTGCCGAACGTATACACGAGCCGTGTAATATAGGGTCGGCGATGGAGGGCTTAAGTGGTGATTCTACAGCTTATCCGCCAAGTCTCTTGGGGTAAGCTTGAGTGGCTTCAAGGTCATACTGTCAGGTCATGCTTTGCTAGAGTCGTCATCTGCGTCGCTATTGTTTATGTCAACGAGCCCAGGTTTTAGAGGTGGTGGTCCTTTTGCTTGATCGAGGACCTCGCCTTCGAGCCATGACACTGTGGCTGGATTGTCAGGTCTAGCTGGAGAATTTGCATTTCCCATTTCTTGTGTTTCGGCCTCAGTCATCGTTGGATCGTCCTCGTCGTGTTCAATCACCCTGTGTCCCGTTGAGGTACCGTTGTGTGGTTTTGCGTTCGACTTCTGCTTTGAAAGTTGCGGATTATTCTGGGCGCCGTCATTTGTCGTACTGAAACTCTGTTCAACATCTGGCATGATATTATGTTCGGCCTGGGACGAAAGCGTTGGAGCCTGGCTATGTTGCGCAGGCGTGGCATCATTTGCAAGATTAATTGCGGAATCTGTCGGAATGAAAAGTTGCTGCCCTTTGTCGAAGGATATCCATCGACCGAGCTAGTCTGAGTCAGTAGATACCCTGCTGGTTTATGTGACGCTGAAAGGATAGTGCATACAGATACTATACGAGCTCCAAGCCATAAGATTCTTTCCACACGAAGTGCTGCCATTGAAGGTAACTCCAACGATCGTTCTTCGTCGTCAATCATGGCATCCGAGAACCACGTTTCTGGAAAAAAACTCTGAGTATAGAGCTGACCACGCATGGCGAAGTCCTCTGGCAGTGGTCTCCCAAAGGCATTTTCGGGCCTGGGAAAATTTGTGGCCCAAATCTGTGAGGTCAAGATATCCGGTTTCGCCAGCGAGTTGAGAAAAGAACAGATTTCACCCCACGGGACGTCCTGCTCCACGTATTTCATTGCTTTGTCCACGCTAGCCAGACTGAACAGGAATACTAACGACACATGCACAAGAGGGTAAACATTTCTATCACCGAGACGCCGCAAGGAGATCGCTAACATACTGAAAGTCAATTTTGATGCCTGGGATATTAGCGCAATGGACGATTGGAGTTCGTTTCTTGTAAGACTCTCAATCAAGGATTCGATAGGTGGCGGCGGAAGCTGGCTGCGGTCGTTTCCGCGACCGTTAAGGTCAAAGAATGTCTGGGATGGCAGGTGAGCCACGACCTTGCCATTGACAACATTGGAACGGTGTACTTCTTCGTAAGCTAGCCGGAAGACTGATTTGGAGAGGTCCTTTCGTCGGAGAGCTCCGTATTCGAAAATGGCCCCTATATTTGTGATCGTAGCGCAGACACCCAATTCTTTGAACTTGGAAGTGACCAGACCGATGTAGTTGTCCAGCAAGCCATGCTCAATCTGGCGAACAGCGGCTTCGTATTGAGATGCTGATGCACCATAGAAAAGGATACCGTGGGCTTTGACAAACACTGTTTCAAAGGATGACGATCGAGGATTGACGGGGGCCTTGCCATTCAGGATTGGATTGAAGAGCGTTTTGATGCTATCGCGAGCCCCCTCGAATGGATGGAAACATGTCAATGAGCGAGTGTACAGGGAGAGCTGTTGCAAACTATACTGTCGAGACAAAGTTGCCAAACGATGATAGAGGCGTCCAGTACCAGGGTTATTGTCTGTTGCCCTAATGTACCAAAAGCGAGCAACGCCGCTCCATATTTCGCGATCCAAGGGGTCGTCTACCTCAACGGCCATACGGTAGCGGCCTAAATCTCCAAGGCATTCTACCCAAGTGTCCTCGAAAGTGGGGACGGTCTCGTAAAGAAGAGCCATCATAGAGTACGCAATGTATATGAACGCAAGCATATGATCGCGTGACTCCGGAAGCCTATGTCTGAGGACCTCTAGAAATGCGTAGATTGCGTGTCGCCACATTCTGTATGGCATCGAATATTTACCGGCTAGATCGCTCAAGGCTGGACTTGCCGAGGGATGCTGGGAAGCTAGAAAGAAGTCATGGTGCTCGTGTAGAAGAGTTTTATGAAGGTGAATGAGAGCTTGCCATTGTTCATTGCTTAGCTTTGTCTGACGGGTTTGATCTTTTTCCAGTGCTGCTTTCAATTGCTTTTCGTCCACATCGACGCACTTACTTTCGACCATGACCAAGCCTGCGTAGATACCTTTGACCTCCACAACGAGCTGGTCATGGGAAATGGGCCTGGTCTCGGGTTGCAAGAGTAAAATCGGCTCCATGTCCATTTCCGTGTCACGCTCGAGATCAAAGCCTTGACTAGAAGGTGAGGGAGTGGGTTGATCTCTTTGGGCTGTTCCGCTCTCATCTTGTCGACTACTTGGGAGGTTCGAGTCCCTGTCTGGTCGGTCGGCTTTTTGCGGATTGCTATCTCCAGGCTCAAGACCTGGCCGTACCTGATAATCCCTCAAGTCTACACATGCCATGGCAGGTTGGTTGACAGAGTACTTTGGATCCTGTATACGCTTGTTCTTTCTGACTACTGGGTTTGAAAAAGGACTGTCCCTTTCTGGATCGAACAGCCTCTTGTTTGAGCCAGTGTTATGACGAGCAAAATCCGGGTCGCTTGTAGCAGGTCTCTCACGATAGGGTTCAGGTTGCTTTCCTAAGAAAGGGCCTCCAGATTGGGTGGTGGAGTGGCGAGCCAGGGACATGATTGCCACAGAATGATCATCCGCAGGCTGCCCATAAGATTCTGTGATCGGCAAAGCTGTTTCATGGTGGGTCGGGCTGGTGGATGGGACACCTCCTTGTTCCGTTTCTGGCGAGGATGGTGCCGTGCGTTCTTGGCCCAACGTAAGCTTACCAATGTCATCAATCCCTTTTCCTGGTGATCGGGTTGACTCTGGGATAGGTGTATGCCCACTAGGAGACCGCGACCTTACTTCTTCTCCGATATTTGGCTTCATCGAGTCATTGTCATTAGATGGAGGTATGGATTGCACCGGCGCTCGATCTCGTATGATCCTTCGAGAACCCTTGTGCCTAGATTGAGGGATCGTCAACGACGTTCGTGGGAAGAAGGCCATTGTCCATGCTCGCGTGTCCCGCTGAACTCTATAACGAGCGTGATGTGTCAACGTACGCCTTTGCTATCGCCTCACGCCGAAAGTCCTTCCTCGCCTTTTCCTCGTCTGGCACATTTGCAAGGCCCAACTCTTGCCCATGCTGTGTTTTTGCATGCTCCCAGAGCTTCTGATCGGCGTGAAAGGTATCCGAACAAAGTGGACAGAAATAGCCTTTGGCGGCAAGCTTCTGAGCGTCCTGGAACTTCCTTGCTACAAAAGCAGGCTTTTTACTCATGGTGTGGGATGCCAGCAGACGACTGTACTTTCGGAATCATAGGATGCTTGGCTGAACTTCCTCTTCATCTGCAGGGAGCACTTGAGCTGAGTCAGCATCGCTCGATCACATCTTGTGCGAGTAGGTATCAATCTAGAGCAGGGAGCAAGCAGAGGTTACCGTCAAGGAAATGGGTGATCTGGCGTAGAAGCCAAGGAGGGGCATTCGATTGGTGGGCAGCGGGGGTCATCGAGCGCACGACACGCCGATACTCTGGCCGCTGGGAATGATGCTGAGCAATGCCAATTGAGATCAGAGCCTTGGGAGAGGCACTGCTGCACACTTGCTGCTGATAAGACGGCTTTTGAAAGGGTCGCAGAGCCGCACGGTGTAGGCCTGCACGAACGGGCGGCGAACCAGAAGTGGAGGCAAACAAGGCAACCGCACTAATGTATTCGAACCTTCGCATAAAGTAGAAGTAGTGCAACGTAGATCCTGGAATTCCCAGCCGCAGCCTGCTTTTGCCTTCTTGTGTGCAAGCTGCCGAATAACCCTATCGACGCCTGTTGGGATTATCGCAACTGTGGGATCGATGGCTTGTGGGGGAGGGCCTAGTAGCCTTCACCGTTGTTCGCCAGCCCCGTTGCGACCCGCTCTGCTGCTCGATTTCAAGAGCCCCATGGGCTGCGCTCCCTTCCGAACATTCCAACTAAAGTATAAAGACTGCCTCAGATCCCGTAGACAACCAGAGCTGCTGGCGCTCTACCCATCCAACTGGGCGTAGACCTGGGGTAACTACAGCTTCACCTGCAAGCTTGCGGGTTTGAAAGAACGATGCATTCTGGCTCCCTACAGACTTCAGGCGGATGCGCATGGACGCCTTGATCCTGGCCGTGGACACAATCCAAAGAGTGTCAGCTCGGGCATGAGTCCCATCGACACGTCGCTTTTACTCCAGACAATGGTACAGCGACGCCGCCAGCAAGAATCCAGTGCCTGACGAGCTGAGTGCCGCGACCGACCCTACTTACAGTTGGTCTTGTCTCTCGTCTAATCCATCACCAAGTATCCTGTTGCGCCCACGCGCGCCTGGTGCTACTGCCTGCTAGGCAGGTCTTGGTTTTAGGTACACGGGGTCGAAGATCCCTTTTAGACTCGAGGCAACCAACCCGATCGAATGGCCGTGCACCCTCTGCATCCACTTACCAACTCCAGCAGAAGCCGTGATGTGGGTGAGAGAGAGTATCACAGGGCATGATCAATGGCATTGATACGCCTTGAGAGCGGATTTGTCCATCCAGAGCCTTCGTGGCTCCTTTTGAACGATTACGAGCCGTGCCTGCCAAGATGCTCGTATCTATAATGCAAGGCAAGGTCCACGACATTGACTCTGTGGCAGCCTCACTTTAATAAGACATGCCGCTTCCGGTTCGCAGGCCGAACGGATGCCTGACAGCGAATCGACCAAGTTCTTGAATCTATCTCCGCAACTCTCGATATTCAGTGGAGAAGGCGCTCGAAAGCCTTCGCTCTGTGTACACTGAACAAGAATCGTCGACGTCACCACCTTTCGTGTCAGCACCCATTCCGATGTCCAATTCTCTTCGATTGACTCGCTGCATCAGGATTGGTCTCCACTTGCAACGCACAGACTTCATCGATCGACAGTAGTGAAACAGAAGATCATAGCTCTCTACATTCGTCATTAGCAGACCCCGATTCGTTTTGCAAATACCCTAGCCCTTCACAGCCTTCGTACGCGTAAGTGTGCCCGCTCTCGATCTCGTCCATATTCTGATACTCGCACTCTCTGGTCGACGTATGATTTTCAGTGGAATAAGGGCTGCTCGCAACTTGTCGACGCGGTCTATGGCGTCGCACAGCTCACTCCACCACTTCCAGATACCAAGCGAGGGCCAAAGTGTCTGTTGAGACAAGGACCTAAACCATACACTCAAGCCGCTGTGGTGGAGTTATGTCATGGGGCCAAAATCATGAATCTAGTTCACAACTCGTCTTCGAGGCAAAAATAGCCTTGAATGGGCCCTTGGGTCGCACCACTCTTTCCTCTGGTAAGGCGATGCCATCCTGATGTCGGATGGAAGGGGTGGGGGCTAGGAGCAGATGTGAGAGAGATCTTTGAAGGCTGTCAGCAGGCTATCTTCACCGCCCTTCCTTCCCATCCTTCGGTCTACGTAAGCTGACACTGTAGATACGACCTACCCCATACGACTATATCCGTCTAGTCTCGCAAAGTCCCTTGAAATCCTTTCGGATGTTGCAGTTCAACTCCGTGAGATGCATTCGTTGCGTTTGAATAGATTGTCATCCGATCGATAACGGCTGCTTGGGGTGGTTCCGCCATGTCCTCCGTCTATACGCAGCATTGTCATCTCCACCTGCAACCCAAGTTCCAGTGGCTTTTGATCGACCTTCCCATCAGTTTCACACTGTAACGTCAATCATCTAATGTAGGCCTGTAGGGATGGACTTTACCCGCGGTTTCTTGCGAGATGGCGCCAGTACGGTCTTACGGGATACACAAGCCGCTCTTTGCAAGCATGCGCAGTTTGACCTAGATCGATGGGGAAAACATGAAATTTCGGTTCAAGGCTGACCAGGCTTGGTTGTGCATGTACAGTAATAGCCCCAATCTTTCTGAACCTGGTCTCTCTACTTCTTTGTATTCGCTTGCAGCAGCTCTGCAGCAGCTTTACAGCCTCTAGATCGTGTTAGCAAAGTATTTCTCGGAAAATCTTTCTTTGCGGAGTTGTTGATTGCTTGATCTGTCCAGTATGTTCTTAACGCTGCTTGCCGTGCGGCAGAAGCAGCAGCGCGGCTACCTGAGACTATTAATAAAACAAAAGTCTACAGTTGCGGCAGGTCACATTGCAACGGACAATGCTACTGATTTGATACACATATCAGGATAAGCTTATACAGCGGCAGCTTTTCCCCCAGATCTATTGATTCCATATCACTCGTACTAATCTTCTTTTACACCCAACCATGACACTGCTCTCAGGATTGCCTGGCCTGGAGTACAACAGCGAGGAAGCTACGTGGTGGCCAAAGTCTCCAACGACAACATCTCAAGCCCCTGAAATTGACATTGGCAGCGATAGCCAGATAGTCCCACGTAACGAATATTCACTGTTCCCACAGGTCACTGCATCCACCACAGACGATTCAGCATCTGGACGTCCACCCAAGCGCCTTGCAGCGACCAGAGCTCGCCGTACACTAGCCGAAGCCTACGCTCCACTCATCATTCCTTTTGACGGCCATTCCACTTCTTCCAGCGATGATGCTGCCAGATCTAGGAAATTGAGTGCCTTGCCGTCTGGTTCACCTGCCACCATAGAACCAGCCGCGGACACTCGCTCGTTTGTAGGGATCGACATTGACTCGCTCCTACCTGTTCACAACACCAGCGATGACGACTCCTCCGGTGACGAATTCATCGGAGGCTCGACTGGTGCAGCCAGAGGCCACTCAAACAAGAGAGCACGTAACATCGGCTCCACGGAAGTTGGGAAGAGGATGCGGAAGAAGAAGTTTCCTCGATTGGCGAAAGATGATATGAGACTAGTTGCTGGGATTGATGGAAGAAAACCAAGACTCGCGACGAAGAAGACGACTAAGAAGATTGCTCTGCTCGAGGGGCTGCAAAAATCAGACGCCAGATGCCTGATGGCTTGGATTGGGGCTACGATGGATTGGGATGAGGCGGCTGCTTGGGTGCATTCGCAAAGAGATAAGAAAGACGTGCCTGCGGTGGTTGAAGGAGCACAGGCATGTTTCCCCAGTGGACAAGCCAATGGAGCCGAAGTACTCAAAGCGCATTGGGGTGATGTCTTAAGTAAAGCCATTCCAGAGATGTACATAGACTAGCCGAACTCCATTTTCGCCTCGCTAAACCGCAGCACATGGGGAATCGTGGGAAGCTCAGAAGTAGTCGCCCCCATCCCCATCGTCGCCCCCAAAATCGCCTGCATCATCGCCTCCATCATCGAAATACCCTTCCGCATTGTAGTCGCCCCCCTCATCCTCATCCTCGTCAAACTCGTCATCAACCACCGCATCCTCCATCGCGTCCTCCTCCTCATTATTCCCATCCTTTCCCCCCTCCTCCACCTGCTCCCCATCCGCCAGCATCCTCCCCTCCACCTGCGCAGTGCCTTCCCCCAACCCCATCTTCGCCCTCCTACTCTCCCCATTCGTAACAGCACCATTCACCACCCCCACCTTCGGATCCACCGTCGACCACAGCTCCTTCGGGAAGAACTTCAGCACTATCCCCCCAGCATCAGCCATCATATCCCCAGTACCCCACACCCTCCCGACCCAGACATACCATGACTCCTAGCCTCCATCCGCGGCAACATCCGCCTCCTCTTCGTATACCGCTGACTCCACGTCTGCATCCCCTCAAACGGATCCGCATTCGCAACCGCCCCCCTCCTCGCCTTCTCAACGCGCACATTATCCCCCAAGACACTGTAATAAGGCCCCTCATGGATCGCAGAGCGGATGCACCGGAAGTGCGCGATCTCGGTCTTCTCTTGAGCGGTCAAGGGGGAGGGGGAGCCGGGGTTGTAGGGCTGGACCATGTACCCATCAGCCTATGTAGTCCTGGGTTTGGGCAACAGGGGGAGGGTTGGCTCACGGGGAAGAGAGGCGTAGGCTCGTTCTTGGAGCGGAGATCGAGGTCGGGGTCGAAGGTGACTTCGAGCCCGCCGATGCGGTAGTTGCCGGTGTGGCGGTTGAAGTTTCCGCGGGCGCCGCTGTCGCGGGCGCCTCTGCGGCCGCGGGGCATGGTT
>JAABUS010009775.1_pt1 | contig 10033 bp, 11 predicted proteins | sample 5560161 | NCBI WGS metagenome assembly JAABUS01 (sample SAMN10711885, study PRJNA513376) | rock metagenome | isolation source: Antarctica rocks | place: Antarctica: Victoria Land, Trio Nunatak nord | collected 2016-01-04
CCGCGGGCGAGGTGCACGCGTTGGCGACAGCCGAATTCACCTCCGTAGATCCCCGCGAGGTTTGCGCGGCCCGGGTCTGCACCCAGCTGGTCCACGATCCACAGCCCGATGCGTCGCTCTGGGATCAGGCGGCGGCACGGTTCAGCGCCCAGGAGACGTTGGAACTGATCGCCCTGGCGGGCTATTACCGCACCATCTCCCAGATGATGGAGGTGTTCGGCGTGACGGCCGATTCCGGCCGGACAGACCAAAGGCCAGAATAAGGTAGAGGCTCACGCCACGGGACCTGAGATTGCATGAAGGCCCCCGACGGCGTGTCGCGGGGCTGCGACGCGATGAAGTCGCGAACATAGCAGGCGCGGGAGACGTCAATTCAGGTGCGTGCATCAGCGTTGGTGAGGCCGGACCCGATCGCATCGACCAGCATGCGCACGAGTTGCTCCCCGTCGACCTTCCACTTGTCTTTCGACAGATGTCCGCTGAGCTCCAATCCTGCGATCCCGTGAGCGCTCGACATCAGCAGCGCGCCATAGCGCAGAGCATCGGCTTCGCCGACGACGTCGGTGACGACGGCGAGGAACTGATCCTGCAGGCGGTTCGCGGCCGCGGCGGCCTGCGGGCCAGTCGCCGGGGCGGTGAACATCAGCGTATATAGATGCGGTTGTCGGCGTCCGACCTCGATGAGCGTTAGAAGGGCTCTCTCGAGCCGCAAGCTTGGGGTGGCACTCGGGTCGGCCCGCAGCTGTTCCACCTTGTCGGCTAGCGAGTTCCAGGCGTTGACGGCCAGGGTGGTCAGCAGATGCTCCTTGTTGGCGAAGTGCCCGTAGGGTGCGCCGCGCGAGACTCCGGCACAGGCCCCCACTGCTCGGAGCGTTACCGCGTCAGGTCCCCCCTCATCGAGCAGTCCGGACGCTGCGCGCACGAGAGCGCTGCGGGTCGCTGCAGCCGCTTCACTTCGCGTCATCACTGCTTCACAGACGAAGTCGAGGTCGACTTCAGTGACGGCTTCGGTCAACCCGTCGTCCGTGTCCAGGCCGACGATTTTGTCAAGGGGACCGCTCCGAGGATGGAGTCTTTCAAGGCAACCCAGCACATGATCACCAATCATGTGATCACGTTTGAAGACGATGATCACGCCACATGTGTCGCATACGTTCGGGCCAGGCATCACAACCCGAACAGCACTGGCGATAGCGACCAAACCGTTTACGGGTATTACACGAATCGGTTCGAGCGAACCTCTAGCGGTTGGCGGATTGCCAGACTCAAGCTGACGGCCCGCTGGATGACTGGAAACTTCGGCATCTTCCAGACAGCCCTCGCCACCGAGGGCTGACCGCCGTCCCCGCCGGACGCGACCCCGGCGACCTGCATGTCTCGTACGCGCCGCGCCGCACCCACCGGGTCCGGCCACGGCTGATCGCCGATATTCGCCAGCGCCTCCGATCATGACTGCCTGCTGCCTCAATCCGCTGGGGCCCTTCGCCATGTGCGAGGCTTTCCCCCGCTCGGACTACTACGGCCCCTCCGCCACACCGCAAGGGTCATCGGCTGGGTCGCGAACTGCGATTCGAACCCGTCGGCGGTGCGGGCCACAGCGCCAGGTTGCAGAGCGGCGCAGTGCGGGCAAGAAAGCGCGAAGGCTGCGCGGTCCGAATCCTAAGATCACCGACCTAATGAGAGGCGCATCCGCGTTCAGCTTTCTTAGCTGGGTACGACAAGGCCTTCTCGGGTGTCGTTGTCAGCGCCGCCGAGGTTGCCGATCACATTGAGTAGTTCTAGTTTTTCGACGGCTGTTGTTCCGGGCGTGGGGGTGAACCAGAGCAGCCGCTGGGTGGCGTCCTCGCTGAGCAGGTTGAGGCAGTTGAGTTCCAGTTCGCCCAGGGTTGGGTGTATGAGTCGTTTGCGGTCCGATCGCCGTATCGCGACTTCTTGCCGTGCCCACAGGTCGACGAATTCCTGACTTTCTTTGAGTAGCCGACCGGTGAGGTCGGCTACGAGTTGATCGCTGCCGCGGCGTGCGGCGACTGCTCGGAGGTCGGCGACGAATACTTGAGATTGGTGCTGGTGCTCCATCGGGTGGTAGAGCTGTCGCGCTTCTGGTTCGGTGAACCACTGGTAGATGAAGCTGGCGTTGATTCCTGAGGTGTGCCTGGGCCAGCCGAGCAGTGCGGCGGCCATGCGATTTTGGACGAGTGTGACGCTGAGGTCGCTGATGATCTGCGCGGGGGTCGAGGTGAGCCGGTCAAGTAGGTCGAGCATTCCGGGGTGGATATGGGCGTTCGCGCTTCCGGTAGGAGGCAGCGGTCGGCCCGCGAGGTAATGGAGGTGGTTGCGCTCGTCCAGCGTCAGTCGAAGGGCTCGGGAAAGAGCAGCAAGCATCTGCTCGGACGGCTGCGCTCCGCGGCCCTGCTCGAGTTGCGTGTAGTAGTCGACGGACGCGCCTGCTATGTTCGCGACTTCATCGCGTCGCAGCCCCGCGACACGCCGTCGGGGGCCTTCATGCAATCCCAGGTCCCGTGGCGTGAGCCGATCCCGCCGCGACTTCAGGAAGCCCCCCATTTCGAACAGGTTCATCGCACCATTGTGTGCTGGCAGTCCCGCCACAGCCAGGTGACGTCAGCACCACTCCGGTCCTGGCCGCGGTCTCAGCAGCGGTGTGGTGCACCCCTGTCGATTAGCTGGCCGCCGTTTGAGGCGTCCGGTGAGCCAGGTGTTGTCGTCACCTGTATGGACGTCGCCTAGCTGTTGCGGGTACGGCCTGGCACCGTCGCTGTAAGCGGAGGCAACAAACCGAGACACGCGACGGAGCCGGAAGCAGAGACAGAGCCATGGGTGGAACGAAGGTCGCGGTTATTACTGGTGCGTCACGCGGGATCGGCCGCGCCATCGCGGAGAGTCTCGCAGGCGACGGCGTCGCGGTGGCTGTGAACTACGCCTCATCATCAGTGGCGGCCGAGCAGATAGTGGGGGCCATTCGCAATGCCGGGGGCAGTGCGATCGCGGTTCGTGCGGATGTGGCCGACGCCGACCAGGTACGGGCGTTGTTCGATCAAGTGCAATCCGAGTTCGGCGGTGTCGATTTTGTTGTCACCTCGGCCGGGACCATGCGTCCGGCGCTGATGGTCGATACGACGGATGAGGACTTCAGCGACCACGTCCAGATCAACATCCGGGGCACGTTCAACGCGCTGCGGGAGGCGGCCAAACGTGTTCGCGACTGGGGCCGGATTGTCACGTTCTCGAGCACGACGCTGGCGTTGAACGCCCCTGGATATGGCCTTTACAACGCGACAAAAGGGGCAGTCGAAGGTTTCACCAGGGTCCTGGCCAAGGAGTTGGGGGCTCGCGGTGTCACGGTCAACGCCGTCGCCCCCGGGCCAGTTGAGACCGAGTTGTTCCTCGCGGGGAAGACCCCGTTAGACCTCGAGCGGCTGGCCGGCATGGTCCCGCAACGCCGACTTGGCCAGCCGGTTGACATCGCCGATGCAGTGTCCCTGCTCATTTCGCCGGCCGCCGGATGGATCAGTGGCCAGGTCGTTCGAGTCAACGGAGGGCTGGTATGACCGCCGCCGAGTCCGGTGATGCTCACCAGGTTGTCGTGGTCACCGGGGCCGGGTCGGGACTTGGCCGGGCTATCGCCCAACAGCTGGCCCTTGCCGGTCACACTGTCTATGCCGGCATGCGCGACCTCGCTTCCCGGTCGGCCGATCGGGCCCAGGCCGCACAGCGGTTCGCGGCGGAGCACGAGGTCACGCTGCGCCCGCTGGATCTTGACGTTCTGTCCGAAACCGGCTGCCGCGCCGCGGTCGATCAAGTGCTGTTCGAGCAGGGACATCTGGACGTCGTCGTCAACAACGCCGGCATGCTCATGTCGGGTGTCGCGGAAGCGTTCACCCCCGAACAGTTCTTGACGATCCTGGACACCAACGCGGTCTCCTGGCTGCGGATGAGTCGCGCGGTGCTGCCGGTGATGCGACGTCAAGGCGCCGGAACCCTTGTCTACATGAGCAGCACGACAGCACACATCGTGGAACCGTTCATGGCTACCTACGTTGCCAGCAAAGCCGCGGGCGAAGCGTTCGCTGAGTCGATCGGCTTCGAGGCCACCCAGTTCGGCATCGACACCATCATCCTGGTGCCCGGTGCGTTCACGCAGGGGACGGAGCACTTCGCCCACAGCAACCCACCCGCAGAACCCGCGGTGGTGGCGCAGTACGGCGACTTCGCGGCTGCGGTAGCCCAGATTCCGGCGCGGCTGGAAGCGATTGATATCACCCACCAAGGCCACACCGCGGACGTCGGTTCTGTCGGCGACGCCCTTGTCGAGGTGCTGCGCCGGCCCCGCGGCCTGCGCCCCCGCCGAGTGATCGTCGACGCCCAGCAAAAGGGCGTCGAGGACATAGACGAAGTCAGGTCCGAACGCCAGCGGGCCTTTTTCGCCGCCCTGGGAATTGACCACCTCATCGACCTTCCAGCCCCCCGATAACACCACAACCAAGGAGCCCAGCATGCCCGATTCACTGCCTCAACTCGTCGAGACGTTCTACCGAGCGTTTTCCGGCGACACCGACCTGCTCGACGAGGTCGTCACCCCCGACTGGGACGACATTCCGCTGGGTCCCGGACAGGGACCCGGCCCGGACGGCATCAAACCGATGATCAAAGGAATCGGACAATCCTTCACCGATTTTCAGATCGTTGTTCACGACGTGATCGACGGTCGCGGCCAGGAAGGCAACGGCAAGATCGGCGTCCGCGCCGAGATGCGCGGCACCCACACCGGCGACATGTTCGGCATCCCCGCGACCGGGCGAGAGGTCCGCATCCCGATCCACGAATTCCACGACGTCCAGGACGGGCGCCTGGCGCGAACCTGGCACCTGGAGGACTGGTTCGGATTCTTCAACCAGGTGGGCCGTGCCCCACACATCGCACAGGAGACCCAGTGAAAGCCATCCAGATCACCAGCTACGGCGCCACCCCCACAATCTGCGACATCGAGGACCCCTCGACCGGCCCGGGCGATGTCCTCGTGCGGGTAGCCGGCGCAGCAACCAACCCACTGGATCTCAAGATCACCGCCGGGTACATGCACGACTTCTTCCCCGTCACATTTCCCTACACACTGGGAACCGACATCTCCGGAACCATCACCGCAGTCGGCGACGGCGTCGTGGGTTGGGTCGTCGGTGACCAGGTCGTGGCCCGGCCGGACCCGTCCGCAGGAGGTGCATACGCGGAGTTCGCAGTTGTCCCGGCGGAACAACTCGTCGCCGCACCCACGTCCATTCCACTGTTTTTGGCCTCCGGCGCTGTCACCGCCGCTGCGACCGCCTGGCAGGCACTCACCGAAGTCGCCCATGTGCAAGCCGGGCAGAGGGTGCTGATCCAGGGCGGCGCCGGCGGAGTCGGCAGCTTCGCCGTGCAGATGGCCCACAAACTCAACGCCCACGTCATCACCACCGCCTCAGGGGCCGGCCTGCACATCGCACGCGACCTCGGCGCCGACCAAGTCATCGACTACACCGCCGGGCCGCTGCAGTCCCAGACCACCGATGTCGACATCGTGATCGACACCGTCGGCGGCGCCGTGGAGGCCCAATCGCTGGACATCCTGCGACCGGGAGGCCTGCTGGTCGCGGTGCCGATGCCGCCCGACACCCAACGGGCCTCCGCACGGGGACTGCGCGCCGAATTCCTCTTCCACTCCTCCGACGCCCAACGACTCCGCACGGTCGTGCAGATGCTCGACGTCGACATCCGGATCCTGCTCGACCGCAAAGTCGACCTGCAGCAGGCGCCACAAGCCTTGGAACACCTCGCCGCCGGCCACGCGAAAGGCAAAATCATCCTGACCACCCAAACATCCGGGTAGTACACGGAAGCTGACTTGACCGCCTGGGCGACCGATCATCGAACCGGATCCGCCCGGACCCGGACGTAACCAACTCCAGACGTCCAGACATTCGCGTGCTCGACATCGCGGCCGACAAGTGCCGGCGACGAAACCGCCGAACCCGGCGACGACCCGCTATGGCCGCTCCACGGATTAAGTAGGGGCACCCTCCAGCTCCCGACCAAAGCGTGGGTCGCCGAGTTCGGGCCCAGGCGGGGTCCGGGTGAATGCGGCAGCTTAGTCGCCCGTGTACTTCGGGCCAGTGGCCCCTGGCGGCACATCAGTTTGTTGTCAGTCTGAGTCGATGGCGAGGGTCAGCAGTTGATGGAGTCGGTGCTGGTCGTCGGGGGTGAGGCGGGCGATGGGTGAGCGGGTGGTCATGGCGCGGACCAAGGTGCGCCTGGCCTTCCGCCCGGCCGGGGTGAGATTCAGGGTCTTGACCCGTCGGTTTTTCTGGTCGACCTCCCGGGAGGCGAGGTTCTTCACTTCCAGCCGGTCGGCCAGGAAGGTGACCGTCGAGGGGTCGCAGCGCAACCGGGCGGCCAGTTCGCGCATCGACGGCGCGGGCGCCTTCGGGTCGAGTTGCCACAGCGCGTCGGCCAGCGGCTGGGTCAGGTCGAGCTCACGCAGGACGTCGGCGATCAGCGCGAGGGTGCGGTCGGCGAGGCCCAGAACGAGGTCCAGCAGCGCGTAGATCAGCGGTTCTTCCGGTCGCGGATCGGTGACCACACTCCAAGCATACTTTTAGCTTCCAATACTTGACAACTCCAACACTTGGCCGGACAGTGAGAGTATCCCTTGGAGACTCCAACCGTGGGTCCGGGTGTGGGAGCAGGTCGACAGTGAAGATCGCGGTGTTCGGAGCGACCGGTGGCACCGGTGCGCAGGTAGTGGAGCAGGCGCTGGACGCCGGTCATCAGGTGACCGCGGTGGCCCGCCGACCAGGTGCGCTCGCGGTGCAGGAGCGGCTGCGGGTGATCGTCGGCTCGCTCGCGGACCTGGCGGTCGTCGAAAACGCCGTCCAGGGGCAGGACGCCGTGATCAGTGCGCTGGGCAGCGACCGCAGGGGGGTGACCACGGTGTGCACCGACGCGATCCGATCGGTTCTCGCCGTGATGCGCGACCATGGCGTGAACCGGCTGGCGGTCGTCAGTGCCTACGGCGCCGCCGAAACCCACGACCGGTCGCTGTACTCAAAGCTGCTGTGGGCCATGAAGGCCAACAGCATGCGCGACAAGGAGACGATGGAGGCTCTCGTCCGCGGATCCGAACTGAGCTGGACCATCGTGCGACCCACAGCGTTGACGAACGGGCCACGCACCGGCAGCTACCGCACCGGGACAGACCTTTCGATCGGGCTCCGATCCAGGATCGCCCGAGCCGATGTGGCCGACTTCCTGCTCCGCGAGACCGCCTCCCCGGCCTTCACCGGACTCGCACCCGCCATCACCGGATGAGCGGCGACCTGCACGGCAGGGTCTGCATGGTGACCGGCGCGACCGGCGGGATGGGCCGGGCGATCAGCACCGAACTCGCCCGCCGCGGCGCAACCATGGTGCTCCTGGCCCGCAGCCCCGCGAGCGGAGAGGCCGCCCGCAATCACATCGTCGCGGCGACCGGCAACCCTCGGGTGGAGGTGCTCACCGCTGACCTGGCCGACCAGTCCTCGATCCGTCGCCTCGCCGACGGGTTCCACCAGCGGCACGACCAACTGCACGTCCTGGTCAACAACGCCGGCGCACACTTCCGCCGCCGCGCCCTGAGCGTCGACGGCATCGAAATGCACCTGGCCGTCAACCACCTGTCCTGGTTCCTCTTGACCCGGCTGCTCCTGGACAGCCTGGAAGCCGGCGCACCCGCCCGCATCGTCAACATCGGTTCGCAATCGATGGCCGACACCCGCCGGGTGAAGATCCGCCGCACACCACGGCCGGCAACCCTGGACCTGGACGACCTGAACAGCGAACACAACTTCCAGCCCATGACCGTCTACGCCACCGCCAAACTGGAAATGCTGATGTGCGGGTACGCCCTGGCCAGACGCCTGACTGGGACCGGAGTCACCGTCAACACCGCCCACCCCGGCATCACCGCCACCAACATCGTCGACGCCATCTCCACGCCGGTCCTCAAACCCTTCCTCGGCACTATTAAACGGTTCCTGCTCACCCCCGAACAGGGCGCCCAAGCCGCCATCCACCTGGCCACCGCCCCGGAACTGGAAACGACGACCGGCCACTACTTCATCAAGCAAACCGAAGCCCACTCACCCGACATCTCCTACAACATTGCCGTGCAGGAACAACTCTGGGCAGCCACCTCCGACCTCGTCGGCCTCCCCCGCTAACCCGACCCTGTTAAGCACGCACACCAGCCGGGCGCCGGCGTGCCCGAACCGTTCGGCGTTAGAGGGCTTAGACGGCGGGGCCGTCATGATCAAGTCAATTGTGGTGTCCTACCCAAGCGCGTCAGCTTGACCAACGAACAGGTCGAGCGCATTGCAATCCATCCACAACAAGCTGCACCGTCGGCTTGAACAAATACCGCACGCGGCCCACTGAGCTCAGCGCGTTGCATACCTCGGGAGTCATGCTGCACTGTCACCGAACCTCGGCTGGTACACTGATCAACGTCGTAAGCCTGGAGGATCAATGTCAGTAACCGCAGAACAAGTCTTCTCACTCGTGCCCTACGCCCGAACTTTGGGCGTCGCTTTCCTTGAGATCGAGGCCGACCAGGTCGTCGTCGAACTTCAGCTCGATGAATCCCTATCAACCGTCGGCGGTGCCATGCACGGCGGAGCATTGATGGCGCTTGCGGATATCGCGGCAGCGGTTTTGGCTAGCGCAACGGCCGACGGCGCACTGCCCGCCACTTTGGAGTCGTCCACGTACTTCCTGAACCGCGTCACCGGTACCGCTACCGCGACGGCCACACTACTGCGCGTCGGCCGGAACAATGTGGTCATCGAAGTCAACATCCGCGACAACGACGGGAACCTCGCCGTTCGCGTCACTCAGCTGGTCGTTCTCACTAAATCATCGCGCACCTGACTACGCACAAAGTGGTTGCCCAAATATGGGAGTTGAACAACCCGTCGCGTTGATATCCTCAGCCGCGGGTGCTGGCGGAATTCGCGCCCGCCGGACCGCGCCGACCATTGCGTTGGGCCGCGGCCCAGCGAGACGACACCAGGATCCCGGCGAACTGGTGATAGAGACCTGTTGACGCAGCGCGAGCAGCCCGACGAGCCTGCCAGGAGGATCCTGGACCGACTGGCGGACACCCCCGCCCAGGTCATGGGGAGCGCCGGGGAGACCATGGTGCAGACCGACCTCACCCGCGGCTCTGCTTGGCGACCAGACGCAGTACACCGGCATGGCCCGCAGCGCCGTCTACCGGTGGTTCACCGACCGCGTCTCCCGATCGGTCTACCCGGAGGAGACCACGTCGCCCACGGATGCACTACACGGCCCAGTTGAGCCGAGCAGCGGGCGCTGCAGGGGCGGCAGTCTCCGGCCGCAGCATAGCGTCAAGACTGCGCGAGCAGAGCAGCGAGTTGCGCACGATTTAGGCGGACCGCGACGTGGCCTTCAACCACACCGACACCAAGCGCTTCAGCCATCCACTGGTCGGCGACCCTCAAGCTCGAATGCCAGGTCCTGCTGGACCCCGACCAGGACCACTCCCTGCTCGTACTCACCGCGACACCGGAGGCGCCAGCTATCGACGGCTCCAGCTGCGGTCGGTCGGTCATCGGCGGGCAGGCACTCGCCGTCGCCGTCCGGCGGCACCTGAGCTCCCCCGGCCGGGTAGGTCGCGTCCGCACTCCCGCAGTCCCGGGCCCGGCCTGGCCCACCGTTTCAGACGCCGTCCGGTGCGCTCAGGGACTCTGCAGCTCTCCGCTCCTGGCTCGGGCCTGTGCTGCGCGGTCCCCGTGGCGATGGCCGCAAGCAGGCTCAGCGCCTGCTCATGCCGGCTGCCCGGTTCGGCGGGGAAGACGACTGCCCCGTTACCTTCTTGGTAGCCCCAGGTTGGGGTTGCAGGCCACCGGTCCCGGCATGACTTACTGCCCCTGTCGTTCATGATCTGGGGGGTGTTGTCACCGGGGTCGGCGGATGCCAGTGACCGCTG
>JAABUS010009777.1_pt1 | contig 10030 bp, 12 predicted proteins | sample 5560161 | NCBI WGS metagenome assembly JAABUS01 (sample SAMN10711885, study PRJNA513376) | rock metagenome | isolation source: Antarctica rocks | place: Antarctica: Victoria Land, Trio Nunatak nord | collected 2016-01-04
ACATCAAAAGATTTCCTGAGTCTTCTCCATATGATCAGTATGGCATTCCTGTCACCAAGAGTAGTCAGCGCTGACACACCTAATATGGCTTACATTTGCACCCCAAACAGGGTCGTGAAAGGAGTCAGTCCAGCATGGCGCGCCCTGGGGCTCAGCAGGGGGGGGCTCCTCAGAGCAACAGTGCTGCTTCCAGAAGGGCACACATGTCCCTGGCCTACTCAAGGCATCCTGACTTGGCAGATGCTCCCACACTGGATGTGTCACTGGACTCCCTAGAAGATGTTGCAAGAACATCAGCTGCGGGACAGAGGCCCTCACAACCTGTGGTCATCCCTGTCGCCATCACACCTGCTGTTGAGCGCATGCTGCAGGTCAGCATCACATAGGACTATGTTCAGCTGGTCTTGCTGTCTGCACCAGCTCATGACTGCTGTCCAGTCTGGAGCTTCAGATGCCAAGCTCCAGCTCTGCTGTGATCACTCCTGCTGATGTGCAATGTGCTGTGGCCAGCCTGCACACATGCTGATGTGCAATGAGCTGTGGCATCACTCATAGGTTACTCACAGTGCTGCAACAACATATGGCAGGAGTGCTCTGGCCTGCCTGTGCACCTGCTTGCATGCTTCAGAACTCTTAGTTGCTGGACGCAGCTAGCCTGCCACTTATGGACTTGGAATGCATCTGTCTGTTCATGCAGTCATTCACTCACCCCTTCGCGCAATCATGTCTCAACACACTTGCTTCTTGCCTCGTCCTTCTATCGTCATCATCCTATCTGCACTCATTGTTGCTCATTTGTCTGTTCATACACATCAGCCCTTTGCTCATTCTTCTGTCCCATTCGTCTGTCCATTCACACAGTCTTTTCGCATGTGACCAGTCTTGACTTGATCTTGGTCTATGCAGGATGCAGAGAGCAACTGGCAGTTTGACATCTTCGCACGTGCCCAGTCTTGACTTAAGCTTTGGTCTATGCAGGATGCAGAGAGCAACTGGCAGTTTGACATCTTCGCACGTGCCAAGTCTTGACTTAAGCTTTGGTCTATGCAGGATGCAGAGAGCAACTGGCAGTTTGACATCTTTGCATATGCTGAGGCCACCCCGGGGAACAGTCTGTCCATGCTGACCTTCCATCTGCTGAAGTCGACAGGCCTGGTGCAGGAGTTTGGACTGAATGAACCAAAGCTCACAGCATGCCTGCGCAAGATAGAGAGTGGCTATGATCCTGCCAACCCATACCACAACAGGTCAGCAGCTGTTGCGGCGGCATGCTCTGTGCAAAGGCATCATGTTCCTTGCTGCCCATAACAAAGGCATCACACTGACTGCTGCCCATAACAAAGGCATCACATTGACTGCTGCCCATACAGGAGGCATCATATTGGCTCTTGCCCATAACAAAGGCAACACATTCACTGCTGCCCATAGCAAAGGCATCACACTGACTGCTGCCCATAACAAAGGCATCACATTGGCTCCTGCCCATAACAAAGAGATTACAATCACTGCTGCCCATAAGAAAGGTATCTCATTGATTGCTGCCCATATCAAAGGCATCACATTCACTGCTGCCCATAACAAAGGCTGCCCATAAGACTCCATATGCCTGTTGTGTTGCGCCACCAGTCGGTGGCTCATGAGTCACATCTGGCACCAAAGATTGTCGGGTGTTGATTGAATGGAGTGTTTGGTGCCAGAGCCTAGCGCTCTGCATGACACAAAGAAAACCAACCGTTAAGCTCATTTGTCTGCACAGAGTCTGTGGCGTTTCTTGTTTTGTTTGTGTTTTGCCTATTCTCTTTTCCTTGTTTTGCCTCACTATGATGTAAGGTTTTACACAGGAAGGGGCCAAACATGTTGTTTGTTCTGGCTTAGTCAGACTTGCTGCACAAGCTGCCCTCTCATCCTGATGCATCTGATGCGCATCACACCTTGTGCAGCTTCACTAATGTGGCTTTCTGCATGAAGCCCCGATGCAACTGCACCTTCGTATGACCAGAGCAACAGTCTCAACCAAAGATGTGCATGAGTAATAACTAAAGTTGTATCCCCAGGAATGGACAAGTTGCAACTGGTCTAACCCCAACAGCAATGTGCTTACGTTCTGACTATGTACATATGCGGTCCAATCACATCACCCTTGTTGTTTTTTAAGCTTATCGCATGCAGAACAGCTCATTGCAGACAATCTTAACGCTTGCATACAAAAGGCACTACCATTCCAGAGCAGCTGCAGATGAGGGTGTGAGGTATTGCTCTGTTATGCCTTGTGTACCTGAATTGTTGGGGGGCAATTTAGCACCACTACCTGCAGACAAATCCAATTGGCACATTCATCAGCTTGTCAGGGTTCACATAACCTGGCACATCCATCAGACTTGAGGCTGGACAAAGGACATAAAACACTGCTCTCCCTCTCTCCAGAGGCGCAACTGTTGCTGTTGTGTCTGCAGCATTCATGTGGCGTCAGTGGTGCAGATGACCCACATGCTGCTGGTGCATGGTGGGGTGCTAAAGAGCAAGGTGATGAACAGGACGCAGCAGCTGGCCACCTACTGGTCTGCCACAGTGCATGACTACGAGCATGGAGGCCTCAACAACGACTTCCTCATCAAGACTGCACACCCCTTGGCCATCACCTACAATGACAGCTCACCTCTGGAGAACCACCACTTGGATGCTAGCTCCCGAGTGCTCTACATGCCAGAGTACTGCTTCCCTCCTGTAAGTCTACTCTCCTCTTGCATTGCTGTGTTGAAAACTTGCAGGCATCCTGTCTGTGGTTGCATAGTGCATCTTGTGGACACACCAGAGTACTGCTTCCCTCCTGTAAGTCTGCTCTCTTGTTGCTCTGCTGTGTCAACACCTTGCATGTATTCTGTCTGCGGTTGCATTGTGCATCTTGTGGACTCACAGGAAGACTGTTTTCCTTCTGTGACTCGGCTCTACTGTGGCTGTGCTGTTGTCAAAGCTTGCAGCTGTGATGTCTGTGGTTGCACTCTGCAGCTAGTGTTGCAGACATTCATGCCCATCATGCAGCACATGTATAGACAGATCCCATGGGGGTGTCACCATAGGATACTGCATAGCCTTACTGCTTCCCTCAAGAAAGCCTATTCTGGCATGTCTGAAAGTGCTGCTACGCCCTAGTTGATCTGTGCAGTGTGTGCAAACCTCATTGCAAATCAGCCAGAGAAATGTATGTCGATGTATTCAACGCTCATCCAGAAGCTGCCTATACATACTCAGATCACCTCACTCGTTTTGCATCCCCTGGCTGTACATATGGACAAACACACTGCTTGACTCATGTCTTGAGAGTGCTGTACGATCCTCAGTAGTGCTGTGCTCTGTCAAGTCTGCTCTCCCCACGCCGCTGCTTCACACTTTCTGTCTGTGCATCGAGGTCCACTGTGTTGTGCACAAACAAAGTTCAGCCCAATATGCAGCTGGCCTATGGAAGCTCATCACTTGCCTGCTGCCTTGACAGTGGTGCACATCAGAGGGGAGGGGGAGGGGGGGGACTACTTTACTTAAGTGCTGCAGCTTGCTCTTTGTAAAATGCATGGGATTTAGCCTCAGCACCTGCCATCACCAACAACACTCAATGCAGAAGAGTGAGTGTGGACTCAGCACATTTGCTACAGAGCTGGTTCTGTGAAATTTGTAGCAACAGAGTCTGGGCACAGACGTGCAGATGTAATTGCACGCACACGCACCCACAGTGTGTGTTTTGTGCTATGCAGAAAGAGATGGCTGGGCAGTTGATTGGTCTGCGGTCCACCTGCATCAGTCAGGTGTTAGGCACAGACATGAAGAAGCATTTCGAAATTCTCTCTAGATTTCAGGTGAGCTCGTCACATCTGCACTTGCCAGATTTGCATTCTGCATGTCTGTGTTGCTCCTCTGTTGTCCACACAACACTCAGTGGCTGACTGCCCATGTCCATGTCTGTCTTGAGAGGGACGTCCACACTGATTCAAAGTGCTTGCTCCGGGCTGCCGCCTTAGGAGGCTCCCAGTATGAGCGCTGAAAAGCGTAAATTCTGCTTTTCAAACTGCTTGTTGCATGCCACTCTGTCTGTCGTGTGCCAATGTGTCTGTCATGCCTTTGGCTACATGCCATGCGTGTGACTGTCTGCTGACTCAGGCGGCATTCAAGCAAGTTCCAAGGTCCCCCGGCGGGCACAACAGCACAGACAGCACAAAGTGGGATTCTACCAAGGTGGAAGACAAGACCCTCCTTCATCAGGCAGGTCCCAAATCCATGTCATACTCACATCACCTCACAGACACCTATCATATTTCAACATTACATATTCTCATTATTATTATTATTATCATTACACCTATCATACCTGCATCACATAGCTTACATCATGTCACACATTCCATCAATGGGGCATGAAAGTACGTTGTGTAGTCATCTTACGGGAGCTCATGGGACATGCAATGAAGATCACTGTGGGACTGAATGTAGGACTTCATGCCAAATGGCCTCTGCTGTTCAGCAAATTCCTGGCTTTGCTTTGTGTACCATGAGCAAAGGTACTTGTGTAGATGCTGGACTTGTCTTAGGCTGAGGTTTTTCCAGCAAGGACAAGGCCAAACAGCAAGCACAGATCTTGTCCACAGACTCTATGTGTTGAAAGCAAACCCACGTGTATGGGTTGCTTTCTGTGCACGGCGTGTGCAATGCAGCTTTGTTTGACCTGTGCAGATAATCTTGAGATCTTTGACATGTGCAGATAATCTTGAGGTGTTTGACATGTGCAGATAATCCTGAATTGTGGTGACATGTGCAGATGATTCTGAAGTGTGCTGACATTGGTCACCTGACAGCGGCTCCCAGGACTCACAAGCGCTGGGCTATCCAGCTGGAGGAGGAGTTCTTCAGACAGGCAAGCCTGAATGCAATGCACCCATGGATGCACATTGCTAGTTACCTCTGTTCTCTTAGAGCCAGCGCTGTACCAATGTGACGCCCTGGCTGGTGTCAATGATTGGGTTGGCAGTGTTGGGACAGAAATGCTTCTGTGCTGGACTGCGGCCTTTGCCACTGCATTCTGCACTTTAATTTGTGTGGGTGGGTGGGTTTGTGTGTGAGAGTGTGTGTGTGTGTCTGTGTGTGTGTGTGTGTGTGTGCATGTGTATGTCCCTCTGCACAGCCTTTCTGCCTATCAGCTGTCACATGTTGGCCCAGCTGACACTCCACCAGCAACATGCATGGCCGTGAGGTGTGCTTGTAGGAGAGCACATCATGGCACAGCATGTCACAAATGTTGGTGTGGACACCAGTGCATGGGACAGCTTAGCATGACATGAGAACAGGGGTAGCACTACACCAGAGTTGTCAAAACTGTCTGTTTGCTGCCACTGCAGGGTGACAAGGAGAGGTCTGTGGGGTTGACAGTAAGTCCCTTGATGGACCGTAACCAGCAAGGTAACAACAGCATCATATCAAGCATTAACATATCAGCAGGCATCATGGAATGATCATGGAATTGCCATTGACAATGCCATTCATATGGAGGAGTCAGGCTTAGCGCAGATTTGCATGTTCTGTGGGTGCATCCTGTAGTTACTTAGTGTATTTGCATTGTGTCACTGAAGCTGTGGCACAGCGCATAGCTTGTGTTGCTGCTGCAGTGTCCTGATTCCTTCTAATGCATGCAAATCACGAGTACTTGGCGTACTGCATTGTTGCTGTCCATGCAGTAATTTATGCGCAGTAGGTTCCTTCCTGCGTGTGCCTCTGATGAGTTTTGCGCTCTGTGTTTGCAGGCGGCATGACCAGATCCCAGCTTGGCTTTTTCAACATTGTTGGAGCGCCACTTTTCATGGCTGTCATTGAGCTGTTTGAAGATGCACAGCCCATGATGCAGGGCCTTCAGGCCAACTACCACCACTGGGAATCTGGCAAGATTGCAGAGCTGACAATTTGAGCTCAGCTGAGCTCATTGTACAATGTGTGGCTTGATAGCCAACCTGGGTGTATTTGGTGATGCATACTGCAGGACAGGGAACCTGCATGTCAGCACTGGTACAAACAATGGGGGTTTTGCAGACCGCTTAAGGAGACATCAGATGTTCTATCAGCCAGATTGACTGTAGCTGGTGTTCAGTTGCAGTGGCTGCTCATGCGCCAGAATAGCATATCCCTGGGTGCAAGACCAAGGGCAACTAAGTACAAGCACTGCCTATCATGTACAGTTAGTCATTACCAGTGCTATTGTTTTTCATTTTGGCATGCTGTAGCTTGTTGCAGCCTCTGCACTTCAGCACTAATAGCTTGTCAGATCTCTTTAGAAGAGTGTGGTAATGCACAGACGTAGACATATTGTACTGTGCAGTACAACACAGGCGGACTTCATTGCACTGCACAGGGTGTGTAGATCAATTGGGAACATTTGCCATGTCAACACAGTGTTGCTTCTGGCAAAGTTTAGTGGTAAGCGTCGAGTTTTATCATAGTATGTATTACAGTTGTCCTGGGGACAGAGCATAAATGTGCACATGGCATTTCAGCACCATCTACTTTGCATGTTTTGCACTACCCAAATCAACAGCCTGTCTTGATCTGGTGCATTAAATTTGCCATGAAATGTTCTAGTCACTAGACTGAGTCAGGCTCACCACATGTTGTCAGTAGCTCATCTAGATCTGCAGTGTCAGGGGTGGACATATATAGCTGCAGCATGTAATTTATTTTGAGGTAGCTTCAAGGCATTCCGGCAAATGTCTCTGCACCACCGTCAACAAAACACAGGACAATGTCTGGTTACAAACAAAGCAATGCTTCGGCTTACATGCATTGTATATGGAGGGCTCCGGCACTGAGCGTTTTCCAAATGCACTGATCGAAAACAAGCATGCAAAGTAGATTACAATGGCCTTGCCCGGGAATGGCTGCTCAATGACACTAGGAGGCTCCACTGTGGGTTCCTCCGACAGTCATGCATTCTTGCATAGTCTCGAAGCAAGGCTTTGAAACAGCTGTGTCTCGCAGTTGGCTTGCAGCAAGCACACTGTCCAATATTAAAAGTTTTGGGAGCATGCACACATCCTAGGAGGAAGCATTATGCACACATCGTGGGAGAAATCACAGGATTGTCACCAGTTGGTCTATCCACAGTAGAGTATGGATTAAACACAAGCAGCCGATGTCCTTTAAAGCTCTATGGTGGGGGAAAGTGTGACAAAATCACAGTCAATACCTCATACAAGTACAGGAATACATGTTGTACAATGGGATGCCGCAACATCCAGACCAATACGGTAGCATAGTCAACAATTCAATGACCATGACTGTTTATCTCCATAAAACAAAATTGGTATGAGCAGACCCTCAGAACACTGCCTCTGATTGCATCACAAGCCTGTATTGCTGCCGCAACAAGGAGCATAACGACAAGTGTGATCATGCCGCTTGGCAACATGTCTCCCACAACTGAGCTCTTAGCGCTTGCATCAACAGCTCATGCGCTGACATGTGCAACTGTCAGGGCTAATATTTCAGTCGCTAGGTTTGCCTTCACCGCCACCGCCAGCAGGCTCTACACTAGCAATCAGGCCGTTGCCTCTCAGGCCCTCACAGTATCTCTCAGCATCCTCTTGTGCACATTCAATCACACAGGCCATGCCATTCTGATGTGCCTCCTGCAATTGACCGTAAGCTTAGCGAAAAGTGTGTGGAGACATTGCCTTGCAAATTCTTTTTGCACCAAGACTGTATGTGAGCACTCACAATAAGAAGCAAAGAGGACGGTGATGGGTTGCAATACTCACAGGAGGGCCAAGCAAGACATGCATAGTGCAACATTTGCAATGCGCAATCATACCTGCATGACATTGACAGCATCATCAACTGTCAAGCCATCCACAACCTTCATCAGCACCCTTACCACATATTCCCGCCTACAAAGCATCGTGCAGCAATTCAAGACTGTGTCATGTAGTGACACTGCAAACCACTACAGTGTTACACAGCCGCACACCTGTTGGATGAATCATTGTGCAGCATGACTCGGTACATGGGTGGCTTTTTCTTGACAGTGGACTTCCTGAGAACATACTGATGCATTGTTTTCATCACAGCACAGACTTCTTGAGGATGTGATCATAAGCTGATAGCACCTCAGGTGCTTACTTATTGTCATATCCAGGAAGAACAGCTGGTCGATCTAAGACTCCACCACCAGGGCCTGGTGCAGCCATTGAAGTTGTGCTCATTGTGCAAAACACTCCCTTACAAGCAGGGGGCTCAATCAGCATGGCCTTCATGTGAAATTTCGCTCGAGACCACTGAACAGCAGCATGTGGGCTGGTCAAGTTCGGCAGTTGTGTTGATCGAACCGAGACGGCCGGACAGCAGCTGGACATGCTAGAGCAATGGGTCTTGACACCGGGTGGTACAGAGGCCATCGCCGTGAACATGACACAGTAGCTCGAATAAATGTCGGAAGTCGTCAAGTACATGCCATACTTGGCAAGCCTGACTTGGAGCACTGCTGTCAGTAAAGCTGCGCAGGCTGATGGCAGTATTGCTAGCCACAGAGGGACGTTGCTTCGTGAGGTCGTCACTGGGGCAGTGTGCCAGATTTGGCTTGCCCTGTCATGACTAAGCTTGTGGAAAAAACAGGCTAAGACATCAGCCAACACTTAGAACAAGAGTTCCTGACATGACGTTGCCACACCACACGCCAGGAATGCTCAGAGGATCGCTTGGTTCTGTCAGCATATAATTCGCTGACAGGCAAACCACAGTCTGACATTAGCACTTGCACATCATTGTTTGTGCCTAACAGATCTGTCAGCCATCATGGGGATGACATCTCAAGACGGATGTAAAGTTATGCTGTGAGCCATCATTGTTGCTACACTTTCCTTACCTCACCACCCAGCACATTTCCCGCACACAACAATGCAGTCATAAAATCACAGGCAGTCTTGCCAACAGAAGAGTCATCAAACATAACATCCCCTGAAAGTTTCGTGAGTTCATCAACCAAATGCTGTATAGTACGCTTCATGAGCCTGGCAATGCATCATGGTATACAGCTATGCATCATTGAGCAGATAGTAGAAGAGATCATGAATATTACACCAAAATACAATCACTCTTCATCCTCGCCCTCATTATCAGCAATGTTGAAGTACCTAAGCTCATACACCCTGCAATGTACAGCACTGCTCAGCACCTATCAACATCAAAGTTCAGGAGAGGACAAAATGCCCACATGTTACCTCCTGTCCTTGTTTGATGCAATCACTCGTAGCCAGTCCCTCACATTGTGCTTCTTGAGGTACTTCTTTGTCAAATACTTGAGATACCTGTGCAGGGCACAATCATTGCTGCAACTAGCCAGAGTCATAGAAACAGCAAAGCAAACATGAAAATTGACATGGCAGAGGTGTACCTCTTTGACATTGGGAGCTCAGTGGTCACAGACAGCTTTGTCTTGTCCTTTTGAATCTTGATTGACTCGCCCAGCACTCCTGTCCGTATCACAAAGTGAGCAAAATGCCACCAATGTACAAGTCAAGGGGGAGCACACAAGCCAGCTGAAGTAGGCTGGGCTCACTAGCTGAGTGGCAGTTGCAAGTCACTACAGTGTGTAACAAACACTGTATTGTTAATCACCTGTCTTGCCATCAACCTTAATACGGTCCAACAGGAACTTCTCAAATTGAGCAATGTCCATGATCTTGTCCTCCACAGGCTTGGTGCAGTCTATGGTAAAGGTTGTAGCAGTCTTGCTCTTCTGGCCCTTAGTAGCAGCTGCCATCTTGCCTCCCTTGGGTGGCATGGTGACGTACCTTTCCGTTCCAACCTGCGCCACACGGAAATCCTTGTCACGCTGTCCCTAACAGGTGCATATGCACTGCGTGGTGAAGACATCGGTCTCCAACCAGCAAGCGAAAGTGCAGGCAGGTGACAGCAACCAGAAGCTGAAACATCTGCCTTGCAGCTAACGCCATACCTGGGACGAGACCGAGCTTGCACTAAGACTTGGTCAATTGCGCAAAGA
>JAABUS010009778.1_pt1 | contig 10029 bp, 16 predicted proteins | sample 5560161 | NCBI WGS metagenome assembly JAABUS01 (sample SAMN10711885, study PRJNA513376) | rock metagenome | isolation source: Antarctica rocks | place: Antarctica: Victoria Land, Trio Nunatak nord | collected 2016-01-04
ACTTGGACCCCCCCCCCTCAATTCCTAACAACCTCGCCGGCATCACTCCCGAAACCTCGGCTTCGCCACCTCCATCCCTCACCCACAGCCCCATCTCTAACACCCACCGAATCCGGAAAGCGTAGGCCGATGAGGATCTCTTCATAGCCTAAAAGTACCTCTATATCAAGTCTCTTACAGATGTCAAGGCCGTTCATCTCGGTTTCGCATCGGTAGATCGAGGTTAGTCGGTTTATACCGCGTTGCATCTAGGACCATTTATTGAGAGCTAGTTGCTCATACCCCTGGGATTTCTTTGGATCGTCTCGCTGAATTGTGAGTTGGGACATTCCTTGTTGAGTCCACTCAAAGCAGCCGGAAAATCTTAACACCCTAGGCCCGCCAGCGTTGCAGAGCATTGTGTAAAAAGCAGCAACTATTGTGTCAAAACTTATCCCTAAGCGTCTCCAACAAAAGGGACTGTAGTATGAGCTTAAAAGCTCATTGATCTTGGTTTTTGGTATGAAAAACGTCACGGTGATCTTCAGATCGTACCATTCGAAGCCTTGAAGCGTGCCATATTCAATTCTGAGAATGAGAACGAGATGATGGAAGAGATTTTAGACGTACGCTGTATTAAGAGGTTCTGTTCGCTTGGGGATTGATAGAGGAAGGTTCTGATATCCTGGTCGTCAAACTATCTATGATGCTACATCTGTCGTTGTTCTCTACGGTCGTCAGGGGACACCGAAGTTTTGTATGGGCTTGAAAAGCTTGCTTGCATGAAGAGGGTCGATGGGGAGCTGATAGTCCGCGAGTGTACTCATCAAACGTCCAAGCTAATACTGTGCACCACACGGCTAATAATCGTTTCACCGGTCTAAGAGGCCGTTCAGGGCGATTTCACACCCTCATCAAAGTATAGGATTCATTACCACAGTTGCGGTTTACTTCCCACCCTGGCGGCCATCCCTACGGTTCGCCTCTTTTATCCAAGACTCAACAACTGCCGCAATCTGCAGATTATCCTTCTCCAGAAACGAAAAATGGCCATTGCCATGGATTCCTACATCACCCAGCTTGATCCACTCCACCCCCACACCAGCTTGGCGCAGATAATTAAACACGCACTGCTCGTACGTTATATGTGGCGACGCCCCTCCCGTCAGCGCCACAGACTTCACCTTCGCAATCTGAGGCAGCTTCCTGGCCGGCTGCGCCTGATAGATGCACGATCACCGCGCTGAGGTATCCGTCTCATTGTTCACTGTCTTGAGGTCGCTCGGGGAATTGGCGGGCGGATCGTACGTGATGTGGGTGTTGGTGAGGCCCTAGGGACGATTGGACGTGCGGCCTACGGAGCTGGTGACGTTCCCGGTTAGGATTAGAAGGGGATGGTGGCGGTTTCGAGGTTGATGTTGCCGGCTACGAGGTCGGGACACTGGTTGCTGAGGAGGATCGGGTGGATGGCGCCGATGGAGTGGCTGATGAGGTAGGAGCGGCCGAAGAGGGAGAGGAGGGCGCAGCCGGAGGCGCGCATGGAGAGTTCTTGGCGAGTGAGGTTGTAGGTTAGGGGGATGAATTGGGCGGCGAAGGCGTCGAAGATGGGTCGCCGATGGTACCTTGCTGTAGCTAGATTAACGCCTGTCTCGTTACTTGGTGGACTTGTGGTTTCAAGCGCCCAAGCTTCTGATAGTTTGGGCGAGATCCGAATCTTGACTGCATCACCTTACGCCAGGCCACTGAGTATGCAGCTGCGATTGTGGGTACGCATTGGTCTTCTCAGGAACAGTGAAACCAGCTTCTGCGATCTCTGCTGTGGAACCTATCCTCAGAGGGTAGCCTGGAAGGTCCTCTTGCGTGGCGCGGCCAACGGACGTTTGACCGATGATATATGGCTGTCCGGATATATTTTCCTAAATCCATGGCGCTCACCGAATGCCGTATTGCAGTAACGACGAGTTCCAGCCATCGTGACGGCTACACAGCGTTCATCCTCAAATCGCACTATAACAGCGACAGCGGCTGTAAGGTCTTCAGAGGCTGATTAGCTGCCGACGTACTGCTGGAGGAAGATCCTAACAGAATGGTCGTATCTGCTTTGATTGGGCAGCCACCCCCTCACACCGGACGACTACTTGATTGTCCGTGGACGTGGAGTGGACTCTTACTGAATGTGGGACTGGTCAACGTAGACCCAGCCAAGGGCTTGCACCTCCCGCCGTTTCGCCCTCCTCCCGACCAATATCACTTCCAGACAAGAGGCCCGGCGGTCCTTGCAGTATGCTCGGTCCTCATGGTTGTGATGCTGTCTGCGACTGTTGGTCGACTTCTGGTGCGGCACTTCAAGAAAGAGCTGTCGCCTGTTTTGAATGACTGGTTGATACTACCTGCTCTGGTGCGCTTCTCTTGGGTGTCTTTTTGACAGGGACCGAACTGACAATGGTAGATTCTGGCGCTGTTGTGGCCCATTCTCCAAATATTATGCATGGTCAGATTGGCCGGTGATGGGAAACTTGTACAACATCACGTATCAAGAGCTTTACATGTTTCATTGATTGTGTAACAACCACGGCACCATCTGTTTCTTTGGCCCCTCGACCTCGAGTCTGTTCAAGTGCTGATAAAGGGTAGTTCGGGGCCTTTGCGAAGATGGACTTCTATGTCGCCCTGGAATTCGTCAAGCTTAGCATTACCAGCTTTAACATGCGACTGACGGGACTCTCATCCAGAAAATGGAATATTCTCATTGGACGTTCTTCGGCATACTGACCGTGTACATTTTGTGTGCCATACTCCTTGTCACTTTCCACTGTAATCCAGTAAGCGCAGGTTTCAACACCATCGACACTGGCAAGTTGAGCGTGCCCCCAAAGTGTCTGTCGGAGCCAACCGTGAATGATCCGCTCGGCTTTTGGCATGTGGTGATGGACTTTTGGTTGCTTGCTATCCCTATCCTGGTGTTGTGGAAGGTTTTTATACCGCGGGTGACCAAGATCCGGCTTTATCTCCTTCTTTTCGTCGGAGCGATTTCTTGCTTTGCTTCAGTCATGAGGCAGATAGCACAGAGGCACCTGAAGGTCGATCCTACCTGTGAGCCTCCACCCTACCTGGAACTTTCCCTCTCCATCAGTCCTCCTCGATCTCTGTAGCTGAGCAATGACTAGATAACTATACCGCCCGCTTGTACTGGTCGCTTATCGACATTACAACGGGAATCTTGGTCGCTTCTCTCCCGGTTCTCAGCTCCGTGGTGCCTGGCTGGACACTTGCCGGCTGGAAACCTTCTAAGCCATCCGGGCACTCCTCTTCCTATGGTAGATCGAAGCCGAAGAATTCCGAGCCAGTCGATCTGCACAGCAAGCACAGCCGAGAGGATATCATCCGATAGGATGACGTCGAGTTGCAATTTCATGACAGGGATCTGGGAAGCCTGGAAGAGGGAACCAACGATCGATCTAAGACCGTCGGCTTATCAAGCTAAGGCTCGCAACTGCGACCGAACAAGTCACCCACGCACTTCTCAGGATCATTCATACCTCTGCCCGGGTATTGGAGGCGCGACCAGTGTACTGCTAAACGAGCAGTGGCCCACCCCATCCTTGATACTTACCACGCCCCACTGCACTGGCAGTACTGCAGCATTTTCATCTCCGAGCGGAGGGTGGCACGCCGCACTGATGGCTCCACTACAAGTAGCAACGAGTGGCATGCCAGCAGGGTACTTCCTCAATCCAGTCGCGCCAGTCGCTAGGACTATAAAGGTGCCGACGACGATCGTCAACATGATAGCGCCAGACGAGTAGCCGCAGCTAGAGATCATTGAGTCTGGAGGTAAGAGGTTGTTCGGATCTCGGATTTGAACGCGGACGACGAAGAGGCTCTGAGCCACAAGCCAGCTGAGGAGACTAGAGAATGCGAGAAGGGTTAAGGAGTATTGGTAGGGCAGCTGGAGGTAATATGTACTTCGCTGTTGCCCGACAGGCGAGGTGACCCGTAATGGTCGGCGATGGTGGAAATACTGCATGTACTCTTGACCGGCGAGCATGCAGGTAAATAGGCTGTTGAAAGCTAGATAGACGTACGAGAGGAAAACTTGAGGTAGGTTGGCGATTAAAGCTGTTGAGAAAAGGGAGAGCTGGATTGGTATAATGTTGTGGCCAACAGGAGCGCTGATAGTAAGGTTGCCCAAACCATTACCGCCGTCCAAAGTCAGGATGAGTAGCGAGACGCCTAAAAAGTAGGCTAAAGCAAACCTGTGAGACACACTATTAGGGAAGGATCACACTACGACATTGTCGAATCGAATAAGCCCATATTCCAAATTCCACGGCTGGATGTTTCTGGGTGAAATTGGTTTTCTCAATAGGATTGTGGGTTTGTGAGTTCATCATATGGTTTCTGTGTTGCCTGACAAGCCTGGCTTCGCGCAGGGCCATGGTATGAAAAAAGCGGTGAGGAGTGTTTTGACTTACAAGTATAAACAGGCGACCCATCGACCGAGCGAGGCGAATGCCGCCCACCTCCGAATCTCGGATTGGTAAATTGGCCTTCTTAATATTTTGAGCCTGCTTTCATTCATCAGTCTTTGGTGGGGCGTAGCCTTCCGGCCACTCTGGGACCATTCGTGGAACAGATGCATCTGGTTTCCTGAGTACAAGCATTTCCCGGAAGTGGTCTTATCCGGCCTGTCTAAGAACGACTGAATGGCGTCTCCAATCGTGATCAAGGCGGGTTTTCGATGTCGCCAGATTGTCATCGCCATGCAGATAAACTTCGTGGCGTTGCAAACAATCACGGTCAGACCAAGAGTCAGGCTGAAGTTGAGCGTGCAAGATTCAGCTATCTTTTCTGCCCAGCACTCCATCGCTAAATCGCCGAAGGGCTTCCATTCGTCTGGCGGACGATGGCATTTGCTAAAGTCACCACTTGGACATTGCCAAGCATAAGATGGGTAGAAAGTAGGATCTCCCACTACGTACACATTCGAAGATAGAGATCTGGACTCTTCGACAATGATGAGCAAGTCCGCCCACTTAGACAGATATTGCTGTGCATAGGCTTTCGCACATTCGCCGGTCTCCATCTTCTCGAACTTTGCTGTGTTCAAAATGCTGTGCTGGAGTGTCTGTGCCAGATTGACAGTACTCTGGATAGGAGGTTGAGGCGTGTACGGGTAGGTGAAGCCATTCTTTGAAAGGTTGGCATAGAAAGCCGTGAGGTTGAAGCTAGCTTCCAGAAATTCCTGTGGTCCAGCCAGCACTCGGTAGGCGTTTGCTTGAGCCGTCATGTATACGGCTGAATTATGACTGAATCTGTCAGCTTCGTGCAGAGAAAGCGAGAGCATAACTATAAGAATTACACAAAGTGCAGGGGCATTGCACTAAGCCCTAGACCGAGCCATAGAAAAACGCGATCACGACCCATCGCTTTCAAGTTGCGCATCGAAGGAACACCAATTTGGAGCAGACGCTTCTCGGCATGTGCGATGTCGACCTCTTCTCGTGTTGGGGAAGTCAGACACTGCATGCAATAATTGCTCGCCCCCAGAAGTATACTGCATAGAACATTGATTGCAAGACCTAGCCAAGTATTCAGCGACTTGGCCTTCTCACAGCTTCCCTCGAAAACAGTCCCTGTGCCGTGGCGTATGTCTTTGTTGCGGACTATCCATATTAGGAATGTGCTATTAATCAATAGCACAGTCAATGCTGTCGCGCAGCTGAGAATTGCTCCTGCTCGCCAACCAGATAGACGTCGGTGGTTCCATAACTGCTTCCATACACCTGTTTCTTTGAAAGCTGGGTGGTCAGTGGCCATTACATCTCCATACTCAATCGGAGACGTTTCTTGTCCCGCAAGACCATTCGTCATTCTTGTGGCAAGACGCAGCGCCGTTAAGTTGATTGAGGTAATAAGAGATATGAAGGTTCAGACTCAGAGCATGTAGGGAGCATGAGACACCACCTGACGGGTTAGTGCATCAGTCTCAATCACAAGCATGACGCTCTATTGATTGTCCAGAGGATGTGCACAACGATCCGAAGAATCATCAGAGATCAACAATGCCGTGTGGAGGATATTATGAGGAGATAGCGACATAGACTGAATCAACACACAGACTATGTAGACTCAAACAAGGCAAGCCATGATGTAATTGAGACGGGGCAGACTGAAAGCCGCTTCAAATCTGCCTTGAAAGCTTCCAGAATGTTACCAGCGGAGGCTGCCAAAACTTGGCTGGAGGTTTGGGGTACTGCAGAGCAAGTCTCGCACATGCAATGAAGCATAGGCGCCGCTCTTGGATCGAATGATCCGATTCGCGCGATCGAGCTCTTACGCGCACTCGCAATGGTTGGACCGTCTTCTCGAAGCTTGCGGTGTACAGCCACAGCACACAGAACATATTGTTGCCGTCTCTTGTTTTCCAGCATTCTGCCGCGCAGTGGAGCCGACATTCAAGCTTAAGAGTTTGTCGGTAGCAGTGTCACCGCCATCCATGAGAGCCGTCGGTCCTGAAAGACTGATTTAATAAATGTACCCCGCGGAGAAAGTCATTGAAGGCGGATGCCTAGGGTAGGCTGTCAAGCCGTACTGTTGTTGCGTCCAGGCCTACCTAACGTAAAAGTACCGTGGTCGTAGTTTCAGTATGCATGAAGTCCATGACAGTCTGAGATCACTGAGAAGCTGGCTCTCCTTAATTCACACAAGACAATGACCAACCCGTAGAAGCTCTACAGTGATAAACAAAGCTTGTAGCTACATGTACTATAGAACTGGTTGATGATAGAATGGAAAGGGAGGCAGATTAAATTCACTTTATGCAGGGTCTAGAGGGCTTGGCATTCAGGGTCTTGCCAAGATCTGATATCAATTTCTTAAGTCTTTAACAGATTTCCATCGGCCACACAGTTGCTCTATTTCTCTACTAAAGACAGTTGTTTCTCAAGATCTCAAGGTATCTATCGTGCGGTACTCTATATCGAACTCCCAAATGTTTCTCTAAGATCTAGCACGCCTGCAGAATCTTCTGTTACCGATGCTTTGCTGCATATGCTGATAGTACTTTTACCCACGAGATTCTGCACCGATGGCGCCATTATAGAAGCCAAGATCTGTCTTCAATAACGCCGCAATAGCTCTTACAGGCTGCGCTGTGATTGCACTTTCTCGTGTAGGTCATGATCTTTGGCATGGAGAAAATTGTTTTCCCGTGAAGCCTGTTACTCCTCTTCTCTCAAGCCATAGTTTATCCTTTCTCACTTTCTATTTTCACCAGTCCGGTTGTCCTCCACTGTCCCAAAGCCTGACTCGCCACAACAAGCCGAACTTTTGTATCGCTCCCATCCGTTTCCTCAACATATGTCAACATTTGTAATAACTCCCCCACCTCAGTAGCAACCATACATCCCGTAACCCATGTCTCAAGAAATCAAAACCGTCCTCCTAATAGGCGTAAGTCCACTCCTCCCATCCCTTCATCACCCCCTCCCCTCACTCCTCCTCAGGCAACCGGCAACCTCGGCCCCCCCCTAATCCGCGCCCTCACCCCCCACTTCAAAGTCTCAGTCCTCACCCGGTCCACTTCCTCCCCTCCAGCCACCCTCTCTCCCTCAGTCACCATCCACCCCATCTCCCCCAGCTACCCTCCCTCCGAGCTCCTCACCGCCTTCACAGGCCAAGACGCCGTCATCTCCCTCCTCCGCTCCGAGCACGCCCCGCTCATCAAGCGCTGCATCGACGCCTGCGTCGCCGCGGGGGTGAAACACTACATCCCCGGCGAGTTCGGGAGCAACAGCGGCAGCGAAGCCGCAAGGGAGGCGGTGCCCATCTTTGCTAAGAAATGGGAGATCAGAAACTACCTTGTTCGAAAGGAGAGGGAGGGGTTGAGCTGGACTGGGGTGATATGCGGGGCCTTTTTCGATTGGTACTGTTCCTCTTTTCTTCTTTCCGTTCTACTCCTTCTCGCTCCTTCCCTTCTTCATCTTTAATTTCCTTAGCTATACTGGCAAATGGACTTGAATTAGTGCTATATACTGACACCAAACCAGGGGCCTCACAAACACCTTCCTCGGCTTCAACCTCGCCACCCACACCGCCACGCTCTACGACTCCGGCACCGTCCCCTGCCAGCTCACCCTCCTCTCCGACATCGCCCAAGCCGTTGTCGGCATCCTGGTCGCCCCCGCCGCAACCGCAAACCGCTACGTTTATATCTCATCCTTCTACCTCACGCAGCTGCAGATCCTTGACGCGCTGAGGACAGCGACGGGCGAGGTGTGGAGTGTTGAGAAGAGAAGCATTGAGGGGTTGAGGAAGGAGGGGTTTGAGAGGGTGGCAAGGGGGGAGGGGGATGGGATGGAGGATGTGCTGGTTGGGGCGCATTGGTCGGTGGTGGAGGGGATGGATTATGAGGGGTATGTTGGTGTTATGTCTGCTTCTGACTCCTGTTTCTCTCCGTGTATTCTCCATTCTCGGCCATGCACCATCGGGAATCCTTCCTCTCTTCCCCCGTTGCCACGCGAGATACGACTGCAAATCCCAGCATCTACACTCACAGATCCTCAATCCCAACCCGTGCATCCATCTCCATATCTCCGCTATCAATCTCCAAGCCTCCGCTCACAGCTCTCATCCGCATAGGGAAGAACTATGGAACGAGCGTCTGGGCCTCGAGAAGCGCGACCTGAAAGACATAGTGGAGAAAGTCGTGCATGGGGAGCAAGTCTAGTGCTGGGAGCGTCAAGAGAGGTTCGAGTTTTCGAGCAGCAGAGTAGCCAAGGCATGTCGTACTGCAGGTCGAACATACGCAGTGTGGTTCCAATGTGATTAGTTGACACCCTGTTCGCAATGGGAACACTGGGTTCATGGTACTAGGGACTGTCCGAGGGGTTAGAGATGAGGAGTGAGATCGATACATAGATCCAATCCCCTGATTAACTATATTATCGCTCGTCAACCCCGTCCTAAAAACTGTACGCACACACCCATTACCGCCCACTTGTCGCTCCCAACAAGACACCCTCAAAACCCGCCATGTGAATATACGCTCTGGGTTCATCCAACCCAAAACACCCATATCTCAAAACGCCTCGCATCACGCACTCCCCGCAGTCAAGAACCCCCGCATCATGTTCCTTCCCCTCTGCCCACTGACGGCGTCCAGCTTCACGGCGTGAAGGACGATTTCCAGGGGTGTGCCTTCGGGTGAGGTATAACCTCCAGTGGCCCCGCTTGGACCTCCACTGGCCCCACCCCTTGTCCGCGCCTCCACCCTCGGCTGCACCCTCAGCCTCCACTGCCCACGTCGAATATTCCACTCCCCGAGATCATCCAGACTGCCTCTCCGTCTGCGCTTCCTCGGTGGCTGCCCTCTCCGCTGTGAAGTCGCCGCGCGCGCAGCCGGCTCATCATCGCTGCCTGCGGCCTCGAAAACCTGCGAATCAGACACATACTCCTCTCCATCCAGAATAACAAACGCATCATCCCCAATACGAACTTTGACCTGATCCTCACTCAGCGGCGTATTTCCCGGACTCGCATCCTGCGCGCCCGCACCCCCCGCGCTCATCATGAGGCCCAGCGGGGCCTGGACAGGGAGGTTCATCTTATTGGCCACGACCTGGAAGAGCTTGCTGATGCGCGCTTTCGTGAGGCGGTAGAACTCGGCGCGCATACTGCGGAGATCGACTTTCGTCGCTTCGTAGGCGATCTCGAGGATCAGCTCGTGGCTTTCTTCGTCGACGAAGGGGCGCGCGTAGTGTACCCAACCCGCCGGGGAGGAGGGGTCCTCGACAAAGGAGATGCCCGATTGGCGGATATCGTCGAGACGGATAACGATCTCGGAGGTGTCGCGCTCGGCGTTATGGCTGATGTCGTGGGCGATGAGTTTCTGCTCCAGGCCTTTGAGGTTGAAGTAGCGGCAATCACGGAGGAGCTCGGCGCGGTGGTTGTCGTCGCGGATGGTGAGCGGGTAGCCGCGCAGGAGGTGGAGGAGCTCGGCAAAGACGCGGGCGCAGCGGTTGGGGACGGTGGGGGGGCGGATGGGAG
>JAABUS010009780.1_pt1 | contig 10028 bp, 10 predicted proteins | sample 5560161 | NCBI WGS metagenome assembly JAABUS01 (sample SAMN10711885, study PRJNA513376) | rock metagenome | isolation source: Antarctica rocks | place: Antarctica: Victoria Land, Trio Nunatak nord | collected 2016-01-04
ATGATGTCCTCCCCCGCCTAATATGTCAGGTTGGACTCTAAGAACCCGGGCACCGACGTGTCAATCAACCGCGCTGACGACCCTTACTTGACGGTATGGAGCGCCGAGCCCTGACGTCGGGTTGGGGCGTACCCCACCCCGACGGTGCTCGTCGGCGGCGCCGCTGCGGCAGGACCAGTGTCGCCACCGACTTCGGCGGCAGGTGGTAGGAAGTGTCGGTAGGCGATCCTTGTCGGGTCGACTCCACACTGTTGAGGTGGCGGTCCTGGTTGGATGACGCGTCTGCCTGCTGCGCTGGCCGGGCCTGTGCCCGGGGTGTTGGGTGAAAGTGCGCCAGGGCGTTTGCGCCCTCGTCCTGATCGGCGGTCTGATGGTGTCGTGCACCGGCAACCAACCTCCTGACGGTAAGAATTTAATTACTGTGACGCCGGCCCCGACGTACGTGGGACCGCCGCACTTTCAAGTGTTGGAGACCCGCGATACTCTGCTGGGTCCACATCCAGTTCGTTGGGATTCCTGGACGATGGTCAGCCAGAATGAGCTGGAGTTCTTGGTGGGCTCGGGGCTAGCGGAATGCCAGGCTGCGCGGGTGCACCTGACCGAGCTCGCCGACGAGGTAAGAGTGGGTATCGAAGTTGGCTACAAGGCTGAACAACGGAACCCGTGCCAGGCCATCGGAACTACGTCACGGGTGATGGTCAAGCTCAGTGCGCCATTGGGCGGTCGCAGAGTTGTCGATGCCAACAGCTAGCGACCAAGAGTCGCTAGCTGTGTCGGGGCGCACGCAGCCGAAACCGAGCGACGACGGCCGGAAATGGTGTTGTGGATAGCACCCGGTCACCGGACATTTAACCGGGCGGGGTTTGTGCGAATGCGCAGGTCCAGGTCACGGCGGGTCGACGGTGGGCGTGGGGTGTGTGCGGTGGGGGGCTCCTCTTGTGACCTGCGCAATCCGCGTGTCCGGGGCGAGCGTCATCGCGGCATGTGCAGGCGGGTCACACGCAGCGCCCTGTCTGCAGCCAGCGGATGCGATCATTCCTCGGTGAGCTCGCTACGGGTTGTTCGGCCTGATGATCACGGTGGGCGCTATCGCGGCTTGCGCGTTGAGGTCGACGGTCGTCAGGTCGCGACGCTACGGCCCAATCAACAGGTAGAGCTCGACTTACCGGCAGGCGTACACACGATTGTGGGGAGAATGGACTGGGCGCGTAGCGCGGACTTACAGGTCGACCTTCCGGGCAACGATGAGGCCGTAGCCGTTGTCGAACTCTCGTTACCGTTCCGAGCGATCATCGACACCTTCATCAGACCGAAAATGGCAGTTCGCTCCCGACGTCTCAGGTAGCGATCCGCTACCGGTCGGGGCCTAGCGAGCGGGACCTTGGTCAACGAGGTCTATGGCGATCATTGGCATGAGTGCCGAGGTCACGGCCATTCCGCCGGTGGCTCTCGCCCACTTTCCTAGCGTGGCGCTGCGGTTATTGGTAGGAGATCATCAGCGGTGCGGGGTGGTGGGCCATGGTCTGGGTGGGGGTGAGCATGGGGGTGTCTTCGTCGTAGAAGTTCTTCCAGCCCAACGGCAGACCCGGTGGGGCGGCGGCGGTCACCGCGGCCCAGGTTTCGTCCTTGAGGGCGGGGGTGCCGTTGCCGTCCATGTGGATCAGCAGCTGGATCTCGGCATGGTGGGTGTCGAGTTTGTGTTCGTGGCGGATCATCGAGAGCTGGAACTGGTGCAGCACGAGGAGCTTCTGCGGCAGGTGCGTCGTGGCGGTGAGCCCGGCGAGCCAGCCGGTGACGGCATTGATGTCGCCCGCCTCGACGCCACCAATCTGCTGCAGCGGCTTTTGCCCGGCTTCCAGATGCCACTCCGGGTCCAACGCCAGTCCGACGTTCGGCAGCCGAAGCAGGTCGGTGTAACGGCGAGCCTGGGACAGGAAGTCGGCGCGGCCCGGTTGCAAGTCGAGCACCACATACATCCCCGCCGCGGCGGCCTGGTCAACCCACGGCCGCAACGACTCCACAGTCGACTCCGACGAGTAGTCCCCGTCCGCACCGGGTTCTGAGCTGGCGGTGGTGGCGATGATCTCGAATGTCGGCACCACTGGCACATCGCTGAGGGCGGCGTAAGACGCGGCGAGCTTCTGGGCGCGGGCGACGCTGCCCGGCAGGTCCTGCGCACCGAGCACCCCCAGCGCCGCGGTACCGGGGTGCCCATACAGCGCCACCAACCGACGGCCGGGGAACAAGACCCGCCCCCCACCGGGCAGCTCCGGTGCGGGCGCTGTGGTCGGGGCGGCCGGCGCGGACGTGCCGGGGACGATCCTCGGGGCACCTGTCGATGGCGACGAGCTCGGCCCCGGCACACCGGCCGTCGTGGCCGCGGTGGCACCCGGTGGCGGTGGGGTGGCGCAGGCAGCAGCCAGGAGCAGCACCGTCGCGGTGAGGGTGGCCGTCACAGCCCCCCACCCGGGCCGGGGCACCCGCACGGTGCGGCCGGACCTGCTCTCGGTCACGTGGTCCCCCTCCTCGACTGCAATCCAGACCGGCCACCCCTAACTCTGGGTGTGCGGCTACTTCTTCGCGGCCTTCTTCGTTGCCGTGGACTTCGACGTGGTGGCCTTGGTCGGGGTCTTTTTGGCCGCCGCCTTCGTTGGCGTCTTGGCGGTGACGCTGTCGGCGACCTCCTGCTTGAACGTGGCGCCTACCTTGAAGCCCACGGCCCGGGTGGCGGCCAGCTGCAGCGGCGCCCCGGTCGAGGGGTGGCGGGCGGTGCGCGCGCCGCGCTCACGCCGCTCAAAGGTGCCGAAGCCGGGGAGCTGCACCTTGTCCCCGGAGGCCACAGCACCCCGCACCTGGGTCAGGGTGGCACCGAGGGTGGCCTCGACCTGCGCGCGATCCAGGCCGGTCGCGGCGGCCACGGCGTCGATCAACTGTGCACGGCTCATCAGTTCCTCCACGGCGGTCATAGGCGTGCTTGCGGTGATCGTGGCATGTCGGAGAACCGGTCGGTGCCCGACATGCCGGAGCGTGCAGTGGTCGATCACCGGGAGGCGAGCGGGATGCCGGTGGGCTCCCCTCGACCCCTGCAGTTCATCCCCGCGACCTGGCAACAATGGGGCCACGGCGACATCCAGGACATCAACCAAGCCGCCGCAGCCGCCGCCCGCTACCTTTGCGCCGACAACCACGACCTGCACACCACCACCGGACGCCACGCAGCAGCCCTGTCCTACAACCACGCCAACTGGTACGCCACCGACATCCTCGCCATCTACACCGACTACCTCACCGCCACCCCCGCACACACCTTCCCCATCCCACCAGGAACCACTTCCTGAGCTGGAGTCCTCAGCGAGACAGCCGGGCGGTGGGTCACGTAATGGTGTTCAGCCAGGGAACACCACACCCACGGAGGATTTGCCAAGCGGACTGGATCGCGTTCCCCGCTTCGACGTTGCCGCGCACGGACACCACCCGGGGCCACCCAAGCGGCGGTGCTGTTCCTCACCGCCCGCGACGCCGTCAAGGATCGCCTCGCCGGCGTGGACGCCGGTGCCGATGACTACCTCCGTAAGTACGCCCTATGGACTGTTCACCGATCGGCGGCGTGTCAGACGCGTCGCGCGGTGGTGAAGTCCATGTATTGCATTGTGGCGACCTTGACGGGCTGGCCGTAGTCGGGGGCGTGCACGACGTTGCCGTTGCCTGCGTAGATCCCGACGTGGCCGCCACCGTAGAAGACGACGATGTCACCTGCCTGAAGGTCTTGCTGTGAGACCCCGGCGCCCACAGCGGCCTGCGCCTGGCTGGCGCGGGGCAACTCACCCCTGCCTGCGTGTAGGCCCACTGGACCAGCCCCGATCAATCGAAGCTGTCCGGTCCGGCCGCGCCGTACTCGTAGGGGCTGCCGAGCTTGCTCAGCGCAGCCTGCAGCGCTGCGCAACCCACTCCGCTGCCGGAGGTCACCGCACCAGCGCGCGACGTCGCCGCAGGTGACGTAGCCGCGCTCGCCATGGCCGACGGTGACGTACCCGCGCTCGCTGTGGCCGACGGTGAGGTTCCCGCGTTCGCGGTGGCGGCCGCGGGTGTCGTGGCCGTGGGCGCTGGCGGGCGGTGTAGCCGACCGCATCCGGTACCGTCCACCTGCTCACGCTTCGCCGGAGCGACAGCCATACTAGCGTTATAACGTTCGAAATTTGGCCTGTCCGTCTTTATAGCGTCATAACGCTGCGCCATAGAAATTCTGAAGCGTTTCGGCGTGTCGGCGTTGCGCCTCCCCAACGTCAAGGCATTAAAGCGTCAGAATGAAGCATGCCCAAGATAGTGGCCGTGGCTGCCCGCAAAGGGGGAGTAGGCAAGACGACCCTCGCTTACGAACTCGCCTGGCTTCTCAACGCTCCGCTTGTTGATCTGGAGTTTGACGATGGCTCAGCCACACGCCTGTGGGGCTACCGCCACGAAAGTAGAATGCGGGCTCCCCTGCTCGACGCGCTCGAGAACGATCGAATTCCGCGACCACTGACCGGTTATCACAAGCCCGACCTCGTGCCGTGTCACCCGGACTTCCAGCTCAATCAGCCAGCACCCGAAGACATGGCAGACGCGCTAGCACGATGGGCGCAGGAGTGGGACCGGGACTTCGTCGTGATCGATACGCATGGGGGAGGATCGCCCTCGGGTGATGGCGCTCTTGCTGCTGCCTCAATAATCGTGGTTCCCACCCCGCTCAAAACCAAAGATCTCAATGCAACTGAGGGCATGGTTCGAGAAATGCCTGACTACCCGCTAGTGATAGTGCCCAACATGATCCCACGAGTACCAAGAGCTGCCGAGATTCGCCGGGTGGCCGAAATCGTAGAGGGAACGCCTATCGCGGTCGCTGAGCCAGTGCCGTATGTGCGTGGGATCGAGACCCGCAAGAAGCGGGTGGCGATCACTTCGGATGACCCGACACCGAAGGCATATCAAGCTTTCGTGGGTAGCTTGCACAGCCTGGCCGGCTTTGTGAAGGCACAGGGCAATGGCTGAGCCCCCACCCGACGGATTAGCCAGCCTGACCGCCCAACGCGAGCGTGCTCGCCGGTCGATGCCCACACCACGGCATCCCCTCTCAGCGACGCCACCGGTCACTACCGTCTCAATTGATGAGACGAAGTCATCGGTAGCCACGCCAGTTACCGCCCACGAGCAAAACCGCCCTTCCGCTAATTTGACGTCTGCGACGACTGACCTTGGCACCCCAGTCAAGGTCACACTGTACGTCGACAGGCAAGCGGACGAATTCATGGAGAACGCCCGAATCGAAGGCCTCACCGCGCGCCCTAAGGTCGATATCTCCCGTAGCGCGGTTGTGCGTTTGGCACTCCGGAGACTGATGGACGAGATGAGTCCGGCAGAGGTCAAAGAGCTGCTGACGCGGCAGGAAGTGCGTAGCACTGGGCCAGGGCGAAAGCGGCGGTAGAAGTTGAGCGAGCTGTTCCCGCATCCAAACCGCATGGGTATCACTGCGCGGTTCCTTGCCGGCGGTGGCGGCGTTCTTGTTCGCGTTGGCGGGTGCGGTGCGCCCGTTGCGCCGCCCCCGCAGCGATGGCCAGCACTTGCGCCCGCGCGGGTCCGCTGAGCGCGGCGATCGCCGCCTGCCGGTCCTGGTGGTGTTGGGCGCGGCGTTGTGGGGCTTGGGCGGCGCGGTGGCGGGCTACGGCGAGCTCCTCGGCGGCTTGGGCATCCAGGCGGATAGTGGGGCGTTCTTCGATGTTGTTGCGGCGTAGCAGCATCAGTAGGTAGGGGATGGGGCGGTGCGGGTCGTCGTAGATCCGGATGCCCATCGCTGCCACGTCGCGCAGCGCTTGGTTGAGGTCCCGTTCGGTCCATCCGTGGGCGGCGTACGCCGCAAGGGAGCGTGACCAGGTTTCCGCACTGAACCGTCTTGCCCACCCGGGACAGTCCGGCTGGGCCCGCCACCGCTTTGCCAGGGCTAGCCCGGGCCCATCAGGGGCGGCCCGACCCGGTTTTCGGCTCGCTGCGGTCCATGCGCGGCGCGGAGCGCCGTCCTCGTTGTCCGCAGCGCGGGATCGTTGTCGGGTAGAAACCAAGTTTTTTACTGAAAGGGAGGTCCCTACGGGACCGTTACCGGATGGGGTTCCAGTTTGTTGAATCAACGCCGTGACCTGGGGATGGTTGTCCACAGGAGGGTCGCCGGGTTGGGGTCGTCGGGGGTGCAAAGCCCACACCGATGCCCACCCGCGGGCTGTGTCACCGACCCGCCAGGACGCCATCCGTTCATCGCGGGTGCGTTGCCGACCGCGCAGCACCTCTGTGCCGAGCCCTAAGAGCCGCAGGTAGCGGCGGGTGCGTTGCACCACGGACTCACTGACCCCAGCTATGGCGGCGATGGTGGCCACGGCTTGGCGGGCATCCCGCCCGGTGGCGGAGTCTACCCGCCCGGGGGTACTCATCGCCGCACACACCGCCAGAAACGCTTTGAGAGACAGCTCGTCACCCTCCCGACGGACGGTGGAGTAAAGGGTGCGGAACACAGTGCCGGCATGGGCCAACCACGCTGTGCGTCCGTTCCAGCAGGGGATCCCAGCGTAGGCGCCTTGCTCAGGGTCCAACCTCACTGAGCACGTCAACCAGCACGGTGCAGCACCGTTCGCCACAGCGTGGGCACGCCGTTGAAACCGCCGTGCCCGGGAGTTGTATCCGCCCTTGGCATCGGTGCCGGTGCACTGATGCCCGGGCCGTGAGCGGGTCGTGAGACGCGGCGGGGTCCGGGCAGCACCACGCAGCCGACGACACAAGGACGCCGTAGATCGGGTCTGGACCGAGGGATGCTGGGTATCGGAAGTGGTTGTGGGGGAGGGGCGATCAAGGGTGACCGCCGGACCGGTCACCGTCGAAGACGGCGCCGGCCATGCGCAGAGCAGTAGGGGGGGTCATCCGGGCATGCCGAAGACACGGCATGTCGGGGATGACCGCCCAACGGGGGCGGTGTAATCTCTCCTCCAGAGTTCTTCGACGAAACCTCGTACCTGAGCCGGCGGCCAAACTGACTGAGGGTGCGGGGTTTCGTGCTGTCCGGGGTCAGCCGGTTGGCTGGCCCGGTCGTGCAGTCCTAGGCGGCGTCATGCCGCTCCAACCCCGGTATCGGGTTGTGTGCCGGGGGGAACACCTCGTCAGCCCACATGGGGCGGCCGGCGCCGTCGATCTCATCGCGCTCAATGAGCAGCTCGACGTACTGGCCCATTGTGATGCCCAGCGCATCCGCCGTCGCACTCGCACGTGTCCGCGTGCCCTCCGGCACACGGCAATGCACCCCGACCAACGGGATCGCATTTCGCCGACGTGCGCGTCCGGCTCCACCTGCAGGCATGTAAGCAGTTTCGCTGAAGAGGTGGTACATCTGGTGCATTTCCTTGCGCGTGTCGTCTGTTCGCTTAGCGAACCCGAAGCCGCATGGCCGTCGAAGCGCGTTTGAAGGAATTTCTTAAGCGATCACCCGTGGGTCGATTATGCGGGGGCAAGTCCGCGCGAAGCGGGGACGCGGCAGCATTGCTCTTGGCTTGGAAAGGGGCTGTTCAGCGTGCCCACGGCAGTGCGGCCATGTCGTCGACTGGTGTTGGGTCAGCGCCCGTATCCGCGCCCTCGGTCTCGGTCCTGCCGCGCTGTGGGTGGGGGAGTGTGGCGGCTGGGTGCCAAACCGGTGGTGCGGGGTGCGGTCTGCGTCGGGGCGGGTGGTGGGGTGCGTTGGTGTTGGTAGGCGCGTAGGGCGTTGAGGTTGTCCTGCAAGCGTTGTTGGCGGTGCTGGCGTACCTCGGGGTGGGCGAGGTCGGTGAGAACGGCTGCCCCGGCCGGGCTGGGTTCGCGTTCGGGATAAACCAAAGGTGCGGGTAGTTCGGTGAGGTAGGCGCGGTACGCGCGTTCCTGCGGGGTTTCCCGCTGGAACATTCTCATCGCCAACTGCACCGCCCGCGGCCCGTGCGCCCCGTAGTCGGGGTTGTCGTGCTGGATCTTCTCCCACACTCCCAACTGCCCGGAGGCGGTGGCAGCGGTCTGCGCCCAGTGGTCTCGTTGAGCGAGTTGGTCCCCGTGCCGGGCGTGCAGGACGTCGTCGCGGATTGCGGCGTAGCTGCGTTGGCGCCCATCGGCCCCGGTGACCGGAACCCCCAACCGCTCGCTATGGGTGGCGGCGAGGCGGTCGAAGCGGTGCTGGGCGCGGCCCCTACCCAACCGACCGGCGCTGCTGACCGCCCGTTGGGCAGCGAACAGCTCGGAGGCCGCCGCACCGACCTGGTTCTCCACCACGGCCCGAGCGGCGGCCAGCTCGGTGTTCAGGGTCTGTAGGTGGGTGCGGGCCTCGGTGAGAGAGGCACTGACCTGCTCCACCGGCGGGTACCCGGTTTCAGCCCATTGGGCGGTCATCCGTTCCGCCCTCGCCTCACCGGCGGTGCGTTCCAGTTCGACATCATGTTGGCGGGTGAAGTCCCGCTCACCCAGCACCGGCGGCAACGGTTCCAACACCCGGGACAACTGGCGCCAGGCAAGCTTCTTGTCCAACTGCGACGCTTTGAACCACACCGGCTCACCGTGGTCGTCGGTGTGCGCGGCGAACCGGTAGCCGGACACCGTCCCGGTGGTGGCTTGGTTGACCACGAAGTGGATGCCGCGGTCGGTGAGTTCGGCTTCGAACGCGGGCTGGCCTTGGCCGGCGGTGGTGTTCGCCGCCGCCAGCACCGACTCCGCCAACGCGACCCGGGGGGCGTGGTGCCCGGCGTCGGCGTACATCCGGTACTCACCCGGTTTCACCTGAGTGATGTCGGTGCGCTCGGAGGCCACGGTGCGGCGGGTGACGGTCTGGGCCAACCCGTAGGTGACCTCGAGCTCGCGGCGCGCGGTTTGGGCGTTGCGGTAGTCGTGCTGGCCTTGCCACACCCGCCCGTCATGAGCAACCCGCGACACCGCCAGATGAATGTGGTCATCGGCGTGGCGGACCGCCACCCACGGGTGTTCGGCGAACCCCAGGTGTTCCGCAAAGGTTTGCGCGGCATCGGCCCACTCCGCGTCCGACAACCGGCGGTCGCCCGGCGCGGTGCGCAGCGAGGCTTGCCACACCGGACGGGACACATCATCACGACCTTTGTAGGCGCGGCGCATGTTCGCCACCCACTGCCCCGGCTTGGTGGGGTCGGTGACCGCGACGGAGCCGGCGATCACCATCCCATGCACCCGGTTGTTGTAGGCGTGCTCGTTGTGCCGACCCGGCCCGTGCAGATACACCCCCAACGCCCCGGCATCTTTGCCGCGGGTGACCGACACAATCACCGGAACGTCTCCCGTCTCGTCATCGCCGGCTCATCTCCTCAAGGCGCCCATCCAACGCGGCGATCGTCGCCCTCGTCTGATCGATCCCCGACACCACCTGAGCCATCGACGACGCATCCACCCCACCCGTGCGGGCCTCGGTGTGCGCCAGGCGGGTCACCTGGTTCAGCAGATTGCCCACCCGCACCAGCTGCTGGTTCAGCTCCCGGACCACCGACTCATTCAGCACCACCACCGCACCACCCCCGGCGTTCTCCGCATCGCTGTCGGGAACATCAGCACCATGCCGCCGCGCGATTTCCGCCCCGACCACCGACCGGGTCCACGCCCCCAACTGACCGCGTTTGTCCGCCGCGGCTTCTCGCCGCCACGCGAGGTGCTCGACCTCCGACAACCGCACCGCCACCACCCGACGCCGCTTGGACAGTTCCGCGTCCACTGCGGCGGTGAGGGGATCCCCACCCGACCGGGGGCGGCGAGACCGCCGAGGCTGGCCGGGCTCGGTGGGGGAGTCAGCCGCGTCCGTGGCCGCGTCGGACTGCTCGGCGGTCGGGTCGAACGGCTCGGCCGGCTCGTCGCCGTCCGGCGGCAGGCCGGGGTGGGTGGGGTCGTCGGACACGACGCACCACCCCTCTCTCTCGGTCGGCGAGCCCGACTGCCCTCCGCTCCCGCAGCGCAGCGAGGACAGCGGCGAGGCCGGGAAGCCG
>JAABUS010009781.1_pt1 | contig 10028 bp, 7 predicted proteins | sample 5560161 | NCBI WGS metagenome assembly JAABUS01 (sample SAMN10711885, study PRJNA513376) | rock metagenome | isolation source: Antarctica rocks | place: Antarctica: Victoria Land, Trio Nunatak nord | collected 2016-01-04
CCTGTTTGTACCGTTAAATTATAGGTATTTAAGCTGATGCCTGTTAATTGATTGGACGAGTATGTTCCTGCAATTCCTTCGCTCAAAATGTAACTTTTCCCGGATTGATCGCTGATGGTTACCGTTGCACCGCTTACCGGCGGATAAGTATTGGTGTTGGTGAAAGCTACATTTTGGCTAAGCTTTACCGTTGATGTATTGGTATTGGTAACGTTGGCTTCAACCACTATTTGGCCGGAAGCATCTTTCAATTTCAAATCAACCACTTTTTGGCACGAAGTTATTGCCAGTAAAAGAAGCATCATTACAATTGTACCCAAACTTAAATTCCTGATTTTCATAATGTTTTAAAATTTAAAATTCCAGGTTATGGATGGAATAGCGGTAGAAAAAATACTGGTTTGTACGGCTTCTGTCGTGTTCGGAACGGTTTTGCTGTCGCGGAAAGTAATGATGTAAGGGTTGGCATATCCGTAAACATTGTAAACACCAAAAGTCCAGCTCGAATGGTATTTTTTGTGCTCTTTGCCTTCCAGCGTCGCGCCAATATCCAAACGGTTTGTAGGCGGCAAACGGTAGCCGTTGCGGCTGGAATACGAATAAGTGGTCAATCCGTTAATGTTATATTTTCCGGTTGGATAGGTAATGGCATTGCCGGTGCCATAAATAAAAGTGCCCGAAAATGTCCAGCGTTTATTTAAATTGTAAATGCCAACTATCGAAAGATCATGTGTGCGGTCTTGCTTTGCCGGAAAATAATTACCGTTGTTGATCGCGTCAAACTTTCGTTCCGTGCGCGATAAAGTATAACCGACCCAACCATTAAAACGGCCATACTTTTTCTTCAAAAACAACTCCAAACCATAAGCCCTGCCCGAACCAAAAGTCAACTGCGATTCTACATCCTGGTTAATCCGCAATTGTGCGCCGTTTATATAATCGATTTGGTTTTGCAGCCATTTGTAATAAACCTCCGCCGAAAACTCGTACTGGTTTTCCTTAAAATTTTTAAACCAACCGGCAGAAACCTGGTCGGCAATTTCCGGTTTGATATTAACGGTGCTTAATATGTATAAATCTGTTGGCGAACTGCTGGTTGAATTGCTTAGTAAATGTATATTTTGCGTGTTACGGTTGTAAGAAGCTTTGAACGAAGTTTCTTCGTTCAACAAATAACTGGCCGATAAACGAGGTTCCAGATTGTAATACGATTTTACCACATCGCCCGAACCATAAGTTTGTGAAGTTAAAGCATTACCGGCGGCATCGTAAGTTTTAAAAGTGCCTGGGCCTTGTAAAAACATGCCGCTTAAACGAAGCCCGTACAAAATGGAAAGCTTATCGCTTGCTTTCCATTCATCACTTACATAAGCGGCATTTTCAAAACCGTAGCGTTTTTCTACACTTTTACTGTTAAAACTCGATGCTGCCGAAGAAGTAACATCGCCCGGAAAAATAGCATGGTGCAAAATATTGACCCCGAATTTTATCGTATGGTTGTTGCTTAAAGAATATTGCAAATCTTCTTTTAAGTTGAAATCTGTAATTTGAGAGGTAACTTTAAAGCTGTTGGTGGTACTGAAACTTTCGACAGCAAAATTGTAGTTGCTATAAACAAGTGAAGTGTTGGAAAATAAGCGGTCGGTAAACAAATGGTTAAAGCGAAAGGTTCCGGTGGAATTGCCCCAGTTTGTGCCGAAGGTATTTTTTAAACCCAAAACATCTTTGCCAAAATAACCGGAAATGTAAATGGCATTTTTATCATTAAAATGGTAATTGGCTTTGGCGTTGAGATCGTAAAAATATAAAGTGCTTCCTTTCAATGTTGTGTCTTTGGAAGCTTTCAAAAAAACATCGACATAAGTCCGGCGTGCGCTGATCATGAAAGAGCCTTTATCTTTTACCAGCGGCCCTTCTATTTTTAAGCGGGAAGAAATCAAACCCAATCCGCCCTGCACCGTAAAATTTTGGTTGTTGCCTTCGTTCATCTTCACATCCAAAACCGATGACAAACGGCCGCCATATTGTGCCGGCATGCCGCCTTTGTATAAGCTTACATCTTTTATCGCATCAGAATTGAAAGTCGAAAAAAAGCCAAACAAGTGCGAAGCGTTGTAAACAGTTGCCTCATCCAGCAAAATTAAATTCTGATCAGAAGCACCGCCACGTACGTAAAAACCGGTATTTCCTTCGCCGGAGGATTTTACGCCGGGCAACAAGGTGATGGTTTTTAAAATGTCCCTTTCGCCCAGCAAAACCGGGACTTGGTTAATTTGTGCCATATTTAGTTTTTCCAAGCCCATTTGCGGCGATGTAACCTGGTCGTTATTGGGTTTATTGGCACTAATGACCACTTCCTGCAAACTGGTTTTGGAGGACAAAGAAATATTTAAACTTTGGCTTTTATGCAGCGAGATTTTTTTGGTTAAAGTTTGATAACCAGTATAACTGAACAGCAAAATATACTCGCCTTCGTTGGCAGCAATCGAATAAAAACCGTAGTTATTGGTCGAAGTTCCGCTGTGCGGCAGTTCGAGGATGCGGATAGAAGCACCGATCAACTGCTCGCCGGTAGTTTCATCTTTGATAGTACCACTAATGACAAGTTTTTTTTGTGCAAAAGAACCGAAAGCGGTAAGTAATAAAATTAAAAAGGTAAAAGTTTTAAGCATCAAGCGAAGTATAGCATTATCCGGCTAAGATATTGCTAATTGTGTCAACGCTCATGTTAAATTAGGGTAATTGTTTTGTCAGGTTAATGATTTTTACCTGGTAAAAGAAGCATCCATCGATACAAAAAATGTATTAAACCTTGACGGTGTCAAATGTCTTTTCTTTTTTAACTATCTTCTCCATCTATAAATACGTTTGCTTGCTGCCGTTTTTATTCATCATCAAGTTCTTTCAGGAAGTCGTCTAAAGATTTTGAATTGTTTTTTCTTTCTTCCGGAGTCATATTTTCATATTCTTAGGCGATTGTTTTGATGTCGGAAAGCTGTTTTTGGATTTCCTTTTCATCATAACCCATAAACGTCATTTCGTACAAACAGTGGCTGATAATTTCTAACTCAGTAAATTGTTTTAAAGTACTGCTACTCACAGTCATTCCCAACCATTCTACCCACGGTACAAATTCAATAGCCAGGCTTTCTGCTAACTGCAGATTTTGATTGTCTTTTTTTATTCCCGAAACATCAACATAACTTTCTTCATTGGTTTCATCATCATAACATTGCTGTAAAACAATTTCAGTTTCACTATCGGCGGTTTCCATTTGCAAAAGAATGTTATATACTTTTTTGTATGCTGGTAAACTTTTATTTTGATCTGGATAGAGCATTGTTAAAGTCATGGAAACACTTAACCACTTATTGGTTTGTATCAAGTCCTTGAGTTGCATATATTATTAGTTTAAATGGAGAGTTTAACTTCCCCGATTCTACATCTTGCAGACCTTGTTCAATAGATTGTTCCTCATACTTAGAAATAGAATTGTACCAATTTTTATTTTGCTACTTTCTTAATTCTGTGATTTTTTCCAGAAGAGACAAATTATCAATAGTTGAAAGCCATTGGATTAGTTCTATCTTTTTATTTTGAATGTTTAGATCAATACTTATCTTCTTACAAAATTAATTATAGTTTATTAATTAGATTGAAAATCCACAGTTGGAAGGACGGGATTGCAAATTACGACCAGCGAAGGTAAAACAGCAAAACAAAGTTCAATAATTCCCGTCAGCCAGTTTTTTGCAAAACCGCATGTTGTCTGCTGGTTTTTGTTAGTGTTGAGATTGCAACCATTTTATTGTTTGTTCCGGGTCTGCAATGCTCCAAGAATGTGGGTGTCTTGTGTTGTTAGGCTTTCTATATCCTTTGTCAGTTGTTGTTACTAAAACAGCTTTATTATTTCCTAATTTTTGCAACTCATTAATCATTGCTGCCTGGTCTGTAATATTGATATAAGAATAATCATAACCTCTTTGGGTAAGCCACCATTGTATGTCTGGCTCAGATATTATCATAATTGGCGTTTTGATTAATGATTTAATTGCTTTTTGTGTTGTGTCAGAAAAAGAATAAGGTGAATTACCATAGAAACTCTCTAATGCTGTCTTTGGTGTTCCGCCCATCTCTTTTTTAATCCGGTCTATCATATAAGTAACCTCGCCATTTATTTTGTCAGGGCCTGAAAGCCGTACCACTCGTTTAGCCGCATCATAAAAGCGCTCCCAATCAAGCGGAGGATCAACCGCAAAAACAGCTTTTGGTTTTATCGGATAATTTTTTTGAACTGCTAATTCGGAATATTTTACCACACAAGTTCCACCAATTGAAAAGCCACCGATATAAAAGTCCTTTCCTTTTAATTGATATTTTGTGACAACAAGATCGATCATGTCTTTTAATGATTGTTGTGAAGCTGTATCACTTCCGAAGTACATAGGACCCGTTTTTAAAACAGGTATGATTGTCAATATGCCTTGCCGCGAAGCATATTTGGGCAAGTCTGTTTGAACTAAAACGTCCGGTTGTGAATTTCCGAATCCATCTAACAAAAACATAAATGAATTGATTTTTCCATTTTGAGGTACAACAGCAATGTACATGTTTGTTGTGCTGTCTTTCGCATTTAGATAAACTGTTTCAATCTTCTGTCCAAATAAAACGACAGGAATGAAAAGTATCAGAATAAAAAGATTAATTTTTTGCATTGAGATGTGTCGATTTAAGCTTATAAGCAACGTCTGCGGCTTGATGAGGTACCGATATTTGAAACACGTCTGCCGAAACCAAAGTTAAATCAATATTCCAAAGTGATGCTTCTTTTATCGGTTAAATTTTGTTCTCTCGGCGGAAACTAAAGCAAAATAAAAGTTAAAATTATAAGAGCCTGTTTAATTTTAGGTCGAAAAAACCGTAATGCTTCTTTTATGCCTATAAAACTTGTTTCTGAATTTTATGCTGATAAAAGAAGCATGGGAAAAATTTGGAAAAAATTCAAACAGGCTCTAAACCGTCAGCCGGTTTTTGCCAACCGTTGTTGTGCGTTCATTCTACTCTATTCAGGAACATATTTCATCTCATGCTCCTGAAAAAGCTTGTAAGATCCAAATTAACTTTTGCCCGTTAATTTGTTTTTATTTTTTCAAGCATATTTTTTAAAAATGGTGATTTTGCTTTTTGATAAGAATCGTCTTCTGCGTTACCTTCTTTGATTGCTTGTTGCTTAACTTCGTCATAGGCTTTTGCATCAACAGGGTTTTGTCGCATGTAATTTCTAAAAGCAAGCCAGTCTTTAAAAGTTGGATTCTCTTCAGAAAGTACATACAAAAGGATGAAGTATTTTTTTTCATCCCAAGTTGTAGTAGCTACAAGTAAAGGTAAGTAGTGAGGAAATGGACTGTTCTCAAATCCAAGTTGCTTTAGCTTTGTTGTAATTGCTTTGTGTTTTTCTTCCGAAGAAGGGATAGCAATATCTAAAACATTTCTTCCTCCTATACCTGGAATAGAACTACTTCCAATATGCTCAACCGAAACGTCTGGAAGTTCCTGTAATATTAAAGCTTTGATTTCCTCAAATATCTTGGGAAGTTCTTTGTCATAAGGTTGATATTCGGTTTTGTCCGAGCCTGCACCAAAAGGATTTATTTTTATCATTTATCTTTAATGTTAGTCTGATTTAAGTTAGTAGTGTCGTTAAAAAGCATTATTCACAACATTGGCTTGGTAAAGAACCGATATTGAAATTCGTCACCCAAAACCAAAGTTAAATTTATATTCAAATGTTGATGCTTCTTTTATCGGCTAAATTTATGTTCCGTTTGCTGGAACTGAAGCAAAATAGTAAAATAAAAGTTCAATAAATCCGTCCGCCGGTTTTTTGCCAAACCAATGTTAGCGGTTCGTCGTTTTTTCTTTCATTACATTCTGTCATAAATTATTCTTGGTATTCGTTTCAAAATTATGGCAATTAGCCACCAACGTTTGGTAACATAAATAATTTTCTTTTTTTGTTTTATAGCGTTGAAAATTTGTAATGTTGCTTTTTCAACTGTTGATACCCAAAACCGTCCGTCTCCTTTTGCCATATTAGTATCTACAAAACCTGGTCTTACATCCGTTATAAAAATTGGTTCTTTAAGTTTTGTTGCTTTTTGTCGTAACCCTTCTAAATAATTTATTTGATACGCCTTTGTGGCATTATAAGCTGGTGCAATTCTACTTCCACGAAGTCCGCCAACTGAACTTACAGCAACCAAATGTCCAAATTTCTGACTTTCAAAATAATTAAAAGCCCAATTTGCAATACAAGTGAAACCTGTTACGTTCGTTTCAATAGTTCGCTCTTCAATTTCAAAGTTAAGTTTTTCGTTTAAGTCTCCTGTTCCCGAGCTAATTATTAACAAGTCAAGTCCACCAAGTTCATTTTTTAATTCCTCTAAATATTGAGTAATTATTTTCGTGTTGGTTATGTCGAAATCTTTTGTAAAATATGAGTTTGCATTTTCTAATTTTAATTTTTCAAGAAGTTCTGTTCGTCTGCCTGTAATACCAATATTATAATTATTGTCAACCAAAAGTTTCGCAAGTCCTTTTCCTATTCCTGATGTTGCACCAATAATTATTGCTTTGTTCATTTCAAAAAATGTCTGCCGTTAGATTTTTATAGTGTCGCTTTACAATGACCGCTAATGGAAAAGGCTTGCCGAAGTGGGGAAATTAGTAGTACAAATGTTTATTACAATTCCAAATGCTAATTCAGCACTTCTGCCCCCATTTTGGCAAACCCGTGTTGGCAGTAGTTTTTTTATTCATTGATAATTTCTTTTTTATTGATATATTCTGTAATGATTTTACTGTTTGTCAATAATAAATAGCCTATAACTGATTTTATAAAATAAAAAATTATATAGTTTGAGCTTGGAAATTCTCTAAATATACTTTTCTGTTGATAAAATGCAAATATTTGTTTGCAAAAAGAAGGTATGCTATCAATAAGCAAAAAACCACCAATTACAATTGTCGCAATTTGTATAATAGTATTTGCACTTATATTTAAGTCAATTTTTTCTTCAGTAAACCCTTTTTCTAAATGAAATTTTTTAATTAACCAATTTGTTTTAAAAACAAAAAGGTGTAGGATAAAAGCGTAAATTCCTAATGTTAATAATAGTAGGAGAAATGTCAATGTAGTTTCTGAAAGTCTATTTTCGTTTTTTGTCAGAAACAGTGTTGAAAAGAATTGTGGAATAACTGTAAAACAGTCCAATACTAACCAAAGCCCTAATATTTTTATAAAGATTGTCCAAAAAGTTTTAATTGTCATAATGCTATTTTATAATTTTAAAAGTTAATTAGTCTTTCTTGTTTTTCGGTTTTGTTTTATTTTTAATTGAAGATTTTTTAGCTAAACTTTCTAAATCTGAATTTGGATAATTATATTGTTCTTCAAGTTCTTTTTTTGTCAAACCGAAAATGTTTTTTGTTTATGTTGTATATATGCTCCTATACATTTTTTGTTGTCGTTTTAAAATTACTGCCAACTCACGCATTGCGTAACTTTAGTATAAGTTATAAATGTAATCAATAGATAATATACAAGAAAAATAATTTTTATAATAAGTTGTAAATGTTTCTTTTACATTAGTTTTTGGCTAATTGATTATATAAAATTGCGTTTGGTAGAATTACCGTTTTAAATTTCAACAATACAAAATACGAAGTGCTTAAAACGAATGGTTTACCATCTTGTAATACAAAATTTCGTGATTAAAACAATGGTTTTTGTTGATAGGCAATTCGATTAAATTGATCAAAACAAAAAAAGCCGAAACTTCCGTTCCGGCTTTCTAATTCAAAATACTTTTTTTATCCCCCTAAAAACAGCATCAGTCAATCTTCCTATCATTTCCTTGGCGTTCCACCATCCAGCCCGGATATTTTTTTGGCAGCGTACTTAGTTCACCAATTTTTTTCAATTCATCTGCATTCAAAGTTAACTCGGCAAAATGCAAGTTGGATTTCAATTGTTCCGAATTTTGGCACCAATAATGGTACTGGTATTATTATTCTTATATTTATAATTTTAAATTAGAACTTTTCAACTATATATATATTGATCCTAATTAGTTACTATTTAGGATTATAATTTTAAGTTGGAAGGATGGGATTGCAAATTACGACCAGTGAAGCCTTTAGGTTGAGTTTGTTGTGTAAACATTTCTGCTAACGACGGCACCTTGGCGAAGAACTGATATTCAAAATTCGTCACCCAAAACCAAAGTTAAATTTATAATCAAATGTTGATGCTTCTTTTATCGGCTAAATTTATGTTTCGTTTGCCGGAACTGAAGCAAAATAGTAAAATAAAAGTTTAATAACTTCCGTCAGCCGATTTTTTGCCAAACCGATGTTAGCGGTAGTGTTTTATTTCATTTATAATTTTCGTTCCATAATTGGTAAATATCTATCCTTAATTGCTGTTTCAATTTGTCCAATCTTTGTAAATCCAAATTTCTCATAGAACATCTCTGCGTTTGGTTCAGAATCAAGTACTATTTTTTGTGTTTCTGTTCTTTTGATTCTATCTATAAAGTCATCCATAAGAAGTTTTCCAAGTCCGCTTCTAATGTAATTTGGCAAAACAAATAAGTTGTCGAGTTTAACTACATTTTCACCCAAATTAAAATATGAATAGTATCCAACAGTCGAATTGTTAACTAATAATTTATATACATTATTAGTTTCAATGTATTCTTTCGTTATCGTTAGCAATTCAGACCACTTTTCCATTTGTTCGTCCGAATATCCCCAATATGCTTTTGACTTTTTTGTTATGTCAGTCAAAATTTCATTGTCTTCTATGTTTGATTTTGTTACTGTCATTTTTTTACAATTACAGCTAACCCGCGTATTGACGCAGGTTTTCTTTCTGTAAATTTAAAAGAATTTGTGTAGCTATAAAATTGTAGTGCACTTAATCGATTGTTTTTCAGCAATACATAATTTTACAACCGTCAGCTCTATAAATGTAAGTTTAATTTAACCAAAAAGCCGAAACTTCCGTTCCGGCTTTCCACTTTACGATACTGTTTTTATCCCCCTAAAAACAGCATCAATCAATCTTCCGGTAATTTCCCTACCGTTCCACCGTCCAGCCCGGATATTCTTTTAGTAGCTTACTTAGTTCATCAATTTTTTTCAGTTCACTTGTATTCAAAGTTAACTCGGTAAAATGCAAGTTTGATTTTAATTGTTCCGGATTTTTGGCTCTGATAATGGTACTGGTATTATTATTTTTGTATTTACAATTTTAAATTATAACTTTTCAACTATATATATTTTTGGTTGTGTTTCTAAATGTATGATGCTCTAATATTTCGTTCAAAGATGGCCGTTTTCATGATGGAATAATGGTAAACCAGTTTTTTAGAAAAGCAAACCGTCCGTCTTACCAGCCTTCTTAACCTTGTCCTGAACCAAGTGTTTACCCCTTCTATCTTCTTTGTATATTTTTTACCTATAATATGCTTTTCCTTTGGCAAAACCTCTGCAAATGCCCTCCAATGGTCCGTACAATAAAAGTTGATTTCCAGCCACTGAAGCTTTTTTAGCAATGTTTTTATATTCCGCTTGTCCCTTTTCCCCCAGCTTGCTGCCAGGATTTCCCCACTGTTTTTACAAATCGCATACAGCAGCCATACTTTCTTTTGCTTGTTCCCTACATAAGACCATTGCTCATCTACCTGTACGGTATGATAGGCAGTGTGCCTGGGCTTAATTTCGGAAGCCTTCCCCATGCTTAAAATATTTCTAAGCACACAGCCCGTGCTGATGCCCAGTACCACGGCACAATCCCTAACCCCACTGCCCCTTAAAAGCATCCGCTTTAACAAACCCTTGTTTTTATGGTCTGCCCCCCAGTAAAGATATTCCTCCTGAAACTGCAGGCCGCAATCCTTGCAAAGTATATTTTGTGCGCCTGTCTTTTTCTTCCCGTTTTTTACTACCTTAACGCCCCGGCA
>JAABUS010009785.1_pt1 | contig 10027 bp, 10 predicted proteins | sample 5560161 | NCBI WGS metagenome assembly JAABUS01 (sample SAMN10711885, study PRJNA513376) | rock metagenome | isolation source: Antarctica rocks | place: Antarctica: Victoria Land, Trio Nunatak nord | collected 2016-01-04
CCCGCGCCTGGCGTGCCAAAGATGGGTTCTTGGCTATGGCGGCAAAACTGACTGCGTCATGGTGAACCTTGGCGCCAATACTTCTGGCATGAGCTAACACCTGGCCTGCAAAGCTGTCTTGGGACTCCCTGCTGGCAACTGGTGAAAGCACAGGGTGGAGCGGCGAAGCGCCAGATTGCGGTACACAACTGTAGGCCAGTCTTGCACAATCTACTCCACACCACCGTCACCCTGAGACATGCCAGGAGCATCAGGCCCATTGGCAATGCGTGTCCATACTGTGTCAAGCTCAAAGTTCCTAACACGCTTGTCACACAGCTTCATGGAATAGCTCAAGGCACCGGTCACACGCAGCTTGTCAAAGTTACCCACCCTGCTCAAACCAGTATACAGCTGACCATACGCGAAAAGCTTAGAGACATGCATGATCACAGCTGGCAATGTGAGACCTTGTGACCTATGCACTGTGATAGAGTATGACAGCACCAATGGGACTTGTGTCCTGCTGCAAAGCGTCGTGCCCATGTTGTCTTGCACATCAACTTGCTTCGGCCTCACAGTCACCAGCACTGGATTGCCATCAGCACCTTCAAACTCCACCTGGGGCCACATAGCTTGTGGTGCCACATGAATCATGTCGTCCTGCAGTGCTACGCTTGCGTGTGGGAGCCAGTGTGCTGTCCACAGCCAAGGTGCATGACAGAGTCAGGACAGGGGCACTAGGAGTTGTGGTGTCTTTTGACGATGGCCTGCTTGATGTAGTAGATCCACATGATCTTGGGTACCATGTTGATGCGCAGCAAGTGCTGGTTTTTCTCATCTGTGAACATGGGGCCCTGTGCACTACCACCTCGCACCTCATCTGCTGCACTGTTGATGTATACATTGCGCCCATGACGGTCCACAGCATAGTATGCATGCTCTGGTGTTGGTAGTCGGTCCAAGTGCGTCTTGGATATACTTCTGGCAACATCATTCGTGCAAGACAGCGTCACAGCTTCATCAGTTGTGACCGCCTTGTTCTGCAACAACCGCTTGCATGTCTGATACAAGGCATCAGTCATGACATCAGCGACACGCAGCTCAGTCAAGAACTGGCCCAGCTCAGAATGGATATCATAGCGCCAGCAATGGTCAAGCTTGAAGTTCTGGAACTGGCACAGAGACCACAGATGGCTCTGAAAGGCAAACCGAGGAGCCCTTCTGTGTACCTCCTGCTCCCCATCATCACCCAACTCCATTGTGAAATCACCCACAGGTGGCAGCTGTGCTACATCACCTACCAACATGAGCCTCACACCACCAAAAGGCAGACAGGACCCCTTGGCTCTGCGGGCAACCTCCTCCAACAGCTCAAAAAAGGACGCGCTGAGCATGGAGAACTCTTCAATCACAATCATCTGTAGGCACACACTGTTCAATTGAACATGTAGGTCATGACTAATGTAACATTGTGCACATATGAACACCACAACAGACACGTCCTTTTCCAAACAATGTGCACAACCACTCAGCCTGCAAGCAAGAATCCTTTGTAGCCATAGAAGATCAAGCATGCTGGCATGAACCTGACCTTTGCTAGGGCCCAGAAATAGCTACAACACCATTCACCAATAAAAATATTCATGCAAGAATGACATCATTAGCATCATCCTGGGCACCATAAATGACAGCAAAAACAGGCACTTGAACCATGCACAAAACAACAACAGTGTTGGCATATTACAACAGACCTTGTCACAAAAGCACAATAGCCCAAGTGGACAAGATGTGTGCATACTGGGCAACAATTGCTCAGTTGCAGAACCCAAATCATTTCCACAACAATGCTGGCTGTTGTGAACACACCCACAAAGCATACCCTTGCAGGTCACTTCAGCACCATCACATGTTACCCAAAGAGCCTAGAATTGCGTGGCATGCATGACATCAAGTGACATGCAAGGCATAACATTACCTGCACATCCCGCCAGCGTTTGCGCGCTGTTTCTGGCATGCTCTGATGTATCTTCTCTGCTGAACCATGGCCCCTCCCAACACCAGCCAAGCTATGGATGGTGTTAGCTCCTGGGCCCAAAGCCAATGCTGTCGTTCCTGTTGACGAAGCCATCATCACCCCTTTTGCTTTGTACCGCTTCTTCAAAGCAGGCCACACCCTGGATTTCAGCAAATGCGTCTTACCATATCCAGCAGGCGCATTCAACATGATGTTGCAAGTGTCTGTGGATAAGACTTTGAGGAACTGATGCACAGTAACCTTGCCGTCGCTGTGTCCACTACCGCTCTGTGCTGGCTGCTCTGTGCTGACATAAAACGGCACGACTCTGGTGGCACTGCCAGCCTTCCCCTTTGGCTGAAGAGCGCCAGGACGCTGTTTGTAGTCATCTTTGCATAAGAACACATGCTCATTTGCATTGTAGCTGACAACCTCCACCATTAGCTTCTGCACAGCTTTGGTGTGCTTTGCAACCGGTACATTTGCAATCAGTGGCAGACCACTGAGCTGCCGGGCGTCACATCTGCCGTTTGACAGCAGCATTAGCGCAGCATCCCGCATCCTAAGAGCCGTTTCGTGGCTTTTGAAGCTGAAGCTTGTGCGCAACTGGTACTTGAGACGGCTGAGTGGCGTTGCCCTGGTTGTGCACACAACATGAGCAATGCTACGCCATTTGCCTGTGATCGTCTCATACACCAGCCCCTTGCCTCGGTACTTGTCTTGGATGGCTTTCACCTCACTGGACAAAGGCAGCCCTACAAAAGACAAAGCACATCAGTACAAGTTGAGACAAGACCCCTATGTCGTGCGACTGATGTGCATGCATGGTTGGCCTACACATGCCCACACGTTTGCTGAAGCTTGTGCAATCAGACCAATGCATGATACCACAGCAGCCATGTGCAGTCAGTCATCTGCTGTAGTGGTCTCTGAAACACTTAGTTGTTTTGCGCCAAGCTTCGTTGTGTGTTATTGACATTGACCTTGGCTCTGTTATGCATGCAAACCAACGTTTCTTCGCTTGTTAGCTTGCTCAAAAACTATACTTGCTTTGTGTGACATGATGACGCTGCTGCTGCTGAGCTTGTTGCTGCTGCATATTGTTACCATGTCACAGGTTGTGGATGTGCCATACATCACTGTGTGCAAATGAATACAAGTCATACTGGTCGTCTCAAGATGTGGCTCAGATTTGCTTTGCTGCAAAGATGGTGGCAGCACAACTCTGCAACATGTGCAACACATCGCATCCCACAGCTGCTGGCTAGCATGCTTGCATCACTTCATTACACAAAATTGCTTCACAACCAAAAGAACATGCCTTGTTTGTCCCAATCAGCAACAGGTAGCTTGTGGCAGTTTGTGCTACCATCAAAGCCAACATTGCCAATGATGACTGGGCGCATGTACTGCAAAAAGGCATTGTGTGCCATGTGCCTTTCTGGCCGAGAGACTGCAGAGCTGGCAAAAAAAGAGGCCTTGGCAAGGTTCACACTTTGCTTGACGCATGTCTTCCATAACACCACACGTGCATGCATCATTTGCTTGTGAGCAACAACCAAAGTGGAATCTGCATACTTTGCACAGTACAAGCAAAACGCCCTACGCCCTTGCACAAACCTGTGAAGTGGCATGATGCCCTCATCACAGCATGCAGCTTGCATGATCTGATGGCAAACTGCATTCAGGCCGGTCTGAAACCTGTGCCAGTGCTCACCACGCCAAGCATGTACACGCACTTGCATATGTTCTGGCGTGCGACCCACATCCAAAACAGCTTCAACTGGAAAAACAGGAGGCCCTAAATACTGCTGCAACTTTCTGTCCCAGTGTGCTTCGCTGGCCTCAAAGCCGTTGATCAAACTATAAGGGTCCAAGAAGTTGTCCACAATTTTGCGTGCATATATCTCCATGACGGTTTTGGTGCCAGTGATCACTTGCCACCCCCCCCAGCTTGTCACCATCTCTAAGGTTCCAAGTGGAAGTTGCTTGCCCCGGTTTTCAAAAATGGCCAATATACATGTGCGGGACACAAATCCTGACCTGTGAGCTGAAAACCCACGGGGTTGTGTGCCCATCTTGCGTAGCAAATGCTTGTTCCAATTGGCTAAAGTGCCCACACTGACTGGCAAAGTGTCGATCCAGTAATTCGGTTGGCAGTCACAAAACAGGAAAAACTTGATGCATTCAGGCCTGAAATGCAGCACATCACCCTCTTTTGCAGACTTCAATGGGTCTAACACCTGAAAACATCCCCTAAACACCAGAAGGCGATAAACCCAGAAAGCACTGCTCATCCACAAAGTTGTTGCATAGTCTGTCCCCTTGCTGGTGTAGTGAGGCTCATCTGTCACCTCCCTAGGCCCTTGTTTGCAGTCATACTTCTCTTGGCGAAAACGTACAAGCATACAAGGAACCAGAACTTCTGTTTGTTGCAACAGCACCACATCAACTGTCAGCTCTAGGTCCTCTAACAAAATGGCTGTCAATGTGCGTGGGCGCCTGCCCCCAAGCAAAGTGCCAAAACAGAATGCCGCACAAGCGGCCACACCACGGACAGAGTCATGATCTGCAAAATGCGTGCCATTTCTCGCTTCATGCATTGTTATAGGCGCAATCTGCTTCAAGCCCATCCCATGCTCCCGCTTTATGGTGTGCATCACCCTATGATGTTCAGCACCGTACATGATGCGCGGGTCCAAGGTTTCTTTTGCCACGCCCTTCAGTTTGTACCAGTATCGAACAGCCACTTCACACACATTGCCCACCATGCCTTGAAACCGCTTGTAGCTTGCCGTTCGCTCTCTAGCATTCACTAGGAAAAACTTCCAGTCATCACATGTCGGGGGCCATTGAATATCTTGGATTTCAGGCAGGAGTCCACCATGCACTATGTTGCAGTACAGAGTCCAATCCCCAAGTTTCATCCGCGACCCTTCTTCTGTGTTGCCTTGGAACAAAGTGTTAACATGCCTCAGCAGCCTATCGGCAGTGGGCCCCTTCCTATGTAGCTGCTCTTCCACCACATCAGCTTGTGCATTGAACAGCATGCCTGACACCGCTTGAAACACCCTGGCTTCGGGAGTCAAATGTGACTCACCAGATTTTGGGGCTTGCACATCAGCAGCATCCATCTCCTCCTCACTTTCATCATCATCATCACTACCAGGCACGGCTGTGTGGTCATCTTCATTCCAATCTGCAAATGCAAACAACGCTGTCATGCTGTGAAAAGAAACTGCTCAAGGCCATCACATGCTGCATTTGCATGATCAAGCTTGGGCTGCGCATCATCTTGGGCGCCCAGTAGCACAACGCAGACACATGCTCAGCACATGACGCAAACAGCAACAGCATGGATATGCTTACCTCACCAAACACCAAACTACTTAGTTCATCAGGCATATGCACGGCACAGGGTGCAACTACAGGCACCAGGGTACTCAAGGCAGCCCGGCTCATGGTATCTAGGACAAAGCGCAACACATTGCTGCATACAAGACGCACTTCCATATGTTGCACACCTGATTCGGTTGACTCTGCTTGAAGGTCCATTGCAGCTGGGTGGGACCCCATGGGTTGCAAGGGTGCACCAGCCCCCCCTTCATCATCTGTAGTGGTCACACAATGTCTGGCCAATTGCTGACAACAACACTGCACAAGACAAGAGACAACGCAATGCACAGCAAATCAAAGCAGATCTAGGTCTAGACTACAGCCTGTCACATGATGGCGGCACCTGCACTGTATCAGCAATTGCTGACTTGCTGTAAATCAGCACATGGAAATGCAATGCAACAATGCTTGCAAAAGACAGCCAGTGGTTCCACCTCACCTGCCGCTACAGTGCTGCCTGCACTGGCTCGAGAGCTGGATCTGCTGCCACCAAGAGCCATTGCTGCAGCCAGGTTCTGCCCAAAGTCGCTTGCGCTGTTGCGTCCTGCAATGTGTTATGCGCCATGGGCCGACAAGATGATGGTGCAAGTGTGCACATGCGCTGTGCCTGCCTATTGGTGCCAAAACCCTAGCTACATTGTCCAAAAGGCGGCCCATTCAAGCAAGTTGCATGTCAAACATTCTGACATGATGCAACTCTTCTGGGACACACCTGCACACTGGCATGATGTTGCATTGACGGCGAGCCGTGTACACTACATTATGTGTGACTCAAGCAAGCTACATGGCAGCATGCCCTGACATTAAAGTCAGCCAACACACCTGGCCATGTACCAAATCATGGACGCAAATGCAGCTGCAAATGTGCCACACGCACACACACCATAACAGCTTAAGCTCTGCTCCCGTCACCTGTCTGTTGATGAGTGGCTATCTGAGTTGTGCCTACACTACATTGGTCGGGCTGCACGTCACCAAACACCGGTGCCATCCGAGCGCCGCGCTTCACACGCTTCCTGGTATGCGCTGCATCACCCAACCCACAGCTTGTATGGAAGGTGCGGCATGTTGTGAACAGCTTGCATCATTACGAAAAGGCTGCTGTGAGCATTGTACCTGTGCTTTTGTTGCCTGCTGTCTCTGGCATTGCTCACTGTGGCATTGCTCTGCGTGCCTTGTTCTGTCTTGGATGGGCACGTAGCCGCCATGGCTCTTTAGCACACAGCAATGCTTACAAAGAATGCCAGTGTTTACACTTCGCCCAAAAGCACATGTTTAGCTACCCTGCTTTACCTGACTGTGCTGTGCTTGGAGCTGCTATGTTGCCTTCCTCTGCATCGCTCTGACCTAGTTCGCCATCACCATCCTGTCCATCTTCAGACAATTCATTGTAGCCCTCCGCTGCACAAAGCCACGATGTTAGCACACAGCAAAACAAGACACATGTTGTCAGTCAATATACAGCCTAGCCATGCCATGCACTTACCCTCAACCTGTGTCTCTGGCACAAACAGAAGGTCGTACATATTGTCTGTGGCAATATCATCTGCATCAGCAATCAGTGTTAGCCCTTCACATTCAACAGCAAAAGTCAATCACTGGGATCCGCTGCGTCATTTCACTTCACATACCTCACCTGCGTGATTGACTGCAGCCCGACTCCTGGCTGCATCTAGTCGTATGCCTGCACAGTGCACACATGGGCAATGACATCCACACACGCTCAAGGCGTATGACACACAGCAGTCATAGTCACCTTTGTCTGGGGTCACTTCTTCCCATTCATGCTGAGACCTGGGCCTTGGTCTCTTGCCACCTCCATGCCCTGCATCATGTACATTCAAGGGCATTGATGTTCACACTTGTGTCCTACCAGTTGCGACATGCATTTGATTGAAATTTGCTTGCACTTGCTGACTCTTGTTATCAAACTGCCACTTTGCCTGCTACAGCTCAGCAATTGCACTGACCTGTCATGGGAGCCAGGCTAGTCTCTCTGGCTCCAAATGGTGTGACCATCTGATCTACACCTGAAAACGCACCTTGTGTTGTCTGAGAATACAGTGGCTCTGTCATACACTGCCTATAGACACTGCATGCATGGCTGCTAATGTGATCATGCAACCCTACAGCAGCTTTGTGCACAACATAGCTGCTACAATGCAACACAAACCAACCAAGTCGCTGGACATGCTTGCGCCAACTCGAACAGCAGTTCTTGTGTTTGGAGCTGTGCTTCATGCCAGTGATAGATCTGTCTCACCTGCTGCAGCTGCTTGCCGTGCCTCGGCTCCATCAGGTGCTGCATACCCTGTAAACACCATGATGGCTGTCAAGACTTTAGCCCAGCTTTTGCATCACAGCCTCTGATATGCTCGCCACATCATCATTCAGGGTTGTACACAACATAAGCATCACTGGCAATGCAGCACAACCCATCCAGGCATGTTAAACATGCTTCAGAATCTGCCATTTCATATATAATATCTTGCTGTGGTGCAGCACAGACATTGTCGTAACTCACCTGCTGCATCAGCAGCTGCGTGTTGTGCCTCCGCTCCATCAGGTGCTGCATACCCTGTGAACACCATCATGCCTATCAAAACTCTGGCACGATCTGCATATCATCAGTCTGCCGCACATGCGCCATGACAAGGCTCAGTCTGATGCAAACCGTGCACATGCTCTTGCGTGCCTTACATCCCATACCATGTGGCACCAAGATGAAGTCCTTGTCTTTGCCAATGGATGTCGCTGCCTTCATCACAATGACTTGTTGCATGGGGCCCACCAGCTGATAATGGTTGCCGCTGGCGTACAGCCACATGCAGTCCGCCGCAGCTTTCTCTGGGTCTGCATGCCATGCAATCAGTGTTGCATGGCAACATGAACCCAACAACACTACAAAACCACAGCTGATCCCAGCACTGCTTGAACTTGGCCCAGCACAACTCAAAGAACAGGTCTGATGTGCATGATGCGGCGGACAGTACCATCATTCACTTGGATTGCCTGCAGTGCAAAGCCTCACCTGCATACTTGGTGACCTGCAAGTAATCAATATCGCCGTTGGAGATGACGTAGACTGTCACGCCCAAGAGAACGCTCAGAAGGGTCGCCGTGTCCTGCTCCACAAAGCACCCCTTGTTCAGGCTTTTGGCAACAGCACCCCATTCCGCTAGCTCGTTTGGGCTGCTTTCTGGATCAGTCGCACAGCTCAAGACTTCAGCTTGGGCTTCCACAAAGAGTTCCTCTCTCAATGCGGCAGCTTGCTGCTGTCCTGCGCCACTTTGCTGGACAGCTTCTGGCAACGCGCTCATCCTCTCTGTCCCACGCGCGTACAGCAGCGTGCAGTTGCAGAGGCACTCGTCTGCAGCAGCCGCTGGCTTGTGAAAAGGATGAGGACGTGCAAACGATGCCTGCTCTGCAGCAGAGTCTGGGACTCTGAGATATGTGACTTCTCACTTGCAGCTGTCGGCACATCGTATACCACCACGGCCATCTCCTCGGTCAAAGCACGTGCGGAAGCCCCGCTGCCGCAGTCCACCTTGGTGTTCAGCCTTTGGCACTCCCGCAGAGCCTGCGTTTGCGGACGGCAACAACGTCAATCAAGGGATACAAAGAGCTGGACGACTGTCAGCACACGCGCCACACAGCCTCCGTGACCAATGCCAGCGAAGGACAAACGCACATGGTCGCTGTACTCTATCACTCGAGGTCCCTGTGCTGCTTCAGCCCGGCATATGACGTCGGGCCTCAGCTCCGGAGGCACAACATCGCTGATTCCGAAGTGCCTCTTTCGCTCGGGTGCTGCCGGCGCTCGGCCGCGCGATGCGTTGGGCAACGTGCTGTTCCTGGACCTGATCTTCATTGCGCCCTGCCTGCGCTATCACTGAGTGTCTGCATAACGGCTGCGTCTATCCGCACTCACTGCACCACGTGGCCGCCGCACCTGCACATGGCCTCCCGCACCTGCACATGGCCTACGCACCCTACATCTACCTACGCACCGCTGCCGCATCCAACGTATCCAGCCGAGTCCGCAAGACGTATCCAACGCACCCAAAAAAACACGCGTACCCCCGCCAGAATTATTCAACTTCCACCGACCAGGCGACTTGCCCAAAAGCCGGTGCGCGGGTGCGCGCACCCGCGCGGTGGAAACTATGTCGTCGGCGGAATATGCGGTGGTCTTTCGCGTGGTGCACGGGTGCGCGGTGTTTGGTGCGTCTGGTGCGCCTCTGGTACGCGCGAAGTGCGTGGTGCGTCTGGTACGACGCCGCGAGTACGCAGGGCGGATAAGATGAGGCGGGATACGAGCAGGCGGTTGTGTGAGTAAGATTGTTTGCATCACCGAGGCGTCGAGGCGTCGCAGAGTTCAAACATAAGTTGGAAACTAGGTGTGATCTAGCTGTCAGACTGTTTAAACATGAAGCGCTTCGTGATGCCGCCGAGCGTTGGCCTCGGCATCAAAAAGTATCTACAAGTAGCATCGAAGCCAAAGGAGCCTGCGCAGCCAAGCCTGGGTACTTTTGTCGATAGAGACGTAGATCCGTCGTTCGAGCTGCATCCCAACAAACTGCTGACCGCCAATGTAGATTTTCATCCGCGAATTTTGCCGTTCGACGAGAGGGT
>JAABUS010009786.1_pt1 | contig 10027 bp, 9 predicted proteins | sample 5560161 | NCBI WGS metagenome assembly JAABUS01 (sample SAMN10711885, study PRJNA513376) | rock metagenome | isolation source: Antarctica rocks | place: Antarctica: Victoria Land, Trio Nunatak nord | collected 2016-01-04
CTCTCAGTGCTGAACCCCATGGCGGAGGGCACGCCGCTGTCCGGCACGGGCACGATCACGTCGGCGTCGATGTGGCTTTCGCGGGCCAGCTCGGCGCCAATGCGCTTGCGGGCGTCATAGACCGGCGTGCCCTCCATCACCGAGTCCGGACGGGCGAAGTAGATGTACTCGAACACGCAGAACCGGCTTTGATTGCTGCCGAACGGCTTGATGCTGCGCACGCCCTGGTCGTCGATGACGACGATCTCGCCGGGGTCGATGTCGCGGACGAACTCGGCGCCGACGATGTCGAGGGCGCAGGTCTCGCTGGCCAGCACCCAGCCGCCGGTGCCCTCGTTGCCGATGCGGCCCAGGATCAGCGGACGCACGCCGAGCGGGTCGCGCACGCCCATCATCGCCTCGTTCGAGAGTGCTACGAGGGAGTAGGCGCCGACGACCTGCTTCAAGGCGTCGATCAGCCGGTCCACCACGGTGGAGTACAGGCTGATGGCGATCAGGTGGACGAACACCTCGCTGTCCGTCGTGCTTTGGAACAGGCAGCCGCGGCGGACCAGGGCGCGGTGCAGCGCGTTGGCGTTGGTCAGATTGCCGTTGTGCGCCACCGCGAAGCCGCCGAATTCGAAGTCGGCGTACAAGGGCTGCACGTTGCGCAAGATGGTGTCGCCGGTGGTGGCGTAGCGGTTGTGCCCGATGGCGTTCGCGCCGGGCAGGGAGGCGATGACCTTGGCCTGGCCGAAGTTGTCGCCGACCAAGCCGAGGCCGCGGTGGCTATGGAACCGGTGCCCGTCGTAGCTGACGATCCCCGTCGCCTCTTGCCCGCGGTGCTGCAGCGCATGCAGGCCCAGCGCCGTGACGGCGGCGGCGTCGGTGACGTTCCATATGCCGAAGACGCCGCATTCCTCATGCAGCTTGTCGTCCTGGCCAGCAGGGTCGTCGTCGATAGGCTGGGGGGTCTCGGTTGGGGTCAGCACCATGACACTCTCCTACTCCCGTGACGGGCGGGCACCCAAGGCACTGCCCACGGGGCTAGCGCGCAACAGGCTGGCGGCGGTGGCCGACCGGCCCGGCGGCGGGCGGGCCACGGCGGGCCGGTACGTCGGCGGAAGCTGGTCGGCAAGCCATTCGGCTCCGTGTTGGATGGCGGGCAGGCTGCGGGCCTCCAGGACCGGGGCCGGCCATTGCTCGACCGCCAGCCCGATGCCCAGCAGGATATAGGCCACCACCAGCAGCGCCGCACCCCTGCCGATGCCGAATACCAGCCCCAACGCCCGGTCGAGGCCGCCGAGCGCCGACCCGCGCACCGCGTTGCTGAGCGTGCGGACCACCAGCCACAACAGGATAAGCGTGAGCAGGAACACGCCGCCGAACGCGGCCATGTCGGCGATGCCGGGGTCCGAGAGATGGCGGCGCACCCAGGGCGCCACGGCGGGGAATGCGCCATACGGCCCGGCGACAAAGGCTGCCGCCACCCAGGCGGCGACGCCCAGCACCTCCCGCACCAAGCCGCGCATGACGCCCAGCAGGCCCGACACGAGCAGCAGCGCCAGGACCACGAGGTCCACCCAATTCATGCCGTCGTCCCAAGCCGTGCGCCGCGGGTATAGCCGTCTCCGGCCGCATACGCCAACCGTGTCGGATTTATTGCGGCAGCCCCTTGGCGGCCGGCTTGCCGCTGAACGCGGCCACCAGATCGGTCAGGTGGCCGATTTCGTCCAGCTTCAGCCCGTCCGGCGGACTGCTCTTGCGCCCCCCGCGGGCGAGCCGGCGCGGCAGGCAGGCGATCTCGAACCCCATCTTGTGCGCTTCCTTCAGGCGGGACTCGGCCTGCGCCACCTGCCGGACCTCGCCGGACAGCCCGACCTCGCCGAAATACACCATGGCGGCGCTGGTCGGCGTGTCCGTCGCGGCGGAAGCGAGGGCGGCGGCCACGGCGAGGTCGGCCGCAGGCTCGTTGACCCGCAGCCCGCCGGCGATGTTGAGGTAAACATCCGTGCCGCCCATCCGCAGCCCGGCCCGCGTTTCCAGCACGGCCAGCAGCATGGACAGCCGCCCACTGTCCCAGCCGACCACGGAGCGCCGGGGCGACCCGCCGCTGTTGGGCGCCAGCAGCGCCTGCACCTCGACCAGGACCGGGCGGGTGCCCTCCAGGCCCGCGAACACCGCCGACCCCGCGATGTTGCCCCGGCGCTCCGCCAGGAACAGCGCGGACGGGTTGGGCACCTCCGCCAGGCCCTGCTCGGTCATCTCGAACACGCCGATCTCGTCGGTGGCGCCGAAGCGGTTCTTGACCGCGCGCAGGATGCGGAACTGGTGACCGCGGTCGCCTTCGAAGTAGAGCACGGCGTCAACCATGTGCTCCAGCACCCGCGGCCCGGCCAGCGCGCCCTCCTTGGTGACATGGCCCACCAGCACGAGGGAGAAGCCGCGGGACTTCGCAAGCCGGATCAGCTCGAAGCTCGTGGCGCGCACTTGCGCCACGGTGCCGGGCGCGCTCTCGATGGCGTCGAGCCACATGGTCTGGATGCTGTCGATCACCACGAGCGCCAGGTCGCGCTCCCCTTCCAAAGTGGCGGCGATGTCGCGCACGTTGATGGCGCTGGCGAGTTCCAGCGGCGCGTCCGCGAGGCCGAGCCGCTGCGCGCGCAGGCGGACCTGGTCGATCGACTCCTCGCCCGAGATGTACATGACCCGGCGCCCGGCCCGCGCCAGCGTCGCCGCCGCCTGCAGCATCAGGGTCGATTTGCCGATACCGGGATCGCCGCCGACCAGCACGGCGGAGGCCGGCACCAGCCCGCCGCCCAGCACGCGGTCAAGCTCGGCAATGCCGGTGTTGGCGCGCGGCGGTGGGGCCGTGCTGCCTTGCAGGCCGACAAAGGCGACACGCCGCCCGGCGCTGGCGCGGCCGACGGGGCCGGGCCGGGCCTCGACGACTTCCTCGACCAGCGTGTTCCACTCGCCGCAGGCGTCGCAGCGCCCGGCCCATTTGGGATACACGGCGCCGCAGTTCTGGCAGACGTAGCGGGCGACGGGCTTAGCCACGCCGGGTCCAGCGGTCGGCGAGCAGCAGGGCGGCCAGGAAGACGGTGGTTTCGGGGAAGGACTGGATGGCGTCGAAGTCGGCGAGGGCGGTTTCGGCCAGGCCGACGAGCCTTGCCGCATAGGCGGTCTGGATCACGGCCGAAAGGTCGTAGTCTGCGATATAGCGGCCTTCCTGCAAGAGCGCGAAGGCGCTTGCAACCCTGATAAGCCGAGGGTTTGGATCTCTCGGGTTCAGTGGTGCTAAGCCCGGCGGAAACGGACGTTCGGGTGAGCGAACATAAGCATCGCAAACCTTGCGCATGGCGGTATGGCCAAATGCGCGCGTCGCCTGAGAGCGGAGCGGCTCACCCCCTGCCGCAAACGGCATGGAACCGGCTGTGGTCAGTCGATGGAACAGCCCGTAGTAGGCAGACGACAAGGCCCGCCGCAGGATGACATCATTGGGCGTGCCGCCTTCATCGCCATGCTGCCCGTCGATCAGCCCACGGGCGTGCCTGACCAGTTCGTCGGCGTGAGTCACTCTGCGACCGGGTTCAGCTCATGGTCGGTTTCAAACCGGAAATAAGGAAACCGGTCTTCAAACGCGTTCAATAGGTCGGGCTGCACTGCTTCCATCAAAGCGCCAATGAGGGGAACGCGGCGCTCGACCTCGGGATTCCAGCCGGGCGGCTCGGGCAACGTCTTGTACACGATCCACATGGCGGGGTCGCCGTCGAACTCGCCCAGCCGCACCTCAAACCGCGTCACGAAGTCCGGCAACGGATGGCGGCTGACGATCTCTCGGGCCTTCGCGACGATCTCATCGTACTTCATCGTCGCAGCATACCCCAAGTCACCGCCGCAACTCCATCTGGATCGGCCCTTCCCGCCGTCCATGGGTGAACTGGTCCACCATCTGGTTGCCGCTGTGCAGCAGGTCCGCCGCCGGGCCTTGCCAGACCAGCTTGCCGCGGAACAGCATCGCCGCCTGGTCGCCGATGCGGGTGGCACTTGCCATGTCATGCGTGATCGCCACCGCCGTACTGCCCAGGCGCTTCACGCAATCGACGATCAGCCCGTCGATCACCGCCCCCATGATCGGGTCAAGCCCGGTCGTCGGTTCGTCGAAGAACAGGATGTCTGGCTGGCCCGCGATGGCGCGCGCCAGGCCCACGCGCTTCTGCATCCCGCCCGACAGCTCGGCCGGCGACAGGTCGCCGACGCTGGGATCGAGGCCCACCTGCGCCAGGATGGCGCCGGCGCGGGCGCGCGCCTCGGCGCGGGCCGCCTTGTGCTGGGCCAAGAGGCCGAAGGCGACGTTCTCCCACACCGTCAGGCTGTCGAACAGGGCGCCTGCCTGGAACAGCATGCCGATGCGGGCGTTCACCTGCTCCCGCTCCTGCCGTGGCAGGCGCAGCACATCGCGCCCGTCGATCTCGATGCTGCCAGCGTCCGGCTCGATCAGCCCGAGGATGCACTTCAGCAGCACCGACTTGCCGCTGCCGGAGCCGCCGATCACCACGGTGGACGTGCCGGCCGCCACATCCAGGTCGATGCCGTCCAACACCGTCTTGTTGCCGAACGCCTTGGTCAGCCCGCGGATGCGGATTTTGGGGTCACTCGCCGAGGGGGCGCTCATCGGGCGAAGAACAGTTCGGTCAGCACGTAATCGAACGCCAGGATCAGGATGCTGGCGGCGACCACGGCGCTGGTGGTCGCGGACCCCACCCCCTGCGCGCCGCCCTTGCTGTTGTAGCCGTGATAGCAGCCCATCAGCGCGATCAGGAAGCCGAACGTCGCCGCCTTGGCTAGGCCCGCCACCACGTCCGTGGTCTTCAGGATGTTGAGCGTGCTGGTGAGGTAACCCGACGGGTTGAACCCGAGCTTCACCGTGCTGACCAGGAACCCGCCCGCCACGCCCAGTATGTCCGCCACCACCACCAGCAGCGGCACCGCGATCACCCCCGCAAGCAGGCGTGGCGCCACCAGGTACTTCATCGGGTTGGTGGACAGCGTGCCGAGCGCGTCGATCTGGTCGGTGACGCGCATGGTGCCGAGTTCCGCCGCCATCGCCGCCCCTACCCGGCCCGCCACCATCAGCCCGGCCAGCACCGGGCCCAACTCCCGCACCACGGACAGCACGACGATCCCTGCGATGGCGCTCTCGGCGCCGAAACGGGAAAAGCCGGTGAAGGACTGCAGCGCGATGACCGCGCCGGAGAACACGGCCGTCAGCGCCACGACCGGCAGGCTGAAGTAGCTGAACTCGACCAAGGCCAGCAGGAACATCCGGCCGTAGAACGGCGGGCGCAGCAAATGCGACAGGCCAGCCGCGCCGAACAGCGCCACCGCTCCCGTCGCGCGCACAGCCCCGAGCGTGCCGCGCCCGACGGCCGCCACCGCATCCAAAAGAGCGATCATGCCCCGAGATAAGCCCGGCGGTAGCGCGCCCCAAGCTGCGTCAGGATTTCGTAGCCGTTGGTGCCGGCCCGCCGCGCCACCTCGTCCACCGTCATGCGCGGTCCGATCAGGTCCAGCCAACTGCCCACGGTGGCGCCGGGTGCGTCGGTGATGTCGAAGGTCGAAAGGTCCATGGAGACACGGCCTACCAGCGGGACCGCCTGTTCGTCAAAACACGCCGCCGCTTGGTTGGTCAGGATTCGCGGGTAGCCATCGGCGTAGCCGACCGACACCGTGGCGATCCGGCTGGGCCGCCGCGCCGTCCAAACGCCGTTGTAGCCGACGCGCCCGCCCGGCGGCACCTCCCGCACCTGCAGGATGCGCGCCCGCAGCCGCACCGCCGCCCGCATCGGGTTGGGCTGCCCCGGCGTTGGGTTCACGCCGAACAGCGCGGCGCCGGGCCGGGCGAGGTCGGAGCCGAACGCCGGACCCAGGAAGCAGCCGGACGAGTTGGCGAGGCTCTGCGGCGCCGCGGGCAGCCGGGCGTAAGCCTGGGCGAAGCGGTCCCGCTGGAGCGCGTTTATGGGATCGCCGGGCATCTCCGCGGACACCAGGTGCGTCATGACGTAGAGAAGCCGCATCCCGTCCAGCCGGCTTGGCTCCGCCGCCAGCACGTCCAGCTCCTCCGGCGGCAGGCCCAGGCGGTTCATCCCGGTGTCGATGTGCAGCAGCGCCGGCAGGGAGCGTCCGAGCGTCCGGGCGTGCGCGGCCCATTCCTCGATCTCCGCCAGCGACCCCAGCACCGGCGCGATGCCGGCATCGGCATAGGCGGGCGCGTCGCCGGGCCACAGGCCGTTCAGCACCGCCAGCATGGCCCCAGGCGGCAAAGGATTGGGCAGCAGGGGACGGATCGCCTGCGCCTCACTCAGATGCGCCGTGAACACATGACGGCACCCGGCGGCGAACAGGCGTCGCGCCACGGGCACAGCACCCAGGCCGTAAGCGTCGGCCTTGAGCACCGCCGCGACCGGGCCGGACGGATGCCGGCGGCAAAGCCTCTCCCAATTGTCGGCGATGGCATCGAGGTTGATGTCCAGCACGGCGCCGGCGCTGGACCCCCCAGCGCTGGGCTCCGGGGTCAATCGTCGCCCGTGTGGATCACGTCAAGGTCGGCGAAGCGGGTATACTCGCCCTCGAACAGCACGTCGATCTTGCCGGTCGGGCCGTGCCGCTGCTTCTCGATCAGGATCTCGGCCTTGTTGTGCACCTGCTCCATGTCGCGCTGCCACCTGTCCAGAGCCGACTGGAACTTGTCCTCGCTGTCAAACGTCATCTGCTTGGGTGCGCGCTGCTGCAGGTAGTATTCGTCGCGGTACACGAACAGCACCATGTCGGCGTCCTGCTCGATGGTGCCGCTTTCCCGCAGGTCGGAAAGCTGCGGGCGCTTGTCCTCCCGGCTTTCCACTGCGCGGGACAACTGCGACAGCGCCAGCACCGGCACCGCAAGCTCCTTGGCGATGGCCTTCAGGCCCTGGGTGATCTGGCTGATCTCCAGCACCCGGCTTTCCGGCTTGGTGCCGACGCTCGGGCGCATCAGCTGCAAGTAGTCGATCACCACCAGGCTCAGCCCCTTGGTCCGCTTCAGCCGACGGCACCGGGTGCGCAGCGCGGATAGCGTGATGGCCGGGGTGTCGTCGATGTGCAGCGGGAGGCCGGCGATCTCGCGGCTGACCTGCACGAACCGGTCGAAATCGCGCTGGCCGATCTCGCCCCGGCGGATGCGGTCGCCGCTGACCCGGGCTTCCTCCGCCAGCAGGCGCGTCGCCAACTGCTCGGCGCTCATCTCCAGGCTGAACACCGCGACCGAGCCTTTCGTCAGGGCGTTCGGGTCCTCCGATCGTGCCTCCCGCACCAAGGCGTGCGCGGCGCCGAAGGCGATCTTGGTGGCGAGCGCCGTCTTGCCCATGCCAGGCCGCCCGGCCAGGATCATCAGGTCGGACGGATGCAGCCCGCCGGTCTTCTTGTCGAGGTCGCGCAAGCCGGTCGAGAGGCCGCTCACATGGCCCGACCGCCGGAACGCCCGCTCCGCGCCCAGGATCGCGTCGGTCAGCGCGCGCTCGAAGGTGACGAAGCCGCCGTCGTTGCCGCCCTGCGTCGCCAGGCGGAACAGCGCGCTCTCCGCCAGCTCGATCTGCTGGCGCCCGTCAAGCTCCGCCTCGGCGCCGAAGGCGTTGTTGACGACGACCTCGCCGATGTCGATCAACTGGCGCCGCAGCCAGGCGTCGTGCACCGCCCGGCCGTACTCGCCGGCGTTGATGATGCCGACCATCGCGGTCAGCAGCTCCGCGAAGTACTTGGTGCCGCCTACCTCGTCCAGCAGGCCCGAATGCTCGAACTCCGCCTTCAGCGTCACCGCGTCGGCGAGCTGCCCGGCCTCCACCCGCCGCACGATGGCCTGGTAGATGCGGCCGTGCACGGGATCGACGAAGTGCTCCGGCGACAGGAACTCGCTGATCCGCTCATAGGCCTTGTTGTTGGCGAGCAGCGCGCCGAGCAGCGCCATCTCCGCCCGGTCGTTGGACGGCGGCGGGTCGATGCTGTTCATGCGGCCTGCATCCTAGCCCAACCTGCGACCGACTGGCAGAGTGACAGGCCTGTGGATATCTGTGGATCAGGGGGACAACTCTGGGGCCGCGGCGGAGATCATACCGGTTGTGGTACGCGCGCCACCCGGCTCTCGGCTTCGATGATGTAGTCCCGGGTGAGCGGCACGGCGTCAACCCGCCGGGCAAGCTGCATCTGCCAGACCATGTGCCCCTTGTGCCGGAAGGCGAGTTCGGCGCCGGACAAGTAGAACTCGAACATGCGGCAGAACCGCTCGTCGTAGAGAGCTGCGACCGCGTCGTGCCGGGCCGACAGCCGCCGCCGCCAATGGCGCAGGGTTTCCGCGTAATGCAGGCGCAGCACCTCGATGTCGGTCGCGATCAGGCCGGACCGCTCGACCGCGGGCATCACCTCGCTGAGCGCCGGGGAGTAGCCGCCGGGGAAGATGTACTTGGCGAGCCAAGGGTTGGTGACGGCCGGGCCGTGGCTGCGCCCGATGGCGTGGATCAGCGCCACCCCGTCCGGCGCCAGGCTGCGCCATAGGGCCTGGAAGAAGTGCCGGTAGTGGCTGATGCCCACATGCTCGAACATGCCGACAGAGACGATGCGGTCATAGGTGCCGCGAAGTGCCCTGTAGTCCAGCAGCTCGAACCGGACCCGGTCGGCGAGGCCCGCCTCCTGCGCCCGGGCGCGGGCGGTGGCGAGCTGCTCTTGCGACAGCGTGATGCCGGTGACGCGCACCCCGTGCTCCCGCGCGAGCGTCATCGCCAGGCCGCCCCAGCCGCAGCCGATGTCCAAGACGTGCAGGCCCGGCCGCAGGCAGAGCTTGGCGGCGATATGCCGCTTTTTCGCCGCCTGCGCCTCCTCCAGCGTCTCCTGCCCGGTGCGGAAATACGCGCAGGAATACTGGCGGTCGTCATCCAGCAGCAGGGCATAGAGCCGGCCGTTCAGGTCGTAATGGTGCGCCGCGTTGCGCGCGGCCCGGCGGACCGGGTTGAACTGCGCCCAACGCTTCACCGCAGCCCCCAGCAAAGCATGCGCCGCCATCACCGGCTGTCGCCCGCCCGCCGCGATGTTGGCCAGCAGCAGGTCGAGCGCGTCGTAGATGCCGCAGCCGACCGGGATGATCGCGCCGTCCATGTAGCCTTCCCCGAAGGCCAGCGCCGGGTTCACCGCCATGCGGCGGACCGCTTGCCAGTCGGACACGTGGAAGGCGATGCCGAGGCCGGGCTGCGGCCCCTGGTGGAAGGAGGTGTGCCCGTCCGGGTAGCGGACCGAAAGGCTGCCGATGACCAGGAAGCGCCGGATGAGGCCGTCCAGGATGGTGCGCAGGATCATCCGTTGCAGCCTGCTCCGATTCGGTTTGGGTTACAAACGAAGGCGCCGGCCGCTCCCGATGGGGAAGGGCCGGCGCCATAGGGGTGAGACGAGTTCTAAAGGCGTGCGGTCACTGGCGGTCGCGGTCCCGGTCGCCGCCGGCCTCCGCCAGGGCGGCGCCGAACTCCAGCACCTCGTCCGGCTCGACCTCTTCCTCGCCGGCCAAGCCGACCTGCTCGCCGCGGGCCTGCTTTTCGGCTTCCTCGGTGCTGCGGGCGACGTTGACCGTGATCGGCAGGCTGACCTCGGGGTGCAGGACCAGCTTCACAGACGTGAGGCCCAGCGTCTTGATGGGCTGGTCGAGCACGATCTGGTTCCGGTTGGTCGTCAGCCCCGCCGCCGTGACGGCGTCGGAAATGTCGCGCGCCGACACCGACCCGTACAGCGAGCCGCTTTCCCCCGCTTGCCGGATGATGACCACCGACAGCCCGGCCATCCGCTCCGATAGCCGCTCGGCCTCCTCGCGGCGCTTCAGGTTCTGCGCCTCAAGCTGTGCGCGCTGGCCCTCGAAGGTCGCGAGGTTCGCCTTGTTCGCCCGGAGTGCTTTCTTCTGCGGCAGCAGGTAGTTTCGGGCATAGCCCGGCTTTACCTTCACTACATCGCCCATCTGCCCCAGCTTCTCGATGCG